>ENA-ORRL01000290-ORRL01000290.1-human-gut-metagenome-genome-assembly--contig:-NODE-290-length-60574-cov-7.231448_pt1 | contig 60574 bp, 70 predicted proteins | sample MGYA00242175_ERZ509134 | MGnify/ENA primary metagenome ERZ509134 (study PRJEB26280, sample SAMEA2338660) | human gut metagenome | biome: human gut; feature: human-associated habitat; material: faeces... | reverse complement strand
AGCGCATACGCCTGCACATGCCCACACATGCGCGGGTGACGCGGGTCATGTGCACGTACGTACGCGTATGCGTAGGCGAGCCCCGCTCATGCCGTCCCTTCTTCCGACACGCATGCCACCCCCTGCCAGCCCATGCCCATGCCTACGCGTATGCGCACGCGAGGATGCCTGGGGACCGTGCCCATGCCAGAATATGGTTTTTTCATGTAGGGTGGTCGTCTAAAACTGCGTTTTGGGATCGGTCTGGTACTCTGTAGCGGAAAGGGGGTAAACCCGCCTTCTAGGTCCATACATCCCCCTTTTCCGTTTTCACCGATTTTTCCGGCCCCCCTGAACCCTTGATCCGGCCCTTTCCGGTTCCCAAGTTCCACCCCTTCCCCCGTGGTGGTTCCCGCCCTGTACGCATGCCTGGGAACCATGCCCATGCCAGAATACGGTTTTTTCATGTAGGGTGGTCGCCTAAAACTGCGTTTTGGTGTCGGCCTGCTACTGGGTACCAGACTGGGGGTAAACCCGCCTTCTAGGTCCATACATCCCCCTTTCTCCAAAAATGGTTCCCCCAGGGCATTTCCGACCCAAAGATTTATACCTCCACCCGCTGAACCCGTGAGCCCCCTCAACCGTGGTGGTATGTTTCCTGATTCCGGGTTAGAGTTGCTCGAACCCTGAACCTTTGAGCCACTCTAACCTTGAACCCTTGCTCCCCGGCTTTCCCCCTATGGCGGAAACCGGACTCCAATTCCGGGGTAATTTCCCGCATAACTCCTTGTGCCTTTTACCGTTATGCCTGAATCGTGTCTCCGATTTGGCATTACACATATTATGCGAAGTATGAATGTGCTAGACGTTAAGTGTCAATAGGTTAAATCTGAATGGAAAATTCCGGGGAGCCTGCAAAGGGGGGTTATTGTATTTTACGGCGATTGTTAGGGGGTGCATGGAATCACGGAATCAGGGGATCGAAAATCCTCATTTATACGCCTGTATAAATTTGCAGTGAACTATAACATATCAACATATCATGATACGTTGATATGAGGAAGAAAGAGGGCCTTTCTTCCTCCTCAAATTCTTGCCTAATCCTACAATATATAGTAGTTACTCCCTGATTCTAAGTACCCCTGAACCCCAGATTTTGTGTCCCCCCTCCCCTACAATTCCGCTCCCGTGTCATAACAAAATTTTATGCCCCGCCCCCTGAATCCGGCTAAAAACACATAAAATTTTATGGAATCCGGTCTTTTTATGGCTCAATCATCATAAAATTTTATACCCGGCCCCGTGAAGCCGGGAATCACGGAAACCGGGTAGCAGGAAGCCAGTTATTGCCTAATCCTCCAAACTCCTGCTCCCATGGCTCCCTGAAACAGGGAAGGGCCCGCCCTTGCCGTACCTGCTGCGATACCTGTGTGCACCCGCTTGCCTCTCGTTTTTGACCCCATTTTTACCCCCTGATTTTTATGCCCAAAATCCCTGGTTTTATCATTGCAAGCATTTTTGCACACTTTTTTGCATCTTGTATGACACAATTATAACTCCCTTATTTTCAACCACTTGCATAGCCACCTGAAAAAACTGGTTGAACAAAATCCAGCCGGATGCTATCAAAAAATCATGCAAGGCACACTGCCTCTGCAAAAAAAAAATAGAAAATCGATAATTATGAAAGACAACAAAAACATAGTAGTGCCTTTTTTGCATGATATCAGCGTGCCGGAATGGGCAGTTTCAGAAATTTTTGGGGAGCCTGATGAAAACCTGCCGGAAGAAGACCGGAAGGCGCTGGACTCCTTCCTTTCCCGCTGGATTGTAATGGATTGTGGCGAGAATTCTTACTTTTGCACCCCGGCAGATTTTTATGGTGGTTTTGATGAACTCGCGGGATCGTGTTTGTGCTGTAAATGCCTGCCTAAATTTTTAGGCAATGCCAAGCTTTACCAGGGTGGTTTAGTCCAGCGCATGGCCCGCACCCGCGCCGTTTTTGTATTTGGCAACGGCAAAACCAGTGATAGGGCCTATAGTTGCAGCCGTCCGCATGCCACACTCCTTACTAATTTGCACTTGCTTAATAGCAAGGTACTTAGGCAGGATGATATTGCCGGATACATGGTCTTCAAAGGCGGTGATTTGATATTTGCTAGCGACAAAAGTTATGAATCCCTGATTCCTGACGTCAAAAAAGCCTTTGTTTGTGGCCTTCCCAGTGTTTTCTAACAAATTTTAGAATCTCAATATATGGAACTTATTGAATACGCATACATTACAAAGGAAAAGCACTGTTCCAAGCCTTTTCCTGCTTCCTGTTCCCCTTCATCCGTGATTCAAAGTCTTATGAATAGGGGAGCATTGGACGTGTGGAACATGGCACAAAACTGCCGGGAGTTTCTTCCACTAGAGTATCATGACGCCAAAGGCGCGCAATTCCGGCTGGTGGTCATCATTGAATTGGAGAACCCCGGATACAAAACGTCATTTATCAGGGAGTTCCCTTTCAGTTTTTCAGATTCATCCTTGCAAATGGCCGCAAGGCAAGCTAAAAATTCCGTTCTTTCGGAGTTGCGCATGCTGAACATTCCGCCGTGCAGTGCAAGCATATATTGCAAAGGGGTCAAAATCACCTACCCCTTGCAAGGGGTTGAATTCCTTTATCCCTCAAGGAATTACGCCTGCCTTTCCGCCATGTTCGATGACTTGTAAACGTGTATGGCAAAAATTTTTACTATTTTTATTGTACAATACAATCACTAAGCTAATCTAAATTCATGCCCCCGCCCCCACGGGCGGATCAAAAAACAAAAACCAATAGAAAGAAGACATAAAATGAACACTAGTATAGAAGAAAAAGCCGCGCCCGCCGTATTGGCTCACGAAATGAGTGATCCAGAAATGTTTGTATCCCTGCTTCAGGGATTCCGGGAGTCACAGAATCCGGGAGTCAGGGGAAGTGTGGACCTTTATCCTGCCGAATGGTATGTAGGGCATAACGCCCGCCTTTTTGCGGCGGTTCGCTTCCAGCCGGGAAATTCAGCACATGAAGTATTCGCCGTTGCGGCGGTCACTGGTACGGGTGAGCTTGTTTCTCTTTGTGCCATTCCCGGCACTGGAGGGCTTGTGAAGGAGTTTTTAAGTTCAGTGCATTTTCTCACGCATTTCCGTTTTTTAAGGTGCCTTGAAACGGACAAATTGCGGGAACTCTACAAAAGCCTCGGCTTGCGCCGCGTTTGCGGCATGCCGTGGGACTCCGGTTTAAAGCCGGAAGGCTGGGACGTTTCCCGCTTTGGCCGTCCGTCCTTCCTAGTGTATGCCTCAAAGGACGTTCCCGGCTATGATGGTTTGTCTGATGATAAGGATATGTTTACTTCCGCTTCCGCCATGGATGACTACCTTGCGCGGTTTGGCATTTCCCTGTAGAATCCCTATGTGCGCGGAGAATCATCCTCCGCGCACATGTGGTCAAAAAACAAGTAGAAAGGAACTAAATATAATGAACATGAATGAATACAGGCTTGCCGCCATTAGGAAGCTGGCTGGCATGGCAAGGCAAGGCAAATCGGAGCATGTAGGAGATTATTGCTTGAAGCTTGCCAATGAAACGGCTGCGGATGAATATTTTACTGGTCCTTTGGAATGGCTTGGCTATCTTCTTGAATGCAATTTAAGGAGAATTGTTGAAGAACGGACCGGGAAAGTGGTTGAAGGCCAGGTGATAGCTGGAACGGATTTAATGGCAGGCGTTCAATCTCTTCAGTTTTATATAGGAGGGGGCATTCTCCCCCTGCTACATACGGAGAATATGGAAAAGGCCTTCACCAGTAGCTTGGAGGATTGCTTTTCTTACCATGATGCGGATAAAGGCTATTATTTTGCGTTTAGAATCGCTAAAATTCCTTCCGAAGGTAGTATAAAGATCAAAACTGAAAGAGAAGAACGCTAATAAATAAAAGAACCTCTAATATATAGAACCTAAAAATAATATGGAAACTGAACCATTACTCGAAGGCATGGATATTTCTTTCAGCGTTAAATGGGAGAAGAACGGCGTGAAACCTTATGGAATCCCTGAAGCCAGTCCTAGAAAGTTGTTCCGCGTCACCTTTAAGCGGAAAAATCCGCGGGAAGGAGAAATGAAAACCTTGTCACTTCGCTACTATGGCTTGTTTGAACCTAATGAAAGAGCTATCCTTCTCATTCTCCGGCTAAAAAAGCCAAGAGAATATTCGGTATGGGTTGAATCGCATTGTTTCAATCCAACTCCCGGGACACGCAAGGCGCATGCTCAAATAACAAATGACCATGAAAGAGTGCTTGCGTTCTTCTCCCGGGAAGGAGAGATTGAAAAAATAGAAGAGTTCTACCAAGAAAATTCTCCAAGAGAGAAGTTCAAAAATTATAAACGGAACCCTTCAATTGTTCTGTCCCTGAACCCCCTGGCTTCTGTTCCACGGATTCCCATTGAAAGGCTTCATGCTTCCCGGATTCTGGAAAGTGGCTTGGCAATCAGGATTCCTTCCGCTCCCTTCTTCCTTACGGTCCAGCACATGGAAGACAGCGCGCCGGGAAAATATAAGGTGTGTGTGTGGCGGTCCCTGAATAAAAATCTTGTGGTAAATGAGAATGGGAACCTTTCCCAGTACGTGTTCCATAAAGTAGGGAATCTTTGCTTGGATGACGCCCTTGAAAAAATACAGGAATTTTATTCTGTGCTTAGCCAGGACGTGAATGCAATATTCGAGGAGCTCGGAAAGGAAGTTGGAGCAAGTGCTTCCTTTGTTCCCTTCACACAATATTACGGCTATCTTGTCTGGAAATCTCCCAGTCCTGAAATGCCTGAAGTTCCAACGGAAATTCTCGACAAGGTGGAAGCCAAGTGCAACGAAGTTTTCCCGTTCCTTCTGAAGCGCATCCGGGTGACGGAAGATTCTGAAAAGGGTGAGACAAAATTCAAATTCTACATGAAATAGAATTGCATGACTTATAGAAGCTCAACGTAAGAAAAATTTTTTGAAAAATATCTTGTAAAAACAGGCCAGTTTACTACAGTGAAGGCATGCGGCAAGACCGCCGCGCTAACCAATACTAAATAGAAAGAAATCATAATCATGAATACCAAAAACCCATTTAAGCCGGGAACTTCCGAATTCTGTGCTCAAGAATCCTTTCAATGGAGTCCCGAAAGTTGATAAGGAGCCATATCAATTTTATCAAGAGCCAGCAGGTCATGGATAATCTTTTGAATGATTCTTTCAGGGCAGGCGGTACTATTTTAGGTTCCAGTGTAAGCTCGTATAAATTGTTCCAACCCTACAGATGATCAAAGAGCCATGCTTTACCATTCAAATAAACTGACGGATCAGGAAGTGAAAGAAATCCTAAACGAATTCTTTCAGGCACATCATGCCATGGGGGCCATTGAAACTTTTTCGGACGGGAGAAGAAAAACTCGGGTAGAAAACAGCAGGTTCCTTCTTGCCGACTTGCGGAAAGCAAACCGCAAGCTACTGGCGGGGGGCTATGAGCTCCAGCTTGAAGCTCCGGGAACCTCCCGGTATATCCACGTGTGTTTAGCTCCTTTAGAATCTCAATATGAAACCGTATAAACTTCTGATTAAATACCTTTTGAAATTCCCATTGCCCGAACGGGATGCCGCTTGTCATGGCATGTACCTGAAGGCGCGAAGACTCAGTGATCTTTTTTACAGGATAGCTGGCTTCTTTATGTCATGGAGCTGGATTCTGGCGGCTGTTGAAGGAGCAATTTTTGGATGCAGTATCCGGAGCTGGACTAGTGAAGACAAGCTGGTTGGCCTGGCTTCTAACGCGCTTGCCGTACTCCTTGTTTATGCCCTTGTTGCCCGCCTTCTTTTTTTGGCAGGCCGCAAGATGAACGAGGAGGCTTTTTATCTGTTCTCGTACTGGGAATCCATAAAGGAAATGCGGTCTTTAGAATCTCAACGTAAAACAACTATTAAGAATCATGATTAAATTTAATGATGCCGATTGGAAATTTCTTCGGGTAGCTCTGGGAGCATGGAAGGAGGTCATCAAGAACAATCCAGGATATGAAGTAAGAATTCATTTCTCTGGTTCTTTTCAGGCTCCCACTAATTATTTTGCCGTAGACCAGTTCATTACTCCGGCCCCGCATGACACGGATGAAGACCTCACGATTGTGATGGATGTCGTATCAAAGCTTATGAAGAAGGACATTGACAAGGTGCTTGGTCCGCATGCCTCCCATATCCTTGGCCTTAGATGGGCGGGGAAGCCCCAGAAGAATGAGCTGTCTATTCCCCTTAAGGAAGTGGTCAAAGCGGACGTGTACAAGATGGAAGAGCGCGGATATTATTTCATTGAAGTCTTAAGCCAGAACCGCAATGTTGTAGTTGGGGCCGCTCAGGTGAGCAGTTTTGAAAAGGTGCTCTTGTATCTTTTTAAAATGCTTTATGATGTTCGCTCTGGCTCTTCGGTACTAAAGCCTTTGCATGTCTGGACTCGCCCTGATTCCCTGATCCCGTGTACCCCATGTACTATCTACTTCTTGCGGTAAACCACTAGAACTTGCTAGAACCTCAACATAAACCATCATGAAATTACTTACCTTAATGCAAGCCAAGGAGTTTTTGACCTCCTGGTTCCGTGAATTCCAGATTCCCGGTCTCCTTGACGTTACTACTTACAACATGGCACTGGAGCACATGGGAATATCCGTGAGCTACCTGGAGGAAAAGCTCCGGCCTTCCGAGGTGTCCATGCTTCAGTTCAACATGGAATCCCTGTTTCCGGGTTCCGTGATTGAACGGAGTCCAAACCGCATGTCAGTGGCTGTTCACATTTCTGCCCCCTATGCGGAGCGGACCTTTTCAATCCTGCATATTCCCGAGTCCAATATCATCAAGCATAGCCGCAAGGTTAATTACGTTGTCGTAGTCCGGTACATGGAGAGATATAAATGCTACTATGGGTTCCGGTATGTACGAACTCTTGAAGAAGCCATTTGGAAGTGCAGGCCTGAAAGCATTTCCAAGGTAGGGCTGAAACCCTTGAGGCATTCTCCCCGCGAGAAGTTCGTAAGAGAAGATGGAGGGAAGGTAATCCTTAGCTGGAAGCCCGCCCTTCAGATTCCAATATTCCTGGATATGACGCCGGAGCAAAGTGAAATCTTTTTAAATTACAACATTGAAAAGAACCCAAAATTTTAGAAGCTCAGCATACGCCGCTACTATGAACAACACCGTCCCCTTCAAAGCTCTCATTGCAGGCAAGAATAATTTCTGCATTGTCGATACGGCAAGGCTGGCTCCCAATAGATTTTTTCAGGAAGTCCTTCAATACCTCTCTGTTGTCCTGTCTTCCAAGAAGCAGGGCGACGAGGCTGCAATGAATTCCGCTATTGATATTTTAAACGGGCTGTCCTTTTATAATGGACTGGAATGGAATCAGATAAATATTCCAGACTATGTTCATACCGTTCCTGAGGAACCCGGGCGGGAGTTATCTCTTGCCTGGGAGGTACTCAGGGATGGCCGCTACTTCTTCACCGTAGTCATCATCACTACAAAGGAGAATAGTTTCAACTATATAATCTATTAACCATCAACCACTAATAAAATATGAATACAACAAAAACTGTTATTACGTTTGCCGACATCAATGATGATCTGCTTAATCTGGTCTTCCGTAAAGGTCTGGCTTTTACCATGGAGGATTATAATTCCGGATTCGGAAAGAGTTTCGAAAGAATAAAATCTTTAAGGGAGTCAAAAGAGGATTGCACGTCAGAAGACTTTGACCGGATGTGCAAAGAAAACCAGCACATGATAGAGGAAGTCTGGATTTCTACTTTGAATTCAATCCTTGAGGAGCGCAATATTGAAATCAAGATTTGGGGGCCTGATCACATGAGGGAAAAAGTTTTCATGAAGACCATAGACTTATTGGATTTTATTCTTGGTCTTCCTAAAATGTCCGGTCTTCTATCTCTTCTTGAACTCTATGTAACCGCGAACAAAGGGGCGGGGAGCGCAATACCTATCAAAGTAATAAAGATGTCTCTTCTTCTTTCAATCTATTTGGTCCATGTTGGTTTTGTTAATACCTGCCATGCCGAAGATTTGTTTGATAAGGAGGATAAGGAGCAGGAAGGGAAGGAAGAAAGAGTTAAGGAAATTACCAAAGGTTTGGTGGAAGTTCTTTTTAACATTCCCAATTTCCTGGTGGAGCATCTGCTCGCCCATTTTAAAGGACTTGTCAAATGAAAAAGAAAACAAAACTCCAGAAGAAGATGGACCATACCCGTGAACAAATGAAAGCGGACCGGGAAAAGAAAGTAAGGGATCAGGCCCTGCTTCTCACTTCCCTGGTCTCTTCGCTTCCCCCTATCCAGGGGCCTGAGGATATGGAGGGCATCAAGAGGAATGCCATGTCCCTCTACAGTTTCGGAGATGGGGAAGCCTTCCATGACGAGGAAGTGAATGCACTTCTGGGCGCCTGCCTGAATGCCGGGTGTGATTTGGTAGAGCAATCTATTAAAGTGCTGGAAGAGGACTGGGGGAAAACCGATTTAATCTGTCCCCCTAATATCCTCGTCAACGTAATCGTTCTGCTCCTCGGCTGTCAGCTATACAAGTTGACCGGGAATCCGGAAGAGAAGAAGAAGCACATTACTGAATGCACAAACCATGCCATTCCTCTCCTGCTGATGAAGGGCGTTATATCCAAACAAAAAATTATTGAAACATATGCTAAACTTGAAGATAAAAAAGAAGGATTTAATGGAGCGGGTGAAACCGAAGACGCGTCTGCTGTTTAATTACTTGACTCGTTACGACCGCAACTGCATACTCCGGCACAAGGAAGTGAAACTGCTTTGCTTTCTCCTTCTCCAGCCTGCGGCTGTGACTGTCAAAGAAATTGCCGCGGCCAATCTGGTTGACCGGGCAAGCATTGGAAAGTACCTGAGCTCATTGAAGCGCATTGGTCTTGTCCTTTTAGTTCCTGATACCTTTCCTAAAGCCTACACAATTTCTAATGACGGAATAAAATACCTTGACACTCTAACCTGTAACCCTGATGGACACTAAACATTATACATTTAAAGAGGGTCTTTGTGCCCTGGTTAATCCGAACGGCGTGCACTGCCTTTATCGGCAGGGTTCTGAAAAAGACTCCTATGTGGTCCGCTACACTTTTAATGGCAATGAAGGAGCCTTCATGGAAAGAAAGTGTGCAAGACTCCCTAATGGTTCGGTTCTCTATTCCCGGGAAATCCCGGCCAAGTTTGATCCTCAAGTAAAGGAAGAAGGATTTGTTTTGGATACTGTCCTTCCATTGGCCAAGGCTCTTGCCTTTGACGCGGCTGTTGAAAAGCTAGTGACAGGGAAGAGGCTGGCAATCTATTCTCATAGGTTCAAAGATATTAGAATTTGTGATGCCTTGAAAGGACTCATTATAGAAACTGACTCCTAGGATATAATGGCAACTCGTGAGAAATTTAACAACTATAATTTTTATGAATTCTCTTAAAGAATATTTTCAATGTAAAAATTTTGGAGTTTACCTGTCTAATCCTGTTTCATTTAAGGACGGTCTGGAACTCCTGTTTACTCATAAGCCTGGGGATCAATTTCTATATCAGGTCCTTAATGGGAAGCTAAGAAAAATAAAACGCAACCATGAGAACAGGTTTGTACAGACCATAGCCAGCACCATGGAAGACTCAGAGGAAAACTTAGTATATTTTTCAGAGTCACAAACCTTTCTTAACTGGGCTCCTGAAACTATTAAAAATGGATTCCATTTAAAAGCAGAGATTCAATATGAGAGGTCCATCACAATAGGAAAAGCTATTGACTTGATGATGTCTGGCAAGTTTGTCAAACTAAAAAACCCTCAGACTGGAATTACTTCGCTTCTTAAACTTCTAAAAGTTTCAGGCCACTATTACTGGAAGAATATCAATAGATCTGACGAACCTTTAGAATGTGGGAGCCTTCCTCTATCTGAACTGCTTGACTATGAATTTTTTGAGGTTGTTAAAATAGATGATCAAGAAGAAAAGATTTAGTCCCTCATACCGGAGCCTCCGCATGCCACGGAGGGGCATCCGGTATGATGTCAGCACTCTGGATGGAGGAGCGCCGGGGGAAGTTATCCCCCGGCTTCAGAATCCAAAGAAGCATAACCCTGAACTGGAGAGCCAGTTTAATTATGAGGAGGCTTCTCTTATTGTAAGCAGGACAAGATATGTATTCGGGGATGATGCCAAGAGGGTTCGGGAAGAATCCTACCGGGAAAAGTTTAAAGACCCGTCAAGTCTGGTAGCATTCAGTGATAATAATTTCAATGTGCTTGTTAGGACTCCCTTAAAGTCCCAGACGTTTTACAGAACCATATACATTCAAGACTTCCGTTCCCCGGAGGAAGCCTATCAGGCTGCCTTGAAGGTGGCCCAATACACGATAAGATGCCTTCGGTTTTTCTTCCGGTGGAATTCTCCCTTCACCCTTTCTGAATTTGTTGTGGTGGATATTAAAAACAAAATAGCCCGGTTCTACTGGGCTCAAGTTTACCGTTCAAAAACATGTCAACATTAGAAGATTACATAAAAAATTTAGAGGACACCCCTCCTTCTTTGGATACCTTGCTTTCTGATTCTTATGCAGTAGCAAAAGAGTTGAAGGTATGGCGCAACTGGTTCAAGACTCTTCAGAAAAAAAAGGAACTTATACAATATGGGCTGGGCAGGATTGCTTCTGAAAATCCAGGGTTGCATTCCGACCTTCAGCATATCAGTGACGCTCTGGATGGAGCCTGTGCTTACCCCATCCCGGAAAAGGATGCTGATCTTTATCTGGAGTAGAAGGCTTCCCATTTTCCGACTTGCTTTTCTTTAGGCATGCCTCTATCATCGGGGCATGCCTAAAATTTTAGCTCACCCCAACCTGCATGTCACGCCCCCGGGCGGGTGGAAGTTCCGAATCCCTGAAGCCCTGAGCCCCAGGCTCCAGGGAACCCTGATAACGTCACCCACGCTGGCGGAACTTCGGAATCAAATGGCTTCCATTCTCCGCAACAACGATGAGGCCTATGACGAAGATGCTTTCCATCAGGCCCTGTGTCTCCAGCTCCCGGAAGGATACTGTGAATCCTGCGGGGATGAAGGAATCTCCTGGCCGGAGCACCAGCCGATGACAGCCAGGAAAGTGCTGGGCTTTTTTCTCACCATGATCCTTTGGTACCGGAGGGGGCACAGATTTGTAGATATAACCGAAGCCCGCCGCCGCTATGAGATTTGCTCCCGGTGCCCCAAGTCCACGCCCATCCCTCCGCCGGACATGGAGAAGGAGGGATGCGAATCATGCGGGGCTGGCGGATCGGCCCGCAAGTTTTTGCATGAGCTGGTGAAGGAACGGGGGAGTCTGGCTGAAGGCCGCCCTGTTTTGTATTGCACATTATGCGGATGTGATCTTTCCGTCAAGTGCCACTTTGATATTAAATCCGCGTGCTGGAAATGAAGGAAGAATTTGTGTCGGTATCTGAGGCGGCCTCCCGGCTGAAGCTTTCCCGCTCCCAGGTCTATCGCATAGCCCGTGCCCAGCGCATTCCCTGCAAGCGCGGATCAATTCATGCAAGAATTTTTTCCTATAAGCCCCGGTATTGCGGGGACTATGAGGGGGCCCATGTTTCCCTCTACACTTTTTTCATGGAGCATGAGGAAGATTTTCTCCAATCCGGCATTGACCGCCAGCTCTGGCGCAGGCTCATTGCCCGGAGCCCCATTGGTTCCTTCCATCTTCCGGGAATTTCCCCGGCCAATGGGAAGCCTGTCAAGCTTTATCTTCGGGATGACCTGCTGAAATATAAAATCCTTTTCACTGGCATGGAGAAGGAAGAACTCTACCGATATGGGAAATCCCATATCGAAATTGGGTGGGGCGGGAAGCATGCCCGTGCCTACCAGCTTTTTGCTGAGGGATCATTCCTGTAAAAAGGGAGAGCCAGGAAGAAATTCTTCCCGGCCCTCATACCTTTTCTTTCTTTCATCAGGGAGGCTTTAGGTCTCCCTGCATTGTATATACTTTATTTATTTCTCGGCGTCAACAATTTTTTCGTTGACAATTCCAATTGCCTTGATGAGGATCAGGTCCCTGCGAATGGATACCAGATCACTCCCATCATAGAGGGAGAGAACCAAGTCGATAATGCGATCCTCCCAGGTTACTCCCTCCCTTGAGGTTTTCACCCAGGAATGAAAGCGGGCTATGACCAGGTGCAGGTTGAATGTTTCAAAGACCTTGCCGATATTACTCTGATGATCCTGCAAATAGAATCCGGCTTTCTTCCAGTCCTCTATTCTTTTTTCCTCTCCCCCTTTTAATCCCGCGCGCCATAAATACTTGACGGCATTTCCCAGAGAGAAGGGAAGGTGCCGGGTAATCTCCAGGCATTCAATGCCGGAGGGATGGCTGGTGTAGTGGGAAGGATGGTTGACTACATCCTCGGTTTTTTTTTCTTCCTGACTCAGGATGCTTTCCACGTCCCTGAACCCCGGTCGGCTCTGTGCCCCAACAATTTCCTGGATTACTTCTCGTTCGTGCATAATAAAAACGGCTTGATACCCCGAAGGATACCAAGCCGCCTGTCCTTGTAAAGGATTTATTGCTCCAGATTTTTAAATAACGTTTTATACGTACTCGCAGATTCCATCTGGTCTGTCACCCTGATTCCCCGTTCCCGGTAAACCCTGCGGATGAGTTTCTTCTGCTCCTGGATTCTCTGCTTCCGGGCTTCACTGGTTCCCGGCTTCCGGGCTTCACGGTCCAGTCGTTCAAAGGCACTCATTGCCGCGTCCTTGGTGATCACCTCCGGCATGACTCCGCGCATGGCCCAGCGCGCAGTCTTCAGGCTGACATTGCTCCGGTCAAGTATATCCCGGAAAGCTTTGCTTCCCGCGGTGGTTCCATACAGAGTATCAGTCAAGGCTTTGATTCCGTTAAGCGTACTTCCCAGCTCCGCATAGGCTTCCTTTCTCTGGGCAATGTCAAAGTCGGTGAACCTTTCCAGAGTTTCAATAGGAACATCCAGATACCTTTCACTGAGAACACGGAGCCGCTTGGTGTGGTTATCGGAAACCTTGGCGGTCTTCACCCCGTTGGCGGCGGCATCCACAAAGGACTTGCCGTGGCGCATGCCAAACCCCGCATGCTTCAAGGTTGTTTCATACCATACGTTATTGGGGTCATCCTCAAAGCTCTGATGGAGAACAGAAGAAATCGTAGACCATACCGGAGTCTCCTTGTTGACCGCAGTAGCAATCCGTTCCAGGGGCTTGTAGGTGTAGCCATGTCCCAGGCTTGGCTGGAACCCGAAGGAAATCAGGGCGGCATTCCCCACGGCATCCGCAAGGCTGATGTTCCCTGACTTTTCCGGCGCGGCCTTGTAGTTGAACTTGTCGTTCGGGTCGAACAGGTAGGTGTTCATCAGAGACAGGAGCATGGAGGGGCTCCCTATGGTACCCTCCATCAGGTTCTCCATTTCATCCCAGCCTTCTTTCTTTCCTTCATCTTCCGCCGTTGCCATCTTCCAGGCACTGCTGACCAGGGAGGCTACGTTCTTAAACGGAGCGGCATACTCCAGGTTCATGTAGCTCCACCGTCCCGTCCCCTTGTTGAAGAACCCCAGGTTGGTGCCGAACTTGTCGTAGTCCGGGATCAGTCCGAGCCTGGATGCGGTCTTCATGACTTCTTCGTTGGTGATCAGCTGGACCTGATCATCCTTATCCAGAAGCTTGAGGGCACCCTGGGCCATGAACTGGAAGAGGAAACGGAGGATTTCTTCCTGGGCTACCACGGCGGCGGCAGTCCCCGCCGCCCGGCTCAAAGCCTTGGCCATCAGCTTGCTCCCCTCCTGGGTCATCCCATTGCGGATAGCCCAGGTTCCCTCCTGCAATTCCTGCACCATGTAGCCCAGGTTGTAGGCCACAGAGTTGGCGGTGTGATACTGGAACATGAAGAAGGGGAGGGCAACAAGCCCTACAGTCTTCACCCATTTCGGAGTGCGCGTCCCCGTAGGAAACAGGTTCTTCGTCCGGTCCGCCGCGGTGTGTTCCACCAGTGCGTTCCATTTATTTTCGTCTGTGCTGGCTTCTACCAGTTCCTTCTGCCAGGGGGTCCGGTTGCTTTCTTCCGTCAGCTTGGCGCGCTCAAGTTGAACGGCCATCAGGTTCCGGCTGTTCCGGACTTCATGGGTGTAGCTGGCAATCTTTGCCATGGCATCCGGGATGCTGTAGGCCACGGCCGCCCCCTTCATGATTCCCGTAGTGAGGAACCGGAACGTCCGGCTCGCCATCGTCCGCTCTTCCCGGTCCCCGACAACGATGTCCGTGAGCCCATCAGATTCATCCAGAGTCAGGTCAATCTTTCCTTCTATGGCTTTCTGGAATTCTTCACTCTTCCAGAGATTGCGGAATACTTGCATGGTATCATTGTCCAGCAATCCCAAGTCATAATAGTGCTTGACTTTTTCTGTCCATCGTGCTTCAGCTTCCAGGAGTTTTTCCTGGGCTTCCCTTCCGGCCAGCGTATTATCCTTGGCCGCCCTTTCCAGTTTCCACATACGCACTAAGTCAACTGCCATCCCGCTCACTTCTTTAAGCCCGTAGGCAGGGACCCAAATACCGGAGTTAATCCCCTGCATTGCTGTACCATAAAGGTTGCGAAGCGTGGAAGCCGGGGACTTGATCAGCACGGCGATGTTCGCCATGCCACCCAGCTTCTGGATCGTGCCCACCGAGTTGGAGCTCCAGTATTTCTTGATGCCGGGCCATGTGCTTTCGTCTGCCATCACGTCATCAGTTGGCCTGAAGATTCTATAGAGGGAGTCCGCCATTTCATGGCTGGCATACATTCCATTGAGCTTGCTGTGGGAATTCTTGAAGGAGAGAAGAACATCCTCATCACCTTTCGGCCGGGCCGTTACCAGCCCAAGCTTCAAGAAGGTGTTGGCCGCTTCATCACTCATGACCGTGTTGACCAGGGTGTCCTTCTGGTAGGACAAGGATGCTTCAATCAATCCGGTAGCTTCCGACACGCTGGCATCCCCCAGCTCACCCAGGATAATACGCTCGGAAAGTGGCAGGTTCTTTCGCATTGCCAGCGGGTTTTCCGTGCTCCTCTTCTTGCTGAGGGTAGAGGCGAAGGCTTGGTTTGCCAGCTCTACCATCCCCTTGCGGAGACTTGTCCTGTTCATAGCCGTAAGCTTTTCAGGGTCAATGGTATAGCCAAGGCCCAGGCGTTGCATCTGAAGGTCAGCTTTGGTGCGCAGGTAGTCCATCAAAGCCGTAACCCGCTGGCTCAGGGCAGCCTCAGGAGACTCCATGATGGTCTTGACCGTCCGGGAGTCTACCCATCCGGTTTGTTCCAGCCGGGCGGCAAGCTCCGCTGTGTCTTCGGCTCCTGTGATGAAGCCACGGATGCTATGCTCCTGGGCTCCCATGCTCTCCAGCAGGAAAGCATCCCTGGCGTAGTCGGCCTGATGCCTTTTGATTTGTGAGAGCTGGTCTTTCAGCTTCTTCCTTCCCCCGGTACCCTGGTCTCCCAGATACCGTGAAACCGCCAGAGCTTTATCCACGATCTCCACCATGTTGTCCCCGTGCTTCAGGTCGGAAAGGATTTGCATTTCACTGTAATTTTCCTTCAGGAATTTCAGGATTCCCTGCTGTAGGGATTCCACGCCAGGGATTCCTTTAAACAGGTCGGAGTAGGTGGAGGGCTTCCCGTCAACCTGAATCCCGGAATCAGTGAGTCGGTCATACAGGGCGGCATAGTTCTTCATCCGGTCCACCACGGTGCTGATATAACCGTTCACCTTGGAATTGTTTTCCTCAATGTAGGCACGGGTGGCACTGTAAATCCGGGCAAGCTGGTACTCGGAAACCTTCTTGCCTTGAGGATTTTCCAGAGCCTCCACCATGGCCTTTCGGTAGGCGTCGGCGTTGCCCGCTCCTACGGCGAGGTAGGTACGATGAAGCCAGTTCATGTCCGCCGCGCTCAGCCTTCCGGCTTCGCTCCCCAGGAAGTTGTAAATGTCATACTGGTTCTGGGCAATCTGCTTGCGGGCGCGGGTGAGCCTCTGCTTGATGGCCGGATACTGGTTCAGCAATTTGCTGGCGCGCTCCCTCCTCTTGAGGTACTCGGCCTGCATGTGACGTTGTTCCTGCTCAATGCGGAAGTCCCGGTTCTGGTAGATGGTCCCGGCAGGATGGTAAATCCCCTTGCTGTCATAGCCAGCACGGCGGGTGCGTCCCTCATAGACGGCGTTCGCCTGGGCGGTCTCCCGGCCTGCGCGTTCCTGGGCCAGTGCTATATTGTGCAAAGCATTTGCCGCTTCAGGAGCGGAGGCCAGGGCCAGCTTGCGGTAGTTCTTCACGGCCTTTTCTATGGCGGAGCCCATGTCTCCGAGCTTCCCTATATCCTTGAGCCCGAGGCTGTTTCGGATTTCCTTCAGGAGTTCTACCGGAGAGGTTTCCCCCTCGGCAAGGTCACGGGAAATCTGGCGGGCGGCAAGGTCAAGCTCCCCGGCCAGAGCCTCGTTAAGGTTCGCAATTACTTCGCGGCGGAGCAAGTCCACTCCATCAGCAAACTCGGGTGAAGCGGCTTTGAATGCCTTGACCTGCTCGTTGATCTGGTTCACTTCCTGCTGGCGCGCTATCATCAGGGCCTGCATCTGGGCCAGCGCATCGTTCTTGGGCGGCATGGACTTGTCGCGGATGAATCGGCGTGCTGTGTCCAGTCCCGAGCGCAGGCCAAGGATCACTCCTTCGCTGGTGCTCTCGCGGATGCGCCCCACAATGGCGGCAAGCTCTTTCTCATAGGCGGCCTTGGTCCTGACTACTCCTTCCTTGGCGGCGGCCACGGTCCGGTCCCGGTCCACGGCGGCCTGCTGGAGCTGGGTCTGGGTGTCCGCATAAATGCGCTGGATTTCCTTGGGCCGGGCAAGGTTGTCCGTGTTGCCCACGTAGTCCCGGATAGCGATAGCCAGGGCCTTCTGCTCTTCAGGCTTGAGCTTCATGGCGTTCACCCAGTTGGCAATCTGGTGCACCTGCTGAATGACATAACGCTGGCCCATGTCCTGGGCCGTCATCTGCTCACGCACTCGTAAAGAGTCCTGCTCGGTAAAGACGGGCACCTGCTGGGAGTCCAGCTTGTTGATCGCTTTCTGGTAGCCGAACTTGGCCGCGCCCATGTTGAACCATGTAGCGGCTTGCCGCGCCCCAGCCATGGTGAGGTTAAACCAGTTCTCACCCAGGTTGCCTCCCACTTCCCCCATGAATCCGTAGCGGGTAGGGGAGAAGGCGGTTCCTGTGTCTGCGGCAGGTACCGGGATTTGCTGGCCTTGCGTGCGAAGGATCAATCCGGCATCCTGATACCCGGTGTTCTTCATGGCTGTGGGATCGTCCGGTATCAGCCAGCGGCTTCCATCCAAGGGTGCCGCCTCATCCAGCTTGCGGGCTTCTTCGGCGTGCCGCTCCTTCCATGCCGTCCATTCTTCACCCATGTCTTTAAGCAGGGAGAAGTTATCTTTTTCCAGGCTCTTGTAGCGGCCAAGGATTTTATTGAAGACGTTCTTCAGGCTTTCAAATACCCGGCCAAGGAAAGAAGACGGAGGGGTTACTGACTCCGCCATGGCCGCCAGGGTAGCCGGGGAGGAAAGGTCATCAAATGTAATTGATTCTCCTCCTTCTTTCATCTGGCTTGCAAGATGGCGGAACACCGGGTTGCTCAGAAGCACGGAGGCGAATTCATTATCGTTGTTCGCCACGGCCTGGGCCTCGCCGATGTCAAGGCCATAGGCCATGTCCTTGATCGCTGTCTCTATTGCCAGCCTGCTTTCATTATCCGGGGCCTGCTGGCTTTCCTTTTCCAGGATGCCCACCAGCTCGTTCCAGTTTTCCCGGAGGGCCAGCTTCATACTGCGAAGCTGATTCCCGTAGCCAGGATTGGTCATCCGCTGGTGCTGGTCTACCAAATGCACGGCCTCATGGATGAAGGCAGACCTGAAGTCCCCGGCAACCGGGGCAAATAAAGTGTTGACAACCATGAGCGGAGAGTCCGGGTCGGCAAAGTCTACCAGGGCTGGAGCATTCCAGCTTTCAATCATGTCGGTATGAATCCGTGAAACCCCGAATCCCAGATTGTTCTTTCTCAGATACCCCCTCACGGACTCAAGGACTCTGCGCTCCTGTGGCGTGATTTCCTGGGTGCTGAGGAATCGGTCCACCAGGGCAAGACCGTCTCCGGATTTCTCCGGCATGAAAGAAAGAACTTGACTTTGGTAATCGTTCAGTTCACCTGCGATTTCGGCGGGCGCGCGATTGTTATACCGGATAGCATTAGGTTCAGTGACAAGCGTCCTTCCTGTATCATCTACAGTAAGGGGTGCCGCAGGCCCGGTAAGCTGGTTCAGTGTTACCATGCGGGCGACCCCGGCATCCGTCAAGGTTGTGGCTTCCCGCCCCTTGGTAATCCATTGCGCGGTTTCCGGGTCGAAGGATTCCAGGCCATTGATTACCTGGGTAGCCCACTCCCGGGCTCCCGGGCTGGCAGAATCAAGGGAACCGGAAAGGGAGGCATCCGTCAGCTCGGCAAGAGGCGGAGCCGTAGGAGATTCCAGGGGCTCCGGCTTGACGGGGGCGATGTCCCGCACAGGCATCCGGGTGCCCAATATGTCCACCTCGGCATTTGTATCCAGGGCAGAGGCTCCGGGAAGCTGGGGAATCTGAATGGGAGGAGCCGGAGCTTCGGTAGTAACCCCGGTAGTCACCGCGGCAGGTCCAGCCATGCTGGCTACTTCCCCAATCACATCCACCGTCTCATTGCCAATGGGCATAAAGTTAAGAGAGTCATCTACTTGCGTAAGCTCTACCGGAGCTTCGTTGTAAATCTCCGCAATCTGGTCCACCATGCTTCGCATGATTTCCTTCTTCTCCGGGGTGGGGTTGACCATGCGCTCCGTGATATTGGAGAGAGCGTTCTCTACCAGCCTGATCCTCCCTTCCGGGCTCGCCGTTGCTATCTCTTCCTTGAGATTCTGGGCAAAGTTCCTCAGCAGTGTTACGTTCTGGGCTCCGAGGACAAGACTGTTTTGAGTCCATGCTTCCAGGACTCCGGGAGCCAGGGCTTCCCCTCCCACCTCGGCGGCCAGCTCGTTGACGTAGACCGGAGCATTGCTGATATTGTCCACGATCTCCCCGGCCTTGGCGGCTACGGCTTTGTTGCCCTCCACGTATTCAGCTTTCACTGGCTCGGAGAGGTTGGTATTGAGCACTTCTACTGCGCTGTCTCCCGCAGTGGCGATGGTCTGGGCCAGCGTACCCTGCTTGGTTTCCAGCTCCGTCCGCAGGCCTATGGAGATTGCATTGAGCGCATGCAAGGTTTCTTCAGGCTTGATGCCTACATCCGCCCGCTGTGCCTGCTCCAGGATTCCCGGAGGCACGGATTCCCTGGCTCCCGGAAGCCGGGATGCCGTGACTTCACCGATGGCACCAAGCACGGCAATCTTGACGGCGGCGGCGGCAATCCCGGCAGTAGTCCCGATCTGGTCTTCGGCAATGTAGCCATCCTTCACCAGCGAGGTCCAGAGCCATTCGGAAAATTCATCCGTCAGTTCTTCAGCCGCGCCTTCCACGGCCAGCTTCCCGCCCTGATAGAGCTTGTTGCCCATGTAGAGCACTTTCTCCTTGGCAGAGAGCGCGCCAAAGCTGGCGAGCCTTTCCCGCGCGGTGTTCCCCGTCACCTTGCTGGCAATCGTGGAGCTTCCTTGCCGGAATTTCCTAATGCTTTCAGGCACCCAGGTCTTCCCTCCTACACTCTTGGTAATGAAGGTGTTCATACCAGCGCGGGAGTTGATTGCCATGGAGGCCATCCCTACGATGACGGCACCCGCCGTGGCGCGAAGGTTGGCAAGGTTCTGGGCATCACTGAGGTATGCGCCGCGCTGATCTTGTGGCAGGGTTTCCGCGTGCTTGATGGCCCGGTCCAGCTGGGTGGAGAAAATATCACCATAGGCATAGGGGGCTACCTGGGAAAAGATAGCCGCCTGGGTCCCGGCAGTGGCACCCCAGGAGCGCGTGGCCCCATGGACAATCCCCTCCATCGTGCGGGAGAAAGCAACTTCCGCACTTTGCGCAATGCCGGGGCGGGCTACTGTAGCGGCGGCCTGGGAGCGCAGGGCCATCCCCGCGGCTACCCGGCGGATTCCCTGGGTAGCAAGGGCCTCGCCAGCCGTCCGGCCAGCAATACCCGCCGCTCCGGTGCCCGCCATTTGGACAGCCAGGAATGCCAGCTCGGTACCCCATTCGGTAAACAGGTTGCTTTGCGTTACCCGGGCCGCGGCTTCGCGCGATTCATTTACAATCTTCCATTGGTTGCTCAGGGTCGCGGCGGAATCCCTGGGGCCTAGGACCCCATTGAGTTGCTGGGCAATCGCCAGCCCGGCAGTAACCCCCATGTCAACGGCTTTGCGCTGGGTTCCCTGGATGACACGCTGGACCTGCCTGTCCCATTGCTCTTCCTTGCCGTTCCATTGCTCCAGGATAAAAGTGTCGCTCATCCCGTTCCGCTTCATGCGGGTGTAGAAATTGCGGAAGTCCATGCTGGAATCAGGTTCCAGAATTTTTCCAAGCGTCTCACTGCCAGTCAGTTCCGCCATGCTCTGCATTTCAGAATAAGTCTGGAGCAGGCTCTGTACGGCCTCAGCGGCGGATCGCGCCTTGGCATCCTGGTACTTCTTGTCAACAGACGCGATCTCTTCATCACTCATGCCCGAAGAGCGCAGGCCCTCCAGGCTTTTCTGGTACAGTGAGTTATCATACAGAGCCGTCGGGTTCATCGCCAGCGTGGCATTCTCTTCCACCTCCCCGGTGTAGGGGTTCCTGGCAAAGAGGAGCCCGTCCTTGGCGTAGGCCACATCCCCCAGGGCAGTGGGGAAGGCAATGGAGTTCAGCGCGTCCTGCTGGTTGAGCTTGTGTTCAGCCATGTAGGAGTTCAGGTCTTCATAGCTGATGGAAAAAGAATCCTCCATGCTCCCGTTACTGCGCTTGAAGCCAAACTTCCATCCCCCCTTCCCGGGTTCCCAGGTCATTTTTTCCAGGGGATTCCGGGTAGCTTCGTCATCGGATTTGTCTTTATAGCGGAGCCCGGGGATGTTGAAGCGCGTGGCTCCTTCCATCACGGTGCCCGTCATGTCGGACACCTGCCCCAGGCTACTGCGGAAGTGGCGCATGGCCGCCGCTGCGGCATCGTTAAGGCTGGGGGTTTTCGTAGCCCCGGCGATATTCTCTTCCACGATTTGCTGAAGCGCGTCTGCCTCGGCCCCTGAAGCATTGAATCCCGGAATCACGGAGTCAAGGTATTCGTAAATAGCTTTGGCTTTGTCCTGCCTGCGTAGGCTTTCATTGCCGGGGTGTGTCTTGGCCAGCTCCTCGGCCCTGCGTTCAATCTGGGCCAGAGCCTCAGCAGGAGCTCCGCCGTACATGTCAAGCACTTTCTCAGCCACGCGGGCCTCATTTCGGAGAGCTTCCCCTACTTCCTTTGGGTCCACATCCTGGAAGGTGCGCTCCAGCAGAGTCTCAACGCCGCGGATATAGTTCTCCCTGGCTACCGCCCGCTGGCCTGCAAGCTCGGCCCGCTGGACTTCCGGGGCGTTCATGCCCTGCTCTATCAGGGAGTTCAGGTATTGCTGGGCCAGCTCGGTAAACTTGGCCGGGTTCGTGGCAAGCCACTCAGCTTCATCTAAAACCGCAGAGGTAAAACTACCAGGGGTTTCATCGGCTGAGGAACCGCCACTTCCAGGCTCCCCCACCGGGGTCTTTCCTTCCTGGGCTTCAGGGGTTTCAGTCTCTGTTTGAGCTTCAGACGCTTGAGTCTTTTTGTCTTCTGGTATGTGCTTATCATAGATAGCTTTTACTGCCGCATGGACCTTCTTGTCACCACTACGAATAGTGTCGATCATCTCCTTAATTTCTTCTTCCGTGGCCGTGGCGGTAATGGGAGTAGAGGACAGGCCATCACGGTTGAAGGCTTTGACGCCCGCATTCAACTGCTTGGAAACGGCAGAGGCAAGCTTGGAAGAATCGGCTTTGCTCCGGGCTACCGAATCAATGAATTTGTTGGTGACAATGTAGGAACCATCGGGCCGCAGGGCCAGACCCTGCCGGGAAAGGAAGTAGGGAGGAGTTTCAACATCCTCGCTGGTGGCCGGAGTCTGAAGAGCTCCTTCAATCTTTTCAACTCCCAGGCGGCTGGCAATAATCCCCAGCGCATTCTCATCGGAGCTTGCCGTCTTCAGATTATAGAGCTCGGTCTCCGGGGTCTTCACCCAGTCATCCAGCTCCTCAATGCTTTGAGCGTTAATGCCCGAGGTAGAACTCTTGGTAATCTCGGCAAGATCGCGGCTGGCTTCTTCCCGGGCACGGTCATTCAGTGCCCAATCCCATTTCTTCTGCCCCTGCTCAAAGGAGGTTTCCGCACGTTCGGCACTTCGCTCGGCACGAGCCTCGCTTCGCTCAGCCCGGGCTTCGGTTTTTTCCTGCCGGGCTTCGGTCTTCTGGGTTTTTTCCAGAGAGCCAAGCTCCTTGGCGAGAAGGGAATCAAAATCCGCCATCGCTTTCAAAGGCTCTACAGCTTTTGTCCTGCCGCGGTCTTCCTGACGCTGGGCGAAATTGGTACGGGCTCGTGCTTGGCTTTCCTGCCGCGCATCCAGCCCAGGCTGGACGGGCCCCAAGGTTGAAAAATCAATAGCCATAATGTAGTATGAGGTATGTAAACAGGTTGGAGCTGTGTTGTGCTCCGAATACAAGAAAGCCTACCACACCGAGGCATGGTAGGCAAGAGTAAATTCTCAAGCTTTTTTATTTGTACCCGAGAGAAGCGAAGCGCGGATGCTTCAGCAGTTCCGTATAAACCATCAGTTTGGTTCTGGCATCCCCCTGCTGGAAGTTCCGGTAATCACGATAGCGGTCTTTGTAGCGGGGGTCTTTCCTGTTCAAATGATTCTTGAAGAAGTTGGCTTCCGATTTAACCCAGTTCCGTTCAGCCTGCTGGAAAGCTTTTTTCTCCTCAGCGAACTTGGGGTTGGCATACATCCTCTTCACATTGACATACGCCGCCGCCTGCTCCCTGGCTTGAGGGGAGGCTGTGGTATCCTGGGCAAGCTTCAGCATTTGCTCATCCCGGGCCGCGCCGCTACTCAGGGGTTTGGCCGGAGCAGGGGTCCCTGCTCCCGGGAGTCCCTGAAGCCGGGAACCACCGACGGCTGGAGCCGAATCCGGGGCTCCCTGATTCAGGAGTCCGGCTTGGGTTGCGGATTTTATCCAGGCGGATTTGAGAGCCTGCTGTTTCTCCGCTGGTAGCTGGTTGAATTTTTCCAGGTTGTTCCCCAGGTATTCTTGAAACTGAGTATCCAGGGCCGTGGCCGCCTTGGTCCCCGCACCCGCAGAGCTGGCCGCCAGCCGGGAGGCGATAGAGGTACCCGGAGCTGTAGCCCCTGGCATTCCGGGGGTACCCTGGCTGATCCTGTAGGCAAAGTCTCCCCCAAGCATGCTGGCTTTTTCCGAGGTGGCCAGCCCCTGGGTTGCGGCCCGCTGGGTAAGAGCTTGATAGGTGCTCTGCTGGTTCTGGGCGTACTGCGCGCTGTTCGGGTCCACGGCTCCGGGGAACTGCCCCTTCTGCTGGGGCATGCTTCCTTCCATCCATTTAAAGGCGATGGCATCCGCTTCCTTCTTCTGCTCGGGAGTCAAGTTTTTTTGCTGGCGGTATGCGTCAAGCTGGCTTCTTGTCATCTCTTCCGGCTTGGGGGCTACTGCCGCATCAAAAGATGTGGCTACAATTTCATTGGCAACGGTCCCAGCAGAAGTCATTGGCATGCCCTGGGGCAGGGTAGCCGCAGGCACGGTAGCCGGGGTTCCCTGGTTCAGGGGCTTCACGGCTTCATTGCTGTTGGCCGCCGCAATCAGTTCCAGTTGCTGTGGAGTAACGGGCTTGGTCGGATCAGTGTTAGTCGCCACGCGCTGGGGAATCCCAGCCGGGGTTCCCTGGTTCAATTCATCCAGGACTTTCTGCTGGGTTGTCCCCCGCTCGGTTCCCTGGTTCCTTGCTTTGTCAATCGGTTTCTGAGCCATGAATTAAAGAATGTTCGGATTGGGGGCAATGTTCAGTCCGCCCTGATGAATGAAGTTAGGAGCCGTAAAGGTGCCCTGCCTGTAGCGGCGCAGGTAGTCATTGAGATATTTGACGGCCAGCGTGTACTTGTCAATCTGGGCGTTCGTATTCCCGGTCTCTCCATAGATGATAGAGAGCATCATCTCCTTGATAGCGGGCTGGCAATCCGGATAAATGCGGAGCGTGTCCGGCCATGACGCATCGTCGTAAATATTCTGATAGATCGGACGAAGGTTGACCCGGCATTGCACAGTGATCTTGGGAGAAAGAGAGCCCTGGGGCGGAAGGTTTCCATTCCCGCTGACTACCTTGTATTCCCGGCTCCCGGATTCCTGGTTCAGGCCAAGATCAATCATAAGGGGCTGGGCCTGGAATTGGTATGTCGTGGCATCCAGGGACCGGGGGTACAGGGTTTCAAAAGTCCGGGCATCAATGATGGTGTATTTCCTGCTGGTGTTTCCGGCCCAGGCGTCAATGATGCTTCCGTACTGGGGCGGCAGGGAAATGACGGCACCGATGTCCAGGTCATTATATTGCAGGGCGGCCAGGGAGTCAGGGGACGCGGCGGCCTCATTCAACAGCTGGGATATGGCCTCTTTAAGGATGCGCCGGAACTCCGGCTCGTTGTCCTTGGGCGGCCTGCCCATGATGAGCATGGAGAGCTCGTCACGGAGATTTCCGTAGATCAGGTAAGGTGTTGTGGTAAAAGTCATAAAAGCTTTAGTATTAGTAAATTATTATATGGAAATAAATCTTGGAAATTACGAGGGCGGGTAGATGATTGTCTTGCGTATGTAAGCCCCTTTCTGGTATGGGAAGACATGCACCATCGTTACGTTCTTCCAAGTGGTATGCTTGGTAGCCGGAAGGTTGTAAGAAGTACTTCTCGATTGCCATACGCCATCATTGGTGCCGATCGTGACAACAATGTTTATGGACGTATGCAGGCAGGCAGGAAGGTTGAAAGAGACCAAGGGAGTAGAGATAGAGGCGGAGGCTGTCACGTATTGCACGTCCACACCCAAACCCCAGCCCGAGGGCAGTGTCCCGTCAGGTGAGAATATTTCCTCAACGAGTGCTTGGCACGGGCCGGAGTAGCCGTCCTTGTTCATGAAAATCTGGGGGAAGTAGCGTCCCCCCACACGCCCGGAAATGTCTGGCCGCGTGTCCCATCCCTGCCAGCCGAAGCTACCCAGGATGGGCGGGAAGGAATAGTTTTGAACCGTAGTATATTTCTTGTACCAGCCAAGCCCGGGAACCGGGCGAAGAATCTCTACCGCATGGCACGGATTGATCCACTTCCTGTATTTCAAGTAGCCCGTTGGAATTGGAGTTTCCGACAGGGTGCTTGTTACTCTAAAAAAAATGTAGGGGGCTGTAGTAGAATTGGGATAGTCTGGAGCCCCTTTGGCACTAGCACACCAGCCTGAATTAGGGTTCCCGTTAATATCACAAAGCCCCTTACTGATTTTGGTACTGCCCTGCGAGGCACTCCCTATTAGACAGAAACAGACTCGCTCTCCCGGATTTACTTCAAAGCCGCTAGCAGGCCCATTAAAAGAGACATAACCACTCTCGGTTACAGTTACCTCACTGCTAGTAAAATTTCTAAGAAAGGTTCCATCCGCCCTGTAAATAAACATGGATAGACGGACAATTTGGTCGGGAGAGCTTGTAATCCAATTGGAGTCCTCAAGGTAGAGTGTGACGGAAGTAATCCTGCAAGAACCTTTGGAGTAGAACTTGGGGTCTGTAGTTTGAATCCGGGTGAGAAGGGAGTCGTCCCCCCAGGCAAAAACAAAAAAACGCCTATCATCTAGTCCCGGGATAAGTTCCGGGGACTCGCAATTCATAATGTCTGTTTTAGTACTCGCCGTATTATCCCGCACCCAGGTTTTAACTCCGGTAATGCTATCGGTCACTTCAACCCATTCCGGTCCTTCCGGGTCCTGGGCAGGATTGTCAATCCGGGTGTATTGAACCACAATCTCATTCCCGGTCTTGCTGTCAATCTCAGTCTCAAAGTAGTGTTCTACCATGTCATAAGTCGTGCAAGTTTTGCGCGTTTCCTTATGAGAGTATCCTTCACGCACGACGACGCTCGCATCCACGCGCCATTGGCTACAGTTTTCACTGGGGTCTGGGGGGTTGAGCGGGGGGAGGGTGCTGGAAGAAGACCAGTCAATAGTCTCGCTTCTGGTGGTTGAGGTATTGACGCACCGGACAAAAGCCGGGGGCGGGTTACAGCAATTCCCGGACAGGCTGTCCGTTTTTTCATCCAGAGGGATATTGCTGTGGGACTGGTACATGGATGTAATGACATACGTCTGCAAGCAGGGAAAGCTCCCCTTGTCCCAGCCTTTGTTTATTCTCGTAGCCTCTGTAGCCTCCTTGGGCATTGCTGGCACTTGGGCCGAGGTATTAGAAGTCCCAGCCAGGGTGGGGAACCCCCACACTTCACGGCTCCAGCGTTGCCCAACTTCAGCGACTCCCTGATTCGGGGTGTCAGGGCCTCCCTGAATCCAGACGGTCTGGCCGTTAACGTAGGAATTATAGGTAAGAAGCTCCTTGATTACCGGGCCGGGGAGAGTCTTGTAAATCCGGACGACCCGCACGAAAACCTTGTTCATGTAGTCCTCTTCAAAAGGGACTACCTCCTCATTGACAAGCTGGGCATCATAGCCAGTGTAAGCATGGTCCTCTGCAAACACGGGTGTTACGTCCTCGTTGCTGGGGTCAAAGCTTCCGATTTCCGCGGGCGCATACCCGCGCTCCCGCAGGTACACAAACACCCGTTGAATCTCATAGAATTGCTTGAATCGGTCTTCCGGGTCTTTGGGGGGCTCATTCATTTGCCCAGTGCCTTTAGTCGATTCCAGCGTGTAGCCGTCCGTATTCTTCTTCATGTCCTGGATATTGTACAGGTGCTGAAGGGTAGGAGGCACGACATAGAAAAACCGATACACGTTGTCCTTGGCGTACTGAGGCAGGGGTTCAATGTGGGTAAGCACCGCCTCTTTCATGGCATCAGTTACCAGGGTTCCCGTAATGAATTTGCAGGGAGAACCAATAGGAAACTGGTCCAGCTCATGGTTTCCTTTGAGCCTGCGGTCAATGTAGAACATGACATTGCGCACAATCGGGGTTGCCCAGTTCAGTACCGGATGAACCCCCAGAAGAACGTCCGGATCAAAAGGTCTGTCGGAGTTCAAGCTCTGCCCGATGGGCATGCTGGAACCTCCGAAATTAACTGCCGGAGAATTGAAGTTAAAAGCCATGAAGGATTATTTGAGAGAAGATTGAATTGGAAGAGAAGGGACCCAGAAGATTTTAACCAGCCCGTGAACGGAAAGGGACAAGGTTTCATTCGGGCGTGCTCCAAAGCTTTCACCGTAGAAATATTTCCGGCCTGTGGATTTATCCACTACATAGCCCTGGCAAACTTGAACCGTTCGTGACCGGGAAGAATCGGAATTCTCAGGCAAGTCCCCGTCGGCGCGGAGCAGACATATTGTACTATATACAGTATTGCCCAGAAAATAAATTCCAACCTTCCCATCCAGTACATAAAACCATTCATGGAGCGGGAGTTTTTCAGGAGGCTCATGAGACCACAAAGGAATTTCAGTATAGAAGTTATATACATTTTTGAGCCGCTCCTGAGCCTCCTTCATCATGGCGAGGAGGCTCGTAGCCTTGGCCCTGAGCGTGTTATTTCTTCCTTTAATTGCCAGTATCATCTTTGTCTGAGTTCTTCCGTTCCTTTCCAGTTTCCAATTCCCTAAGCAACTTGTCAAGTTTTTTATTGATGGATTTGAACATATCCTCCAACTGGGAAATGGTGCTCAGGGAGTCCTGAATGATCGTCAAAAAAGCCTCATCCTTGTCAGCCATGCTATCAATTTTCTTGACAAAATATCTATAGGCCAATCGAGCTCCGGTGCCAATCAAAAGCACGACGAAGAGATAGGCCGGGGACATCTCGTCAACGATGCGGTCCACAGCTCGTGTCCAATCCACCATTGCGAGACAGCCGTAGACACTAGCCAGGATTGAGGCAATGTTGAAAGAAGAAAAGAACATAGGTTTAACGTATCTCGCATAAAAACGGGAGCCAGGAGAATCACTCCTGGCTCCCTGGTGGCGATACTATCACAACACAAAAGTTCTGTCAATCCTACAGTAGCTTCTTTGCGTAAGTTTCTGCTTTGGAAGTACGGGAATACCAGCCAGCTAGGAATTTCTCCTTCTTGGAATTCGCAGTAGCGATAGCCTTGTAGCGTTGGTCCCGGCATCGCGCAAGAGCCAAAAGAAGATTAACAGGAACGATAATAGAAAGAAGCTCTTCCCAAGCCTTCTTGGTTTTAGGCCCCCAGGCTCCGTCCACAACTACTTTGGTCTCTCCATAATAATTGATAGTCCTCTGCATCACGTTGACGCACCCGCCATCACCCATATTGAAGATGATGTCCCGCAAGAAGAATTCAATAGCGAGGTTTTCTGGGGACCAGACTTGGCCGTTTCGGGTTTTCTTTTCCACGTAGTCAATGCACATGTCCCAGGCTTTGTCCCGGTTCCCGGCTTCCAATTCAACCTTGATGGAATTAAATACCTTGGGCTCAATGCCATCACAGATTCCAGCAATCTCGTAGGTCCCGCCTCCGTCACCTTCCGGCAAGCGCATCACTCGGAGGGAAGCTGGCCCGGTAATCCGGTCATCCTCAAAGTTCAACATTGTTGCCATCATGTCGAAACGCACCCGGTCAGGGGCTGTTTCTCCCTGAGAGCTGGCCGGGCGCAATTTTTCCAGAATAGCGTTCAGAGTTTTGTCTCCAATAACACCGTCAGGCGTTACTCCTACAAGTCGTTGTATTTCAATAATTTTACTTTTCATATATTGGTAGCCATACTTGCCAGCCAAAGCCAGCAATCAGGTCGGTTGGGATAGTTACGGGGGACTCCTCTAAAACATAGGGGACTCCCATAATCTGGGTAGAATCTTCGGTAGGGTGAAGCTGGGGGACCAAATGGTGAAAAGAAAATTCCATCCCCAACTCCGGGCCTGTTTCATCATACGGCGCAACCACCAGCACATGCCAGGGAGTAGCAGTGCCATCCTTGGCTACGAAGCGGGCCGCCCCGCCTATGCGCATGGCTTCGATGGCACTGCTGAAGGGAAGAATTTTCGTGGTCCTGCAAAATGCAATCTGCCCCCATTGAAGGTCCGGGCATTCTTTTAAAGTTTTTTCCAAGGACGGGAAAACATTCTGGATGATTTTCTTATGGAGAGAAACCTCATCCAGGCACAAAAAGAAATGTGGTTCTTGATAGGCGAGTGGCATGGCTTTATTCGTATTCTTTGATGAGGGCCAGAATCTGGTGGGCTTCCTGAATGAAATCCTGCACCAGCTTTTCCAGGTCAATCTTTCCTTTGGCCATCGTAGCCATTGTATTGTACATTACATCAATGGTTTCGTCCGCTATTTTCCAGACCTGCTCATCGTCCTGACCATAAAGGAACATTGGTGCTACATCCTTAGGAACCAGCCCGGACCTCCCTTCATGGTACATGAAGGTCTCAATAAAAGCATCGCCATATTTACGAACAACTTTGGCAAGGGCGTCGTACTGCTCATGACGGAATCCGTGCCGGGTCCAGTAATGGCATTGCTTGATGACCTCATAGGGTCTCAGCAGTTCAATCAGATTTAATGTTTTCATTGTTTTTAAAATTCAGCAGAAAAGAGAACCCGGCAAGTCAGCGGCGGAAGTTCCAGCACACGCTGGCCGGAAGAGTTTTCAGTAAGCCTGATATACAGGGATAAATCCCGGGTAGTGCCCGGACCCGGATTGACGGAAGAGGAGTCCCGCATGAAGAACGCGGAAGAAATGTCCACGTTCTTATAGACTATGCTCAAGGTGTTCCCTAGACCCAGAGTCCCTGCCGCCGTGATTCCGGGAGCCACGGCAAGCTTTTCTCCCTGAATCCCCAATGAATTGAGCTTGTAGGTTCCCGCAGTAATGGAAACACTCCTCCCCAAATCATTGAATACAAAATCCGGATTGTATACCGTCAACCCCAGAAGGTTGGAAGACATGGGGTCAACAACAATCGGAGGGAGGGAAGAAACTGCCACGGGAAAAGGAACTTCAGGATACTGCTGGGCATAGCTGGAAACCAAGCCGGAATCCACCCACCCGTTCTGCTTGCAGTCCCAGGTTAAATTTGATAGCGATACAGGAAAAAGCATAAGAGAGCTTAGTTGGATTTTTCAACCGTGTCAATCAAAACAACTCGGGGATACTTTTCATCCCCCAGGGCGGTGACGATGGACATTTTGTAGGCTTCTTCCACAATCGTATCCGTCACTGCCTTGTTGAAATGGTACTCGGACTGGACGTAGGAGCTTCCGCAAAACGTATTTTGAAATACATAATAAGCAGGAACTGGGAAGCCAATGATTTCGTCTTGAGTTTTGTAGTATTCATCCAGGTCCTGAGTGTACCAGACAGCGTACAGGGACACGCTCGTACGGGCCCTCCAATCAGCATGCTCGCCGTCGGAATAAAGATTTTTATGGGCTACCTCAATATCGTGCTCCGGCTTGGCCTTGGAGGTAATGATGACCTGCTCCAGCAGATCGTGCTCCCGGGCAGGATTGTCAAGTTGAAGAAGGACCAGGGAAAAGGGATTCCCTGATTCCTTGAGTCTCTGACTCGCGGATTCAATACACTTCTTGAGGAGGTCTTTGGGTTCCACCTGAGAGCAGGCAAGTCCCAGGGAGGACGCGTAGGCAATGCAGGAAACATCGTCTCCAAGAACCAGGATGTCCTCTTTTTTCACACCGACATTCTTCAAGTAGTTCAGTGTATAATGAAAAAGAGTCGGAGTCTTGTCCGGGAAAAGGCCGTCCTGGTTGACCGTGGCCACTACAATGCAGTAATGCGGGATATTTGTTTTCATTTATTTTCTGACATCTTTAAAAAATTTTCAAGCATGAGGGCTCCTTGCGGGGTAATGCAAATACCTACGTAACCAGGGGTCTTTAAAATACCCCCACCAAGTCTAATGCGGGAAGTCCACCCCCATTCATAGGTGATATTTTCCAGGTTTCTTTCTCTATGGGTAAGGGAGGGCCCTACAACAGGGTAGCCGGAAATCTTGAGATAGCTCATGAAATTATAAAGCTCCTGAAGGGTTTCAGATTCTTTAAGCTCCTGATTAAGCTTTTCTCCAAGCACTATTTCTTTTTTCAGCTTCTCCTCTTCCGTCTTCATCTTTGCTATTTCCCCGTTAAGAAGAGAAAGTATTTTAACTGATTTATCAGTACTGCACAAAAAATAAGTAAGGTTCTTAGTACCTTGTATTCTAGTAGTTATAAGAGCTCCAGTACGCAATAACAAACTGATAGAATCTCTTCCATACCTCCTATTAGCTTTCTCTACTTCCAATGGAAGCCTAGACAAGAGTTCAAGTAGCTCTTCAGCCCGATTCTTCCATGAGTCCACATCGGGCGGATATGCTAATACATCGTCTTCAAACATGCCCGTAGTTTCAACTCTGGCGTGGAAAAGTCAAGAGGAAAATTTACAAAGTCTTAACTCCCTCATCTTCAGGGCACGGAGACTACGGCTCAGGTTGGTGGGCATCGGTGAGCCAAAGGTAACTACGGAAAAATCCTTATATTTTTCCAGGGATACTCTACAGCTCCACCAGTTCCAGGCAGTCCACTTGGAAGAAGGGCACTCCTTACTCCAGGGTTCGTCCAGCTGGATGGAGCTGGGCTGGAAATTCTCCATGGCGCATTCTGAAATAGCTATGTCTTCCGGCGCATTCTCCGGGATCAAATGGGCATCGGACAGGAGGCGGTTGTATATGTCCGTCAATGCTTCACCCTTCAAGGCGTAGCAAAGACCGTACATCTGCCGCCTAAGATGACCCGAAGGAATCTTGAAGCCCGAGGCATGCAGGGCCAAATGGTTCCTCTGCATCCGTTTAATCCACCCTCCATCCAGAAGGCAGGTATCGGAATCCAGCTTCACCACAATGTCGTTTTTCCTTGCATTCCTCGCCAGCGTTGAGACTACGCCTAACACGCAGTCGCGGCCATTGAGGTTCCCATTGCGGGGAAAGGAGCTTTGGGCATAGCCCGTAGCCCCGGCGTCAATGAACCGCATACATGGATTGTCCGGGCACGGGTGGTGCTTGTCATCCACCACCGTGATAAGGGACCCGGGCAACGCCCGGCGCGCACAGCGCACGCATTCCAGGGCTTCCTGATGATCCCCGGCATAAGTGAAAATATAAATTCTAATCATGATGGACCATAAGGGAAGAAGGTTCCGCCCGCCACCGGGATTTGGATGGTGCCAAGAATATACTGGATGACGTGCATGCTCTGGAGCGTTGCCAATTTGAAAGAGTAGAAAAATTCCTTCTCGGATTCCGGCTGATCCATTACCAGGAAGTAGGGATCAACAGGGCCCTGCTCAAATTCGATAGCGAACCGGGTAATGGCGGAATGGTCATTGAAAGTAAATGCAATATACACGTCGCCATCCTGGGCGAACGCCACCTCATGCCATTGGCCTGTAGTGTCATTAGGCTCAGGGTAGGTTCCCACATAGGAGCCATTGAGCATGACCATTCCGGGACGGACCTTGATCCCGGCCTGACTCCCGTCCGGTCTCGTTTTGATCTGCACCTCAAATCCGAAAGAGGGGCCGTCCAAAAATACTGCCCCGCTATGCAACTGCTGGATAAATCCATTGCGCCCCTTTGTCATCTTGGCTACAGGGATGCTTAAATCCGCAGTCATACTTTTTGTAGCGGAAACCCTGGAAGCATCCCGGACGGGTTCCACGTTCAGGTACCAAGTTATATCGGCGTCCAAAGGTGCCGACTGGGCGGGTGTCAAGGAAATAAGCTCTCCGGGAGTAGAGCCGGGCGGAACCTTGTGGATGGTAGTTCCTTCAATCAATACTCCTGCCGTGTATTTTACGGCGGGCCAGCGTTGTGCATTCACATCATACACCACGGAGAACATGCGCCCGTAATTGGGGCGGCGCAGGTAGTCTTCCGGGGGAACCGTCTCCGCCGCGGCGAACTGGTTCACGGATGAATGGTACTGGGGAACCGGAATCTCGGGTTCCGGGAACTGTACAGAGAGACGATTGATCTCATTCTCCGTAGAAGAGATGCCCCCAGGAAATCCGGGGGCATCAAATCCAGAGGGCATCTGCGGAGGCATCTCCGGCGGGAGGCTTGACGCTGTACCTTCAGCCATGTTCGTAGCTATTACTTCTTATCTTGTACGATAATGGGAGGCGCAGTGTTCTCCGGCGCGTTCTGCCTGAAGGACACATGGCCCTGCTCAATGACGAGGCAGGAGCCGTCCTTGCAGATAGTGGTCTGGTCTGGCGTAACGTCAACCGTGTGGCCGCAACCAGAAGTGCCCATGAGCCCAAGGGCACCCGCGGCTCCAAGGATAATCCCGATAACCGTATGAATGATCTTCTGGGTCTTGGTGGAGGCCCCGAAGCATCCGGCATAGTCGGAAACAAGATCAGCTAAAATAGCATCCTTATTGTCGGCCAGCCCGCGGGCAATGTTGACATAGGGAGTTTGCTTGGCCTTGGTCAGCTTGTCCCAGGCAGTCGCCTGCCCGGAAAGCCCGTAGAGGGCCTTGGCGTTCTCAAGAATTTTTTCATCATCAGCCATGCGTCAAAGGTATCAGGAGTTGGAGGCCGCGTCAAGTGCTATTTTTCTGAGACGCTCCTTTAGCAGGGCTGCTACCTTCCCACCCTTTTTCGTCAATGAATAATTCCAGAAATAATTACATTGTCCAGGAGGAAGCTGAGGCACATGGCGGACCAGGAGCCCCAAGCCTACCAGGGATTTAAGCCAATACTGGGAATTGGAGGGAAGAAAACCGAACTCCTCCCTGATGGCTGTCGTCGTAGTCTTTCCAGCGGCTACGGCCATAAGCACCAAAGCCTTATTTACATTGAGATTGCTCTCTCTCAGTTCATTGAACAAATGCGCCTCTTCAATCATAATGCTTCAAGGATTCCCTTTTCAGCAAGGTCTTCTATGTACTGTACCTCCTGGGAATGGGGGTGGAACAGTCTTAAAAATTCCAACCGGGCATCTCCCACATCGGCGGCAACCAGATTGATATGCGCTCGCGGATGACGGCGATTCATATCAGCAACTGCCAGCGCAAAGGTCGTGAATCCTGGAAAGATTGATTCGACCGACTTCGGGATTATTTCTACCTGATCCTTTTCTACATAACCACTATCACGGAGATGACACCCTGTCCGGACCCACCAGGATTCCCTGATCCTGATTACAGGGATGTCCTTAAACAGGTGAGTATGCCTGCGCTTTTCCGAATACCAGGGCCAATTCCAGTTAGGCTCCAAGTACAAGATGTCGGTACAGGAACCAGTAAGGCCGGAGTCATAGTTGCACATCTTGGAGATGCGCACAACAATGTCAGCAGAAGCTACTTGAGAAGAATAATCCTCGTCAAGAATTTCCTTATTTCCAATAATACATACATTCATAAATTTTTCTCACAATGTTTAAATCTTCCAGATAATCAATCTGGAGAGTATAGGGAAGCCTTTGCTCTACCGGATGTGCATCGTCCGGTAAAAGGATTCCCTGACTCACCAAAGCACGGGTCCCTGTCAGCATGTTCCCGTCAAACTTCCAGAGGAAGCGGGAAGCCGATTCCCTGGGGCCCTGAAACACTGTTCCCTCTCCGTCCAAAATCCCTACTACCTTGACACGCTCCGCGGTAAATACACAGGAGCAAGGGATTTTCAGAATCCGGGAAAGAAGTCCAGGCTGGCGAAGGGGAGAGGTAGGCTGAAGCAGTACGTACCGATTTGCCGGATAGTGCTTCATGGACTCCTGGATGCACTGGATCATGCCCTCCCCTTCTTCAACCACTACGTCACACCCATGGGATTCAGCGTAGAAGTGAATCAGGGGATCACGGGTTACGACTACCGGAAAGACTCCCTCAGCCCTGGCATACTTTACGGATTCCCAAAACAATGGAGCCCCCCCAGTCTTGCAGATTTTTCTGCTTCAGGGCGTCAGAGAATCCCTTGGCGGGGATGATGGCTATAAGTTCTCTACTCATCTTGTCTATTAGTCAGCAACGATAAAAGGAGATTCACAAGCTCCGCAAAGGAGGGACAAGCCCTCCTTGCCCCAAACATTAATCTTGCAATTCGGGCAGGAGTATTTTATCCGGTTTGACTTATTGACCTTCACACCTTTAGAGGCATAGGGTGAAACCGTGCTGAAAGATTCTTCCAGGTTCGGGTTCTCCTTTGCATAGTCTGCAACCTTGAGCGGAGCATAGCCTGTTTCAAACTGAACTGAATGAATGTAAGTCAAGCCGGGGGACTTCCTTAGAAAATCTTCACAGGCCAGATCGAACGGACCTCCTTTGATGATATAGTGGGAGCAGGACTGTCCTACTTCCTTTCCTCCTTCTTCCCCTGTAGTTGAAGGGTAAAGACCTACCGCCTTCATTTTGGCACCCCATCTCCGGCAATGATACCCGGCCCGAGGTGGCGGCGTCAGGAAGTTGTAGGCCCAGAGATGGCACATTTCATGAACCAGAGTGGAAAGGGTGCAACGGATTCCCCGTTCTATAAACCATTGAGGATTTAAAGAAATCTTGTCCAGTCTGATGCCATTGGTAGTCTCTACATACTGCCCCTTATGATAGTATCCCAAGGTTCTTTTATTTTTATTGCACAATACAATAATACAATCCGGAAGCTCCGAATTAAATAACCGCGCATTGAAAAAATCATAGGCGGCCTGAAACTCAGAGGCTAGTGTCGGAGTGTGCTTAATAGCCGGAGACTTCGCAGTGGTATCCGGGGTCTTCAATGTTTTCATATCTTCTTTAATATTTTCTTTACTTCTCATTTTCTTCCTTTCTCAGCTCCCAGTGTCCTAAAGGATATTTGCTATCATGTTTGCATTCCCAACACATTGTTCCAGGGCAATCACTCAAGTCCCAATGATCGCAACTCTCGCACGTATTCATGGCCTGCTCCAAAATCGCCGCCTGATCGTCAGTAAGGTACTGCCAGGACTGCGGCGGACGGGTCAGGCCGATGGCCGAGAGCGGCACGGCGGCGGGAAGCCTCACGGGGTCCTGGACGCTCCAGGCGTAAAACGGGAGATAGGCGCGGATATGCTCTTCCGTCACGCAGGCACCTTTGATCAATAGTTCCAAGGCTCGCCCGGATGGCATATAAAACATGCGTACAGAGGAGACCATCCGGCACTTGCCGATGATCGCCCGCGCCCCGTCTTTGCCGAATTCGTAGGTCCAGAGCGTGACACGTTCTCCGAGAGGGATGTACGGCGCGTTTTTACGCAGTTCCCATGGCTTTTTGCCGTCCAGGATAAAGCCGGAGGAAGGCCGCCTGACGGATAAGAGGATGTTAATCATTTCCCTTTTATTTTAAACATGATGTACTGAATAAGCAGAATAACTCCCGATACAGCCAGGACCAGGAAGCCTATAATATCGAATAAATCAATAATTATCATTACGGTACTCCTATCTATTCAAGCTCCCACGGCCATTTAGAAATCTGGTCTGCATAGACACTATCAGGGAAACCAACTATTATCTCTTTGAAATAAACTTTATTAGTCTCCGTATTTTTACTCTCTACTGTAAAAAGCTGATCCCCGCAATGCTCTACTTTCACTTTATCTCCAATGCGTAGTCTCATAAGACGAGGAAAATCAGCCAGAAGATTCTTTGCATTGAGCCAAGCTTCATCCTCGGTGATAGCCCCTTGGGCGGCCAATAAGCAGTCCTCACATTGCACAATATGAAGATAACCCTCTTCAATATGTTCCAGCAGTCCTCCACATATCGGACATTCAAGCCTTTTCATCTCTGCAAAACTCTACAACGTTTCAATATCTCTTCAGGAACCATAAAAACGATCTCGTCGTCAACTCCATCAGGACAACAAGGTGATACTGGAATGAGGTGCTGGCCCTCAATCAAGGTCCCGGATACTTCATCGTCTGACATAATAGCCACGGTTTGGGCAGGAAGGTACCTCATCAACAAAGCTCTGGCACCCCGCAAAATTCCAGCAAATCCTGGAAGGCTATACCCTTTGTCTAACGGGACCAACCCATTATCCTTATCAAAATCCAACGTCTCCAATAATTTATCAGTATTCATAATTCTATAAAGTCATATCAAGGTTAACAAAAACAATCTGCTTCAGGGTCTGGCCCCTGGTAGTCTTCAAGGTATCTTCTAAGTTCTCCTTCAGTGCAGGAACGAAAAGCAATAGTAAGAAAATAGGCTGAGAATTCACGAGGTCTCCAATCTGCCAGTCCGTCATGAATGTCCTCAAACCGATTCAAGGAGTCATTGAAACGAAGGTACCAGCAGATATTCTGATCAATTCCTCCTTTGAATGCCAGGGGCACCCCAGGATTATCTTTTAAAAATTTCAAGGCTTCAAGAGCTCCTATATCGAATAAGGGAGTTTCAGCTCCGATTTTTTTCCATTGCTTAACTAACGGATTATTAGTGAGTTTCTTAAATACTCTCCTTTCTTCCGAAGAAACGGATGAAAGGAATTTTGAAGAATCGAAGCCAACGAGCAAGGGGTTCTGGGGATCAGGCCTCAAAAGTAAATTCACCGGGTTGCAAAACCAGCACCCCTCCTTTACGGCCAGCGTCATTGCTTCCGGTGTGGTATAGCAATATTCCAAATTGGAATCCTTAGAGAGATACTTCGACAAGACAGCCATTGCTTTTTTATTGGAAGGCATTTGAGAGGCCTTGATTAAAAAATCTGAATGAGCTTCTTCAAGGCTATTCTTATATTTCCAATTCAAGTATTCTTTTGCATGTCTTTCCAAATCAGACTTGGCAAGGACAAAAGCAACCTCAAGCTTAAATGGACTGAATTCTACAGGAATTTTTCTTGAGCGATTCTTTTTAAATACGATCCCTTTAAACCTAGGGTGAGAATATTTGGAAAGAACCTTGTTCACATGATGAGGGAAAATAGGAAATTTGTATTTGCTTTCCCAAGTTTTGCATATGCTTTCCCTGGTCACTTCTCTTGAATTAAATTCGTCTGAACTAAACTTCAAGATGCCTACAATCCAATAGACCATGAAAGTTTCCTCCGATTTTGTCAATACTACTTTAAACGTATTCATATTATTTTTCTAATTTTATTCTTGAAACTTTAATAACCCCTTCATTTGGATAGATGGCCGTCTCAGAGCCTATCGTTAAAATAAATCCTTGAGGATACCGACGCATGACAACAGGCTTCACGGTTCTATACCTCCAGGTTCCGGCTTTAGTAATCACAGTAGTTTGATACTGGGCTCCGGGTTCTTCATAATGGGAAATAGGAGGCCCTGAAGAACCAAAAAACAATACCCAAAAGAGAAGGATGCCCAGGATACAAAGACTGGTGTTTACTAAAATTGATTTTGATTTAGCTGTCATCTTCTTATTCCCCTTCCTCAATTACTTTCTGAAGCTTGAATTTGGAAGACTATCGGAAAGCATATCCCGAATCTCCTTAAAAGATTTATTAAGCCCAATAATCCACCCGGTTTTTACGTGTTTTGCAAACAACCATTCTTCACTTAATACCTTATGAAGGGCAATTGCTATATTAACCGACTCAAATGATTCCGTCATATTTTTGTTGCATGTATCAGACATGGCCTCATAAAACCACACTGAACGGGATTGTCAACAAAAAAACGGAGGGCCCGCACTTTTTTGCGAGCCCTCCGGAAATTGATTACCTACTTACTTGCCGCAACCGCGGCCTTTTCCTTTACCTTTTTTAGCCATAAGTCTATGCAATCTGTTGAATTACAACTGAGTTAATATATCCTTCAGGTGTCCATTCTTCAGTCCCATTTTCGAGTCTGAAGAAGTCCGTAGGAGTTCCTGTCACATGCTTAACAAACATCGGGAAACGCCCTAGTTGTATGCCGCCTTCAAGGCCCAAAAAGATACTATCGTCATTCTGGTCATAGAACCAGTCCCTGAAACTTACCATTCCATTACTTTGTAATATTGGAAGGTTGGTCTGATGTAAAATACTGAGGGTTAAATCCCAGGTCCCACTCTTACCCTGGTTGTATGCCCGGATTTGTATAGGGTTTAAATTATAAAGGGACATCAACGAAGTAGTGTATACACCACTGGGGGCCTCTGCGGGAATTTGAATTCTCTTAGAGGCGGTACTGGATTCTGCAATAACATCTTTAGTTATTAGGTACCTATTTTGAAGAGGTGAAGGGGGGGAGGAAGAAAATAAATCAGGATGCGCTTGCACCCATTCATTCAGGTTCATTTGACGAGGGCGTTGAAAAGTTTGACATAAGCTGAATCAGACAGAATTACTCCGGGAAACGTAGTAATGGCTCCTGTCTCATCATGCTTGGCTTCTAAAATGAGCTCAATAGCGGGGACTTCGGGTTCCACACTACGGTCCGTGGCGGGATAAACCCAGCATTGGGAGGCTACCCAGGGCTCTCCTTTTTCCTTGAAGGCTGTTACCATGGAGTTGAAAGTTTTCTTCTGGGTTGCAGGAAGATCAGCAATATTCAACTCAGCAGGCTTGTTCCAGCCATCGGACTTGGAACCCAGGACTCGAATAGTTCCCTGGGTAAAATCCCCCAGTTCATTAAATACAATGCGAAGAAACATAATCAAATTTCATTTACTTCTATATCATCAAGAGGGAGAGAGGTAGTTATCTGTAGGAAATAATAGCTGTGATAAGACATGCCTGATGCGGCATATATGCTTACCGCTTCTTCCTCTTGTCCCTGGGTATGCCTGATAAATCCCTTCACACAAGACCCTACCTTCCTCGATGTCTGACTGGCGGGTGGAGTCACCAAACGATAAGTCACTACGCCGCCATCTAGGAGAGGTGAAATAACCTTAGCCTGGGAATCCGTAGTATCATAGGAAATGGGAAGGTTCCCCTGATACAAGGGATTGAGGCTCGGAAGGAGTACCCCGCTATTATCCAAGGCTCCATAGAAAGTAACATTAAGACCAGAAGAACGGCCCCCATTGTTTACGCCAATTTCATAAATACCTGTAGGTGCATCTGCGGGCACCTTGATGCGTTTGGACTGACCAGAAACATTAGGGTCTGCTTCAAAGGTTCCATGGGTGTAATACATAATTTCTTCTATTTGAGGGGGGGGGTGGGTGTTTCTGCGGTTACTATTTCCTTGTCTCCAATGGCCCAGGATGGGGGAGTCGTATCCGAGAGGAAATAAACAGTCCCGGAATCCTTGGTAGCCAAAGCGTCATAAGCCGCCTTGGTTGTAGAGACGAACTTCAGGTACCTTGCATCACCCGTTTCAATGTTCACCCCAGTGGTGGGGTCAAGAACCGAATCAGTTGGAAACCGGAGAGCTTGATTCAATAAAGTTCTTCCTGCGGCAGAACCTTCAATCATGATATTTGAAGAAGAGTCCGAATAAATGCATGCAGAACTCCCGAACATAATATCAAGCCCTTCAGGAAGTGTAATACCTTCACTGGCTGTTATCCTTCCTGCCACATTCAAAGTCTGACCCATGGTAACACCTTGAGTGAAAGTCGCAGGTCCTTGAACTTCAAATTTCTTTCGGAACCAGACATTCCCAGTAGGATCAAAAGTCACCCAAACAATATTGTTTCTCTGAACAAGCTGGTAGTAACCGTTGTTGGCAGTATAGGTCCACTTACAGCCATATGCAGACAGAGTTGGATGGTTCTGCTCCATAAGAGTTTCCATTGCTGAACTCCCTTCCGTAATCCCAAAGGATATGCCTTTCTCTGCTTTAATCATTGTAGAGAACACAGTCGGCTTCTGGAAGGTAGTAGAAACCGCCACATCCAAGTGTGCTCCGGCCCCTCCTTCAATCACCGACATCCCGGCACCCGTGCCATGGAACCTGACGACATCGGCACCAGCGCCAAAAGTCAACGGAGCTTCATCAGCCATGGTAACGCCGTCGGTAAAAGTTTTAACCCCGGCAACATTCTGGTCTCCAACATTCTTTACCGTAGGAGCAATCTGGCCATCCACGTATAACTTGTTCGTAAGGTCACTAGGAGCTGAAGGGCTTCCCGTTTTCATAACTCCCCCAGTAAAGGTCTTGTTACCGGAAATCGTTTGCTCCGTATCCAGAGTAACAAAATTGGCTCCTATACCAGATACCGCATTGTCCACATACGATTTGTTCGCCGCCTGCCCGGCCTGGGTAGGAGTGGGAACAGTGATGTTGGTAAAGGTCTTGTTACCGGAAATCGTTTGCTCCGTATCCAGAGTAACAAAATTGGCTCCTATACCAGATACCGCATTGTCCACATACGATTTGTTCGCCGCCTGCCCGGCCTGGGTAGGAGTGGGAACAGTGATGTTGGTAAAGCTCCACGCCCCCGTAATGTTGGCATCCGAAGAGGGCGTAAGTAAATCTCCGGAGCCTGAGCTAAAAGACGCGATAGAGCAGGTATAATTGAACTCGGCACTCTCTGGCGCAGACAAGTGCAGAATGGCCTTGGCCGTATCAAAGTTGAAAATGCTCTGCTCCATATTGGCAAAGCTGGTCATGTGGCTTACCGGGAAACCCTGGGCATCCACGCCAAAAATCGTCGCCACAAACCGATGCTGGTCGCTGGTCTCATGCTTCCCTACCAGATTCCCCGACTTGGCCGGAACAATGGAAAAGGAATGGAACTTGCCAACCTCAAGAGAAAGGGCATCCAGGGAATAAAAACCGGAAGTAATCGGGGTTCCATCCGTAGGAATCGCTGTCGGAGTAATATCCGTCGGCCAGACTAAATCCAAATCCTTAATAGCCAGCGTAGAATCATAGGCCAGGGAAGGAGGGCCAACCACACGGAAATAGTAAGTAGCATTGCTGAGTGGGAAGATGCGGCCAGCAATGGGGCCATTAGCCACCCAGGTCTCAACATTGCTCCACTCCTCATCAGTAGGAGCCGTCAGCGTCAATTGAAGAGTAGCCTCCGCAATGGCACTGGTAAGAAGGTAAGCATGGTCGCCAGCTTTGGACAGGGCCACCTTGTAATTAACATTAGGCGTGATGGGAGTCCCCAACGTATAGTCTGTAAAAGAAAGAGCCATATTCAGTAAAGGAGAAGGGCCCCAATGTTCCACGTGGAACATTGGGGCGGATTAGTTATGCAGAAAGATTTCCAATATAGGTCAGGGCAAACTGGCCGTAAATCTGAGTGCCAGTACCCGTAGTGCCCTTGGTGTAGGAAGCTACCGCAAGAGGGGAGGTTCGTTTAGCCGGGACTCGGAAGAGGGCCATGCCTCGCAGGCTGTTGCCCGTATAGATTCGACCCTCCACAGGATGAACAGGCCCAAAGCCTGCGGCCAGCTTTCCAGTCCCTTCTGACATCAGAGGAACCATTTGCAGTTCTACCTTGGCATCAAACGTAGTAGCATCGGCAGGATCGTTTGCCACAAAGTCCAATCGGTAGATACCCGCAGGGGAACCTGCCGGAATATTGATGGTGGCACCTGTCTGAGAGATCAGAATAACCTGGACAGGTTGCATCCCGACGACAGGCACAGCCTCAGTCACCGAAATATTGGCAGGATCAGCACCATCGACGTACAGCCACATGTTGGCCGCAGTCGCCGTCACTAGGAAAGAACCCGTCTGCAAGGTCTGCGGAGGGTTGTACTGAAGAGCATTCAGGTCAAAGGAGGCACCAAATCCGGACTGAATCGTTACCGGAACCTCAGAAGAGACTTTAACTTCATACACATCCCCCACGGTAAGAGAGGTGACTTTGTACCAAGTCTCAGGGACTGCGGGAACAACCAGAGCCGTATCCGTCACTGCCTTGGATGCCGCCATCGTCAGGTAGGGAGTAGCCCCGGAAACCGCGGTAACCTTGAGGAATACCGAAGTGACGCCAGCAGGAGTTGCAAAATCAAGCACCGTGCCATTCACAGGCTCGTGCTCGTAAATGATGGTCGTAAGAGCTTCCTCCTTGGCAATGACCATGTGAACAAACTTGCCCGAAGGCTCGGTCACAACAAAGTCATAGGATTTGGAAGCAGTCAGACCCGTAACCTGATAGACCGTATCGACTTGAAGAAGATTCGGCTCCGCCAGGGATGCAATAGGAATTTGAATAGCCATAAATTAGGAAACAGCTTTGGGGTTGGTAATAACGAGCTGGAGACAGACAGAAGCATCCGCATCCGCAGACACAAGCCTGCCGCTAACTTTCGGTCCGGGCAGGGAGATAACATCCCCATGCACTACGGGGAAGGTCCCCAGCGGCTCGGTTCCCTCCGAATTACTCATGCTATAGAGGACACAAGTATAAGGAGACTTGGATTGAATGTTCACTTGATACAGGGAACCCGGAGACAGGGCACCAAGGACTCCCGTGGGAGATAAGGCAGGGACCTCCTTAATCCCGGAATCGGGAACAGCCACTGCCGTAAGAGTAATGGTAGCGGAACTGTAGCTATCGACAACTATGTTGGAGTTGGCCTTGGGGAGAGTGACAATGAAGTCGCCATTGGCAATATCGCCATGGGCCAGCACGCCAGCATCAGCATCCTGGAACAGAATGCTGGAAGGCTTGTCGCAGGAGACATGTACGAGGAAGGACCCGGTAGCCGTAGATACGGTTACCACGTCTCCGGGGATCACGGAGACAGGGGAAGTAGTGGGAAAAGTAATGGTCTGAGGCATGGTCGTTTAAAGCATGGCGTTAAGCACCCCCATCGCATCCGTCGCTTCTTCAGCTTTGGCTACGTCCTTTTCCAGGGTGCGTTCTTCTTTCCGCTCTTCCTTTTCTTCCTTCTTCTTTTTCTTCTTTTCGTCATCATCCTCGTCCTCGCCTTCATTGCGGTCGTCATCATCCTCAAAGGGGACGCCCTCAACGGAAACAAGCTCAAGAACATTGCCGTCGTCAGAAAGCACGGCTTCACCCGTCACGGTTACGGTTTCACCGGGAGCAACTTCACCGAAGGCTTCGACATCGTATGGAATAGAGAATTTCATAATAAAAATGGGGCAGGCAGGATTTGCCCTACCTGCCCCTGGGTTGATTGTTTGTGAGGGTTACAGACCAGCAACAGCCACATTGGCCGGAGTCGTCAGCAGAGAACCGACAGGCTTGCCGTCAGCACCCACCAGGGCCACGTTGAACCGGGTACGAATGTGACGGATCACAATACCGTGACGGGGCTGGATGGGCTGGGCACCGTTGGACAGGGAAGCCACGAAGAAGCCCTGGGTTCCCAGGAAGTTCGCGTTCATGTCCGCGTTGTTAATCCAGCGCACTTCACCACCGAAGGTTTCCGGATTAAACTTGGCCTGACCGACGGAAGACACCGGGCGGGGAACCAAGTTGCGGTACACGTCCTTAACGAAGATGTAGGTATCTTCATAGGGAGCGTTCATGTAGGCAGGATTCTGCACATAACGGAAGCCCGTGGTAGCGGGTTGCTTGATATAGGGTTCGATACGCACCCACTTCTGGCCTGCCGGGTTGGAGTCCACAAAGTCATAGCGCGGGTTCATCGGGTCCATCAGGTAGGAGAACCCACGGTAAACCTTCTGAAGGCCATACTGGTTCATCAGGGTGGATTCCTTCTGGCCCCAGGTAGCTTCCGCGAAGCGGTAGTCCTGACGGATGTTGCCATCACCCTGAAGGATGAAGTCAATCGTGTTGCGGGACGTAATGCAGAGGTAAACCGGAGCACCGTTGGCGGAGCCTGCGGCGGCTTCCTGCGCGGATTCGAACTCAAGCAGTTCATACATCTGGTCCATGATGGCGGAGTTCAGGGCCGCCGCCGGACGAATTTCCGGCATGGTCGTAATATCCCCGTTGGTCAGGTCCATACCGAAGAGACCATTAGCCGTGGGGATGATCTTGTAGGAAGCACAGTCAAGGTACTGCTTACGATACCGTTCGGACCAGACATTACCGACGTTGCGGATAAGCTGTTCAACAATGTTCTTGAGCTGTTCGCCATACTGCCAAGCCTGACGCAGACGGGTCACGTCAATGAGCTCGGAGCTCAGACGGACAATCTGGCGGGAGAAGGAATATTCCTGGCCGCCAGTAGCATTGACGTTCAGGGCAGGATCAGTGGACAGAGAGCTAAGCTGGACGTTCTGCCAGTCCGGGTTCATGTAGGTCGGCTGGAAGACGTTGGTACGCCCCGTATCACCGATACCATCAACCCATTCAGCGGAGTTCAGCATTGCCACGTTCCAGGGAGAGCGGCGAATAAAATTCGCATACATCTTTTCCTGGATGAGGTTGGTCATCGTAGTCAGACGCAGATTGATTGCGTCCAATTCACTGGGATTTTGAGCCATAGATTTGAATGTAAAATGAAAGTTAAAGAGGAAAGAAAAGGTCCCGACGGAAAGAAAAAGAAAAGGTTTTTCGGCCAGGATGGAAGACCTCTATACACATCCAAATAAAAAAGGGGCTCGCGGAGGAAAAGCAAAAGGGTACAACCGCTATCTGATAAAACGGTTGTACCCTTTTTTTATAGTGCTGTCAACACTTTTTAAATTTGGCCGCTAAGAAAAGCGTCAACGACATCCCCAGCCGTCTTCAGCGTCTCTTCAAGCTTGGGCTTGCTGGGGGGAGGGGGAGCCCCCTTCGGATTGCCAGCTCCCGGAGAAGGATTGGCACCGCGGAGCTTGGTGATCTTGGCATTGAGACTCTTGTTCTGCTCCTTCAGCTCGGCCATTTCTTCCAGGGCCTTAGACAGCAAAACTGCGTCCATAAACGCATTATTGTCTATCTTATGAGCCAAATGGCGGGCGGCTTTCACCGTCTCTTCCGTCACCTCGCCGGAGAGCCCCAGCTCCTTTGCCCGGTCCTGGATGTGCTTCTGGGTGTAGTTATCCAGATTGACCTCATACGGCTTGGCTTTTCCTTCACCAAGCTTCTCCAGAAATTCCTTCTTGTACTCCTCGGCTTTGGCCGACATGGAGAGATGCTTCTGGACGGCACGGTCCCTCAGCATTGCGTAGTTGGAAAACCGGGAGACATCCAGGTCACCCATCCCGGCATCCCGGGCAAGGTCCTCATAGGCTTCCTGGCGGTCCATTTCATCGAAATCCGGATTCGTGGCTATCTGGTTCAGAGCGTCATAGGTGAGTTCCATCCCGTTGGCTTCGGCCAGCTTCATCAGCTTGTCCTGAGCCTTGTTGTACGGATTGGAAACTTCCTTCTGGTACTCTTCCGTCTGAGTGAAAGCAAAGGAATTGACCACTGCCGAAAGCTTTTCATTCTGGGCCTTCAGTTCATCAAGGCCTTCAGCTCCGGCTCCATCAGCTTCCAGCTTGGCTATCTTGTCCTGAAGCTCCTTGACAGTCGTCTTATAGGAGGAAAGGTCCTTGCGCATCTGGGCAAACTTCTTAGCCATGGCCGGAGTCTGCTTCTGCTCGGAATCACCATTCTCTCCATTTTCCTTCTTCTCCTTCCCTTTCTCTACATCCCCCTCCGTTTCCTCCTCGTCATCCTTTTTTTCATCCTCATCAGGATTCGGGTTTTCGTTCTCGGGCTTCGGTTCGGACCCCTCATCTTCAACTGGCGTTGGACTAGGAGTAGTATCAGTCGGGACATAGTTCTGGTTTTCAGGAATTACTCCCTGAGGCACCTTGCTGGGCTCAGGCATCTGGCTCTGGACAATTTGCTCCGTAGAGGTAAAAATGTCATGGACCAGAGCAGAAGTGGCCGGGTCGGAAGGAGTAGGTGTTGTTGTAATATCTTCAGGCATAATTATTTAGTTGTATCATACGAACGCTCCAAACGGCTCAGGAAAATATCATGAGCCGAAGGAAGGGGCTTGGGGGTGTCTTTAATTTCCTGCTTCTTGGGTGCCTTGGTAAGCACATGAAGCCCGGCTACCAAATGACGGGCTCCAGAAGCAAAGGCTCCAGAGATCGCCGCCGCTTCAGTGGTTGTAGGAGGCACGGCGTTCAAAGGCGTGAGTACGATTTCAGCGGCTTCCTGAAACACGGGGTCATTGAGGATTTCATAGAGACGAACACGGTTTCTCTCCTGAGCAACAAATTCATCAACAGTAAGTTTATTCATAAGTTATTAAGAGTTTGCGGCTTCTACAGCTTTCGTATTAGCTTCAAGAGCCTTTCTGGCAATCTCTGCTTCCGCCTTCTGGCGTTCAATCTCAATCCTGGCCTGCACTTCCTGCTCTTTCAAAGCCATCTCCTGCTGGACCTTTAGGATTTGAGGGTCCACCTGCTCACCGCCTTGGACGGCTCCTTGAGCTTCCTGCTGGGCCTGGGCCTCCTGTTGCATCTTTTCAAGGGCGCGCATGCCGTTGACAATGATTTCATTGCATCTGGCGATAAGCTTCTCCCATTGAGAGAAAGCAGGAATAAATTCCTTGCGGGCCTGGAGATACTGAAGGTGTCCGGCAAGCTGGGCCACCAGCTTCTGCAAGCCGGGGGCAAGCTGGGCCATCTGTTCCTTCTCAAGCTTTTCAGAAGGAATGAGCTGGATGATGTAATTGGCATGAATCTCGGCATGAGCCCGGTGATCCTCATCCGGGAGAACAGGAACGTCCATCCCCTGCATCAGCCACAGGTTCTGAAGGGCCGCAACACTCTGGGCATTGGCGTTTGCGTACTCCTGATTGGTTTCCGGGATGAACATGTCGGCCCACTTCTTTCCTACCTCATTGATAGTAAGGGCGCGGATAAGAGCCTTCTGGCCTTTTTCACTGTAGAACTGAATGTAGTTCATGCACGCCCGGAGAGCAAGCGTCCTCTTCACAGGGGAACCATTGCCAATAGGCGGGGTAGCCACCGTAGCATCCACGTCAAGTTCATACAAGGCTTCTTCCGGGATTCCGTATTCCTGCATCTTCTCCAGGAGCCGCTGGCGTTCCTTGTACCCTGCAAGATTCTCATCGTAATCCCGGACAGAAACACGCCTTACAATCTCCTTGAAGAGACGGGAAAGGCATTCCATCAAGCGGTCAATCACATGGGTGGAAAGACGGGAAGCATTGCTCAGGCGCACTTCCGCTTCAAACTGGGTTCGGCCCATGGCCCCGTCCGTAGTCACATCGAGTTCACCAAGAACTGAATTCATGATGCCCTGAAGAGCTCCAACAGGGGCGGACACTGCATTCAGGTCAGGAACCTTGACCGGAGTAATATCAATACCGGGAGCAATGATGGTATAGGGACCCAGGGGGTTGACAGAAGATTCCAGCCTGTCCATTTCATTTTTAGGCTGGACTGTGACTGACATCCCGATTTTAGCAATGTCAAGAGCTGAGTTGGTAAAGCGGTTGAGTTGCTGTACGTGGGCCAGCAAGGTATTGCCAAAGCCGCGCAGGGCATGAATGTCCCCGGAAGAGGAAACCCCGAAGGGGAACATCGTGAAAGCCTGCTCCATGGAGTCATAAGCTCTTTCCTTGACAAACAGGAACTCGTTGAACTCCGGATTATCCAGCCGGAAATCTCCGCCCTCGGCAGTCTTGCTCTGATTATCCACAAAGAAAATCTTGTGGGAGACCGATCCATCCAACTGCTTGATCCAGACGTGGGAAATCGGGATGGCCGTTCCCACCACATCACCAATCGTGAAGTCGTGGTTCTTCTCCATCCGCGTAATATTCTCCGGGGCCTTATAAGGATTAGGCATGTTGTAGGACGCATACTTCACTACGGCTTTTACCGCCTCAACATCCCACCCGGCTGTCCGGGCAATCCCTTCATCCTTGATGTAGGCCATGAGTTCATGCGCCCGAAGCATACGGGTGGCAAACACAAGCTCCAGGTTCCTGGGGTCGGCCTTGGTGTAGCGTTCAAAGGCAAAGTCATCCAGGCCCCCGGAGTTAAAGAACCAGGACTCCGTGTCATCAAAGTAGGTCAGGCCAAAGCCATGGAAGGCAAAGTTATGCAGGAGATCATCCATCGTGGACTGATACCCGGGCATGCTCTTCACCATATCCGTCATGAGCTGGGAAAGGAGGACCGAAGAAAGGGCCTGCTGTTGCGAAGACCCATACTTGGTTTCTACCGAGACCAGGAACGGATTGGAAGAAATGGCATCACGGAGGCTCGCCATCGTTTTAAGATGAGCCACCGTCATGAAACGGAAGTTGCTGTTCGTCCGGTAAGCTTGGCCTGCCTGAGACAGGGAATCAGGGTTGAAGGGTTCAATCCCGTCCAGCTCACGCTGGGCTTCTACACGGGCAATAGCGGAACCCATGTCCGCTTGAAGAGCGAGAAAAAGAAGACTGCGTGCCGTGAATACATCCGGCACACGGTCTTTCAGAAACTCTCCATCCCCGTCCACTACGGCAAGCGAACCTGCCGTAGTGTTGGGAGAAGAGGTAAAGGATTTGGGAGGAGTTTTAATCATACGAAATCAGGGTCTGTACCATTCTCCGGATACTCAACATCAGAGGCTGGTTCAGTATTACCTCCCTCCGCGTCTTTGTCAACCTCTAAATCCTTCGGCTCGGGAGAAGACTTTTTCTTCTTTTTCCCGACTACCTTTTTATTGTGCTCCTCTATGGCTTGAGGGTTCCCCATAACCGTTCCTTCACTGGCCTGGATATGAAAACCGGAGACTTGAGCCTGAACATCGACCTCACTGGTCACACCAGCAACACTGGGGGCAGAGTAAGTAACTTCATCAGGCTTCAAGGTGGACCGCTTACTGCACATGGCGAGCATTGCGCGCTTCTGTGCCAGCGTCATTCCTCCGTCCACATCAAGAGTCTGCCCGTCAGGAGAAGCCCCGGAGGCACCGAAGGCGGCCACAGGAAGAGCCTGGGGAGTATTAACCGCCTGGGAGAGAACCTGAGCAGTGACCACTGACGCTTCTACTTTAGGCTCAGCCTCCGTAGAAAACAGGCTGTCCCACTTGGAATACTCTTCGCTCTGGTCTCCAATGAATACCCCGGAAAGGAATACCCGGAAATGGTCGACAGGCTGAAGGGAAACAGACAAGGGGACCGTTTGAGGATAGGCCGCAGAAATCTGGGAAGAGAACACAAAGGAGCCTTCAACAGTATCGCGGGCCGGGTCCACATGGTCTGCTGTGATAGTGCGGGCCGGAATATGGAACCGCTGTCCAAAGATGACCTTGGCCTTCCTCTTGGTGTAATACCCGTCCAAAGTAGCGATGGCATCCTGCTTGAAGAACTGGTTCCCGCGTTCTGAATACCAGAGAACCGGAATATCCAGACCATTCGGAGCCGCTTCAATAGCAAGAATTTGAAGGCACTTGGCCCACATCTTGTTCACCATGTCGTACAAAGACGCAGAGGGAGTATCAATGCACTTGACATTGAACGAATTGCAACGGCCCTTGAGGACTTCAATGAAGTCATTGGCCGCGGTAAGATTTTGATAAGGAGTAATGCAGAGAAGGTCCACCGTAAGGAGGTCCTCAGGAGCGGTGTTCTCTACAAGGGAGGTGGCAATAGCCCTGGCATTTTTTTGAACTCGGGGTTCACATGGAATAACTAACAGCATAATGTTTTTTTGGTTGTTATATGAGTCTTCCGGTATATCGTTTATCTACATTCCTGAAATAGAGTCTTTGGTCTGCATACACCGCCTGGAAAGGGGAGAAGCAAAAAGCCCGATCAGTCATTAGATAGAAAAACATATAATACCGCCAGAAGAATTGAGAAGAAATCGTTGTATGATAAAGGGTTATAACGGGAACAACACCTCCAAGCGAATTGAAATTAGGAACTTTTGTTCGACGATGGGGTTGTGTATGGTGCAAAGCATAGGAATACACAAAGGGATGGAAGTGCTGGGTCTTCAACGAAAAGAAATACCGAATGTTCCTCACCTCCGGATTTGAACGCAGTATTTCTCCCGGAAGGGGAGAGATATAAGACTTCGGCTGTTGATGCCCCCGAATGAAATCAAAAGCATCTCCGAAATCAAAAGCCGCCCCCCAAAGAGCTTTGGAACGACGAGGTGGTTTAGGAAGAACAGACATGGCTATCTATTAATGGGCTCACCATCCAAAGGCTTTTTAAGCCTGTTAGCATCGTCATAAAATCTTTTTTCATTCTCTACCAAGAAGTTTACCAGGGAAATAAAACAGTTTGCATCAAACTCGGGCAGTTCTGTTTTTGCATCCTCATAGCCAGCAAGCGAATTCATCGGCATGGCCTCCCATAAAGGATGATCTTCCAAGGCATGGGTTGCAAGATTCCGGAGCCAATCCATATAGAAAGGCGGAGGAAGGACAACATAAAAGAAGTCCAGGAATTCCAACTGCTCGGGAGGAGTCGGAGCATTCCGCTTCAGTGCTGGGCGAAAAGGTCCGGCCTCTATTTGAACAAGACTCTTTTCATAGGTACACGGAGCACCAACCTTGGAAAGGTAATCCATGGAAAACTGCTTAATGGTCTCCAAGTCTTTCAGCCACTCCTTCATATGGCCCATCCATACACGAAGGGCTTCAATCCGCATGCGGATCAAATAAGCAGTTCGGACAGCCCTGTCCCAGCATCCGCAAGTCATGTTATTCTCAATCCGGGATCGTTCGGATTGAAGCGTATGCCCGCAGAGACAGGAGACAATGTAAGGAGCATCGACAGCTTTTGAGTAGCCTTCGATAGTCAGGCCGCCATGAGTGAACCCAACAGGAAGCGGATTCTTTTCACGTCCAACAAAAACCTCAGAGAATTCATATTCCTCATGAAGCTCCGAATTAGTGAAGGTAGCAGGCATCCACCTCTTCAAGAGGTCAAAAAACTTTTCGCATTCTTCAGTCCTCATCGTTATCCTTCATAGTTAAAAGTCGCTTTACCACTATTTCTCCATCTTTTGTGAGGAAATATTTCCTGGGACGTTTGAATTCTGTGCAGGAAACCAATCCCTGCTCAACCAAGTCTCTCAAGATATTGGTGACAGTATTGCAGTGGAGATTGGTGTCCTCAACAATGTCCTTATGAAATACTTTCCCCTTTGCAACCGAAATAAGAACCTGAGCACTACTTAAATGAAGAAAGCATCCTCTAAGGTTTCTCGTAAATCTGCTTATAACATCTATGACTTTCATTTATTCTCAACTCTAATGCGACTTACAAACCAAAAAAAAGGATAAAAAACAACCATGAAGATAGCCCCGAGACAATAGTAAAAAACTCCTAAAGGAATTCCTAAAAAAAGAAGACCTACAAAAAGGGAAAAACCCCAGCTAATGATTAGAGGAAATCCATATTCCACATTAAGGAAATCAACTAATTGGCCACAACCCATTAAATAGATAATAGCCGTCAAAACGAAAGAAACCACAGTGGATAAACTTTCTAACAACTCATAATTAACTGTATTCTTGTTGCTCATAGCGACATGAACATAACATTTGGCACGTTCACGTCAAGGAAAAAATTAAAGAGGCTTCAAAGTAATTTTCCTGGCCTGGGCCTCTTCCGTCACAACTCGTTTCCCATCAGCATCAAGCTTAATACGCCCCTCGGAATCAACCGCTGTCTGCACTGTAATATTCGTCACCTCAAGCTCCATCGTTGCCATGATGTCCTGCATGGCTTTGAGGTCTCGCTTGGCTACGGCATCGTTGAACCGCTCCCAGATTTCACTGGCTTTCCCCATAGCTCCTACAAGGGATGCGACATCCTTGAAGCTATCCAAAGGCAACGTGCCGGAAGCCCTGCAAAGCCTCTCAAAGGATTGCTTCATGAACGTGGAAAAATTGGATTCAATGTCTCCAAGAATCTCGGATTCCACTTCGGTTCTCCTGGTCCTTCTCTCAATGACCTTCTCCTGGACGGACCTGGAAAAGATTTCAAGGGATTCCTTGCGGGCCAGCAGTTCATCTTTTGTCAGCTCGACTTCACCAAGAATAGATTCCAAATGCGGCTTGGGAATCCTGGTCAAGTTTTCAATGACTTCAATCGGGAGGCCATCCCGATAAAACTTTATAGCTTTCTTTACAAGCTCTTTATCCACATATGCCATAGTCTCAATAAGTTACGCTACTGATTTTATTCTTACTTCCAGAGCAACGACCCCAGCTTCTGTACCTGACGTTGAAAAGTACGAACCTCAGGCGGCGGCTGTTTGGCCGCCTGATCGGGATCATGCAGGTAAGCCTTAATATCCCGGGAGTGTAGAATGGGGTTCCCTTTGCTGTCAAGCTCAAATTTATACCTGGGCCTGTTCTGAGCAGTAGGAGCCTTGTCCGGCATCCTGGCAAAAGCCATGCCGAACTTCTTTCTCACCATATGCACCAGAAGAGCGATAGCGTCGGCATCATCGGGAGAATGACGAATCCGCTTCTTCATCAGTCTCTTTGGCTCTACCTTGATCTTCCCATTTTCCGAAGTGTAAAGCCTGGACTTCATTTCCAGGATGTCCTTGGAATCCAGGCCATACAACTGCTGGGAAGCAATCGCCAGCTTCATCACGCCCCAGAGCTCGGAGACCTTGTTGGCATACATCTTGCAAGCCAGTTCAGGAGTAGAGGCTGAAATGGGCGTGCTACTGGCGTTCCCGGAAAAACTGATCGCCTCAAATTTTGGGCCTAGATACGAGGCCAGAATGTCGGCAAACGCCGCGCCGCCAGTAATATCCACAACAAAGTTGTCCGGAGAAATCTCTTCCTGCTGAAGAATATCATAAACCTGCTTGGCAATATCGAAGTTGCGTGACTTTAAATCCTCCTTGTTCTTGGTGGACTTGAGAGCAAAGCGTGCATAAACGAACATGCACAGATTGTCATTCAGATCATAGCCCACCTTGGCGCAACGGACGACAGACTGGTCCCCGCCGTTGGTATAGGCCGGGTCAAGGCTCGCAATCTTAATGATAGGCTTGGGACCGAATACGGGCATGCCGTCCGCCCCTGCCGCATAAATCTCGGCTTCAGAAAGCAGGGCTCCCTCTTCGATGTCGTCGGAAAACGTAGCCTTATGGAATCGCTGGATGAAAGCGGAGTCCGCCCCATACTGACGAATGGCTTCTTCGATGACCGGGCGGCTGACGTAAAAAGCCCAGTCCTCCCGGTTCATGGCAATGCGAGGATTCTTGGTATTGTCAAACCGGATATAAATCCCATCCTGGGTCCTCCAGGTCTCCTCGGTGAAAATGTCCACGCTATTCCAACCGTCCTTGGGCATCGCCATAATACCGAACGCATCAGTCCGGCTCTTGGGGTTGGAAGCCGCCATGAGTGTCGGAGGAGTATCAATAGCGTTCGTGTTCAGGTTGGTCCTCCAAACATCAACAAGCTCAATGGGAAGCTCGGAAAGCTCATCATAGAAAACGTGCATGTTGGGGGCCTTGATCCCGATGAATCGGCTTGTAGGGTCTCCTACATTGGCGCAGGGAATAATGACAATGCCCTGGGAATCATCAATCTCATCCTCCTCATTGATACCCTTGATCTTGCCCTGGCCATCCACCAGCTTCCCAGGAAAATATGAACGCCAAAATCTCTTGACATCCTTGAAGATACGCTTCTTGGCACCTTCAATCGTGGTCGAAGTGATAAGGCACATGGTATGCCTGGGGTCAGACAAATAGAAAAGAAGGGCCATCAAGGCCATGATCATGGACTTCCCGCAGGAAGAACCGCCGCCCATGATGCAGACATTGTTCTCACAGGCATGCCTCAGGCCATACTCCACCCAGGGAGTCCAAATTACCGGGGAGGGACTGCCCTTATAATTCCAAAGGAGATCAATACATTTGACTGCATGACCATAGCGGCCAAGGCCCCCCTTTTCCTTAGGCCACGCATACTTGAAGCACCAGAGTTCGATGTCGATCTCTGAGGCATCCATCGGCCACTTCCGGCCATAGCGTATAAACTGTCGAGAAACAGCCATTAGAACTTGATCTGGCACATATCCCAGTCAGCCAGCGAGGCTTCCGGGTCCTCCGTAAGACGGCGGTAGGCATCCAGAAGAATGAGGAGGGCATCCGCCGTCTTCAATGTGACTTTGGCTTTCGGGAAAGCTTCGGAAGCCAGCCGCTTGAGGTTGTTCTTCCAGCCTTTATCGTTACAAGACAACCCGGTGTCATGGGCTCCCATCCTTCCCATCCATTGCTGGGGCCAGACTTCTTCAATCTTGTACCCCATCGCTTCCGCACTTCCCATCAAATACCCGGCATTCTGACCAAGAATACCCATGGACCTGGGATTGCTGATGCGGATGAACTTCCCGGACTCATCTTTCCGCCCCCCCTGGGCATAGCTCATGTGCTCAATGAACATCTTCCGGTTCTTTATGGTGCACAACGCATTGCAAAAGTCCCCGAAGTTCTCCATCTTCTTAGGCATATTGGTATAATACACCACCTTTTTTTTTGTGTCCGCCAGAGCGAGTCCTCCACTCACACCAGGGTCCACACCAAGTATCACAGTCGCAGGCAGTTTTTTCATAAAAAAGGGAGTCCTCTCACCCAAAGAGGACTCCCACACTATATCGTTTATGTTTTATACCGTCAAGAAAATTAGCCTTGGATCAGGCTCAGAAGACCGGAACTCTTCAATTCTTCAAGCTGACCTTCAACCTTCTTGGACTGAACCATGGATTTAAGGACTGTGTACTTGTTCTTCTGGTTCGTCAGGACATCAGAACCAATCCTGATCCTGTGTTCCAGGAATCCGTTAGGAGGATTGGCAATCCCATAAAAAGTAAAGAGAGGAATTGCACAGGAATTGTAATTGGACTTCTGGGCAATAATCTTGCCAGCGGCCCACTTGCCGCCCATGAAGTCAATTCCGAAAAGCATATCCAGGTCTTCATCCGTCGTAGAAGCAGAGCAAGGTTTCTCAGGACGCTTCGCCAAAAACAGGATGTCGGCCACACGGACAATATCCTTCTTGACAAATCCGGCATTGACATACTCCTGAACAGAGTTGAAAATCTGGGGACGTTCATCACTGCCGTAAGGAAGATTCTCCTTGAAGTATTTCTTCACCTTCAGCACGATGATTTCAACCGGATTGCTTACGTTCCCTACAACAAAACCGCGGAAGAGAATATCCCCCTGGGCTCCTACTCCGTCATTGATGAATGCCTGACTGGAAGCACTCCAGGCGTTCATGACAGGCATCCTCAAGTCAGAGGAATCAACATCACCGTCAACAGCGCAATACTGGTCCGGTTTCGCAAGCGCATTGGGTTCAGTACCGACATTCAGCAAATCATCTTGCACATTCTTGTCTTCACTTTTTTCAATTTTAGCCATAATCTTAATTCAGTTTGTAAGGGGATTTACTCCCCCGAAGTGGACCTCACTATAGAAAAACAGACGCCATTGTCAACCATTATTTTTTCAAAAGTGCGACTCTGGCTTTCACCTCTTTAATAACCCCCATATCCTCAAGGTCTTCTAAAAATCCCAAACGGAATTCTTCTTCTTCTTCTTGGCTCATCCCCTCGGTCTCTCGGGCCATGACAAACTTCAAAAGCTTGGAAGCAGGGAAGGTCGTGAGGGAACCGACAATCTCTTCAAGGCTCATTCGGGAGAGAATATACTCGCGGAACTGGCTTGCATTGACATGGACCGTAGTGCCGCGGGAAGCAAACTTGTACCCGGGAACTTCCACTCCGGCTGAGAACATTGTCTTGGCAATCTCCTTCACACGAGCCTGGACCTTTTCCATGATGAAACAGAAGTCAAGGACCTGGGAAACCGTCTCCGGGGAATCAAATCCATCCATCACTTCATTCACCGGATTGACTGTCAACACGTCTGCATCCAATGTCCGCTTTCCAAGAGTCCGGGCCAGCTCAAAAATACGTGAGCACTTATTGGACTTGGTACAATAAGCACAGGTAAACGGACTTGCATGGTAGGCATACGGATTGTCCCTGTTGGCTTTATGGGAAAGAATGATAGAAGCTACCCGGTTCAAATTGTACTTGAAATCACCTTCAACTTTCTCAGCATAGTCCAAACGAGGGGCCTTTTCGTTCCGATACATCACCGCCATCTTGAACCCATCGGCCACTGTTGGCTGGATAAGAACCAAAACAACCGCTTCACAATCAGGATTCTCTTCCATCTCCAGAAGCCCATAGGAAATAAACTGGGCATTGTCTTTCGGATGAGTCACAGCGTTGATCCCCGTCTTATAGTCGGCAATCAAAGAAAAGCAATTTGCCCGGATGAGCACGTCGGCAGTCCCCGTCTGGGCCTCTTCAGCAGGGTCAAACACAATCCCACGGAACTTGTGTTCTGAAAGGAACTCCTGGTACACTCGTTCTATCTCTGTCTTCATGGTAAACTCCGTCCACGCATCATCCAGCATCTTCTGGGCACTGTCGTAGATAGATAGCTCGTGGGCAGAGAGCAGGGACCGGGGGTCTCCCGCTTCCAGGGCGGCGTGAATCCGGGTGCCAATGGACGAGGGGGAGAACTCATCCTCCACTTCCTCTTCATCCTGCTGGTCCTGGGCGGCTACATAGCCGGGGCAGGTTGCAAACATTGCCAGCCCCGAAGGGCTGTACTTGGAATGAGTTCCCGTGCTGTTGTCAGTTTTGGTTTTGGGCTTCATATTTTTCTTTAAGGGTCTTAATTTTAGAATGGCAGGCGGCCAATGTGGGAAGGGTCCAGCCGTAGGACCCCCATTCCGAAGGCCCCGGGAGGTATTCATCCCCGGCTTTCACCTTGACAAAATCATTATCCTCCTTATATCTCCGGACCAAGACAAGCTCATAATTCTTAAAAGAGTCTTTCATGACAGAATAAATGGCAAAATCGCCATCCCGTTCCACCAGCTTATATTCAAATCCGGTCCTACTGTATTCTTGTGGTATCTTCTTCACCGTTCAATAATGTGGTTGCTGTTTTATATTTCTTGCGGAGCTGGTCCGCCACGGTTTCCTCAATCGTATTGGCGGCCACCAGCAGGTACTGGATGGCGGGCGTCTTCCCTCCCAGGCGGTGAATCCGGCCCAGGGCCTGCTCCATTTCTACAAAGCTGTAGGTGACATTGAGCAAGGCTACGCGGGGGCGGACCCCCCGGGTGTCGTGAAGAGAAATCCCGGCTCCTCCGCTTGCAATTTGCACAATACAGAGATGGGCCTCGTCATTCTGGAACCTGTCAATGGCTTCCTGCCGCTTCTTCCCAGTCACTCTCCCACTGATTTCACAGCAAGGAGTGCCGGAAAAGAGCTCCCGGATGGCATCAATCGTGTCAGTAAACGAAACGAATACCACCACGCTATTGCCGCTGTCAAGCATATTCCTGGCAGTTTCAACAATATAGGGAATCTTCATGGCCTCCACCATCTGGCGGGCCCGAAGCATGTCGGTGATGGCCTGGATGTCGCGCTTCTTCAGCTGGGCGCGCTTGATGTCGTCTTCGCGCAGTCCCTCCTGCTTGACGAACAGGGCGGCCACGGCATTGACCTGGGCGGCTGTCTTCTTGTCCACCTCAATCAGCTTGGTATGCACGGCATTCTCCGGGAAGTGGGAGGCAATCTCTACCGGGTCGGCCTTGACCAGAAGATTCTTTTCCGTCAGAGCCGCGTTCAAAGCCGCAATCCGGGCCATGTTCTCCGGCGTATCCTTGTACTCATAGCTCCCCCAGAAGTTTTTCTGGGCTCCCATGGACTTGGCCCAGCGGATAAACTGGAGCGAGGAGGGAATAAGCCGGAAAGCCACGGCATAGACTCCCATCGTCAGGGGGTCAATGAAGGGGGTGGCGGAAAGGAACATGAGAGGAATCTTCTGGGAGAGGGCCTGGAGGACCATCTTGGCATTCTGCGTATCCAGCTTCATGCACTTCTGGGATTCATCAAAAATAAGAATGGCATCCTTGGGTGCCTTCCAATTCCTGTAGGCATACCTGCCGGACTTGCGGACCTGATACCACTCTGTAGAGCCGTTCTTGATCTTTTCCCAGCTTAAAACATCATACCAGTCCAGCTCCTGCTGAAGCATGGCGCGTGTCCAAGAGACTGTGGCCGTAGCCGTCGTTACCACTATGGGATGTAGTCCAAGTTCCCGGCACACCTCAATCGCCTGAAGCGTTTTCCCGGCTCCGGTCCCCGAATTGTTCAGCACGGCCCCGTTCTCCCGGATGGCGGATACCATCCGGGAGATACAGTCCTGCTGGGATTTGAAAGGAACCAGTCTCATTTCTTGTACACTTTGAGCACTTTGGGTTCAGCCAGAAGAGGAAGGCCCTGGGCCCACGGAGGCACGGATTCCATGACTCCCTTAATCAGGGGGACCATGTGATCCAGGTCTTCGTCCTTCACCAGGAAGCCACCTTCGTCATGGATGATCACGAATGCAGGGCATCCCTGCCTGCGCATTTCAAGCACCGTATTCTTCATCAGGTCGCGGGCAATGCCCTGGACAACATTGTTTGACAGCAGGGAGACATTGACAACCCGGGTAGAATACTTGTTTGGCTTGTAGGCCCAAGCCCAGTAGGGCTTGCCCTTGGAGGACTGGCAGAGCTTTTTGAACAGGCCCCGGTAATACAGGGTACGCCCCGAGGGGAGCTGAAGGGAGAAAGACTTGCTGGAAGAGAGGGCCCCCCTGCGGATTTTTTCCTTCAGGGTTTCCCACCAAGCCAGCACCTTGGGATTCTTCTGATGATACGTGTCCACAATAAACTCACACTGCTCCATGGTCATGTGGGGATTTTTAGCATGGAGCCCCGCGGCCCGCTGGCCGAATCCGCAAGCCAGGGCACCAGCCTTCACCACCTGACGAAGCATGGGGTCGTTCCCCGGGAGCTTGCACCACTCTTCAAAGTGCTCCACATCCTGGGGAAGGAGGTTCCAGGCTTTCGCATACAGGGCATAAAGGTCAGAAGCTCCTTCACGAAGCGGTACCAAAATCTCATCCTGGCCCACATACCACGCAATAATGCGCGCTTCAATCTGGGCCCAGTCACAGAACACCAGGGAATAACCTTCCGGGGCCCGGATAACGCCGCGAATGTCAAACCCTTCAACCTCATTGCGATTCAACTGCTGGACATTGAAATGGTCCCCGCCGCTCGTCCAACGCCCCGTAGTGGCTCCACAATAGGTGAGAGTAGCCGGAAGCCGCTCAAACCCTTCGTCACTCATGTACACCCGGGGGCGAATCTGATGGAACTGGGAAAGGAGGCGGTTGGCACTCCGGTACCGGGCAATATTGCGAACCCAGGGAACCTGTTCTCCATATTCATCCAGCCAATCCTGCCAGACCTTGCTGGTCTTGGCCGTGGACTCAGGAGCAGGGACTCCGGCCTCCACGCACTTGGCTTTAAGCTGGGGGAGGG
>ENA-ORRL01000285-ORRL01000285.1-human-gut-metagenome-genome-assembly--contig:-NODE-285-length-60937-cov-28.273266_pt1 | contig 60937 bp, 67 predicted proteins | sample MGYA00242175_ERZ509134 | MGnify/ENA primary metagenome ERZ509134 (study PRJEB26280, sample SAMEA2338660) | human gut metagenome | biome: human gut; feature: human-associated habitat; material: faeces... | reverse complement strand
ATCATATGCCAGCGCTTCACATTGTTGCGGGCATAGCAATATGCACACCCCACTGTGCAGCCGATGACGAGATTCATGTTCTGAATCTGATCTTTGATACAAATACTCATGACTTCTGCCACTCCTCAAGATTCTTTCTGATGCGGTCGAGGCATTCCTCAAACCGGGTAATTTCTTCCTCTGAAAAACCCTTGTAGTAAATGCTGCCCATCTCATCAGATACAGAATCGTACTCGCCCTTTAAGGCATGTGCTTTCTCGGTCAGAAACAGGAGTGTTTTCCTTTTGTCCGTTTCAGACTGAACACGGCTTATCAGCCCTTGATGTTCCATTCTTTCCAGCATCGTCGTAAGAGATGTTATCGCTAATCCGCATTTAGTCGAGAGTGATCTGATTGAGATACCATCCTCCTGCCACAGCACATAAAGAATGCGCCCCTGGGCTCCATTGAACGCATCAATATTCTTTTCGCTGAGAATCTTCTCAAAAATCCGGTCTCCAAGTTGTTTTATTTTGGTGACAAGAAATCCTCCATTTGTTTTCATGTAAAAGCTCCTATATAGTAGTTTATAAAATCATACTATATAGGAGCTTTATTGTCAAGAGCTTGTATGTCTGAATAAAGGTAAATTCCGATTTGTTTGCCACATCATAGCACACCCCCCAAAAATGTGTAAAGCCAAATTCCACACCGAAAGGAGATCTTAACCTTGAAAGATGCAACGCAATTTCATATCCGTCCTGCCCGCCCGGAGGAGGCGGGCTTATTTTATACCCCGCACCCCGAAGAAGATAAGCGGCTGGGTACCGTTGGACATGTCCGCATGGACTTCGGGCGTAGCGGCAATGAGTTCTGGCATACATGGTGGTCGAGAGGCCCGGAGGAGCTGAATAGCCCTGTGTTCAAAGCGGAGCTGCAGGAGGTTGTGGAAACGCTGCGGGAGAGTGTGCTGAAAAGCCGCTTTGCTATGGAGCGTTTCTGTTATGCCCGCGGTGGCAAAATCAGCGGCGGCTGGACACAAAACTACGGCTACATCGTGGAAACGGAGCATTACCGCTACTGCCTGCGCTGTAATCCGTCCCCTGGTGACTATAACGGGTATCTGACGGCCTATGATCTGGATGTCCAGCGTCAGAACATGGCGCAGGAAGAAGCATCCCGCATGGAAATGGGCGGCATGGCATGAGTTGGAACGGAGCTCGTGCCAGAGGGCCTCCCGTTTTCTATGGCAGCTGCGCAGATTCCCGTTGACTTGTGGGCGATCCTGTGGTAGATGTGTTGTGTACCAACACAGGACGGAAAAGAAAAATAAAAACTGGAGGTACAAAATGAAAAAACTGCAAATCATGGCGGGTATGCTGAGCGTGCTTCTCCTCGCAGGCTGCGGCGGAGCCGGAGCATCTGCGAAAACGACAGAAGGAGATCCGCCGCAAGTGGCATCTGCCGCCGCTTCCGGGACCACAGCGGCGCAAAATGGAAACGAAAACCCTTCGGAGGTCGTAACACAAGATGAGGCAGAACGCCCCGGCCCTGTCGATGCGGAGCCGTCGGGAGAAAAGAAAACCACTTCCTCTGCCGGAGAAACAAAACCCAAAGCGGAAGATCCTCCGGTGCAGGTGCTGCCTGCCGAGACTGTGCCGCCCGAGGCTCCGCCCACAGAATCCGCCCCCTCTAAACCCGTGACGGACGAGACAGCTCCCCAGCCGGAGGAGAAAGGCTTTGATATAGACTACTGGCTGGCCTACGCCAAGGACTGCGCCGTGAGCATCGGGCTGGTGCTGGATCAGGGGACGGCCGGCACATGGGATACGCCCATTCGGTGCAGCAGTAAGACGGAAGATGTTCTGGCCGCCTACATCCGGGATGATCTGGCGTACTATAAGGATCAGGAAGGCTGTACCGCCGTCTGGATCTGGGCAGAACAGATCGGAGACGGACAGTACGAACTGTTCATCGGTCGCGGATAACGGCAGCCATATTAGAGAAAAGGCTCTCATGGAGGGCCTTTTTCTTATGTAAAAATTTAGGAGAATAGGAGGTCTATTTTGAAACGAATCATCAAGTGCGGGACGGCTTTTCTGCTGGCGTTGGTGCTGTGCCTATGCCTGCTGCCTACCACAGCCTTCGCCGCATCCAAACAGGTGTATATCTGGAATTTTCCCCTGTCAGATGATACCTTGAAGTCCAGCGGTAACTGGGGCCACGGTGTACTGAATTTGCGGTTTGGCTACCGGGTAGGGGCTTCCAGCTACACGCAGTTCCGGTGTCTGGACTCCTGGCAGGGCGAGGTAGCTTACTGCATCGAACCCGGCGCACCGCAGAAAAACTACGATTCCATCACAGACCACGACGATACCTGGTGGGATCACCTGAGCCTGCCTGACGGGCATCCCCTTACGCCCCGTGAGGTGCAGCGGCAGATCGGCCGCATTATGAGCTACGGCTATCACGGCACCATTGGCGGCGGCTGGTGGGCAGATGTAGAGAGTACAGCGGAGAAGATGGCCTGGGCCTATGCCACGCAGGTCCTCATTTGGGAGGTGGTGGCCGGTGAGCGGGACAGCAGCTTCCACCATATTGATGTGAAATCTATGGGCTATGACGAGGCCTTGGAGCGGGTGGATGCAACCCACCCCCTGCGGAGCAAGATCCTCAGCTACTATGATTCCATTGTGGATTCTGTGCAGACCCATAGTAGGCGCCCCAACTTCTGCGCATCTACTGCCACCAATGCAGAGACGCTGGAACTGACTTGGGACGGCAGCAAGTTTACCGGCAGCATCACCGACACCAACGGGATGCTGGGAAAGTATAGTTTCAGCTGTGAGGACGCCAACCTGACTTTCAGCAAGAGCGGAGATGTGCTGACCATCTCAGCGGAAAAGCCTATCTCGGATGCCGTTACCATTACCGCCGCCAAAGAGGGCACCACCAGCGCCGGTATGGTGGTATGGGGCGATGGCGTGTGGGGCGAACCTACCGGTATTCAGGATGTGGTTACCTACTCTGCCAGCGTCCGTGACCCGGTAACGGCTTACCTGAAAATCAAGACTGCTGACATCCCCGGCAGGATCACGGTGAAGAAGGTGGATGCCGAGGGTGATCCTCTGTCCGGGATCCGGTTTCTGCTGGAATCCTCTGCGGATCAGGTGAACTGGCAGGAGGTGAGCGCGGCGGAAACAGGTGCGGACGGGGCGGTTTGCTGGGAAAACCTGACAGCAGACGGCAGCACCTACTACCGGGTGACAGAGGTGCAGACGGCGGAGGGAATGACGCTGCTGACGGAGCCGCTGTTCGTGGGAACGCTGGACGCAGGCAGCCATGATATCACCATTACCGCCTGCAACAATGCGGGCTTTGCACTGCCCTTTACGGGCGGTACAGGCTTCACGATTTATATTCTGTTTGCAGCACTCATGCTCTGCATGGGTGTTTATTTTTGCAAAAAATCCACGACGAAAAAGGAGAACTGAACCATGAAGAAAACGAAACGACTTTGGGCGCTGCTTCTGGCCATGGTCATGGCCTTGGGGCTTATCAGCACAGCGTTCGCAGCGCCGACCATTGACTCCGGACGGAAAGCGTCCCTTTCCCTTTATAAGTACGACATCACGGCGGCCAGCGAGGACGGGGCGTGGAATACGGCGTCCTATGTCAGCACCGGTGTGCAGGACGATGCCGTTACCGACAAGCTGGCGCAGTACGCTATTCAGGGCGTGGAGTTCACCTATCTGCGGGTAGCTGACATCGCCATGAACAATGAACTGGTGGACGGGCAGCGTCAGGTAGGTGTGCTGTACGGCTTTGCCGAGGGTACCGTGCTCCAGGCCATCGGCCTGACCGCCGCAGATGCACACAAGAGCGAAAACGGCACCCGCTACTATACCGCCGACAAGCTGAACAAGGCCATGAGCGATGCACTGACCGCCAACGCCACCACCGTCAAAAATGCGCTGGAAGCTGCTGCCCGAAATGGCGGCAAGGCCATGCCCGAGACGGATGAAAACGGACACAGCAAGGTCAGCGGACTGGAGCAGGGGCTCTATCTGGTGGTGGAGACCCGTGTACCGGAGAATGTCACCAGCACTTGCAATCCGTTCTTTGTCTCTCTGCCTATGACCACCATCGACGGCAAAGGCTGGAACTATGATGTGACCGTGTACCCCAAGAACCAGACCGGTAGCCCGGACCTTGAAAAGACCGTCCGGGAGGACAAGAACAGCACCGGCAAGAATACCGGCAGCCTGACCGACATTGCGGATGGCTATGCACATACTGCCACCGCTTCCGTGGGGGACGTGGTGGAGTATCAGATCCTCTCTAAGCTGCCCACCATTACCTCCAAGGCTACCAGTTTGACTACTTATACCTTTGCGGACACGCTGCGTGAAGGGATTCGCTACAACAGAAGCGATGTGATCATTGAGTTCTTCCGGGATGCCGGATGCACAGATCAGATCACCGCTTGGGACGAGGATTCCGGCAAGTTTGTCGTCAGCTATGATGACGCACAGAACACCATGACCATTGGTATGACAGAGACCGGGCTGGCGGAGATCAATGAATCCGCAAGTGTCTACACCGATAGCGTGAAGCGTGGTTACAGCGACTGTACCATGCGGATCACCTATACGGCAACCCTTACCGCCGGCGCACAGCTGGGCGACAGCGACAACCCCAACGAGGTGGTGCTGACCTGGAAGCGCACCAATACAGGCTACTTTGATACGCTCCAGGACTGCTGCCATGTGTATACCTACGGTGTGGATGTGCTGAAGCAGTTTTCGGACGGCAAGGGCGACCTGGCCAATGTTCATTTCCTGCTGCACAACGATACGGACGGCTATTTTGTGACGGCGGAGCTGGTGGACGGCATGTACTATGTCAAGGGCTTTACCGGCAAGAAGGCCGATGCAACCACTTTTGTTCCGAATGACAGCGGTCATACCATCGTGAACGGTCTGGAGGACGACACCTATACGCTGACGGAGACAGCCACGGACAAGGGATATGTGCTGCTGAAGGACGGCGTGGAGATCGTCATTGCTGCCGCAGAGAGTGAGAATGCCTGCGAGACCTGCGGCGCAAAGCTCCTGACTGCCAGCGGTACCGTCAACGGCGAACCTGCGAACATGGAGAGCGGCAATGCCATCGTGCCCCTGATGGTCATCAATAATCCCGGCTTTGACCTGCCCAAGACAGGCGGCTACGGCACTTGGATGTTCACCGTGGGCGGCTGTATGCTGCTGGGCGTGGCAGCGTTTATTGTGATCCGTGGCCGGAAGCACAATAAGAACGACCAGTGAAATGGCGACTGCTGGCGGTGTCCTGCGGCATTCTGGCGCTGGGACTGCTGCTTTACCCGCTGATAGGTGAACTACTGAGTGAGCGATATCACTCGGATGTGGAGACGGTGTATGCCGCCGCTATTGCGGACACTGACAATGTGGAGCTGGCCGAGCAGCGTCGGGCGGCGGAGGCGTATAATGCCTTGCTGCGGGGCGAGGCGGCGGTCAGTGCGGGAGGGGCTTTTGCCTCTCCCTTGGTCTATGCGGGACAACTCACCGTGGGCGGGGCTATGTGTACTATCGACATCCCGAAGATCGGCGTGTATCTCCCGGTGCGGCACGGCACGGGAGTGGAGACGCTGGAGCGGGCCGTGGGGCATGTGGTGGGGACTTCTCTGCCTGTAGGCGGGGCAGGCACCCATGCGGTGCTGTCGGCTCACAGCGGGATGGCTTCGGCGAAGCTGTTTTCGGACATTGACCAGTTGGTGAAAGGCGATGTTTTCTATATCCATGTGCTGGGTGAGGTGCTGGCCTACGAGGTGGACCAGATCGCCACAGTGCTGCCTTCGGACACATCGCTGCTGCAAATCGAGGACGGGCAAGATCTGGTGACGCTGGTGACCTGTACGCCCTTTGGGGTGAACACCCACCGGCTGCTGGCGCGGGGACATCGGGTGCCGTATGTGCCTGAGCTGGTGGTAGAAAATGGAAAAACTCCGAAGGCTGCGTCTTCGTGGACGCAGCACTATCTCACGGGTTTGGGCATCGGCCTTGGTGTGTTGGCTGCAATCGGCGGGGTCTGCTTCTTTGCAAGGAGGAAACGCCGTGGGTAAAAAAGCTGCTTTGTTGGCGGTGGCGCTGGCCGTGGCGGGGCTTTGTATTCTGCTGTGGCCGGTGGTTTCCGGGCATAGGCTGCAAGCGGACATGAGCGCGGCGGCACAGGGCTTTTTGGAGGAGGCGAGACAGCCATACTCCGAGTTGCTGACGGACTTGCAGGGATATAACCAGCGCATTTATACGGAGCGGCAGGCGGGGCTGGCCGATGCTTTGGCCTGTGAGGAGCCTGCTGTATTGCTGAGAGACTGCGGCGTGGAGGACGAGATCATAGGTGTATTGGAGATACCCACGCTGGAGCTGGTCATGCCGGTCTACTTGGGCGCGTCGGATTCGCACCTTGCCGCAGGGGCCGCCGTACTGGGGAATACTTCGGTGCCCATTGGCGGCGTAAATACCAACTGCGTTATTGCCGGGCATAGAGGATGGTATGGCGCGGATTATTTTCGGCACATAGACCGCTTGCAGGCGGGCGATATGGTAACGATTACGAATCTATGGGAAACACTCACCTACACGGTGGTTGACATTCAAATCATCCAGCCCCATGAGGTGGAGAAGATCAAAATCCAGCCGGAGCGTGACCTGCTAACGCTCATCACCTGCCATCCCTACGCCAGCGGAGGACGGCAACGGCTGGTGGTGTATTGCGAAAGAAGGAAGTGATGCATTATGGAGCCTATTGGCAAGGCCACATTTGTCGGGGACGATGACATCCTCTATTACGATGCAGAGTCGTTTCTGGACTGTATCCGGGCGGAACTGCCCTATCGGGATACCACCGGGTTTCGCTACGAAGTCCTGACGGACGATCCTGCCGTCCGCAAGGCGGCAGATGATATTTTGCTGGATTTCTTCGGTGAGGATGATCCATATACGCTATCCGAATACACACAGAAAATGGGAGGGATCTAAAGATGTTTACATCCGAAAAAATGGTGAAATTCCTGCAGGAAAAATATCCACCCGGCACCCGCATTCGGCTGGTTTCCATGGAGGACCCCTATGCGCCGGTAGCACCCGGCACAGAGGGTACGCTTGTGTGCGTAGATGACGCCGGGCAATTTCAGATGAAATGGGACAACGGGCGGACTCTGGCCCTTATCCCCGGCGAGGACAGCTTCACTGTCCTGCCGCCCGAACGCAGTATGCTGAAGTTGTATATGCCGCTGACTGCCGAACTCTACGAGCCGGATGAGTGGGGCGATATGCCGGAGGAGGCGGAACGGCTCACCGGCGGCGAATTGGCATCGTATGAGGACAAGATCCGCAGCGCCTTATTCAAAAACCGCATGCAGGAGGAACAGGTCAGAGGCATCATGTACTGGTACAGAAAACCGGACAGCGTCAACGACAAGGTACATTCCGTTGCCTTCGATGTGGAGCAGCGGCACGGAAGGCTGTGGGGCGTGGCGGAGTGTCAGATCAGCGGCGAACTGTCGGCTGAAGAGCTGGCCACGCTGAAGAAGTACATCTCCGGCCAAGCCTCGGATGGCTGGGGCGAGGGCTTCGAGCAGCGGGAGATCGCACTGGACGGCGGCCGGGAGCTGTATGTCCACCTGTGGCAGGATGAGGACTGGAGCATCCGGACGGAACAGGAGCGGTTCGAGCCTTACCGGGACAAGCTGCCTCAGCTGTGCTTTACCCTGCTGCCGGGTACGGGCCAGCTCATCTGCGTGAAGCGTGGGGAGAGCGGGTACTATCCCAGCGACTGGTCTACGCCGGATGCACAGGAAAACCGCCGCATTGCGGATGAGCAAAACCGGAAGCTGGGTGTGACACCCGCTCAGGAGGAAGCTATGAAGATCGGCAGCATGTGCGGTTGGGATGTACCCGGCGCAGACCCGGATAACTGTATGGACATTGCGCAGCAGAGAGGGGGTATGGAGCTTGGATAAAAAGGGTTTCTCCGTATATCTGGGTGATCCGGATCGCAGTAATCACGCAGAGCTGGATCTGCCCGCCACGCCGTGGGAACTGATAGATGCACTGGATAAGCTGCGGCTGGAGGATGGACGGGAACCCTATTGGCAGGTGGAGGACATTGGCCGGTACGGCTTTCTTGCACCGCTCCTTGATGACAGCGACCTGTATCAGTTCAATGCACTGGCGGAGCAGCTGAGTACATTCGACCATGTAGAGGACATCGCTTTTGAGGGACTGGTGCAGATGGAGGTCGACAAGCTGTGCCAAACCAATGGCGGCGAACTGACCCTCCAGCGGCTGCTGGATCTGGCGTACAGCGTAGACTGCTGCCATGTGGTGCCGGGGGTCCGGGATGATGCGGCACTGGGCCGGTTCTATGTGGAGAACGATTTCCTGCCGGAGCTGGAACAAATGCCGGATGGTGTGCTGGAGCTGTTGGACTATGCCAAGATCGGTGAAAAAATGCGCCGGGACGAACACGGCGCTATGACCCCGAACGGCTATGTAGTACGGGAAGCCGAGCTGCGGCAGGCTCCGCCCAACTTGGGCAGGCCGCCACGAAAGCCGCCGTATATGATCCATTTCCTCTGTGTCAGTGATGTCCGTGCCGTAAAGTTGTACCTGCCCGCAAAGCAGGCGGAGTTGGACGCCGTGCTGGACTGTCTGGAGGTGGATAGCTGGCAGGAGGTGCAGCTGGTGGAATGCGACACCGCCATGCCGGAGATGTGGGCCTTCGTAGATATGGCTCACACCAGCATGGAGCAGGTCAATCAATTTGCGCAGTGTCTCGAAATGCTGGATGCAAATGGGGAACTGGCGACGTTCAAGGCAGTGGCCAGTCAGCTGGATATTTACAAGCTGGAGGATGCCATGGCGCTGACAGAGCACCTGAGTGAATACGCCTTCGAACCGAATATCCACTCGTTGGAGGATCGGGCACGGGAGGAACTTTCCCTTATGGCAGACGGGCCAGAGCTTGACCTGCTCATCCGGAATTTGAATCTCACCGCCTACGGCGCAGACCTGATGTATAGAGATAGGGGCATCCTCAGTGACTATGGCTATGTCCATCGTCCGGATGGACAGCCTATGCATCTGCCGCAGCAGGGCATGGATATGACCATGCAGTAAACTGAATCAATAATGGGGCCGCTTTCCGAAAAGGGACAGCGGTCCCACTTTTTGCACCCTTTTCGGTGAGCGGTACCCGGAAAGGAGTGCAAGAATGACGAAGGAGACCATCTCCCGGTATCTGGAGAACGGATGCAAGGGACATAAAAATGTGGTCAGCAGCCGGGAATTGGAGCGGGCGCTGGGCATCAGCGGAAACGAGCTTCGCAGGCACATCAACCGCCTGCGGCGAGGTACTGTGCCGATCGCAGCAGATCAGCGGGGGTATTACTATGCGGAGACGGCGGCAGAGGTCTATGCCACCATCCGAAGCCTTGAGAAAATGCGCAGCGGGTTAGACGCCGCCATCTCCGGACTGGAGCGGGCGCTGGAGAAATTCGGTGAGTAGGCAGATGACGAAGCTCATGCCGTGGGTAGGCGGCAAGGCCCAGCTCATGTGGGCCATCCAAATGCTGCTGCCTACCCACTACAAAACGCTGGTGGATGTGTTTGGCGGCAGCGGCATTATTACCTTAAACACCGCTGTGCCCAGCGGGTGTCTGCAGATCTACAACGACCTGAACCACGATTTATATAACCTGCTCTTCTGCGCCAAGGAGCGTCCGCTGGAGCTGGTCAGGGAGTTGGGCTTTCTCCCCATCAACGCCCATGACGAATTCGATGTGTTGCAGCGTCAGCTTCGGGGCGAGGACTTCACCATGGAGTACATGGAACGGCAGTTGGATCTGACGGAGGTGTTTTTTGAACCACCCCAGGCGGAGGTCGTGCAGCAGCTGCTTTTGGAGCGTGGCCGTCTGGGTGATGTGCGCCGTGCCGCAGCATTTTATAAGCTGCAGCGCTACAGCTACAATGGCAGCGGAGACAGCTATGGCGTAGGCTCCTGCGATATACGGCGGTTTTTCCGGGATCTGTGGGAGTGCTCTCACCGGCTGAAGGATGCGGTGCTGGAAAACAAAGATTTCGAGAGCATCATCACCGCCCGCAACGACCCGCAGACCGTGGTCTACTGTGACCCACCCTACTATGAGGCAGAGTGCTACACGGTGGAGTTTCCACGCAGCGACCACCAGCGGCTCCACGATGTACTGGTAAAGCATACGGGCTTCGCTATGGTGTCCTATAACAACTGCCCATACATCCGGGAGCTGTACGATGATTTCTTCATTTACGAGGTGGAGCGCCCCAACAGCCAGTCCAAGAAGAAAAACAACAAGTACCGTGAGTACATCATGACCAACTACGATCCCCGCACCTTTGCGCCGCAGATGTCCTTCTTCGGCGACTATGACAGCCGGGGCAAATCGTGCAGGCTGGTGCATACACCGCAGCGGCCTTTAAAAGTATAGGAGGATCTTCGCATGAACAATGAAATGAAATTTGAAAAGAACGGCCTGCTCATTCCCAACGGTGCGCTGGAGGAACTGGGCTTGGCGGGTATCTCCCTGTCTGCTTGGCTGGGACAGGACCACATCCTGCTCATGCCGCAGGAAATGACGGCAGAGCAGCTGCTGCACGCACTGGATGGCTTGTCTCAGGCTTCCGTAGAACTGCTGGGTGTGCTGCAGGAGGCATGCAGGATGCCCTGCGCAGGCGACTGCGAAAGGGACATGGACGATGTGCCGCAGGTACCGGAGAACATTCGTCCCCTGCTCATGCTGAGTGGATGCTGCCCGTCTGCACTGGCGCAGCTTTTGGAGGAAGGAGACATTGTCTATGCTGCCGAGTGAGACGATGTACCCCTACACGGCCAAAGAGGCTCGGGAACGGGGCGAGTTGGAGCTGTGGCGTGCCAATTTCCGCACCAACTGTGCCTGTGCCGGGGCCATAGAACTGGCCATTCGCAGGGACTTTGACGGGATGCATCTTTGGGCCGACTGCGCCAAAAGCGTTATCGACCAGTATGGCTACAAGCGGGTGGGCTTTGTGCTGGCCAACACCTTGCAGGAGCAGTCCTATGACGGCCGCTACCATGAGACCAATAAGAAGTGGAGCCGAACCATCTTTATCCCCGAAGATGGAGGACACCGGCATACCTTCCTCATAAATAGCCACCCCGCCGTGTTGGACGGATTCGTCAGCGAATACCGGGCAGAGCTGGCAAAGCTGCACCTGTTCGGCGCAGAACACTGTGAACCCAATTCCGGGGAGCAGGACTTCACCGGCAGGGTGCTGATCCTGTCGCCAGACACGCTGCGGGAATCCTGCTGGCAGCCGGAAAATCAGCTGTGGCTGGCGCTGAGCGGCTTTGGCTGTCAACCCCACGCCCGTGGTCGCTCGGTACTCTGCACCTGTTTGGGAGACGGCGAGACCACGAGGTGGAACCGCTCCGAGTTCGTAGGCATTATTCGTGACGAGTGTATCCCTGATTGGGCGGCGGAGAAATTGGGTGAACTGCGGCGTGGGATGCATGAAATGACAATGTAAAGGAGAGTGCGAAATGAAAACTGCAAAGCGTATCATGCTCATGCTGAGTATCACGGCGCTGCTGTGCTGCCTGCTGTCTGTGGCGGCTTTTGCCGCAGGCAGCGGCGATGTGGCGGGTGCGGTGGAGAGCACCTGGACGGCGGCGTCCGGGCAAATCAAGTCGGTGGTCAACAAGGTGGTTTTTCCCGCCATCGACATGATTCTGGCTATTTTCTTTTTCGTGAAGCTGGGGACGGCGTATTTTGACTATCGGAAAACAGGGCAATTTGAATGGACGGCTCCGGCCATTCTGTTTGCATGCCTGGTCTTTACGCTGACGGCGCCGCTGTATATTTGGAATATTATCGGGGTATGAGTGGGAAATTGCGCTGTTGGTTGGCGGGACGGTTTTTGCATGTTCAGGAGGTGATGAATTGTTTATATGGGACTTTGTAGCGGACAAAATACTGGGGCAGATCGTGGACTGGTTTTACAGTCAGGTGGTGGGCTTTCTTGGGAACTTCTTTTCCGAGATGGGCAGCATGGGCGCAGAGCTCTTCGAGATGAACTGGGTGCAGAGCGTGGTGCTGTTTTTCTCCTATTTGGGCTGGACCCTGTTTGCCACGGGGCTGGTGGTGGCTGTGTTTGAATGCGGCATCGAGTATTCCGCTGGGCGGGGCAATGTGAAAGAGACGGCGCTGAATGTCCTTAAGGGCTTTCTGGCCGTCTCTCTTTTTACCCAGGTGCCGGTGCGGCTCTATTCCCTGGCAATTTCCTTGCAGGGCACCTTGACGGCGGGCATCACCGGCTTTGGGTCCACCAGCATCGGGGATGCGGCAAAGGCGGCGCTGGCAGATCTTGAAAACCTGGAAAGCCTAACGGAGTCCACCTATCCCCTGCGGGGCTTTGGGCGAGAGACCAGCGGGCTTATGGTTCTTTTCTGCCTTATCCTCATGGCCTATGCGGTCATTAAGGTGTTTTTCAGCAATCTGAAGCGTGGTGGTATTTTGCTGATCCAGATTGCCGTGGGGAGCCTGTATATGTTCTCTGTGCCCAGGGGGTATGGAGACGGATTCGTCCAGTGGTGCAAACAGGTCATCGGCCTGTGTCTCACCGCTTTCTTGCAGGCCACCATCCTTGTGGCCGGGCTGATGGTATTCAAAGATCACGCCCTGCTGGGCTTGGGGCTCATGCTCTCTGCCGGGGAAATTCCCCGCATCGCCGGGGCCTTTGGGCTGGACACCACCACGAAGGCCAATCTTACCTCGGCGGTTTACACAGCTCAGAGCGCCGTCAATATTGCCCGGACGGTGGCGGCCAAATGAGGTGCATTACTATGGGCAGCCTGTTTGACGGCATTGGCGGTTTTCCGTTGGCGGCCAGACACAACAGTGTCATCCCCCTATGGGCCAGCGAGATCGAGCCGTTTCCCATTCGAGTCACGCAGCAGCGGCTGCCGGGGATGCTGCATTATGGAGATATTACGAAGCTGGATGGGGCCATGCTGCCGCCGGTGGACATCATCTGCGGCGGGAGCCCGTGTCAGGATCTGTCCGTAGCCGGAGCCAGAGCCGGGCTGGCCGGAGAGCGCTCCGGTCTCATCACGGAACAGATCCGCATCGTAAAGGAGATGAGAGATGCAGACAGATCACGAGGCCGGGCAGGTATCCATATTCGGCCCCGATTTATGGTATGGGAAAATGTGCCGGGAGCCTTCTCCAGCGGAGAGCGGAAGGGCGAGGACTTCCGCATCGTCCTGGAAGAGATCGTCCGAATTAAGTGCGGTACCGTTCATGTCCCTGGACCTTACCCCTGGGCATGGCAACCTGCTGGGCGAATCCTACTGGGAACTGATTTCTCCCTATGCTGGCGGTGCCTGGACGCTCAATACTGGGGTGTCCCCCAGAGGCGCAAGAGAATCTTCCTTATCGCGGATTTTGCAGGGCGCACCGCCGACAAAGTATTATTTGTCAGCGAAGGCTTGCATGGGGATACTGCGCCGGGCGTTTGAACGGGGCAAAGCGCTGCCAAAGAAGCTGGAACGGGCGCTGAAGATCCAGGCGGGTCTTGCGCTCCCGGACGGCCAGATCACAGATATAGATGCCTATCACATCAACCAGCGGGACGAGGGCTTTGACGGCTACAACGGAGACTTGACCGGCGATGTGGCAGCGACCTTGGGCGTGAACTGTGGGATGTCCACCGGTCGGAATGGCGTTATAGCCTTTGCGGCCAACCAAAGAGACGAGGTTCGTGACTTACATGATGTGGCGGGTGCTCTAAATGCACAGCCGGGAATAAAACAGCAGACATTTGTCGCCGGTTTTTCTGCAGGTGCCGGAGCCAGTGCCGGGAGCATCGGATACCACGAAAGTGTTGCCCCAACACTGAAGGCGGGTGCCAGTGGGAACTGTATGCCATCCGTACTGTGCATCAACGATCAGGGCGGTCAGGTCATGGAAATTTCCGAGGGTACGACAGGTACACTGCGGGCGCAGGAGCACGGCCATCAGCCGTTGGTGTATGAAAACCACGGTATTGACAGCCGCTACCGACAGATGGAGGAGGTTTCACCCACCATGTCGGCCCGCTATGGGACGGGCGGCAATAATGTACCGCTGGTGGAGCAGGAACCTGTGATCTGCATTACGGGAAATGCCATAGACCGCCAGCCACAGAACGGCGGGAACGGCATCGGATACCAGCAGGACATCGCCTATACCCTGACTGCCACAGATCACTTATCTGGATATCCAGATAAGTGATCTAATCCCGAGGATTGAGTTATCCCGAGATTAGGCGTGGCCTGTTCGCAAATGTGCTGGTTTTTCAATACTTTTTGTGTGTTGTTCATAAATAACCTCCAGATAAGAAAAAATATAAAAACACCTCTATAATGTAGTTGGCGGCGAAAGTCGACTAACTGCATTCAGAGGTGTTTTTATGTCCGATGAAATTGTGTTTGATGTTCTATGCACAAAAGTGCTGGATGCATTACGGGCTCTGGGGCTTGGTAAGTTCAGCATACGAAACTACTACTACGAAGGGATGTGGCCAATCATAAAGGTCTACCGTTCCGAGGGGGTGATATTTTATAGTGCTGCATTTACAAATGAAATTGTGAATCGTTTTCACTTGGATCATGAAAATGGTTTGGTAGCCGACCGGATCTGGGCAAAAGTCAGAAAGGCATCCATTCTCTTCGAGGAGTATGTTCAAACCGGAAAAATAGTCTGGAAACGTGTTAGACCTGATCCGAAAATTTCCTTAGCTCCGTACTATCACGAGCTCCTGCGTAGATTCTGTCAACATGAAGCGAATACGCGGACCATTGGATTTGAGAGCTTACGGGACGAGGAGAATGTCTGCCGCAAATTCTTTGCATACCTCGATGCCAGCGGTTGCCATACTTGCCAAGATATTAATTTAGTAAATGTCAACGCTTTTCTGCTGTTCATCGCATCTCAACGAAAATCGAGCATGGACAGAGTGTGCAACACATTGAAACATCTGAGCGCATACTTGGTGTCCATACAAAACTGCTGCGATTTCAGCGCCGCATTGACTACTCGTCCCGCGCCCCGAAAGAAACTGCGGCCTGCCTTTTCCGCAAAAGAGGTTCACACCGTCGTGGATGCAGCGGCAAAAAATCCGTCCTTATCGCTCCGCGATACTGCGATGTTTGCTGTTGCCGCCAGTTTGGGACTGAGAGCTGGGGACATTGTTCGCTTAACGCTCTCGGACATTGACTGGATTCATCATGAAATACGCTTCGTACAGAACAAAACCGGAGTGGAACTGCACCTTCCTCTCGAAGCATCGGTAGGAAACGCCATTGCGAACTATATTCTTCACGAGCGGCCCAAAACGCAGTCCCCAGCTCTCTTTGTGCGTTCCCGTATTCCTTTTGACTTCATGACTTCGACTGCTGCGGGAGACCGGCTCAGAAAATATATGAAACTCTCAGATGTTGAGTATACTCCGGGCGATGGAAAAGGCTTTCACAGTTTCAGAAGGTATGTTGCCAGTTCCATGATAAACCAAGAAGTACCGATCGATACAGTGAAAGAAATCTTAGGGCATACGCAGATTGGCTCCATGAAAGCATATATGCGGATCAGCCGGGACAAGCTCGCAATGTGTGCACTCGGACTTGACGGTATTGAGGTTGTCCAGGAGGCTTTGTTATGAGATCTGCATTCACCGGGGCATTTGCACCCTATATTTGCGGCTTGATTGAAAAGAAACAAGCCCTCGGCTATGACTACCACGGAAGTGCGTGCATTCTTCGAACTTTTGATGAATTCTGCCGTGAGCAATTTCCGAACGAGACCTGCTTGACTGCGGAGTTAGCCATGAAATGGGCTGAACAGTTCAAGACCGAGAAAAATCTGTCCAGATTGAATAGGGTATCTGTGATTCGGGAGCTCGCTAAATACATGAATAGTGTAGGAGAACAGGCTTATCTTTTACCACTTCAACTCACGAAGAAAAGCGGACGCCATATCCCCTACATTTATTCAAAGGAAGATTTGCCCAAGTTGTTCAAGGAAATAGATTCTCTGCAGCCCAGCCTTAGAGCACCCACAAAGCATCTGGTGGTATCTGTAATATTTCGCTTGATCTACTGTTGCGGTCTCAGACCCGTAGAAGCCAGACGGCTCCGAAGAGAGGATGTCAACCTGTTTGATGGGACGGTGAATATCCTTGAATCGAAAGGACATAAAGACAGAATCGTTGTCTTGTCCGAAGATATGCTTGAACTGTGCAGGAATTATGACCTGCGCGTAGAGAAGATATACCCTCACCGCAAATATTTCTTCCAGAGTCCAAGTGTCCGAGGTGACGGAATGTACTCAATGGAGTGGATTATTCCGACATTCAGAAGGTTCCTTCAGACGGCAGGCATATCCGGATACGGTGAGATCCGGCCCAGACTTTATGACCTGCGGCATACATTTGCAACACATCGGCTGTACCAGTGGGTAAAGGAAGGAAAAGATATAAATGCCTGCCTTGCGTATTTGAGCGAGTATATGGGCCATTCAAATCTCGAGAGCACGGCATATTATATTCATCTTCTTCCAACGCTTTATACCGACTTGCCAGAACTGCGTCTTGATAGTTCCCTTGAAATGGAGGCAGATTTATGCGACTGAAAGACGAGAAATTCTATAAAACGGTAAGGGACTTCCTTGACATCTACTTGATCAAGCATAGAGGCTATAGCTTAAATACTCAGAAATCGTATCGAGAGGCAATAAATCTTCTTCTCCTTTATTTTAAAACGGAACTGGGGCTTGAATATGCCAGTATTGGGTTCGAGGACATCACTTACTCAAATATAACCGGTTTTCTCGAATGGCTCTCAAAATCCAGAGGATGTTCTCCAGCAACGGTAAATCTGCGTTTGATGGCAATTCGTTCTTTCACAAAATATGCAGGGATATTAGATTCCGGCAAAATCTATATGCAGGTCGAAGTCGGCAATATTTCTGTTCGGAAAACTCCGGGAAAAGTCGTGGAGTTTCTGACGGCTCCTGCATTGGAAACTCTTTTTGAGCAGCCCAACCGCTTCAAGACGAATGGATACCGTGACTTCTGCTTTATGCGGTTGATGTACGACACTGCAGCACGTTGCCAGGAACTGGTGGATGCAAAAATTCATGATTTGAGCATTCGAAAGACTCATGCAACAATCTGCCTTACTGGAAAGGGAAATAAACTGCGAATAGTTCCAATCTCCCCCTCTGTGGTTGAATTGCTCAAAACTTATCTGGATAAAGCACATCCGACCGAGCAAAGGCAGAGTGATGACTATCTTTTCTTTACAACGCATCATGGTCGCAAAAGCAGAATGTCCACCGATGCCGTTAATCTCTTTATGAAAAAATATGGTGAAATGGCAAGGCGGGCTTGTCCTGAAGTGCCAGAACGAGTACATCCACACCAACTTAGGCATTCCCGTGCCATGCATCTGTATCGTGCCGGGATGCCGCTTGTCCTCCTCTCGGAGTTCCTTGGGCATGCCGACATCAACACAACCCGGATCTATGCATGGGCCGATACTGAGATGAAGCGGCAGGCAATTCAAAAGGTATCCAAGGTCACAGAGGGAGATACTATTGAACCAATATGGGCAAACGATGAGGAGTTGATAAAGCGCCTTTATGGTTTGGCTTGATTTTACCACATTTTAATCGTGTTCACAATGCGGCGACCAGATCATAGCTGGTCGCCGCAAATTTATTATCCGGAGGTTTTAACATGAATTACAGCAGCAAAAACACTATCTCGCAACAAAAAGCCGATGGCCCATCTGACTTCTTCGGGATAACTCAATCCTCGGGATTAGATCACCATGCGGTCTACAGCCGCCAGCGTGTGGATGACTTCAGGGAGAATGCTGTGGTCAGCACACAGAGCGCACGGCAGTGTAAAGATGCCGTCGATCTCGTTTGCCAAAAGGCAGATGTCCATGCCCATCTCATTCGCCGCCTGACTCCATTGGAATGCGAGAGATTGCAGGGCTTCCCGGACGGGTGGACGGACATCCCCGGTGCATCCGACAGCGCAAGGTATAAGGCCTTGGGCAACAGTGTGGCCATCCCCTGTGTGGACTTCGTGATGCACTGTTTGGTACAGGCGGTCCAGATGAGCGAAAATATTCGTTAGACTTGTCCGGTATGCTGCCTTTGCGCTTCTATTCTCGTTAGACTTGTCAATAGCTTATGCGCCGCAGTTGGGCTATGCTTTGCTTGCCTCGGGAGAGGCGGAAAGGAGCAGACTATGGAAGAAAAGAAAAACCTCTGCGCACCCATCCCGCTGTCGCTGCACCAGCGGCTTCGGACGGAGCAGGAGCAGCGGGGCCAGACCCTGGCCGACTACATCACGGACATACTCAGAGAACATTTTGACGGAGGAGCACGAACTATGAACGCCAACAATCGCACCATCGCATTTCAGGTACCGGAGGAACTCTTCGGCCGGCTGAAGGACTATCTGGCCAGGAACGGCCTGAAGCAGAAGGATTTCATTCTGGGTCTCATTGAGCGCGAGCTGAATGATGCCGGGAACGAAGAATAAAACACACAGAAGCCGCGGGCAAACACCTGCGGCTTCACTTTTGGGAGGAAAACTATGTATCTATACCCCGAAAATTTAACGGCCCGGCCTATGCTGTGGCTGTGGACGCTGCGGGATGTGGCGTGGATCGGGACGGGACTTTTGCTGTCGGTGCTGGCGCTGACCCAGACCGGCAGCATGATCCCCTTGGTCATCACGGCGGCACTGGCCTTTCTCTGCATTCGGCACGGAGGGATCAGCATGCTGGACTTCCTGCGCTATGCTGCGGCGTTTTTCTTTTTCGGACAACAATATTATGTGTGGAGGGAATCGGCATGAGCAGGAAAAAATCTACCCGGCAGCTCATCGGCATCGATGATATTAAAAACGGCAGCGTCGTAACGGCGGACGGAGAGCTGGCCTTCTACTTCGTTCATCCCAGCAATCTGAATGTCCTGCCCGAACAGGGCGTTCGGGCAAAGGTGCAGGAGCTGTTGGGCGTGCTGAAGGGTATGGCGGAGCTGGAGCTGCTGGCCCTGGACTCCAAGGAGTCCTTTCAGGATAACCGCCAGTTCTACCGGCAGCGGCTGGAGGCGGAAGACATGCCCGCCATCCGTGGGCTGCTGGTGCAGGATCGTCAGCATCTGGACAGCGTCCAGACCACCATGGCCTCCTCCCGTGAGTTCTGCTTCGTGCTGCGGCGCAGAAAAACGGACGGGGCCATGAACTATGCATCCCTGGAGCAGCAGTTCCGGGACTGCGGATTTGTCGTTCAGCGTGCGGAGGGCCAGCGGCTTCTGGAGCTGCTGGCTATTTATTTTGAGCAGGACGCCACCCACGAGGTATTCTCCTTTGTAGACGGGGCGCAGTGGCTGACAGCGGAAACGGAGGTTTGAAATGCGAATTCTGAAAGTGGAGCCGGGAAAAGCTCCGTATGTGAAAGAGATGGAGGAGGGCCTGAAAGCCATCCAGCGGGAGGTAGAGGGTCTGTTCCAGCCTCTCTCTATGGGAGACGGCGTCATCCTCTGCTGTAACGATGAGGGAAAACTGAACGGCATGCAGCCCAACCGACGGCTGGGAGATGACATCATCTGCGGGCCTTTCTTTTTGGTGGGAGATGACCATGCAGGGGGCTTCTGCTCCCTGACGGAGGAGCAGATACAGCGGTATACGCAGGTGTTTCAGGAGCCGGAACAGTTTACCGGGCAGGAGCCGGAACTGGAGCCGCACATAGAACTATATATGTGGTAAGGAGGAAAAATGAAGAATCCATTTTCTAAAAAGGCCCCGTCCCAGCAGGAAGCGTTTCTCCGCACTTATCTGGATTGCATCGCACCGGGGATTGTGAAATTCGAGGTGGATCATTACATCTTCGGCAGCACCTACCGCTGCGTGTGGGCGCTGCGGGAATATCCGGCCAGCACCGAGGCCCAGGCGCTCTTGCGGGAGCTGGGTGAGAAAAGCGGCGTGACGCTGCGCATTTACTGCCGGCAGGTGTCCCCCGGCGAGGAGGACAGGATCATCGACAACGCCAACAAGAAAAACAAGCTGGACGGCTCAGACCCCAACAAACTGCGGCAGGCGGTGGCGGCGGAGAGCAACCTGCGGGATGTGGCGGAGCTGGTGCATAAAATGCACCGGGAGCATGAGCCGCTGGTCCACTGTGCCGTGTATTTGGAGATGACGGCAGACAGCAAGGAGCGGCTTCGTCAGCTCCAGACCGATGTACTGACGGAGCTGGTGCGCTGCAAGCTGAATGTGGACAAGCTGCTTCTGCGGCAGAAGCAGGGGTTCTGCTGCGTCAGTCCTGTGGGCAGCAATATGCTGGGCCGGGAGTTCGAGCGGGTACTCCCCGCCAGCAGCGTGGCCAATCTCTATCCCTTCAATTACTCCGGCAAGACAGATCCCAACGGCTTTTACATTGGAAAGGACAAATACGGCAGCAACATCGTGGTGGACTTTGACCGTCGGGACAGCGATAAGACCTCTGCCAACATCCTCATTTTGGGCAACAGCGGTCAGGGCAAGAGCTATCTCATTAAGCTGCTGATCTGCAATCTGCTGGAAGCGGGCAAGTCGGTGATTGCTTTGGACGCCGAGCACGAGCTGGAGGAGCTGTGTGAAAACTTAGGCGGATGCTTTGTTGACCTGATGGCTGGGGAAAAGCGCATTAATGTGCTGGAGGTGCGGAGCTGGAACGAGGACACCGACGAGACAGCCCCGGATGCCTTTCGCAAGTCCACCCTGCTGGCTCGGCACATCTCCTTTTTGAAAGACTTCTTCCGGGCGTACAAAGATTTCTCCGACCCGCAGCTGGACACCATAGAGATCATGCTGTCCAAATTGTATGCCCGTTGGGGCATTACGGAGGAGACAGACCTGCGCCAGCTTGCCTCGGAGGATTACCCCATCCTCTCCGATCTGTATGACCTCATGCAAGAGGAGCTGGCCCAATACAAACCGGGTGCGCTGTACACGCAGGAGCTGCTGCAGGAGGTGCTGCTGGGTCTGCACTCCCTGTGCGTGGGGGCGGATGCACCGTTCTTCAACGGACACACCAATATCTCCGGCGACCGATTTCTGGTGTTCGGCGTAGGCGGTGTGCTGACGGCGGCCAAGAGCTTGCGGAATGCCCTGCTGTTCAATGTGCTGGCGTATATGTCGGACCGGCTGCTGACGGGCGGCAATACCGTAGCGGTGCTGGATGAGCTGTACCTGTGGCTGTCTAACCCGGTGGCCATTGAGTACATCCGCAACTGCCTGAAGCGTGTGCGCAAGCGGGACTCGGCGCTGGTAATGGCTTCTCAAAACTTGGAAGATTTCGACCAGGAGGGCGTGCGGGAGATGACGAAGCCGCTTTTTGCCATCCCGCCCCACCAGTTTCTGTTCAACCCCGGCTCCATCGGTAAGCAATTTTACATGGACATGCTGCAGCTGGACGAGGCGGAGTTTGAACTCATCCAGCGGGCAAGGCGTGGCGAGTGCCTGTATAAATGCGGCATGGAACGGTACCATCTGGAGGTGAAGGCGCCGACGCACAAGGCGGTGCTGTTTGGTTCGGCTGGCGGGCGGTGATGGAGGAGGTGACTTTGCTTGAGCGCACAGCTTGTTCGGCTGGCGGCCGCCGTGCTGACCAGCGAAAAAGGCCGCAAAACAGTCGGGTGGGTGCTGGCGGCGATTTTGTCGCCGGTGATTTTATTGGTGGCGTTCTTGTGCTGTGTAGGCTCCGGCACAGCCGAGCACAACAGCGCTGTCGTATCGGCGGCGTTCTATGGGACGGAGCTGTCTGAAAGTGTCCCGACAGAATACCGGGCACAGCTCACGCAGATGCGGGGTTCTTTCGCCCATTTGGATGCGGCGGTAGCCGAAGTCAATCAAAAAGCCGAGGGAAACAGTCTTGATCCAATACAGGTCAAGGCTGTTTTCTTTGCCCTATGCTTTGGAGCAGATGCGCTGTCGCAGGCGGATGCAGAGGCGTTCGTGGCTTGCTTCTATGAAACGGAGACAAGGGTGCGAGAGGAGACGGATGAAACCTATGAGGTGTCCGTGCCGCTTCCTATGGAAGAAGTCTATGCGCAGCTATCTGTGTGGCGGGGCCGTGCGGTCACGGCAGAGGAACGCTCCAATGCCGTGAAGATCTATTCCATGGTCATGGGCAGCGCGGGCAGCGGTACCTTCAACGGAGCCTATGAGCCGGGAGGCAATGCGCCGATGGAACTGGAGGCATCCATGCTCACGGACCCTGCCACAAAGAATGGTGCAGATCTGGCCATCTATGCTGCCAACGCATGGAACTCCGGGTGGGGCTATGTGTGGGGTACTTTTGGGCAGGTACTGACGCCGGAGCTGCTGCAATATAAGATCTCGCAATACCCGGAGGGCGTAGGGGATGAAGCCGGCTTCATCTGTTCCCATTGGCTGAATAGGCGCACCACCGACTGCGTGGGGCTCATCAAGGGGTATGGCTGGCTGAATACCGAGACTATGGAGATCCAGTACGGCAGCAACGGTATGCCCGATGTGGGTGCGGACGGTATGTACTATAACGCTGGGCGCAAGGGAAGCATTGAGACCATGCCCGACACGCCGGGACTGGCCGTGTGGAAGTCCGGGCACATCGGTGTATATATTGGAAGCGGTGAGGTCATTGAGGCTATGGACACCCTGTACGGCGTGGTGAAAACGAAACTCCAGGGCCGGGGCTGGACCCACTGGCTGGAGGTGCCGGGGATCAAGTATGACTAAGGAGGAACGGAAATTGGAAAGTAAGAATATCACCATCGGATTTGACGCAGCCAAATTGGATGCGCTGGAGTTTGTGCTCCGCAAGCAGCGGTCTTCCGTGCAGCGGCGCATGGAGGAAGTGCTGCAGCAGCTCTATGAATCGGAAGTCCCGGAAGCGGTGCGGGAGTATGTGGACAGTAAGTCTGCTCCTGCGGCCAGACCCAGGCGGCCTGCAAAAGCATCCGTAACGAAGCAGAAAGAGGGCGATGAGCATGGCACAGCATGAAGAAATCGTCCTGTGGCTGGACCGGAGGTGGAAGAACGCCATTGAAAAGCACCTCATGGGTGAGACGCTGCAGGAGCATTTGGAAACTGTGCTGGACGAGCTTTGCAATCGGCTTCCGGAACGGGAGTATGAGCGTATCAGCCGTGCAATCCAGTCGGAAGCTGCCGCACAGCGTGCGGAGGAAGAAGCGGCCCGAACTTATGCCGCCTACCATGTGACGGAATGCGGTCAGGAATGGTACTTCAAGACCTCGCCCGGTGAGGAGCTGTTGACGATCGGGAAAAAGCTGCGCAGTTACATCACCAGTGAGAAAGTTACTATGCCGGATTTGTTTATCAAAATGTTTGCAGGCGGTCGTCCCATCACTGCGGAGGAATACAATGCGCTGACCGCTGTACGCATGGAGAACACTGGAAAGGTGCGCGGTGTGTTCGATGTGAACTTCGACAAGCGTGAATTCTCGGCTGTTCACATTATGGATGGCTGGCAGACGTGGGCAATGCGTGATGTATCGGTGGCGGTCTATCACGCCACCCGGTCGCAATTCGCATCTGGCGATGATAAGTGGCGCAAACTGTTGGATCATCTGAATGGCAAAGAGATCACCTCGGCGGGACATCTCTCTGCACGGAATTTTTCTTTCGGTGAGGAGATCATCGAATCGGATGGCAAGCTCAACTTTTATCTGCAGGCGGACTTCGATGTGGATGCCGCCTTCGGTACATTCGTCTGCACCGATCAGAACGATGACTGGCTCAACATCTATGCCAACTACGATGTGGAGCGGGATCGTCTGTGCGATACGCTGGAACTGAACCTCTGCAAGGGAGACGGTCCGGAAGAATGCTGGAGTTACCCTCTCAATGCCGCCGAACAGGAAGTCCTGCTTCGCAAGATGGAGGACTACTGCCAGCAGCAAACCGGCATGAGCCTGCATGAGTATGCCCAGCAGCTTCGGGAGAGTGGATCACAGACTCCCGAAATGCAGATGTAAGCATGGCAGGCAGAGGTTTACAAGGTTTTCTCTTGACTGATTATCGGCGCACCGATATAATAAGAGCGGTGATGTATATGACGATCCAACAGATACTGCGGGAAAAGAACCTCTCCCGCTACCAGCTCTCCAAGAAAAGCGGTGTGCCTTGGGCAACGCTGGCGGACATTTGCTCCGGCAAGACAACGCTTTCCCGATGCAGTGCCGGTACACTCATGAAGCTGTCCTCCACACTGAATATCCCGATGGAGCAGCTCATTACGCTGACCGTGGAGAAACCACAAATGCATGGCGGCAAGCCGACTGACCAAACCTATTTGGAAAAGAATCTGCCTGCCAGTCTGGATAAAGCGCTTCGTGAGTACATTCAGGGCGAAAAGGACAAGGTGTCTTATATGGACTGTCTGTGGGGAGAATTGTATAGTGCGATTAACTCCAATCAGTGGAGCAATGCCATCACGCAGGAGCAGGCTGATTATCTTCGCGCAAAATATTTATGAGGGGGTGAGAACCTATGATTGATTTTACCAACTGCCCAGTCAACCGCTTCCGCGCCTACGGCGGAGCCAATGGGAATAAAATCAATATCACCTATCAAGGACATAGTTATATGCTCAAGTTCCCGCCAAAGCCCAGCCGAAATCGGGATATGAGTTACAGCAACGGCTGCATCAGCGAATATGTCGCCTGTCATATCTTTGAAATGTTGGGCTTTCGGACACAGGAAACGCTCCTCGGAAACTATACGGACAGCCGCGGCAAGACAAAGCTGGTAGTTGCCTGTCGGGATTTTACAGAGGACGGAAAACGGCTCATCGAGTTTGCCCATCTGAAGAATACCTGCATCGACAGTGAACAGAACGGTTATGGGAAAGAACTGTCCTCCATTCTGGAGGCCATCGAGGAGCAGAGTATTTATCCATCCGATGAGCTGCGGCAATTTTTTTGGGACATGTTTATTGCGGATGCGTTCCTTGGAAACTTCGACCGGCATAACGGCAACTGGGGTTTCCTCGTGGATGAGGAGAAGCAGCAGGCAGAGCTGGCGCCGGTCTATGACTGCGGTTCCTGCCTGTACCCGCAGCTTGATTTGGAACGGATGAAAACTGTGCTGCAAGACGAAGCGGAAATCGACCAGCGCATCTATACCTTCCCAACTTCCTCTATCGAAGAAGGCGGGAAAAAGATATCTTATTTTGATTACATTTCCTCGCTGAAAAATCCGGATTGCAATGAGGCGCTCAAGCGTGTCTGTTCAAGAATCGACCTCGATGCGATCCATAACTTTCTCGAAGATGTCCCGGAACTACTGCCGATCCAGCGTGAATTCTATCTGACCATGCTGACCGAGCGCAAGGAGAAGATTTTGGATTACAGCTTGGAACTTCTGATGGAGCAGGAGCAGCACACTTCGCCGGTGCTGGAGATGTGAAACCGAATATTCTATTTGGAGAGTCGTGCCAGTTGGTGCGGCTCTCTTTTTTCGTCTCCGATACATGCCGGCTGAGATGCCGAGCAGGAGATGCCCCGTGTCCGCCCCTGTGGGCCGCTGTGTGGCCTCGTGGGAGCGCGGGAGGGTAAGGATAGCGCCCTGGCAGGTTGAGCGAGGTTTTGGGCCGATTTTCGGTGCGCCGAAATCGGGGCAGGAGAAAGCCTTTGGCGCTTTATTGCGCCATTGGCCCTTACGGCAGCCCGCAGTGCGGACTGCCACGGAGGTTTGCGGCACTTTGAAATTGACGCTGATCATGCGGAGACGAATATGCTTTGGCGCTATTTCTTGTAAAAATGCCTGTTTGCCCCGTGTTTGCAGGGCCTTTGGGAGACTCTGACACTCAATGGAAGGAGGTGCGGTTCAATGGATAAAAACGGAAAAAGCCGACACTCTGTCTGGCTGTCAGACGAGGTGTGGCAAGAGGTGGACGCATTCTATAAGCTGGATAACTGCCCTACTCGCAACGAGTTTGTGGAGAAGGCGCTGCGGCAGTATTGCGGTCGTCTGCACGCCGAGCGGACAAGTGCGTATCTGCCCCACGCACTACAGGAGATGCTGGAGGGCACACTGGGTGTGTTCGGCGACAGGCTGGGCAAGCTGCTGTTCAAGCTGGTGGTGGAGCACAACATGACCAACCATCTGCTGGGCGGAGACATAGACATGACCCGGGACGAGTACAACAAAATGCGCGGTAACAGTGTCCGGGAGGTGGCGGGTACGCATGGCAGCATCTCTTTTAGGGATGTGTTGCTATTTCACCAGGAGGAGTAACCGATGGCACGGCTGATACAGAAAAGCGGGTACATCCAAGGAGGCCGTGCGGCAAGATACATGGAGTATGTTGCCAAGCGAGATGGCGTGGAGATCATTCAAAGCACCGAGCCGGTGACTAAAAAACAGATGCAGTTCCTCACAAAGCTGCTGAAGGACTTCCCGGATGCAAAGGAATTGTTCGAATACAGCGACTACCTACAGACGCCCAACCGGGGTACGGCGTCTGCCTTTATTGCTGCTGCGTTGGATACGCATCTGCATGAATTGGAATCCGAGAGCGGCTATATGGCCTACATCGCCAACCGGCCCCGGGCGGAAAAGCACGGCGGTCACGGGCTATTCAGTGCAGCGGATGTTACGGATCTCAAGGCGGCAAAAAGTGAACTGGAGACTCACGCCGGAAAAGTGTGGACCTTCATTTTCTCCCTGCGGCGTGAGGATGCGGAGCGCCTGGGATACAGCAAAGCAGCCGCATGGCAGAACCTATTGAAGCAGGAGAGCCACTCCATTGCGGAGGCCATGCGTATTCCACCGGAGAAGTTTCGTTGGTATGCGGCATATCACGACGAGGGGCACCATCCGCATATACACATGATGGCGTGGTCGGACGATCCCAAGGTGGGGTTTCTAACGCAAAAGGGGATCGCATCGATTCGGTCCAAGATGGCGAACGAAATTTTTCGGGATGAGATGACGGAGCTTTACATTCGGAAGGATGCCGCCTACAAGGAGAGTATACAAACCGCCAAGGCATTGTTACTGGAGCGCATTCGGGCGTTGGAAACCGGTGCCGCCGATGACCCCGGGCTTGCGAAAGAGCTGCAAGAACTCTCCCAGGCACTGGCGCAGATCGGCGGCAAACATGTCTATTCCTATCTGCCAAAATCGGTCAAGGCACAGGTGGATGCCATTGTGGAGCGGCTGGCGCAGCTCCCGGAGGTGGCGGCTTGCTACGATCAATGGTGGCAGTTGAAGGACGAGATTGCGGGCTACTACGGGCGGAACACACCGCCTCGCCAGCCGCTGACGCAGCGAAAGGAGTTTCGTTCTCTTAAAAACTGGATCATCCGAGAGGCAGAGGATATCTCGTTTTCCCCGTCTGCTGACAGTACGGAGCCGGAGGAAAAGCCATCGACAGAGAAAACGCCGCCTATCCGTGGATCTGTTGATGTGCAGCCAGTGGGAGAAACTGTGTCTGCAAGGCATATTCCGGCAAATGCGGTCATGCGGCTGCTGCATCATATGGGGCAGATATTTAGGGCGAGTATGCCGGTCATCCCACCTGCGCTGCGAATCGACTCCAAGCGCCGCAGACGGCTGCAGGAGAAGCGCATGGCCTTGGGACACAAGCGAGATGACCACGAGGACGAGCGGCTTCACCATGTCAATGACAATACCATGTAACAGGAGGTATAATGCATGGGAAAATTTGTATATTTCACATCCGCAGAAAAACGGCAGGCCAACGAGGTTGACCTGCCATCTTTTTTGCGTGACCGGGGCGAAAAGCTCCTCCAGGCTGGACGGGAGTACCGGCTGGCCAGCGACCACAGCATCACTGTACGCGCCAACAGGTGGTATGATCATGCTGCGCGGAGGGGCGGACACGCCATCAGCTTCGTGCGGCAGTTCTATGACAAGACTTTCCCGGAAGCTGTGTCCATGCTGCTGGGCCGAGACGGACAGGGCATCATTCCCATCGCAAAGCAGGAACCGGAGCCGCAGGAGCCAAAGCCCTTTGCGCTGCCGAAGCCTTACTTGACTATGCGCAGGATGTATGCCTATCTCACCAAACACAGGTGCATCGACCGGGATGTGGTCACGGCGTTTGTGCAGGAGAAGCTGCTCTATGAGGACGACCCACACCACAACTGCGTGTTTGTCGGGCTGGATGAAAACGGAGAAGCCCGGCACGCACATCTGCGCAGCACCGGCTCCCAAGGCAAAGTATTCCGCATTAATGTGGAGAGCAGCGACATAAAACACAGCTTCCACAAAAACGGGACGGACCGTTCCCTCTATGTCTTTGAAGCACCCATTGATCTACTGTCTCACATTACCCTCTACCCGGCAGGCTGGCTGGAGCACAGCTATGTGGCCTGCTGCGGCACCTCCATCCAGCCTGTGCTGGAGCGCTTGCGGCAGAACCCGAAGCTGGACACGGTGTACCTCTGTTTGGATAATGACGAGGCGGGTGAGGATGCTTGCGACGGCATGATGGACACCTTGGAGGATATGGGCTACGATGTGGAGCGTCTGCGCCCGGAGGGAAAGGACTGGAACGATGACCTGCGGGCGAAGCGAGGTGGCCATGGGTAATCTATGGCTCCTCCTTGCAGCGGGCGGCGTCATGGCAGCGGTCATAGGCTGCCTGACGCTGCTGAACAACCGCTACACTCTCAACAACATCAAATCCAAAACCGTAGGTGACGGTCAGCACGGCACGGCCCGCTGGGCCACCGATGCGGAGATCCGCAAGGCCTATGCCCTCGTGCCGTTCCAAGCGGCAAGTTGGCGCAAAGGGCTGCACCGCCCGGAAGTGCAGGGGCTGGTGCTGGGCAGCATCAGCCATAAGCGTGGTATCACCGCACTGGTGGATAAGGACGATGTGCATTGCCTTATGATCGGCGCATCCGGCGTGGGCAAAACGGCCTACTTCTTGTATCCCAATCTGGAATACGCCTGCGCCAGCGGCATGAGCTTTCTGGCGCTGGATACCAAGGGGGATCTGGCTCGAAACTACGGCGCCGTTGCGGAGAAATACTACGGCTACCATGTATCCGTGGTGGATCTGCGCAACCCCACCCGCTCGGATGGCTACAACCTCATGACGCTTATCAATCACTACATGGATGCGGCGCAAGCCACAGGAGGCCTTGCAGCCCGTGCCAAGGCGGAGAAGTACGCCAAGATCCTGGCCAAGACCATTGTGTCACCGAATGGGGATACGGACTACGGCCAAAACGCCTACTTTTACGATGCGGCGGAGGGCTTGCTGACCTCCGTGGTTCTCCTGCTGGCAGAGTTTCTGCCACCGGATGGGAAACAGGAGCGACGGCACATTGTGTCCGTGTTCAAGCTGGTGCAGGAACTGCTGGCTCCCTCGGGGGTACGGGGCAAAAACTGGTTTACCATTCTCATGGAAAAGCTGCCCCCGGAGCACAAGGCCCGGTGGTTTGCCGGGGCGGCGCTGAACACATCCGATCAGGCCATGGCCTCGGTCATGAGCACGGTGCTGTCCCGCCTCAATGCCTTTCTGGACTCCGAGCTTGAGCAGGTGCTGTGTTTTGACAGCACCATGAACGCCGAGCGGTTTGCGGCGGAGAAGTCCGCTATCTTCCTGATTTTGCCGGAGGAGGATCAGACCAAGAACTTCATGGCGGGCTTGATGATCCAGACGCTGGCACGGGAGCTGTTCGCCGTGGCGGACGATAACGGTGGGCGTCTGCCGGGGCGTGTTGTGTTCTTCTGTGACGAGCTGGGTACCATGCCCGCCTTCGACATTCTGCCGCTGTTCAGCGCAGGGCGCTCCCGCGGGCTGACGATGGTGCCTATCATTCAGGCACTGGCGCAGCTGGAGAAGAACTATGGGCGAGAGGGAGCAGAGATATTGACCGATAACTGTCAGGATACCATTTTCGGCGGTTTCGCTCCCAACAGTCAGACAGCGGAGCAGCTCTCCAAGGCGCTGGGCAGCCGCACGGTATTGTCCGGCTCGGTCAGCAGAAGTAAGAATGATCCCAGCCAGAGCTTGCAGATGATGGAGCGACCCCTCATGACGCCGGACGAACTGAAATCCATCCCCAAGGGCAGCTTTGTGGTCATGAAAACGGGGACGCATCCTATGCAGACAAAGCTGCGCCTGTTTCTCGACTGGGGCATTACCTTTGGTGAGCCGTACATTACCCCGGAGCATGCCGCACGACCCGTGGCCTACGCCAGCCGACAGGAACTATTCCTTCGCATCGACCGGGCCTACGGAAAGAAGGGCACCCAACCTACGCAGGTGCAGCAAGCACCTGTTGCCGAGCGGAGAAGCCCCTATTCGGCCATGGGACTTTACAATGAGGACGCAAAGACATGAGTTACTTTGGAAGCATCTATGCGGATCAGGAACTATCCCATCGGGCCAAGACGGTCTATATGTACCTCAAGGACCGCTCTAACGCCGACGGCACCTGCTGGCCCAGCGTCCGCAGGATCGCGGAGGACTTGAAGCTGTCCCGCCGCACCGTGCAGCGGGCCTTGGCGGACTTGGAGCGACACAGATTCTTGGAGCGCACGCATCGCCGCAGGCCTAATGGCAGTTTGACCAGCAGCCTGTATCGCATCAAATGAACGCAGACAGAGCGCACCTCCCACCAAGGGGAAGGTGCGCTCTCGAGTTGTCACGAGGGTAGCGTCATCATGGCGCATCCAGAAAGACTCACTCTATCGGAGGTATTAAGACAGAGAAAGAACAAACAATAGCTCCTATGATCAGAATCTTCCGCCCTGGAGAAGCATGATGAGCACCCCGAAAAGCACAAATGCAAGTATCGGGAAAAGAACTCGGGGGGGTATTGCCTACCCTCACTTTTCTCTCGTATGCGGGGCGTCCTCAGCGGACAGGTCGTATTTCTCTTCCGGCGGCAGTTTTTCCTCCTCATCGAATCGATCCCTCCCGGTCAGCCTGCGGATCAGGGGGCGGATGCCCGATATGAAGAACCCGAGCACAGCGACAACCAATCCAATCACAGCGAGAACAATGTCGCTGAAGCTCGGTTCTATAAAGCCGGTCGAGTTTTCCGGTGCATCCGGGTCAAATTTGATCTGGATGGACTTACCCACCGTGACTGAGTTCGCCAAGGGGCCAAACTCGCCTGTATAGTGCGTACCGTCCACCACATACTCATAAGTCCACATATAGTGGATTCTTGTCCGCTTGTTTCTAAAAAAATTGTTCTTTATGACCGTTTCAGATATGTCGGTAACATTTGCGCTGGTGGTTACCCAGCCGGCATGGCGGATTGGCTGGATAAAGTTATCCACCCCCATAATGAGCAGACGGATACCGGCAATCATCATGACAATTCCCATAACGGTTATCAAAAACCGGGAAATGCCATCTGTCAATCGGGGGGAGTTATGCTTCATTGTCATGTGTCCTCTCAATTCTGGCGACCAACTCGCCAATCTCTCCCTCGTACAGTGATTTGTTATAAGGGAGCCGGTGTGTCTGGTGCGCACGGTCGATGAATTTCAGGTCGTAAAAGTAGTACATTTTGCGGATTCTTCCTCTGTTGTACCGGGAGCCGATCTTCCGCTGCGACTCGACAAGACGCCAGTCCAGAATGTCGCTGTAGCGGTAGTACCGCCCGTCGAAGGGATTGGTGCGGCAATAAAAACCGTCCTTCTGAATGATTACTTTGTAAAACAACCCAAGAGAAAGAATCTGTGACAGTGACATCAGCTCAAGAATAACGGGAACTGCAATGACTATCGGCGGCAGATTCCACGCCAAAAACAACATCACCATTACGGCAAGCATAATCAAGGAGAGAATCGTGGGAATTACCACAAACCCGGCCTCCTTCTTGCCCGTTATAACGATCTCCCAGTCAAGATCATCTTCCCCGCTTTTGTTCCCCATAGACTCGACCCGCTCGATCATATAATCAACTGCATCGATTTGGGAGCCAAGTACGAGGAATCTCATCCGCTTTCCTTCTACCGTTTCAAAGTTGCAGTAGGTCGGCTGGCGTGCGTTTGTCTCCCTGCCGGAACTGAGCCACATATTGCGGATCTCGCTGTAGCGATAGTACCGCCCGTTGCCCGGTGCGGTTTGACAAAAAAAGCCGTCCTTATCCACGAACACCTTAAAAAATAGAACGCTGCATACGGATAAAATGAAGCCAATCGCCATGCAGGCCGTCACAATCAGGCCGCCGATGAAGGCACCATTCCGTGTGGTGTAGAGCCAAACCGTGATCCCGCCAAAGATTGCCAGCATGACCGAAGCCATGATGAGCGTAGGCCATCCACCGTTGATTTTATACTTCCAGTTTCTTTGTTCCATCTGTTTTCTCCATGAAATTATACCCATAGTGATTTGTTATATCACAGGGAAGTGGCTGATGCCACTTCCCTGCAGCCGATTCAAATAATGGAAAACTGTTTCGAATATGTTGCCTTAAACCCAGTTTTATCTGTAACCCAGACAACAATGGTATAGTCTCCTGCCTCTGTTGGCGACCACTCAAGATAGTCGAATGTTGAATCGCTTAGATTATAGTACAGAGTATCACCTTTGTAAATAGCATACTCCCATACATACGGCTGGTAACCACCCTCCGCCTTAGCTGAGAAAACCAATGCCGTCTCGGGCTCCATGTCTCCAATTACTTCAACATTAGAAATCGTCAAATCATTAGGGACAAACTTTGCTTCTATTGTGCGGTTCGTGAAGGCAGTGAAGGTGTACTCATCAGAAATATTATAGAGGCACCTTCCATCTTCATACCAACCTTCAAACATATAGCCCTCATTGGGAATTGCAGAAATAGTTACTGTAGAACCATAACTATAGCTGCCTGTTCCTCGCACTGTACCACCATTTCCGGAACTCAGAGAAATTACGCATTTCGCATGGACAGATGCATCTTTTTCATTATTGCCATAATTGGCCTCGTCCGCATCCGTTTCTACTACCAAATGATATAGATTGGGCTGAAGCGGATCAGATCCCAGGCTCGTTTCGGCTATGTCGTAACTCAAAACGATTTCTTCTCCGGCATCAAGGGCTGCAATATTAATATCGGCCAGTACCTCTCCTTGGACGCTGTCAGAATAAACCACCAGCTTTGCCGCATCAATTTTTTCATAGCCTTTATTAGCTACTGTGATTTATGCCCGTTAACAAGCAATGCAAACTGCAGCAGTTCTGTAATGGATGCGATTTGTGCAGCTGAATAGTAGTTTCCTGATGATGTCCCAGGATATCTTCTGGCAGCTGCAGAATCTCGAATATACGGAATTTCGGGGCAGCACAATCTTGTCGTTACGCCAAAGTTTGCGTTTGCAACATCTGTTGGCATGCCCTCCTCGGCCTGCAATGCATATATTAAAGCCCGATTTGTGTTTCTGCCATACACGCCATCACAAGGAGTGATCCCAGTATATGCCTCATACTTGCGGTTCAGCTTTTGCTGCATTTCACGAACAGCCTCTGTTCCGCCATAAGAGCTTAACAGTTTAAATGAATCCATGGACATCAGGGCCTTCATGATATTAACTGTCACAACTCCATTTGGATTGATAAGGCCGGCATCTTCTTTTAATTCAATGATGGCCTTTTCTACATCTGCATCAAACACGCCATTGAATACAACGGTGCCATCTTCGGTTTCGGACAGATTATATCCAGGGTTATACCCTTTGCACCAAAGTGCTCCCTGCAATATTGCAAATTTCCGATTTGTGACACCATCCTGGCGCCGCAGCAGATTCTGGCTATAAAGGCGCTCTGTAGTTGGGCCAAAATTATCTGCCAAATCTGTGATTCCAAGTTCCACCTGCAGAGCTCTCGTAAGACCGTAAACGGTATCCCACCCCGTTCTGCCGTCTTCGGTGACATATCCAAATCCCGGCACATTACCATACTCCTGATTCAGCCATCTTTGGGTCAGATAGACCATAGCATCACCAGGATAGTCGCTATGAATCGAAACGCCATTCTCCACAAGCGTTTCTTCGCTAATTTGTTCCAAATCGGGGATCTGTACCTCCGATATATAATCTGTCTCGTTGCCATATTCATCATCGATCTGAACATCGGCTTTTATAAGGTTGAATGTACTTTCTTCCTCCGTAGATGCGTCATTAGTTGCTACTTCTACATTTTCTGTAGCATTTTCAGCAGCAAATGCCGGAACAGTAACTGTTTGGAGCATAATTAGAACGCTTAACAGCAATGTTAATGCTCTGCTAAAATGCTTCTTCGCACCTTTCACTTAAATCCTTCCTTTCCTGTAAGTAGAATACATTTTTCCTTCTCTATTCTGAAATAGCGCCGTTGGAACCTCTATGGATAGGCATCACTCCCTTTCCCATTCCATGTGCGTTCTTAAATCATACACGATCCCCATGCTGCGATCAGAAGATGTTGATTAAAGCAGAAGCGTACTACCTTATCTGATCACATCAAACAACCATTCTCTCTTCAAAATTTTTGATTATAGTGATATCCCGCGATTCGGCTATATTTTTCCATTTCTGCCAATTATTTTATACGCTATATTCTCCTTTGGCAATATCAAGTCGAAATTTTTGTTGATTTTGTGAAAACTCTTGAACTATCATTATTAAAAATGCCAAATCAATACCTCCACTCACCAACAGCTGGTGTAATGATAATGCAAAGGAAATGGCGATTATTTTTTGTACAAAATACGAGCGATTTATTTCACTTGACATAGATTAGCGGGCGTGCTATACTCCTTAACAAGAAGCGAACAGATGTTCTAATTTGTGGACGCGTTGGAATAGAAAGGGGCGCAGGTAGATGCTCTGGCTTTCACGGAAAGACATCGAACACATTTCCCGCAGGTTGCTTCGTGATTACCTTAAAAAAGTCCCTCAAAAGGTCGATCATATTGATCCGACAGATTTTGCGGAGAAAATGTGTGGCCTGCAATTTACATTTGCAGATATCAGTGAAGCACATGACGCCATCGGCCTTACGGCAACATCGGGGGTGATCATAACGATCCCCCAAAGGGATGGCACAAGGCTCGATTACGAATTAGACGGAAAAACGGCCTTCATTGATCAGAGCCTTGTGGCTGAAAATCAGATTGGCCGTTTGAACTTTACTATGATGCACGAAGCAGCGCATCAACTGTTTTGGATGCTGTATCCAGAAGAATATGAGGTGCAAACTCCTCGCTGCGTATTTCGCATGGCAGATGAACATACGCAGTACCCTGTTCTGGATTGGGAGGAGTGGCAGACCAATGTGTTGACTTCATTTCTCCTTTTGCCAAAGGAACTGGTGTATCGCCACATGGCAGATGTTGGCCTGAAAGATGGCATCGGCGTGCTGAATCGCATATATGCACGCAAAGACTATGAGTGTTTTTCAGAGGCCGCAAAGCGGCTCGGCGTGTCCAAAACAGCACTGGCCATAAGATCATCTCAGCTCGGCTTGGTTGGAAGAAATGATTTGTATGACCCGTATGCACTGGTAGATATATTTCCGGAGAAAAATGAGATCGCCTGATATGGCAGGGAGAAAGTATGGCAAAAATCAATGCAAGGGAACTGGATCCTCAACGCTATTCCTGTATTCAGACAGAACAGCAGGAACTGAAAAAACAGTATTCCAGCCATATTACAATGGCGAGGATTTGCCCGTATTGCCAGAACAAGTTAGAGATCCTGTGCAAAGGAAATCACGGCGCAGTTTATGTGAAATGCCCCCATTGCGGAGAACAGGTGTTTTTCCCGCCGGTGGCATTTCGACTTAACCGGTTTTAAGATGTAACGGCGTGTAATAAACGCCTTGCTCTTGACAACTAAAAATTGAATATCCAAGTTTGTACCCCGGAGCCGCTTGATGCGTGACCTTCCCATGTGTCGCTTGATTTGCAGTCCTTGCTCTCAAAGAGAGTGAGACGAATCAATGCGGCCATAGTGGGAAGGCAGATCAAGCGGCTTTTTTCGCTCATTTGGTTCCAGAAAGGAACTGAATGAGCGTTTTGTTTTGCTGGCCTTCGGCCTGCGAGAGATGCCGAGGCCCTCCGCTTCATCGTTTTTGGAATTTTCAAAATGATGAAACGGAGGACAGAAGATGTCGTATCACAATGACCCATATCGGGTCGATTATTTGAAGATATATCCCTGCTTAAAAGAGCGCCCGGATGTGTTGGAAGTCTTGAAGAAAAGTGACCGCAAGATGAAATACATGGAGGTGGATCTGAAAAGTGAGCAGCGCAGGAAAAATGCTGCGAATGGTGCGGAGAGTTACGTTCCCAGCAAAGAGGATTCGCTGGAGCGACTCGTATATTCTGCGAAATGCCAGTTTGCGGACGATGCTGAAGGCGTCGAGGATGCCGTAATCAGAATAGATGATTTATGCCGTTTACGGGCCGCACTGGATCAGTTGAGCGAAGAAGAAAGATCCCTGATTTATGCGCTGTTTTTCGACGAGCGCTCAGAGCGTGAGCTGGAAGAAATGATGGGTGTCCATCGAATGACGATCCATAATCGAAAGATTCGTATCTTGCAGAAATTGAAAAAGATGCTGAGATGATAAAAAAGTTTGGTGCAAACGGTGTTTTCAGCGGCTAATAGAGTGAGGGGGCTTTGAACCTCACTCCGCGGCTGATAAATCAGCGGCTTTGTTCCTTGATAAACACCGTCTCAGACGGTCATATCCGGCAACTTGAATACATTAGCTGACGGAGCCAGCGTCAGGCCGAGTGCGCGATGACCACCTGTGCGGAGCAGCTCCGCATCAAAGGACGGCCAAGTAAGGTGCAGAGCGATACCCACTCAGGCCATGGCAGCCTTGGCAAGCTGTCCCCGCCATGATCCCGTCAGCCCATAATGATACTCCTGTACGCAGCTTCGAGAGTTCCTCGGAGGGGTGAGAGTCCCGTGATGTGCGCCCGCACAGTTCAAGTTGCCGCCCCGCCTGGGGAAGTAGTGTCGAATACAGGCAAACAAAACCGTAAAGTTCTGGCCGCTCCGGTGATGGGAGCATTTGCTTTCGTTGCCGGAGCGACCACACTCTTGCGGTAGAAGCATGGGAACTGTCTATACCCTTCAACATTTGTACATTCATTTTTTCTTTCCTTTGTCCGATGGCCCCGCTATTCTCTCCTGCCTTTCCCTTCCTTGGACGGTTCCCATGCTTGTGCCGCAGAGATGGTCAAATGTAGAAAGGAGAACAACTATGGACCCCAACATCAATTACTATGGGATCGTCATCCTGCTCAGAAAACTCCGGGAATGCGGTAGTTTTACCAAAAAAGAACTCAAAAAAATCGTCGCACGGATCGCTGCGGATAGCGGTGTTGAAGTCGTGTTTTTTCTCTGATTTTCTTCATCTTTCGGTAGCTATTCGGATGCAGTTGTGGTAGTGTTTGTGTTGCAAAAAAGGAGGTGAGCGGATATGGATGAAAAGCGGCTGGTAGACGGAGCGACGGCACTGGCAGAAAAGCAGCCCCGTGTTATAAAAATCGAACCTACAGAACGGCCTCAAAATGTGCGGCTGCGGGTCGCAGCCTACACTCGTGTCAGCTCAGACTCCGAGGATCAACTCAATTCCTTCGCAGCTCAGAACCGCTACTACACAGAGCTGATCTCTGATAAGGCCGAATGGCGGATGGTTGACATCTATGCTGATGAGGGAATCACAGGAACTTCAGTGACTAAACGGGATGACTTCCAGCGGATGATGGCAGACTGCCGTCGAGGCCTGATTGACCAGATTCTTGTCAAGTCCATCTCTCGCTTTGCCCGCAACACCAAAGACTGTCTTCAGAATATCCGTGAACTGAAGGAGCTGGGTGTCAATGTTCGCTTCGAGCGTGAGGGTATCGATACCATCAATGTAAGTAGTGAGCTCATCACCGCCATCTACGCTGCCTTCGCCCAAAAAGAGAGTGAGTCCATCTCCGGCAATATGCGATGGAGCTATCAGCGCAGGATGGAGCAAGGAGCGTTTAATACATACCACGCACCCGTGGGATTCACACTTATAGACGGCGATCTACAGGTCAATCAGGCTGAAGTACCAACGATTCAGCGGATATTTACAGAATATTTAAGCGGCAATAATTCAAGAGAAATTGCTGCTGCTCTGAACAAAGATAGGACCCTTGGAAGGCGTTGGCGGAGAGAAGCGATTGACTATATCCTGCAAAATGAGCGCTACGCAGGAAATGCACTTCTCCAGAAAAGGTATACAACAGACTCGTTCCCGCGGGAAAAGAAACGCAACCGAGGAGAACGAGAGAAGTTCTTCGTCTTCAGCAGCAATGAGGCCATTATCTCGCAGGAGATGTTTGACCAAGCTCAGCAGCTGCGGAAAACGCGAAAGAGAGAGCCAACGCCGCTTCACGACACTATTTCAAGGCAGATACGCTGTTCTTGCGGAGCGCGTGTTCGGGCGAAGAAAATCAATCAAAAATGGTATTGGTGCTGCTGCAATCATGAAGAGAGACACGAATGTCAGGTTACTCCTATACCAGAAATCCAAGTTCAGGAATCCTTCTGCCGCCTATACTACAAGCTGAAACATCAGAGCATCCCCATTCTGGAACAGATGCTTACGAACCTCCAGATGATCCGCAATCGCAGGATGCTCTGGAGTCCTGACATCGTTGCCCAGAATAAAAGAATATCAGATCTATCCAGTCAGAATCAGACATTGGCCTTCCTCAAACAGCAGGGCCTTGTTGATCCTGACATTTTTATAGCCAAAACCAATGAGCTGACCAAGCAGCTCCAGCAGGCCAAGCTGGAAAAAGAAAAGCTGATGGATGCCGAGAGCGACATGACCGCCCTGCAAACGCGAAACTTAATAGACATTCTGGAAGGCGGGCCGGAATTCCTCGACAGCTTTGACGCGGAACTGTTTGGTGAACTCGTTGAAAAAATTATCATAGAGAGCAACGACTCCGTCCGCTTCTGCCTGAAAAATGGGCTGGAGCTGCGGGAGTCCATAGAGAGGACGGTGCGGTGATGGGAAACCGGAAGCAGCCCTTCGGTTACAAGATGGCTCTGGGTGAGATCGTCATACAGGAATCAGAGGCGAAACTTGTGCAGGAGATTTTCCTCCGATATATTGCAGGAGAATCCTTGAATGAGTTGACGGAGTCGCTTCGCCAGCAGGATATCCCATACGACGAGGGACGGCTCTGGAACAAAAATATGGTCGCCCGTATTCTGGCGGACACACGCTATACCGGGGAGAAAGGATGTCCCAAGCTCATAGATGAGGAGCAGCTCATTGCGGCAAACGAAAAACGCTCAAACAAGCCCCAGCTTCCGAAAAAGACGGAAGCGCAAAAGGTGCTGCGCAGGCTCTGCGGTACACCGCCATCTGAGCGAGTGGAACAAAGTGTTACCGACTTGCTCAACGGTCTCGCAAATTACCCGGACCGCATACGGCATCGGCGCAGTCCTACGCCAGCCACACATTCTAAGACACAGGAGACGCTGGATAACGCTCTGGAACAACAGCCGATCGACGAGGACAACGCCAAAGCGCTGATCCTCCGGCTTGCGGCAGAGCAATATGCTGCGCTGGGGGATGAAGAATATGAAACAAATCGCCTCCGGCACCTCTTCTCCGCATTCGAATGCGTGGCGGAACTGAACGCTGATCTTCTGAAAAGCACCGTGTCCGAGGTGCTGGTGACCCGCCAAAATGTCAAACTGCGATTAAAAAATGGGCAAGTCATAGAAAGGAGCGACCTGCAATGAAAGAGGATGCCCCAAGAGTAATTAAGATCCCTGCCAAGCCGGAAGCCACCCGTCAGGCAGAAGCCCGCAGACAGCTCCGGGTGGCAGCTTACTGCCGAGTCTCCACCAAAGAGGAGGATCAGGCAAACAGCTATGAGGTGCAGAAAGAGTACTATACCGATAAAATCATGTCCAACACCGCTTGGACGATGGCTGGCATCTTTGCGGACAAGGGCATCACCGGAACCTCGGCCAAGAAGCGCGAGGACTTCATGCGGATGATCCGGCACTGCCGCCAGAAGAAAATCGATGTGATCCTGACCAAGTCGGTTTCCCGCTTCTCCCGCAACACGGTGGAATGCCTCTACTATATCCGGGCGCTCAAACAGCTTGGCATCGCAGTCATCTTCGAGAAGGAAAACATCAATTCTCTGGAGGAGGACAGTGAGCTGCGGATCACCCTATCCGGTGCCTTCGCCCAGTCTGAAAGTGAATCTATCTCCGCGAATGTCACATGGGGGAAACGCCGCGCCATGGAAGCCGGAAAGGTCAGCATCCAATATAAAAAGCTGTACGGCTACCGCAAAGGTGAGGATGGTCAGCCGGAGATCATTCCGGGACAGGCCGAAATCGTCCGATGGCTCTATGAGCGCTATCTCACCGGAGCCAGCCTGCGGATGATCAAAGATGAACTGGAACAGCAAGGCGTCAAGTGCTTCGAGGATTCTCCGGAGTGGACCATTTCCCGCATCCGTAGCATCCTGCAGAATGAAAAATACTGCGGTGATGTGTTGATGCAGAAGACCTTCCGGCAGGACTTTATCAACCGCAAGGCCATCAAGAATACAGGCCAGCTTCCCATGTACCTCATTGAAAATCACCACGAGGGCATTGTCAGCCGTGAAAAGTATGATGCCGTACAGGCGGAGATGGCACGGCGGAATGCAGCAAAGAGTCCTTCTAAAAACGCAGTCACAGGGATGGCCTCCTACGCCAGCAAGTATGCGCTCTCGGAGCGGTTGGTCTGCGGTGAGTGCGGGACCCTGTATCGCCGCTGCACATGGACACGAAACGGTGAAAAGCGAGTCGTGTGGCGCTGTGTGAGCCGATTGGACTACGGTAAGAAATACTGCCACAATTCGCCCACACTGGATGAAGCACCACTCCAGCAAGCGATCCTCGCAGTCCTGAATACAGCCATGGCTGACAAGAATAGCTTGATTCGGCAGATCACAGCTGCAATGGAAACGGAGCTCATCCCATTCCCTGGTGGCACAATGAGCCTTGGAGATATTGAATGCAGGCTGAGGGTGCTGGAGCAGCAGTTCCAAACACTGCTGGAAAAGGCCACGGATGATCCTGCCGCCTATGGCGGTCAGTTCAAAGAAATACTGGACGAGCAGACTTTCCTGAAGGAAAAACGGTCCGTGATCCTCGCGAATAACAACGAACAGGCAAAAGCCAATCAGCGCATCATGGATGCCGCACAGACATTGGAAAACGCATCGTCCTACATTACAGAGTGGGACGAGAGCGCCGTTCGCCAACTGGTGGAGACAGTAAAAATCCTATCCAAGGATGAGGTCGCAGTCACCCTGAAGGGTGGCATTGAGATTTGCCAGAAAATTATGTACTGAAAGAAGGTGGAAAGATGATTTTTGTAACCGGTGATTGCCACGGAAACTTTGAACGCTTCAAGCCGAAATATTTCCCGGAGCAGGCACAAATGACAAAGCGGGACATCGTGATTTGTGCCGGAGACTTTGGTGGTGTGTGGTTTGGAGACGGCCGTGACGAGGCTGCATTGGACTGGCTGGAAAGTCTTCCGTTCACGCTGGCCTTCGTCTGCGGGAATCATGAGAACTACGACGCACTGGAACGATATCCGGTGAAAGACTGGCACGGCGGCAAGGTACACCGCATTCGCTCTCATGTCCTGCACCTGATGCGTGGACAGGTCTTCGAGCTGGAAGGCTATCACTTCTTCACCATGGGCGGAGCAAAAAGCCATGATACGGAGGACGGCATTCTGGAACCGGGTGCTCCGGATTTTGAGCGAAAGCTCCTGATGCTGCAGAGAAAGCCCCGAGCGAGGTATCGCATCAATCACATTTCGTGGTGGGCGCAGGAGATGCCTTCTGAGGAGGAGTACGCTGAAGCACGGAAAAATCTGGCCAAGGTCGATTGGGCGGTGGACTATGTTATCACGCACTGCGCTCCCACCAGCATTGCTTTCATGGAAAACCGCCACAATGAGGCAGACCCGCTCACAGATTTCCTGCAGGAGGTCAAGGAGAGAGCACATTATCACTACTGGCTGTTCGGCCATTACCACGACAACCGGGCCATTGATGAAAAGCACATACTACTCTGGGAGCAGATCGTACAAGTTATCTGAAACAGGTCAAGGCAGAGAAAAACACGGCGATGTTACCGTGCTTTTCTCTGCTTTGAGCGTTGAATCAGGCGCTGTGCGCCGGAAAGGAGAAACTATGAATATCCGAAAGGCTGTGGACTACAGCACAATGTTTGCCACACTGGAATCTGTCATGAAAGCAGATCTGCCGCAGATGGAGCTGTACTGCGAAATCGGCAAGGCCGTCTGTGCCCACTCGGAAAAGGGGGCAGCGGTAGCTGCTGCGGAGTTCATAAAAGAACAATACCCGGATATGACCGGCTTCTCTCCGCGCAATGTGCGCCGGATGCGGGATTTCTGGCAGTTGTACAGCGGCACGCCGGAACTGCTTGGCGAAGCGCTTCATTTGAATTGGACACAGAACATTGTGATCATGGAGGCAGAGCTGCCCGCAGAGGAGCGCCGCTGGTACATCCGGCAGGCTACAGCACGGAATCTATCCAAGGCGGAGCTTCTGCGAATGATCGAGGATTCTGCGTATCTGGAAAGAGTTCTCGACGAAAAGGTCGATGTGTGGTATAATGAGGACAACGACGAGATTTCGGAGAGAACGCAGTATGAAGAATATCCTGTTTATCTGCCACGGCAATATTTGCCGCAGCCCCATGGCCGAGTTTGTGATGAAGGACTTGGTACAGAAGGCGGGGCTGGCGTCAGAGTTTCACATCGAATCGGCGGCCACCAGCCGGGAGGAAATTGGCAATCCGGTCTATCCTCCGGCACGGCGCAAGCTGGCCGAGCACGAGATCTCCTGCGAAGGCCATGCCGCACGGCAGTTGACAAGTTGGGATTACGACGAATACGATCTCCTGATCGGCATGGACCAGGCCAACCTCCGGGATATGTACCGCATCTGCGGCGGCGACCATGCCGAAAAGATGTCCCTCCTGATGGATCACACCGCCCATCCCGGCAATGTGGCAGACCCATGGTACACCGAGGACTTCGAGGCGACCTGGCAGGATGTGCTGGATGGCTGCCAAGGACTTTTGAAAGAATTCATGACAGAACGAGGTGATTCAAATGGCACAAAACGATAATATCCAACTGTTCGAAAACAAGCGTATTCGAACCGCATGGGATGAGGAAAAGGAAGAATGGTACTTTTCCGTCGTTGATGTGGTAGCTGTGCTGACTGATCAGCCAGATTATCAGGCAGCTCGTAACTACTGGAAGGTAACGAAGAAACGCCTGAAGGATGAGGGAAATGAAACGGTTACAGCTTGTAACCAGTTGAAAATGACCGCTTCGGATGGCAAAAAACGATTGACTGATGTAGCCGATACCGAGCAGCTTCTCCGAATCATCCAGTCTATTCCTTCCCCGAAGGCAGAACCGTTCAAGTTGTGGCTGGCACAGGTCGGTCGAGAGCGTATCGAGGAGACCATCGACCCGGAGCTGACCATTGACCGGGCATTGGAAACCTATCTCAAGAAGGGGTACAGCCGTGAGTGGATCAACCAGCGGCTGCAGGCCATTCAAGTCCGCAAAGAACTGACGGATGAATGGGATGCCCGCGGTGTGCAGAAGGGCGTAGAGTATGCCATCCTCACGGATGAGATCTCCCGTGCATGGTCCGGCATGTCCACCCGGCAGTACAAGAACCTGAAGGGCTTGAAAAAAGAGAATCTCCGTGATAATATGACCACACTGGAACTGGTGCTGAACATGCTGGCGGAAGCGACTACCACTCAGTTTTCAAGAGATCGCAAACCAACGACTTTCCAAGAGAATCTGGCAGTTGCCAAAGCAGGTGGCCAGGTTGCTGGGCGAACCAGAAAAGACATTGAGTCTCAGTCGGACACACCGGTCATCACCTCCAAGAACGCCGCACAGCTCAATCAGGTCGTGACGGACCTGCTGGAAGGCGCAGTCTCTGACACAACTGAAGAATCAAAAGACAAGTGAGCTCTGCGCATCAAGTTATTCTTGCTGTCATACACCGATTTTTTGAAAGCAATTTCAAAAAATCTATAGTGTTGAGTTATGACATAATGTCAGGGTTCTGAGCAGAGATGCTTGGAACCCTTTCTTTTGGTTGACTTTGTAAACCAAAAGAAAGGGAGAGCGTGATCGCTCTCCCCTTTCCTATATCTACCACTATATCTGTTATATCCGGGATACCAGCATCAACTCTCCGGCTGGTTGGAAACGATGAAATAGGGTTGCGGGCTCTGTCCGTCCTGCGTGGGGCGCAGGGTGATATAGCCGCCGGAATAGTATAGCTTCAGCAGGCCATCGTCTGTGCGCTCACCACCGGTCAGCGTCACCGTATTCAGGCCCGTATCCGTGTGGGTGGCGTACCAGGCGTCGGCCTCTTCCCAATAGAGCAGGTTATCCAGCCCCATTTTCCGGGTATCGTCCAGGGAGATGTCAAAATACTGCCGGAGAACGTCATCCATGGCCGCCCGGGGCGCCCGGAAAATGCCATAATTCTCTGCCGCAGGTTCCTGCTCCAGCACCCAGTCCCGCTCCCGATCGGTCACATAGCACTGTCCATAGATCAGTCCCGCGTAGCCGATGCCATCGTAGAACAGACGGCGCAGATTCACGGCCTCCGCCCCTTCATAGTAGCTGGTGCAGGCCTGGGCATACCAGCTGCCCGGGGCAAACAGCTCCTGGAGCTCCTGAAGCTCCGCCTCCGTCAGCTTGTTGGACTCCGGCCCCGTCAGCTTGTTGGACTCCGGCCCCGCATGGGCCGTACAGCCCATCAGCATCACCATACACAGCAGGGCCGCAAGCAGGGGAAATAAATGCTTTTTCATCTTCATTTACCTTCCTTTTCTAATCGAAATCATACCGGAAAAGGGATACTCTGCAATCTCGTTGCTCCGGGTATATTTGTTGATGACCACAGGCACTACATTGATAATATTGGCTTTAAATCAGTTAATCATAAGCAACCCCCCAATTTTCTTATAGTATATCACGCAAAATGTAGTGAAGTCAACTACAAATTAGTTCGCAAATTTGTAGTCCTACACTGCCCTTACCAAAAAACTCGGAATCGTGCTTGCAAAACCGGCAGAACTTGGGTATAATAGTTTGGATAAACTGCGGTATTATGCCGCCTGAGGTAAAGAGGAACAACACATGAGCACCATCATCACCTCCGTGGACCGGCACAGTCCGGCGGAGCGGGCCGGGATCACCCCCGGGGAGCAGCTGCTGACCATCAACGGGCACCAGATCATCGACGTGCTGGACTATCGCTTTTACGGCTACGATACCGACTGCTGCCTGGAGCTGCGGGAGCCTGCGGGTACCGTGCGCACGGTGTCCCTGCGCAAGCCCGAGGGCCGGGACCTGGGCCTGAATTTTGACACCGTCCTCATGGACGATATGCGCTCCTGCGCCAACCACTGCATCTTCTGCTTCGTGGACCAGATGCCTCCCGGTATGCGCAAGACCCTGTATTTCAAGGACGACGACGCCCGGCTCAGCTTCCTCCAGGGGAACTACATCACCCTGACCAACCTGACGGACCGGGAGGCCCAGCGCATCATCGACCTGCGCATCAGCCCCATCAACGTCTCCGTCCACACCACGGACCCTCAGCTCCACTGCACCATGCTGGGCAACAAAAACGCCCTGCGCTCCCTGGACTATATCCGGGCCTTCTGCAAGGCAGGGATCGTGATGAACGGGCAGATCGTGGTCTGCCCCGGCTGGAACGACGGGGACCAGCTGCGCCGCACCCTCCGGGACCTGACGGAGATGCAGTTTTCCAGCTGCTCCCTGGTGCCGGTGGGCATCACCAAATACCGCCAGGGCCTGGCTAAGCTCCGGCCCGTGGACGCCGCCACCGCCGCCGAGATCATCGACATCGCCGACGAATACGGCCGGGAGAATCTGGAGCGCTTCGGCACCCGGCGCTTCTTCTGCGCCGACGAGCTGTACCTGCGGGCAGGCCGTCCCCTGCCCCGGGCAGAGTATTACGAGGGCTACCGTCAGCTGGAAAACGGCGTGGGCCTCATGCGCTCTCTGGAGGATGATTTCCTGGCGGGCCTTGCCACTGTGGACGTGCCCGTTCGCTTCTCCCCCTTCACCATCGCCACCGGCACGGCGGCGGCTCCGTTTCTCCGGGGCCTGGTGCAGCGGGCCCAGGCGGACTATCCCGGGCTGCGGGGACAGGTCATCGCCGTGGAAAACGACTTCTTCGGCCACACCATCGACGTGGCGGGCCTGCTTACCGGGCAGGATATCTCCGCCCAGCTGCGGGGACGGGACCTGGGGGATCGGGTGCTGATCCCCATCCACATGATGCGCCACGGCGAGACCGTGTTTCTGGACGACTACACCGTGGAGCGTCTGAGCCGGGAGCTGGGCGTTCCCGTCCAGGTGGTGGACGAGGACGGCTTCGCCCTGGTGGACGCCATGTTCGCGGCGGAATGACCGCCGCATCCAAATAGAAGGAGGTAAACCCTTATGTCCAAGCCCCTGATTGCCATCGTGGGCCGGCCCAACGTGGGCAAGTCCATGCTGTTCAACAAAATCATCGGGCGGCGTCTTTCCATTGTGGAGGACACCCCCGGCGTCACCCGGGACCGCATTTACGGTGAATCCGACTGGAACGGCCGCAAGTTCACCCTGGTGGACACCGGCGGCATCGAGCCCAACACCGACAACCAGATCCTGGCCTTCATGCGCCAACAGGCCCAGATCGCCATCGACAACGCCACTGTCATTGTCCTGGTAACGGACATCAAGACCGGTATGACCGCCGCCGACCAGGAGGTGGCCGGAATGCTCCAGCGGTCCAAAAAGCCCATCGTTCTGGCAGTGAACAAGATGGACTCCACCGGCCCCGCCGACCCGGAGTTCTATGAGTTTTACAACCTGGGTCTGGGCGACCCCATCGCCGTGTCCGCCGTCCATGGTCACGGCACCGGCGACCTGCTGGACGCCTGTCTGCAATACTTCCCCCCGGAAACGGACGAGGAGGAGGACAGCGACGTGGTCCAGGTGGCCATCATCGGCAAGCCCAACGTGGGCAAGTCCAGCCTCACCAACCGGATTCTGGGCGAGCAGCGGGTCATCGTCAGCGACGTGGCCGGTACCACCCGGGACGCCATCGACAGCTACTTTGAAAACGCCACCGGCAAGTATAACTTCATTGACACCGCCGGTATGCGAAAGAAGTCCAAGGTGGACGACGCCATCGAGAAATACAGCGTCCTCCGGGCCACCATGGCCATCGAGCGCAGCGACGTGTGCCTCATTATGATCGACGCCCAGGACGGCGTCACCGAGCAGGACACCAAGGTGGCGGGCCTGGCCCACGACGCCGGAAAGGCCTGCATCATTGTGGTGAACAAGTGGGACCTGGTGGAAAAGGACGGCAAGACCATGGACCGTATGCGGGAGGACATCCGCCGGGACCTGAGCTATATGCCCTACGCCCCCATTGTGTTCATCTCCGCCATGACCGGTCAGCGGGTCAGCCGGCTGTTTGAGCTCATCAACTATGTCCGGGAGCAGGCGTCCATGCGCATCACCACCGGAATGCTCAACTCCGTCCTGGCCGATGCCCAGACCCGGGTCCAGCCCCCCACGGACAAGGGCCGCCGCCTGAAGATCTACTATATGACCCAGGTGGGCATCCGTCCCCCCCATTTCGTGGTGTTCTGCAACGACAAGAAGCTGTTCCACTTCTCCTACCGCCGGTATCTGGAAAATCAGATCCGCAGCGTGTTCGGCCTGGAGGGCACCCCCATCATCATGACCGTGCGTCAGAAGGGCGAGGAGGATAGCTGACGTGTCTGTGGTATTTACCGTGGCCCTGACGCTGCTGGTGTCGTATCTGCTGGGCTGCTTCAACGGGTCGGTGATGACCTCCCATTTCATCATCCGGGACGATGTCCGCCAGCACGGCAGCGGCAACGCGGGCCTGACGAACTTCTACCGGACCTACGGCGCCCGGTATGCCCTGTGCGTCATCATCTGCGACATGGGGAAAACCGTGCTGGCCTGCCTCATCGGCGGATACCTGATGCACTGGGTAGTGGGCGACTGGACCCTGGGCCTGCTGATTGCAGGCATCGGCTGCGAGCTGGGGCACATGTTCCCGGTGTTCTTCGGCCTGCGGGGCGGCAAGGGCATCCTCTCCGGCGGCGTGCTGGTGCTGCTGCTGGACTGGCGGGTGGCTCTGATCGCCTGGGGCCTGTTTGTGAGCCTGTGGCTGCTGACCCGCTATGTGTCCCTGGGCTCCGTGGCCGCCACGGCCAGCATGCCGGTATCCGTGTTTTTCCTGCTGGGCCATAACTGGCTGTATACCGTCCTGTCTGCGGCGATAGCGGCCCTTGTGATCTGGTGCCACCGGGGCAACATCCAGCGGCTGCTGTCCGGCACCGAAAAGAAGTTTCATTGGCACGTCGACGCCCCGGCCGGGGGCGAGGACGGCCCGCAAGCATAAGAAGAAAGAGAGAGAGCATTCGTATGAAAAGCAATCAGCTTCGCCAGGTGGTATTTCCCATTCTGGCGGCCTTTATCTGGGGCACGGCCTTCGTGGCCCAGGACGTCTGCGCCGACGCCATGGGCGCGTTTACCTTCAACGGCACCCGGTATTACATCGCCGTGCTGTCCCTGCTGGTGGTTCTGGCCGTTTCAAGCGGCTTCAGGAAGGACCGGCCCCAGGTCTCCCCTGCGGAGAAGAAGGCCCAGCGCAGGCAGCTGTGGCTGGGCGGCTTCTGCTGCGGCACGGTGCTGGCCATTGCCTCCAACTTCCAGCAGGCAGGCCTTGTGGCCGGTACCGACGGCGGCAAGGCCGGGTTCATCACCGCCCTGTATGTGGTGCTGGTGCCGGTGTTCGGCCTGTTCTTCCGCCGGAAGGTCAGCCTGCCGGTGTGGATCGCCGTGGCCCTGTCCGTGGGCGCTCTGTACCTGCTGTGTATCAAGGGCAGCTTCTCCCTGGCCCCCGGCGACCTGCTGGTGCTGGTATGTGCTGTATGCTTCGCCGTGCACATCTTGGTTATTGACCACTTCACCGCCACCTGCGACGGTGTGAAGCTCAGCTGCCTGCAATTCCTGTTTGCCGGCACCTGGTCCACCATTCTGGCCCTGTTTTTCGACACCATCAGCTTCCAGGTGCTGCTGGACTGCATCTGGCCCCTGCTGTATGTGGGCGTGTTCTCCTGCGGCGTGGGCTACACCCTGCAAATCCTGGCTCAGAAGGGCTCCAATCCCACGGTGGTCACCATTCTGCTGAGCCTGGAGAGCGTGTTCGCCGTCATCGCCGGTGCCGTTGTCCTGCACCAGCAGATGACCGCCCGGGAATACCTGGGCTGCGTGCTGATGTTTGCGGCCGTGATCCTGGCCCAGATCCCCATGCCCCAGAAAAAGAAGGCCAAGGCGGAATAACCGTCTTTCTATCGACACAAAGCGCCCCCCGGAACCGGAGAAATCGGTTCCAGGGGGCGTATGCTTCTATTCAGGCTGCTGCCCTATGCCGTTTTTTCTTCGCCTTTAACTATTCTTTAGGCTGCCCCAGCCTGCTCCGGGCCGCGCCTTCTCCCATTCCGCCCCTTGACAGGGGCATTTTTCTCTGTTATAATAAGCAACGCTTGTTGCGCAACATAAGTTTTCATCACGAAGGGAGGAGCATTTGTGCCGCCAAAGGTCAAATTTACCCGGGAGGAGATCATCCGGGCTGCTCTGGATATTGTCCGGGAGACGGGGCCGGAGGGCCTTACCGCCCGGAGTCTGGCCGCCCGGCTGGGCTGCTCCGTCAAGCCTATTTTCGGCCTGTTCCGGAGCATGGAGGAGGTGCAGCAGGAGGTTCTGGCCGCCGGATACCGGCTGTACGGCCAAACCATCGCCCAGGCCATGGAGGCCGGGAAATATCCCCCCTACAAGGCCTCCGGCATGGCCTACATTGCCTTCGCCCAGCAGGAAAAGCCCCTGTTCCGGCTGCTGTTTATGCGGGACCGCAGCCACGAGGACGCGTCTCCCCGTCTGGGAGACGATGTGGAGCCCCTGCTGGACCTGATCCGGCAGGCCGCCGGCATCAGCCGGGAAAGCGCCCGGATGTTCCACCTGGAGATGTGGATCTATGTCCATGGCATCGCCGCCATGGCGGCCACGTCGTTTCTGGACTGGGACACGGAGCTTATCAGCGCGTCGCTGACCGACGCCTATAGGGGTCTGCTGGCTCGATTCAAGGAAAAGGAGGCGCAGGAATGAACGCCGTTGAAATACAGGGTCTCACCAAGCGCTATGGGGCCATCACCGCCGTGGACAGCCTGGACCTGACGGTCCGTCAGGGGGAGCTGTTCGCCCTGCTGGGCGTCAACGGCGCAGGCAAGACCACCACCATCAAAATGCTGTCGTGCCTGACCCGGCCCGACGGCGGCGACGCCCGGCTGCTGGGCCGCAGCATTGTGTCGGATGCCGCCGGGGTAAAGCGCTGCATCGGCGTATCCCCCCAGGAGACCGCCGTGGCCCCCAACCTCACCGCCCGGGAGAATCTGGCGCTGCTGTGCGGCGTCCACGGTCTGTCCCGGCAGGAGACCGCCGCCCGCACAGAGGAGCTGTCCCGGGCCCTGGGGCTGGAGCCCATTCTGGCCCGCCGGGCCGGGAAGCTCTCCGGCGGCTGGCAGCGGCGGCTGAGCATCGCCATGGCTCTGATCGCCCGGCCGGAGATTCTGTTTCTGGATGAGCCCACCCTGGGGCTGGACGTGCTGGCCCGGGCGGAGCTGTGGGACGTGGTCCGCCAGCTGAAGGGCCGGATCACCGTGATCCTCACCACCCACTACCTGGAGGAGGCCGAGGCCCTGTCCGACCGGGTGGGCATTATGAAGGACGGCCGGCTGCTGGCCCTGGGCACGCCGGAGGAGCTGAAGCGCCAGGCCGGCTGTGACAGATTTGAGGACGCATTTCTCGCCATGGTAAGGGAGGCGGGAAGATGAAGCTGCGCGCACTTTGCCGCCGCACCACGCTGGAGCTGGTGCGGGATCCGCTGACGCTGGGCTTCGGCCTGGGCTTTCCCCTGGTGCTGCTGCTTCTGCTCAGCGCCATCCAGGCCAACATCCCCGTAAGCCTGTTTGAGATCGACCGCCTGACCCCGGGCATCACCGTGTTCGGTCTGGCGTTTGTGGCCCTGTTCTCCGCCACTCTGGTGTCCCGTGACCGGGAGAGCGCCCTTTTGCAGCGGCTGTACACCACGCCCCTTACCGCCGGGGATTTCATCTTCGGCTATATGCTGCCGCTGCTGCCTATGGCGGCGGTGCAGGTGGCAGTCTGCTGCCTGGCGGCCATTCCCCTGGGACTGACTGTATCGGTGCGGATGCTGTGGGCGGTACTGCTGGACCTGCCGGCGGCGCTGCTGTTCATCGGCCTGGGCCTGCTGTGCGGCAGTGTGCTGAACGTCAAGCAGGCAGGCGGCATCTGCGGCGCTCTGCTGACCAATCTGACGGCCTGGCTGTCGGGCACCTGGTTCGATCTGGAGCTGGTAGGCGGCGCCTTCAAGCGCATTGCCTATGCCCTGCCCTTTGTCCACGCGGTGGAGCTGGATCGGGCGGCTCTGGCCGGAGACTGGGCGGGGCTCACGCCTCATCTGTGGTGGGTGCTGGCCTATGCCGCCGCAGCCCTGGCCGCCGCCGTGCTGCTGTTCCTGCGTCAAATGAAAAAGCAATAGAAAGCAATCGCAAAAAAGCACCGATGCGCGGCATCGGTGCTTTTTGCCTGTCAAGAAAGTAGGATTGCCTCCGTCTTCGGAAAGGAAGATAGTTACGAAAGAAACCCATCAGGGGTGTCTTTCGTTTTCAATCACCGCATTTTCAGAACTTTCATGAAAGTTTTGAAAATGCTTTTCAGCTTGTCAAAAAGGATTTTTGACAAGCTGAAAGCACCGATGCGCGGCATCGGTGCTTTTCCTATGCAGGACTCATGCAGGACTCAGAACAGACGCTGCTTCCGGGCAATGACCTGGCCGTCCACCCGCAGCAGCTGCTTGCCGGTGGGAGTGAACTCCGTTTCCACATCGTGACCGCTCACCCGGGCGCGGATGGTATAGCCGGTTTCCACGACGCCCTCCTGCCGTCCGTAGACCCTTCCGTCCACGATCAGCTCCGTCAGGCCATAGCTGCGGCGGACCTCGATCTCATGGCTGCCGTATGCGGCGGTCAGCAGAGTCCGGTGCTTCCCCTCCGCCGGCTGGCCCATAGAGGGACTGTTGGGCCGTTCCCCCATGGACGCGTCGTAAAACTCCGTATTCTGGGGCAGCGGCTCCGGCGTCTCCCTCTGCCCCTCCGGCTCCTCCATGGCCTCCCGGCCCCGGCGGACGCCCATGGCCAGATACCACAGCAGCAGGCCGTGGAACACCACATCCAGGATGCTGGACGCCTCGAAGGCCGTCACCAGACCCGCCACCAGCGCCGCCGTATCCACGGAGAACAGCACCAGCGCCGCCGTCAGCCAGCCCCGCCGCTTTTTGGACAGCAGCCAGCACAGGAAATACACCGCCATCACCAGCACCGCGCCCGCCGCGCCCAGCACCAGCCACTTGGCCTCCCCGGTAAAGTCATAAAAGCCCCGGGCAAACACCGCCCAGATGTAGGCGGCAAAATCCGTGAACAGATAGTATCTGTCCGACCCCGTCAGGGCCAGAAGGGTATTTACCGCCGTCAGGACCAGCATCGCCAGCAGATTGCCCCGTGCGGTCTTGTATGCCGCCCCCGCAGTTTTGTTTTTCATCTCTCGTCTCCTTTTACTCTCTCTGTATTTACAAAGCACGCCAGCTCTCCGGCCGCAGGCCGTGTCCCATAAGTCCCTCCTGCACCTGCTGCCGCAGAGCAGGCAGGTCCCGGTTCAGGGTTCCCTTCAGGGTCAGATAGTTGGATGCATGGTTCATCCGGAACACGCTGCCCGGGCTGTCCATATGGTCCAGCAGCAGGGCCGTCTCCTGCAAAATTTCCGCCGGACCCAGCACCTGGAAGCTGCCCTCCCGGACCCAGCGCTCCAGCGGCGTTCCCGGCTCCACCATCAGCGTCAGCAGGCCGATGTATTCCGGGTTCATGGCACTGAGGGCCCGGGCGGTGTCCACGGCGTGCTCCCGGAGCAGCTCCCGGCTGCCCAGGCCCGAAATAGCCGTCACCGACAGGGCAAGTCCCGCTCGCCGGGCCTTCTGCCCTGCCGCCACGATAGCCGCGGCCGTGTGCCCCTTCTGCATCCGCTCCAGCACCGCGTCACAGCCGGATTCCAGGCCCATATACACCATTTTCAGGCCGCTCTCCCGCAGCCGCCGCAGCTCCTCCTCCGTCTTGACCTGAAGACTCCGGGGCGAGGCGTAGCAGGTGACCCGCTGGCACTCGGGAAACAGGCTGTACACCATGGCCAGAATTTCCAGCAGCTCATCGGTTTTCCGCATCAGGGCGTCGCCGTCGGCCAGAAAGACCCGCTCCACCCGGCGGTATACCTGCCGGGCCAGGCGGAAATCCTCCCGGATCTCCTCCATAGGCCGCAGGGCAAACCGCTTATCGTCATACATATCGCAGAAGGCGCAGCGGTTGTGGCTGCACCCATAGGTCACCTGGATGATGAGGCTGTATGCCTCGCTGGGGGGACGGTAGACCTTTCCCTTGTATCGCATGGGCAATTCCTCCTTTTCCCCGCTATTATCGCATACTTTTCCCGGTTTGAAAAGAGCCAGGGCCGCCAAAGAACAAAAAATCCTCCTCCATCGGAAAGGAAGATAGTTACGAAAGAAACCCATCAGGGGTGTCTTTCGTTTGCAATCACAGGTTTTTCAGAACTTTTTAAGTTCTGAAAAACCGCACGAGGCTTGCCAAAAAGACTTTTTGACAAGCCTCAGGGTCTATTTCCAGGCGCTCCGGCATAAGCTGGACCAGCTTCAACAAACGAGGAGGAATTTTATGGACAACAATTTCAACCGTGTGCGCCTGTGCGGCCGGGCCGCCGGGGAGCCTGCCCTGTCCCATATAAACCACGGCGAGCACTTTTACCGCTTTCCCCTGTCGGTGGAGCGGCTGTCGGGCCAGGAGGACCTGCTGCCGGTGATTCTGCCCCGGCGGCTGCTGGAGGAGCACCCCGTACATACCGGCGACACGCTGACCCTCACCGGTCAGCTGCGCTCCTTCAACAACCGCAGCGGCCAGGGGCCCCGGCTGGTGATCTCCGTGTTTGTCCGGGAGCTGACTCCCGGCGGCGCGGCCCCCTTTAACCAGATTCAGCTCTCCGGCGTGCTGTGCAAGGCCCCCTCCCTGCGGCGGACGCCCTTGGGCCGGGATATCTGCGACCTGATCCTGGCGGTGAACCGCCGGTACGGGCGGGCGGACTATCTGCCCTGCATCGCCTGGGGGGCCATCGCCCAGCAGACGGCCCGGCTTCCGGTGGGTTCCCGCCTGACGGTGGAGGGCCGGGTCCAGAGCCGGGGCTATACGAAAACCGTGGACGGCGTGGGCCAGGAGCGCACCGCCTATGAGGTATCCATCATGCGTCCGGCGGAGCCGGAGGAATTTTTGCTGTAGAGCCGCCGTTTCCCCTCCCGGGTCAGTTGATTTCCCCGGCAAATGGTGCTATCCTATTGTTGAATACAGAGAAAAAGAGGATCGCATCTATGACATGGACCCATCACCACGCCCATCCGGCCGTCCGTCGGGACGTGGACATGACCCAGGGCAGCATCACCCGCCACCTGGTGGAGTTCGCCCTGCCGCTGCTGGCCGGCAACGTGTTTCAGCAGCTGTACAACATGGTGGACACCTGGGTGGTGGGCAACTTCGTGTCCAACGAGGCGTTCTCCGCCGTGGGCACCGTGGGGCCCATCATCAATATGCTCATTGGCTTTTTCATGGGCCTGTCCAGCGGCGCAGGCGTGGTCATCAGCCAGTATTACGGGGCCCATAAGCCGGACAGAGTCCGGGACACCGTCCACACGGCCATGGTGCTGACGCTGGTGCTGTGCGGGGCGTTCACGGCCCTGGGTCTGGCCCTGATTCCGGCCATGCTGGCCCTGATGAACACCCCGGCGGAGGTGCTGCCGGAGTCCACGGCCTATCTGTCCATCTATTTTTCCGGCATTACGGGGCTGCTCATCTACAACATGGGCTCCGGCATTCTCCGGGCAGTGGGCGACTCCCGGCGTCCCTTCTACTTTCTGGTGGTGTCGGCGGGGCTGAACACGGTGCTGGACCTGGTGTTCGTGATCCGCTTCCGCATGGGCGTTGCAGGCGTTGCCTGGGCCACCATCATCGCCCAGGCGGCGTCGGCGGTGCTGGTGCTGGCAGTGCTGCTGCGGACGGACAGCTGTGTGCGCCTGGAGCTGCGGCGGCTGCGGGTCCATTGGGACATGCTGGGCAAGATCATGCAGGTAGGCATCCCGGCGGCTCTGCAAATGGCCGTCACCGCCTTCTCCAACGTGTTTGTCCAGTCCTATATCAACCGTTTCGGTCCGGACTGCATGTCCGGCTGGACGGCGTATACCAAGATCGACCAGCTGATGTTCCTGCCCATGCAGTCCCTGGCCCTGTCTGCCACCACCTTCGTGGGGCAGAATCTGGGAGCCGGGAACGCCCAGCGGGCCCACCAGGGCACCCGTCGTGCACTGGCCATCTCCCTGGCGGTAACGGCGGTGCTGATGGTGCCGGTGCTGGTGCTTGCGCCCCAGCTGACGGCCTTCTTCAACCGCAAGGCGGAGGTGGTGGCCTACGGCACCCTGCTGCTGCGGTACATTTCGCCCTTCTACCTGCTGTGCTGCATCAACCAGATCTATTCCGGCGCGCTGCGGGGCGCAGGCAACAGCCAGGTGCCCATGGTCATCATGCTGGGCTCCTTCGTGGTGTTCCGCCAGATCTATTTGTACATCATGTCCCACTATATCAGCAACGCCCTGCTGCCTCTGGCCATGGGCTATCCCGCCGGTTGGCTGGTGTGCAGCGCCGCCACCCTGCTGTATTACCGCAGGGCCTCCCTGGGCCGGCGGCGGCTGGTGGAGGACAACTGACGGGCAAAGGAGCGAATGGTCTATGCAACAAATCACGGTATCTCTGGGGCAGCGGTCCTACCCCATTGAGATCGGCCCGGGCCTGCTGCGGGAAGCCCGCCGCCGGCTGGAGGCTCTGCCGGTTAAGCGGTGGGCCGTTATCGCCGACGAGAACACCGCCGCCCTGTACGCCGGGGCCCTGGACCTGCCGGTATACACCTTCCCCGCCGGAGAGGGCAGCAAGCGTCTGGCGGTGTATGAGGACCTGTGCCGCCGGCTGCTGGTGGACGGCTTCACCCGGCAGGACGGCATCGCGGCCCTGGGCGGCGGCGTCACCGGTGACCTGGCGGGCTTTATAGCCGGTACCCTGCTGCGGGGCGTGGCTCTGGCCCAGCTGCCCACCTCCCTGCTGGCCCAGGTGGACAGCAGCGTCGGCGGCAAGACCGGTCTGGACCTGCCGGAGGGGAAGAACCTCATCGGCTGCTTTTACCAGCCCCGGCTGGTGCTGGCGGATACGGCGTGCCTGGCCACCCTGCCCCGGCGGCAGCTGTCCTCAGGCATGGCGGAGGTCATCAAGTGCGGCGTCATCGGCGACGAGGCCATTTTGCACCACCTGGAAACGGCGGAGGAGCCGGATCTTCCCTGGCTGGTGGCGCGCTGCTGCCGGTATAAGGCGGCGGTGGTGTCCCGGGACGAGCGGGACGGCGGCGGGCGCCGGGTGCTGAACTTCGGCCATACCTTCGGCCACGCCTATGAGGCCGCCGGAGGATACGATACCCGGACCCACGGCGAGGCCGTGGCCGCCGGGATGATGCATATGCTGCGCTGGCAGGTGCGGCACGGTCTGGGCGGCGGGCAGCTGCTGGAGCGGCTGACCCCCCTGCTGCGGCGGTGGGACCTGCCCACCCGGCTGCCCTGGGACGGGGCGGCGGACTATCTGGCCCGGGACAAAAAGCGCGGCGGCGACGGCATTACCATTGCCGTGGCGGAGCGGGCCGGCCAGGGCCGTCTGCTGACGGTACCCCTGGCAGCCCTGATGGAGGACGTATGATGGACGTGCGCTTGCTTCCGGCCCCGCTGCGGGGAGCGGTGACGCCGCCGCCGTCCAAAAGCCTGCTGCACCGGCAGCTGATCTGTCTGGCCCAGGCGGGAGAGTTTCCCTGCCCGCCGGACCCCTCCGACGATGTGGAGGCCACGGTCCGGGGGCTGTGGGCCTTGTATCACGAAAAGGCCCCCGTCATCGACTGCGGGGCCAGCGGCAGCACCCTGCGGTTTCTGCTACCCCTGGCCATGGCCCGGGGCCAGGTGGGCACGGTGTTCACCGGCACGGAGCGGCTGCTGGAGCGGCCCCTGCCGGGGGACTGGGGCCTTGCGGCCACGGCGGGCGGTCTGCGGGTGACCCGGGCGCTGTCCGGTGGGCAGCTTCCGGTGGACGGGACCCGGACGTCTCAGCTGCTCTCCGGGCTGCTGATGGCCCTGCCCGGTCTGGCGGCAGACTCGGAGCTGGCGCTGACCGGCCCCCTGGCCTCCCGCCCCTATGTAGACCTGACGCTGGCGGTGCTGCGTCGCTGCGGCGTGCACATCGGCCAAACGGATTGCGGCTTCACGATACCGGGTGGGCAGCGGTTCCGGACCGTGCCCCTGGACCCGGAGCCGGACTGGTCCGCAGCGGCCTTCTGGCTGGCGGTAAGGGCCCTGGGCTGTGCTGTGGCCGTCACGGGCCTGCGCCGGGACTCCCTCCAGGGGGACCGGGCGGCGGCGGCCCTGTGCCGTTGTCTGCCGGAGGAGGTAGACCTGACGGATATCCCGGACCTGCTGCCGCCGCTGGCCCTGCTGGCGGCGCTGCGGCCGGGAACGGAAACCCGCTTCACCGGCGCGGCCCGGCTGCGGGATAAGGAGAGCGACCGCCTGGCGTCGGTTTCGGCGGCGCTGACCGCCCTGGGAGGCCGTGTCCGGCAGGAGCCGGAGGGCCTCACCGTATGGGGCGTGGAGCGGCTCTCCGGCGGCGAAGCCGACAGCTGCGGCGACCACCGCATCGCCATGCTGTGCGCCTGCGCCGCCCCCTTCTGCACCGGCCCGGTGGTTCTGCGGAACGCCGGATGCACCGCCAAATCCTATCCCGGCTTCTGGGCAGACTACCGCCGCCTGGGCGGGCAATTCGAGGTATTGTAACATGCTGGATTACACCATATTCGGAGAGTCCCACGGCCCCGCCGTGGGCGTTCTGGTCACCGGCGCGGCCCCGGGCCTGCCGGTGGACCGGGAGCTCATCGCCCGGGAGCTTCAGCGCCGGGCCCCCCATGGCCCCCTGGCCACCGCCCGGCGGGAGCCGGACCGGCTCCGCATTCTCAGCGGCGTATACAATGGACACACCACCGGGGACCCCATCTGCCTGATTCTGGAAAACCGGGACGTCCGCTCCGGCGACTACGCCGCTCTGGCGGACAAGCCCCGCCCCGGCCACGCCGATTACGCCGCCCATGTCCGCAGCCGGGGGCACAACGACCCCCGGGGCGGCGGGCCCTATTCCGGCCGCCTGACCGCGCCCCTAGTGGCGGCGGGAGCCATGGTAAAGAGCTGGCTGAACGCACAGGATATTGAAATAAAAGCGCAGCTTATTGATGAAAAAGAGCTGCGGCAGCAGGCGGAGGCGGCCAAGGCCGCCGGAGATTCCGTGGGTGGTCAGGTGCACTGCACCGTCACGGGCCTTCCGGCGGGACTGGGCGGTCCCGGCTGGCGGGAGGCGGTGGAATCGGAGCTGGCCCGTCACCTGTTCGCCATCCCGGCGGTGAAGGCCCTGGGCTTCGGCGACGGCGCGGCCCTGGCCGCCCTGCGGGGCAGTCAGGCCAACGATGCCCTGCGCACCGACGGGACCCGGGTGTGGACCGTCACCAATCACAACGGCGGCATCAACGGCGGCGTCACCAACGGCATGCCGGTGACCTTCACCGTGACCTTCAAGCCCACCCCCTCCATCGCCATTCCTCAGGACACCGTGGACCTGGCCCGCATGGAAAACTGCACCGTAACGGTTCAGGGCCGCCACGATCCCTGCATTGCCCTGCGGGCGGCCCCCATTGTGGAGGCGGCTGCGGCCCTGGCCCTGTGGCGGGTGCTGGACCCCCAGGCGGGCGATCTGGACACCCTGCGGCTGCGGCTGGACGGCATAGACCGGCAGCTGGTGCAGCTGTTTGTCCGGCGGCAGGAGCTGTCCCGTGACATCGGAGCCTATAAGGCCGCCTGCGGCCTGCCGGTGCAGGACCCGGAGCGGGAGGCCCAGGTGCTGCGCAGCCGGGGCGACCTGGCCCCGGAGCGCCGGGAGCAGGTGGAGCGGCTGTATGAAACGCTGATGGCCCTGAGCCGGGAGGAGCAGTCGTGAGAAACCTGATTTTCGTGGGCCTGCCCGGCAGCGGCAAAAGCACCGTGGGCAGGCTGGCGGCCAGGACCCTGGGGCTTCCCTTCGTGGACGCGGACAAGGCCCTGGAGCAGGCGGAGGGCCGCAGCATACCGGACATTTTCGCCGACGGCGGCGAGTCATATTTCCGCACTCTGGAGACCCGGGTGCTGACGGACCTGTGCCGCCGGGAGGGCATGGTCCTGGCCACCGGCGGCGGGGCGGTGCTGCGTCGGGAGAACCGAACGCTGCTGAAGGGCAGCGGCCTGGTGATCTTTCTGGACCGCTCCCCCTGGGCCATCCGCCGGACCCTGCGGCGGCAGGGCCGCCCCCTGCTGACGGATGATGACGCCATCTTCCGCCTGTATCGCCAGCGGCGGAGCCTGTACCGGGCCGCCGCCCACCATGCCGTCAACAAGCCCACAGCCCGTCAGGCGGCGGAGGAGGCCGTCCGGCTGTGGAGAGAGGAGCAGCAATGAAATTTCTTGTTCTCAACGGTCCCAATCTGAACCTGCTGGGCAAGCGGGAGCCCGGCGTCTACGGTACCGGCACCTACGCCGGCCTCTGCGCGGAGATCGCGGCCTATGCCGCCGCCCGGGGGATTCGGGCGGATATCCGCCAGAGCAACCACGAAGGGGTGCTCATCGACGAAATTCAGGCCGCTGACGGAGTGTATGACGGCATCGTCATCAACCCCGGGGCCTATACCCATTACAGCTACGCCATTTACGATGCCCTGCTGGCAGTCCGTGTTCCGGCGGTGGAGGTGCACATCAGCGACATCAGCCGCCGTGAGGCGTTCCGCCGGACGTCCGTCACCGCCCCGGCCTGCCGGGGCCAGATCGTGGGTCACGGCTTCCGGGGCTACCTGGAGGCCATGGAGTTATTGGAAAACATACACAAGGGGGATATGAAATGAAGCTCTGTGTGATCGGCGACCCGGTGGGTCACAGCATGTCCCCGGTGCTGCACCGGCGCATGCTGGCCCTTTCGGGGATCGAAGGCGACTATCAGGCCGTCACCGTCACCCGGGAGACGCTGCCGGACTTTATGGCGGCAGGCCGGGCCGGGGAATGGGACGGCTGCAACGTCACCATGCCCTTAAAGCAGGAGGTCATCCGCTATCTGGACCAGCTGAGCCCGGAGGCGGAGGCCTGCGGCGCGGTAAATACGGTGTGCTTCCGGAACGGGCACACCGTGGGCTATAATACCGACGCCCCCGGCATCCGGGCGGGCTTTGCCGCCCGGGGCGCCGCCCCCACAGGCCGGGCCCTGGTCATCGGCAACGGCGGCGCGGCCCGGGCGGCCCGGTGGGCCCT
>ENA-ORRL01000282-ORRL01000282.1-human-gut-metagenome-genome-assembly--contig:-NODE-282-length-61138-cov-21.113239_pt1 | contig 61138 bp, 76 predicted proteins | sample MGYA00242175_ERZ509134 | MGnify/ENA primary metagenome ERZ509134 (study PRJEB26280, sample SAMEA2338660) | human gut metagenome | biome: human gut; feature: human-associated habitat; material: faeces... | reverse complement strand
CCGGAGTAGCATAGGCTGTGCCGTTAAACACGTGGCCAAGAATCTTGTTGTCAAGGTAAGTACTAAAACCAGACATGTTATTTCCTTTTAGAAAATTTTATGTTTAAGAGGGAGCATCGTCTTCGACTGAGCAACCCAAGACTTGTAAGCCTTAGACTTAGCACGAGAGATACCAGCACGAAACTTGCGAATGTAGTAGTTCACAAGGTTAGGCTTAGACCAAACTCTACCGGATAGACTATGCAGATAAGCAAGTGCACCGGAAGCAATAGTCTCAGCCCAGTCCGTATACAGGAACTTAGGAATCTCATCGGCTTCTCGTGTAGGCTTCACAGCAGCAAGCATATGTAACGCTTCAGGAATGTCTTCCGTAGGTACGCCTACAAGGCGCATCACATTAGGATTCTCCATGTAGAAGTACTTAGGATACTTATCCTTACGCAGACGCCAATCAGGAGAGTACGAGTCAAGGTCTTGCCTGTTCGTTTTTTCTACCTGAAACTGACGAAGTTGATCTCCATCAGTGTCACGGATAGTAACAGTGACAGGCATCACAAGCGTAGCATCTTTACCTATGATATTGATGCCATACCTAGGTTCATCCTTAATAAGATCTCCACAATAAATCTCTTGCTGCCAAATAAGAGACTTCTCACAAAACTCAATACATGCGTTTCGCAGAGCTTCTTTCACCATAGCCACGGGACAACCATGCACGTCAGGACGCACGTACTTAAAGAAGTCTTCCCAAACAGCGCTATTAAAATGATCAATCATTGTTTGGCTGTGCCTCCCCAAGATTCGTAGGTAGCTCATCAATCTTCGGCATAGCAATCACAGAAGCATTATACTCCTGACCCAAAGACTGATAAAAAGACTGAACGCACTGTTGTGCAATCTGCCTGTCGTTTGCAGAAGTACTATCAGTACTGTACGCAAGGTACAGCATATAGTCTACAATAGGGCCACGATAGTTGCCCATAAGCTGTAAGTCTTGCTGCATAGCAACATCGCCATCCATTTCTGCAAAAGAAACATATGGTGCAGAGTAAGCCATCTCTACATAAACATCTTTATCTTTTGCTACCGGAGGGTTAACAAGAAACTGCCGAGGTGTCTTACGATCGTATACAAACTCGTAGACAACATCAGAAGGAGTAGTTCGTCTCCAGTCAGAGAAGTAATCAAGATCTCTACGTTCTACCTGAAACACAGGTTCACCGAACGTAAAGGTGTTATCCTCTTCCTTTGTAGCGTTACAGTAGATGTCAATGAGAGCATAAGCATCATCAGGAATAGTCTGACGGATACCGGGGTTCAACTTAACTATGTCAGTTTTAACCCATACGTCAGGACGCATCATGATCAGCTTATTAATAGCATCGTCAAGAAACTCAAGATACTGGTGCTTTGAGAGTCGAGCATAGTCCATATCATTATACAGAAGAGTTACTCTATTGATGATATCAGAGACTTTCATTATTACCCTCAAGTAAGCAAAAAGTTAGACTAACTATTCTTACGCGGACGACCGGGGCCACGCTTCACAGGCATCGTCAGCTGGATGTCAAGAGCATCAGCTTCCATCTTACCAACCTGCTCAGGAGTGGGAACCACTTCTTCCGTCCCATCAGCCTGTTCCTCAACATAACCAAGGAACGTATAGGGATACGTAGGAATGTGAACTTCAACAGTAGACTGCCGACCGAACTCATCCTGCTGCGTCTGATAAGACGTAGTGTACGCACGGTCAATGCATTCACGAAGCATGTATTCAGGAACAATCACTTCCTTACCATAAGGAGCTTGGAAGTTCTTACTGTTCACAGAAGCAAACACATAAGGACCAGCAGAAGGATTAGAAGACGTATGGAAAATAACCCGGCACTTACGTGCAGTCGAGTCAACACCAGCATGATCCTGTCTCCAATCCATCAACAGACGAACAGCGTGCTTACGAATAAGTTTGTTGTCTTCCGTCAACGGAATGTGCAGGCCACGTTCAAAGAGCATATCCCGAATCTGCATATCAGAAGCAGAGTTGAGATCGGTGTCAGTAAAAACAGGAGTGTTAGCCATAAAGAATATACCTTAAAATTTAGTTTGTAGAGCTAGGTGTAGCAGAGCTAGATACGAGAAAGGGGAGAACCCCAAGAGTAGTTGTTCTCCCCATATGGGTCAAGGCTTAGTACGCAGTACAAGCAACTTCAGCGCGAACCATCCAAGCCTGATTGAGAATCACGCAGGTCTGCATGGTCTTCCAAGCAACATGGGCACGCTGAGCGAGCGGGTCAGATTCAGTGTGAGAAGGATTGATGATCACCGGAGTCAGAGACTCAGCACCCTTCAGGGGCACCAGACCATAGGCATCCTTCGCAAGGAAGAGGATGGGGTAAACGTCAGCCTTGGTACCGGTGGTAGAAACCATCGTGTCACCAGCAGCATTCGTCTTAGCACCACCAGCATCCGGCCAGCTCTTCATCAGAGTAGTGAAGAGGTAACGCACGCCTTCAACAGCACCGATTTCATTTTCCCACGGAGATGTATTACCATAGTCCTTCACGTCTTGGAAGTGAGGCATCGAGCGGATGTCAGCTTCACAATCGGGATGGCAGACAGCCACGAAGCAGGGAGAGATGGATTCAGTGTAGAAGCGAGGCGTGGACTTAATGCTATCGGTCAGGAAACGAGCCTTCTGGTTCTTCAGCTTACGCGTAATGCGACGCTGCAGGGGCAGAGAGATAGGCGTGTTCACTTCATTACGAGCAGTACCATTCGCATATTCAACGTTGGTACCACCGAGCAGAACACCGATACGCATATTTTCAACGGTTTCCGCAGCCTGTTCACCCACGATCTGCGTAACCTGTTCCATAACAGGGGAGTCGTTGGTATCGAGCAGAACGTCGGTCATGGTCACGAGGTTACCATACTGATGCACAGTGGCTTCAATGTCGGTAACCGAGAAAGTCTGAGCAGTAGGCGTAACACCTTCGGTCAATTCCTTCGGCGTGGCATCAAGAGATTCAAAGCGACGGAACTTAGCAGTCTTCGTGCTCTTGGTCGGCAGGGGATAAGCCTGACCAAACTTTTCAAACACGAGGTAGGGAAGAGCACGGATGAGCATCTTAGCAACGACATAGACATTAGCCATCGTGCTAAGAGTACCATCAGTAGAAGAACTGGTAGCACCAGTATGCATGATAGTATTCGGAGTAGCCATTAGATATAATTCCTAATTTCAAAAACGAGTTTAGCGCGTCCTTCTGCTACGTTCATACTCACGAGCAAGTTCATCAAAAGACTTCTCACGAGGCTTGGCTTTAGGCTTATTGCTTATATCAATAGGTTCCTTGCCAGTACGAACTGCCATAGCAGCGAGCACTTGTTTAACAATATCTTCAGTCTCAGACGCAGGGTTTGTCTGCACCCGAGGAGAAGAAGCCCTAGTCATCTGTGGCTTGTTAACGCCACGAGCAGACTTGTAGTCGTCCAGAAGAGAGATAACTTCCTGTGCTGTACCGTACTGATACACATACTTAGCACCGTTCTGCATCACAGGAGGCAGAGAGTTAATCCAAGTAAAGAGATCACCACTGTCCAATATCGCACTGATATCGGGGTGGGCAGCACGGATAGTACTGAAATGTTTATCCGCTTCGGACTGGAAGATCTGCTGCTGAATAGGTTCAACCCGAGTCTTAAGCTCAGTCTCAACGTTCTTCTTAACAGCAGACACCTTAGTGTCAACAAGCGTTTTCACTGCATTAGCAATTTCAGGATGAATCTCAAAGAGTTCCTTCACATTTTCAGGAAGTTCATCTGGATCTTCCTTAGTCTGTGCAGGTGCATTCTTCACCTCTTTGAGTTCCTGATACTTATGAGACAGGTCTGTGAGTCTGCTAGCCCACAGAGCATTCTGTGCTTCAGCGTCACGCTTTGCCTTTTCATAAAGCTCTTTATAATTCAGAGGAAGCTCAGTGGTCTGTTGTTCATTCTGAACAGGAGCTTCTTGTTCTTGCTCCAGTTCTTCTGCAGGCTGAACTTCGTCGTCATCATTCTGGCTCACGACGTTTTCTTCTTCGGAAGGATCTTCAGGCTCACTCAGGAAATCATCAAACGAAGGCTCTGCCTTAGAGGGATCTTCGTAAGACTTCGCAAGTTCGTCGAAGGCTTCATTGAAATCTTTGTTGTTCTGATCGTTCATATTTTTATAACTAAGTTAGGGAGGGTTAATACCCTAAGTCCTAACTGGCTTGGCTCATGAGCAAGTTATCCGAAAGGGGCTCGCTCCCAAGTTCCAGTACATCCAAGAGCTTTTGTACCATACGTAGTTCACCGATAAGTCGGTCTACGTTGTCTGTATTATCAGGACTTAGTAACTTACTGTACCGTTGGCTTCTAAGAACCTTCAGGTAAGCAACTATATTTTTTTGTAGGTCGGCGTTGGCCGTGAGCCTGAAGGATTTCTCCAAGCTCACACGCCTACCGTTAAGTGGTGTATCAATCATATTAACTCTGAGGATACGCTTGTTCAGGCTGGCTAATTAGAGACATATCTTCACGAAGCTGTCTCAGACTGTCAATCAAAGCCGCAGGGCTAACACCTTCAGACCGTGCAGTCTCAACCATATCAGTCATCCACTGACGTTCTTCCTGAGCTTGCTTCTGTTCTTGCTGCTTCTGAACTTCAATCTCCTTATCAGAGTACACCAAATTATCATCAGAAAGATCAAGGGCATCAGCAATCGAACGGATAATGTTCGGACGCTTAACAGTACCAAGATCAACCTGATTGTTAGTGATCTGTGCAAAGTTAATCAGACTCTGTGCTCTGATTTCCTTAGCGATGAGAGACGAAGTACCGCGAGCTTGAACAGCATAGTCACCCTTAATGTCAGAGTCACTATTGAACTTCATGTTCCAGTGATACATAGCAGAGATAAACGGCTTAGTGATGCCATCATCAAAGTTCTTAACCTGATCTTTGATCGTAATGTTTGCAGAACCCATCAACATAGACAGGCCAGAAGCAGTACGACCAGCAGCACCAGAAGGTTCTCCCCACATCTGACGAGGAATAGAAGTAACTTCATCCCCATAGCTGCGGAAGAGTTCAATCATCCGTTCAAATTCAGTAGTATAACTGGGAAGCTGGAAGACACGGATAGCAGGATTGGCAGCATCAGCTCCTTCACCTGTACGCATCCATACCTTAAACGGATAGACATCACGAGGATCTTCGTCTTCCGACATAAGGTCAAGGTTTACTTCAATCTGAGGGCCAGCAGAGATAGCAGCGTTGTCCAGCATAGCTCTGAACGCACTGTTAATCAGCTCCTGAACATCAGACATGATAGACGGAATACCTTCACCAAAGATAGAGGTTTCGTCTTTGTCATAATAGTAAAAGAAGTAAGGCCACTTAACGCCTTCCATAGGCATGAGAGACGCTTTAATAACGTGGTCACCAAGTACCCAAATGTTTGCAGCCAGTTCTACCTGACCTTGCATACGTTCAGGAATCTCAACACCTACCTGATTCAGATCATCAGCATCAACAAAACCCCAGAACTCAAACACTTCATACTTCTTAGAGTGAGCAGCGTCAGCAACACCGCTATCGATTACATCACCCATAGAGGTAAGTTGGTTCTCAAAGTCTTTCTTCTGATAATCACCTTCAGGATTCTCAGCAACATAAGTAGAGATTACATCTCCATTGAAGTCTGATCTCTTTCCGAGACCAATGACATCGTGCTTATCCATCTTCCGTCGCTGAATGATGTATCTACATTCGGAGGGGCAAGTAGCTTCCATGTCCGGGTAGATATCCCATATGCGGACGTTTTCGATGAAGGGTGTGATGGAGTCATAATCACAGAGTATCCACTTCTCTTTGTCTCCATTCTTTTCCTTCTTATAGTACTGACGGTTTTCAGAGATAGAAACAAGAGGCCCTTTAAGAATACCAGTACCATACAGATTACCAGAATGCATAACATCTCGCATAATCTCACGGTACTTCAACTCAGCAAGCTGGTCTTCAATAACCTTAGACATCTTGCCAGCTTGATTCTTAGCTTCATCCTGCATAAGAACATAGAGTTCTTCAGGGCTAATCTGCTTACCTTGATCCTGAGAAACAACTTCAAGGATAGCAGCCTCTTTCTTCTTGCTAAACTGTGGCAGTGGCGTAGGCTCAATACCCCAGTTCTTATCTCCGTTCGCAGGGAACAGCAGGTCAGACAAACGACTGTCAACAGTCTTGACCTTAGTTCTTGTCATACGAACAAAAGCTTTACTACGTAGAGGATCCATACGTTCAAGAACTTCGGGAGAGTAGATACCTTTGTACTGACGAAGGGCGTTCAACCACTTCTCTTCAATAGTCTTACGTGCACTGTCCGATCGGTCAAACGCTTCACGAACAAATGCAGCCAGACCTTGGGGCGTTTCAGACGCACCTTCGGTATCTTCTGCACCGGAATCTTCATCTACCTGCATCTTGTCAGAAACTTCCGAGAGAAAGTCCTGTACATCTTTGTCATCGGCAGAGTCGATTACAGTTCCAGAACCGAAAAAATCTTTTTCAGTCATGATTTTTAGTAGCCTCCAATCTGGCTAGCAGCACGATATTTACGTTGTGTGTTAAACAAAAACTTCTTCTCTCGTTTATGCACATACTCCATCATTGCGTACTGCAAGGCGTCATGAACGTGAGAGAACTCGTTCTTAACAGGAGATGCTTTGTAGAGAACACCGTTAACAGTTTTAGATTCAGCATATTTATATTCTGATACGAAGCCTTTTCTTAAGGCTATACATTGAGGCCCAAGCTTGAATCTACCCTTTAACCGAAGGAACTGTGCAACGGCTTCAAATCGAGGAGTCCAGTTGTTTGTCTTAGCTAGCTTAGCAGGAAGATTACATTCTTTCAGTATCTCCATACCAGACTTAGCATCGTTCATTGACCGCTGTGAAGTAGCAGGGTCACACACAACTCTAAAGTTATTTACAATCCAAGGATACTTAGATGTGATCTTAGGCCAAAGATGTTCTTCACAGAACTCTTTGAGAGAACAGTTGTCTGTGCAGATCTCATCAAACACAATAACTGTACCATCAGGGGCTTGCTGTGTGAAAGCAGCAGAAGGAGTCAACCCTTGATCCATCCCAATTACAACAGGCACACCACGAAGAGGAACCATCTCTTCATCAACATGGTGCTCAAGATCACTGTAATCCTTATAAACAGGTTTACCTCGTTTTACTTCACCATAGTTATTAAGCACGTTGACGTTGATAAAGTCTTCGTCTGCACCCATACACATGGTTTCATAGTAACCTTCATCAAGGTTAGTAAGGTTCTCTGCTTCAGGATTAAGAACATACTTCCCATCTACCTTAAGCATAGCTGGAGGTTGACGATAGAAACTATGTCCTTCTGGTTTGTCTTCCTCTGCAAGGCGATATAACCAGTGCTCAGTACTTACGGCGTTGTAGTCAAGTATAATGAATGGTCTGACTGGGCCGCCATCTTTCTTAGCAGGATAACGCTTAAAGCGTGTCTTGATAAGCTGAAAGGTACCTTCTGTAAGTTCAGATGCTTCATTCAAATGAGCAGAGGTCACTTCCAACGAACGAAGCTTTTCAGCAGATCTATCATCATCGACAGCAATGAACACGACTTCCATATCAACAGACGTGCCATCAGCTAGAGGATACTTTATCCTGCCGATGATGGGGGTAGAATAAGTAATAGTGATCTTGTCTTTAAACCATGACAACCACGTTTTAATGGTGGTTGACTTTAGGGCCGGGTAAGTTGCGCGGACAACAAGGTGTCTGCTGTGCCTGACTCCATGTTCGTCTGGTTTCTGACGCATAGCATTAAAGAACGCTTGAAAGATACAACCAGAGGACTTGCCAGATCCTACTGGCCCCATCACAAACAGAAAAGGATTCGGGTCACGATGAATCTTTGCAAACGTGGGCAGGACTTGATAATCAATATCCATAACAGTCCTTACGCAGTTTCTTTCGCCAGATCCTTGAGTCCCGCAGGAGCAGTCTCTTCATCAGGGAAAGAGATGTTAACGTTAATAACTTCACCAGCATTCGGATTGAAATCCATAGCTTTCATCTTCGGCTGGTAGTAGCTCAGCAGTTCAGAGGCGATCTTAATCTTCTCTGTGCTGTTGGTCTTAGCAGACCTAGCCAAATGCACAAGTTCCTTGATAGGATCGTACCCAAATTCAAAGCGAAGACGACGAAGAAGTTCGTCTCCCTTGGTACATCCCTTACCGTCAGGAACAACTACAGAAGGACTAGGCTTCTTCAGAAGGGGCTTTAAAGAGTCTTTCTTCATCAAGGTCACCTAAGTCAGAGCGGTCAAGCAGGGTAGCTATCTTCTCTGCATATGTCTTTAAAAGGAATTGGAAGTCACCAGAAGTAATGTCTTCACGGATCTTACAGAACTCTACGATAATAAAACCAAAGACATCTTGGTCATCAGACACAAGAGGAGCAAGAGCAAAGGACACAGCTTTGTGTGACTTCAACAGTGTATATGTAGACATATCAAACTTACGCAGACGTTCAATGTTCATGATTACTTTAGGCTCTATACCAAAAACAGCGTTAGTAAGATATGAGAAAGCAGACACAGGCAGGTTTAAGAAATCAGCTTGTGCCGGTTTAAGGCCGGGACGAACAGCTTCGTGTGTGCAGGACATCTTTGCAAAGTCAATACCAGACAGGTTCTGACACCCGTTATGAAACTGAACAACTGCAACTCTATCTGCATTTAATTCAGACTTAGCATGTCTAAGCTTGGTAAGAACACGACTGTTCATATCAATGAGTGATGGAAAATCCTTTGCAAACTTTTTCGTCTTACGGGTAGCTACACGCTTAAGGTAAGTAGACAAAGTTGCACATTCATAGATAATGAATGCAGTTCCTCCCAGCATCGCAAGTGATATATAGTCAGCGTCTTTTACTAAGCTTGACAGACCGTTAACGATCCCTAGTAAAATTTGACTATCCATAACTTTTTCTTTTTATACCTCTTGACAAGAAGTCAATTAGTGATTATAGTATTTATGTATACTATAACCTATTATATAGTATAATAACTATACATATTTTGTCAAGGGGTTATAGTAAAAAATATATAAAAAGTGAAATAAAATGTCGATACTGCTAGAAAAAGACCGTAGGAAATTAAAGTGGCGGAGGAATCCTATACTGAATGAAGACACACCTGAACCTTATAAGATTCCTAACTGTAGGTGTCAGATAGGTTTGTCAGAGTGTGAAGTAGAAGGACAGTGGGACAGAGGTCTGTACACAAAGGGTGACCTTGTTAATGACTTGAACATCTTCTTTAACTACCTGCCTGAAAGTGAAGTAAGCAGAATGGTTAACGTCATGATCTGGTGTTTGTCTAACGGTTTAAAGAACAGAGGAGGTATCGACCTTAAAGACTTTGCAGTCATCACTGTTGAAGAGAAGACGTACAGCAGACCTTTGACACAAGTAACACGTGACTGCTTTGGTGTGACTAAGCGTGTGTCCCGTGCACCTAAGAAGAGGTACTTTGTTTTTAGAGAGTATCCTCAGCTTAAAGCTGTAGTTGTACCTCGAACACCTGACTTCTTCCCCGGACATGAACGTACATGGTTTACATGGAAAGTGTCTGCAACAAACCATCCGTACTACTATGCAAGACACTGGCGTAGAGGTGCTCTGTATATGCAACAAGTCTTTGACAAGACGTTTGAGTATACAGGCTACACAGACGAGTACATAGAGATGGCACAGAGTAATATCATAGAACCTTTTGGTACAGAACGTGAGCATATGAACACAGTTCACCTTGGTTTTGAGACACCACCTTACGTCAAGGCAGCTTACACAGATGAACTGATCAAGGTACCACTTAACTGTGTGTCAAGTAAATACTTTACAAGTAACAAGGTCAAGTATGATGTCATGTTTGGTAAGATGACTAAAGAAGAAGCAAGTAAACATCTTCTAAGTAAACCAAGACAACTAGCTATAGACAAGAAAGAAGACTAGACGCAAGAAGCCCCCGGCTACAACAAGTACTATGCAAAGCATGGTCAGGTGTAGTACGGGGGCTTTCTTTATGGTCAGAACTTCTTAGTTAATCAGACTTAGTTCTTAGCAACAGGCGGCGCTCGGCTCTATTTCACAACTAAGCTGTGCTTTCTTCTAATATGTCAGAGAGATACCAAGTTGAAAGAAGGTTGTACCCCATCTGGTCTTTCCTTTCCTTATCCTTCCGGCTACGTTCACCTATCCAACCGGCTTATCTAACCTATCAACCAACCTATCAACTTATCAAAAAGATAAGGATAGTATAATCATTCTTTTGCTGTTTGTCAAGGGGTTTGAGAGAAGAAAGTTTAAAAAAGTTAAAGAAAGTTTCATTCTGTCGCATCTTCACTTCGTGGTCACATCTCCGATGCTCAAGGGGAGGCCGGGCCGGTGGCTAGTAGCTACTCCTGACTACTGTTGGTTACGTATGATGTAAGATGAGGGTAGCATGGTAAGTATACCTCCTAGACTTGTTCTGAACATATAGAACTATGAGATATAGAAATGATTATGATGCAGTCATTCAGCTGGTAAAAAGTTACGTGTGATGTCTATGTCATCTGTACCCCCGTGCCTCCGCTGTGTCCCACGGGTAGGGATGGTACCCCCTCCCCCTTGTGAAAGTTAGCACAGTGTGACTCCTAATGTTTTTAGTGTTACTCCTAGCAGTGTTGGTAGCCTATAGCCTAGCTTGTGGGTAGGATTAAAGCACCAGAACCTGCCAGCAATGGTAATCAATAGCATTAAATAGATGCTAATAGTTATCAATAGCAACTAATAGTATCCAAACGTAACCAAAAGCTAACTAAAACAACTACTTATGGTTAGCATGGTCAAAAGGTTGAATAATTACACATGTTTACACATAAGTTCAACTTATTGTACTCATGCGTACCAAACGTACCAATATTTGAACCATGATCTAAGTACCTGTAGTACTTATAGAACTATGCACAGCATGGCTCCATAAGCTCCACAAGCACCTGCCGGCGCGCCTAACCTGTACAAATTCTTGAACCTATAGGATAACCAATAGTCAATTATTTCAACTACTTACAGTTTGGCACACGGCTTGCTATATAAGAGGCATCAAGGGGCACAGGTCCCAATGATACGTTCTTTTAAAAAGCGTTGAAAAAGTGCTTGACAAGGCCACATAAGCCGCGTAGAGTCCATTTCAACGATGAACGTGTTCTTTCACAAGTGCATAGCGTCTTTGTCAAGAGCTATAGTCTTGTCCAGTTACCAGAAATAGGCCGCCGTTACATGCCTTTGGTATGCGTTGCTTGCGAGTGCTACGGCACTCTATAGAGTAGGTGAGAGCCGGAATAATGAGCCACACGGACAGGCAAAAAAAGCTCTTGACAAGCGCAAAAACTTATGAGAGACTGCTTTCAACAAGCTAACTCAATAGAGGCCGCCTTAAGTAGATGGATGTCTGCTAAGGACAGTACCATAGCCGCTTTACTGCCGCTGTGGGAACAAGAGCATAGCCGCCTGAGAACGTGGGCTTGCGGGTTAGCTAGATTTACTTAACGGCACTAGCTTAGTGTGTCGTCCTGCTAGGATTGTAGCACATACACAAGTTACAATCATGCCAAGAGTTTAATATGACTCTTTGGAAAATCGGATTGCAGGTTTTGCGTTGGATGCGCGTAAAACTCACCTTGTCTACACTAACTTGTGGATTGTGCTTTTAGTGCGGTTTGCCTGTTAGTTCAAGGTAAGAAGTGCTCCGATGTACAGAAAAACGAGGCTTGCTTATATACTCCAAACACTTTCATGTTTTTGGTGCGAGGTATAAGCAAGAGGACGGAACAAGCTAACTGGTGGCCTTGTGCAATGTGCAAGGTAGGTTAGGGGGCAAGTCCTACTTACAGCAAGCCTATAGTCTACCGATAAACCGTGAACGACATTGCAGATTTACAACCTAGCAATGCGATAAGTCGGCTCAAAGGGTAGACTGAAAGTAACCTTAGAAAAGTTACAGCCGTAGAGTATTGGCGTTAAAAGGATGCGTTCCATCCTGCGTTGGAGACAGTACAACGGCTATAAATAATAGACAAAGGTGTTCAGTCTGTGAACAGTTTGACAGTTGCAGGGGAATGGGGTGCCTTGGGTGCGTTATACCCTTGCAACCAGTCAAGTTGTTTAATTTAGGAGTTGACTTATGCACGATAAGCCACAAGGTTATAAGAGGCAGGCTAATGCTCTGAATATCTGTAGGAATCAGGGCTTGTCTAATCTCTATCAAACGGAAGGGGAAGACCTGCGCTATAGTCCTGTTTGGAACAAGCGCGGGGAATGTATCGGCTTTAAGAACTCAATTACAGGTTCTTTCATAAATCCCAACGATTTGCCTATTGATGAAATCACAGGCTATCGTGTTCTTCCCGGTATGGCAGACGTACCTTTTCTGTTTGCTGAATATGGGCAAAACAAGTCCGTATCCGGTAGGCATGGCAAGCGCATCAATATACGCAAGGTACGTACAAGCGAACGTCCACGCGCTAAGTATCGTACTGAAAACGTAGGCAGAGGCGAGGCTATGGACAAGCAAGACGGCTATTACTGCGCTCTTGTGACTCTGGACAAGCCGCAAAAGGTTAGACGTGTTAATCGTCATGCTAAGGTCGTGGTGCATAAGGAAGACGACTTTGACATGGCAACCACTCGTTCGTCGCGTCGTTTCCGCTAAGGAGAACACTATGTACTACATTGTACCACCTCAAGTTTTCATATCACAACGGCTTATTGCCCATATGTTGCACAAACATATGCCTAGTTCTATTCCTGTAGACCTGTGGGAAAAGCAACGGATACAAGAGGCGTACAAGATACGTCTTGCATGTCGGCTCTTGTATAAGAGTACAAGCACCTGTCAATATATTCGTGCCTCTGTATGGACTGGTGATAGTTGGGCATAACGTTGGTTTATATACAAGAGCCTAGACAACTAGGCTTTTGCAATAAGGCAATGGATTCCACACGACTATAAACCTATAAAATATGAGGTATTACTATGAACGCCGCTATCGCTACGCCTATCGCTCCCGTTACTGCTGAAATCACCACTGCTCCCGCTAAGATTACGGACTGGACAGAGGCAGACTTCCGCGCTCAGGTCAATGTCTTTGTGAACTCCCAGAAGGAGTTTGTCAACGGGGTCACTCGTTGCACGCTGTACGCTGTTCGCGCTGCCATGATGAACAGCAACAACCAGCCTCTGAACTACATCCTTGGCAACCTTTCGGAAAAGCTGCGCCCGGCGTGGACGGCTTGGCTGTTCTACTTCGCGCCCTTCGCCTTGTCCGGGGGGAAGGACGCCAGCTCTATCACGCTTGACGATGGGACGATTGTTGACCTCAAGTCGTCCATCAAGCTGGTCGCTAAGCGTTGCGACGAATTGTGCGACGCCGCCGAAATTGACAAGCTCGCTCGTGATAAGGGCGGGAATGTCAACGACCCTGCGGGCATGATGCGCTTGTGTGACTACGTGATTGGTTCCCTGCGCTCTGCCCCGCGTTTCGATACGTGGAAGCGTGAAAAGTCTACCGGACGGGGTGACAAGCCCTTGACCGAGGAAGAAGTCATGGCGAAGTACACCAGCCTTTCCAACAAGTTGAACAAGTTGTTGGAACAGGCGAAGGCGTCAGGTGTTCATGATGCCCGCAAGTTCCCCGGCATTGAAGCCCCGCATGGTCTGGACTACTACATCCAGATTCTGGAGAACGCGGATGAAAACGACATGAGCGAAGACGTGCTTAACAAGGTGCGTCTGCTCAAGGGGGAACGTCTGCCCTTCACGTCCCTGCTCAAGATGGTGTCCAACTGCGATACCACAAACCTGTCCGCCGAAGAGGAATACATCTACAATACCCTGTTGAACGCCGCCGTTGAAAAGGGTATCGAACTCTAAGCCCCCTACATTCACGTCACATTGAAGCCCCGATAGGCAAGTTCTTATCGGGGCTTTTGTTGTGCCATGAATCTAACAAGGACGTTACTATGAGAAATGTACTGTTGCCTGTCTATGACCGTAACAATATTCCGCTTGATTCTTTCAGGAACGCCGCCTTTCTGTATGAGGGGCAACGCTTGACTTTGCATGAAGCAAGCATCCTGTGCTTCTGTATAGGCGCGTCTTTGCAAGTAAATCAAGAAACTCTGTTTACATTCCTGTTTCAGGATTCTAATGGCGTTTCGTGGTGGTTGTACGCGGATAATGATGGAACATTTACTGTACAAACGGAGTTGTAAACCATGCCAGACATCAAACAGTTTCTTTCAAGGCGTTACCTGCGCCTTGTAGACAATCTGTCAGAGTCCTTTCTACTGTCACAGTCCATTACTACGGACTGGAAAACGCAACGTCTGCTCGAACTCATGGAGCAAATCACTACCTGTATCATTTACAGGGAAAGCTCACTCATTAGGTAAGTATCTAAGAAACAGGCTGGACATCAGCTTGTTTCAAAGGATGCTTATCGCATCCAATTAAACCATAACTGTCAAGGCTACATCCTTGAAAGGCAGTGTTGCTAGATGGAAAAGGTTTGTCTCAACGCGGTGACGTGCATCCTTTGTCCTTTGTATGGCAGAACGTGTGATGGTAAGCCCGAACACCCTCTTGACGTACAGGACATTCCTACTACGGAAGAGGAGGATGTACTTCTCGAACTGCGCTTTGAGCGAGACTGTTGCTCGTTCTAGCATACATTCTTAAAAGCCCCGGAGTCTTTCGGGGCTTCCATAGGAGGTGTGCTTATGATTAACTCTAACTATAAAGCCATCGTTCATGGTAAGTATCTGTCTGAGAAGACCAAACGTATTAAAGGGCATATGTGTATTGTCAAGAAGTTCTACTTCAAGACAGCTATGGTCAACTGGGTTAGGGAACAGATCAACATGCCGAACACCAAGCCCACCTGTGTACAGTTCTTTGTCAAAAAGAATCATGTCTGGGAACTCAAGGCTAAAGTTCAAGTCAAGATACCTATCAACCAACGAAAGAAACGCACCCTTATTTGGGGGGGTCAATATGTTTGAGATTCTTGTCATCATGCTGTCGTCATTCGGTCTTGGCTGTTGTTCCATGTTCATGTTCCGTAGATATCTGGACAGGAAGAACATCTTTCGTTCTTACTATGCACAGGGCTTGTTCCTCGTGCGTAACTGGGGGAGGCAAACATGAAGTGGTACACTAACCCAACGTTCTGGCTGTTCATCTTCTTCCTTGGCATGTGTGCCATCCTGTTGTCTGGTTGTGCCAACTGGTCGGTACGTGGACAAGCTGAGTACTCGGCAACCCAAGCCCTGATGAATTGGGCGTCGTCAATCGGCCCTCTCATTCGGTAGGATTACCAAATGTTACAACCATACCTTGACCGAATGGTTAGCAAACTGGCTACGGATTGTATGGCACAACGTGCACAACGATTCTTTTACAAGGATTGGTATGCACAGAACTACAACTACTGTTATGACCACATCATTCAGCTTAGTACCGTTATGTCACAGCATCCGTACATCAAAGGCAGGAGGTTTTTGTGGTGGCGTATTGTAAAAAACATATTCGTGCTGGCATTCTATGCAGCGCAGTCTTGCTTGCTGTCCTGCCTTCACTGGGCTATACGGAAACTGTCAAAGACTTCCGTGACCCAGAAGGACGGCTCTTTGAAGACTATCGGTACTTTCCCCCGGCACTGGTAGCCAGAGCTAAAGTGCTGTTCGATGAAGGCTACTTCATAAACACTGACTTGTACAAATTCATCAAGAAAGAGTACGGCTTTCAGGCGGCAGAGGACTTTCGCTTCTGGTGGATTCGTTCTGAACTTATCAAACATCAGGAGAAGTAATGTTTAATCATGAAGAACGTATAGCCGTGCTCGAAAGGATAGTCAAAGACCTTGATAGAATGTACTTTGTACTTCTGTTTGCTGTCTGCATTGAGCTTGTTGCTATCGTATGCTTATGGGAGTATGTATGAACAACAACGAAACCCAGCTTCTTAACTCTGTACTGGCAATAGCTGCCCTCTCAGCTAACATCTCTCCCGAAGAACTGAAAGAATACGTCAATGCTCTTTCCGTTGATTCCAGTAAAGTCAGGAGTGATGACAGGTTCAGCGATGCAGACATCCTTCGCAGTGCCGTCGGACTGCTTCGTGTGTACCGTGACGAGACCATTGCAAAGATGGTTCCTGCTGAGAGGCATCCTTTCTTGAGGAAGATTACTCCTGCTATCGGTATGCTGGAAGAGTGCATGGAGTACTTCGCTAACAAGGAGTAAGTATGCACATCTCAGAACAAGCATGGTACGCCTTTAACCTTTTGCGTGAAGCGCAAGATGTTAAGGACGAACTTCAAAAGAAAAGACAACATATGGATGAGCGGATGTATGTTAAGTCGCTGTTATCTTTGGATGATACGATAGATTGCTGCGCTCGTATCATTCATAAAAACATATGCCTAACATCACGGGACATTACACGTATGTGTAAGGAGGCAAAAGATGTTCTCTCTTCAAGAGTTCGGTGAACTCAGGTATCTGTGGTTGAAGTACAGCCTTGAACTCAAACGTTGCCATACCTACGTAAAGAAGGATGGCAAGATGGTGCCTACTGGTATCGACAGCGAGCGCATGAAGCGATACTACAAAAGGATAGTTGCAGTTGATCGTGCACTCAAGTGCCTCATTGCAAAATATCCTGCTGCAGTCTTCTACGCTTTTGTTTGTCCTACTGGCAGTCTACAGCACTTTGATGCTCTTACCAGACACGACAGTGCCTGAATAACTCAGGCGTCATATACATAAGGACTTCAACATGGAGGTAGACTACAAAGCTATCTTTGATTACATGCTCAGGTCTGGGCTCTGTGCTGAGTCCGACCGACCGCAGGCTATGGAACTTGTGGAAGACTGGCTTAACATCTACAAAGAAACAAATGAACAACAAGGAGATACATTTTATGGGAACACCTGTTGGTTCTGCTATTCTTGACAACGAGATTGTCAAGTTCTTTGAGGAACTGATTGAGTTCTACGGGCATGGTAGTCCGCAGGCTCGCATCATTGAGCGTGTCAAGCGCAGGCTGGAACTCGTACCTGTTGGTGATAAGTACGAACGCCTATGCCCCACGTGCAAATGTCCTGCGTGTGGCAAGACCAGATCGCAAGCCGCTGCCATCGCTCGTGAACGTCAGCGCCGAGGTAAATCCAAGTACGCTGAGCGTAAGTACCCCGGCATGGGGATGGAACTGTCGCAACCTGACGACGACATCCCGGTAAGGTCTGTCGGCTTCTCTGTCCTCGACATCGGAAAGGCTGAAGCTGATGCCATAGCCTACGTCATGGGCACCGCCCCTTCCAAGCTGGGCAAGTAGCACCTGCTACTGTACCATATACACAATGAACTGCAACCATCAAACAAACGGAGTATCTACTATGTCCATGCGCAACATCTTCAAGATTGTCCTTGATTCCAACGCTGAAGCTGGCAAGCTCGTGACCGCTCGCATCGCGGGGAAAGCTGCGAAGGAAGCTCTCTTTGCCAACCCCACCGTGTTGCAGGGTGTGCTCACGTCCTCCGCTGTGCTGACTGCTGCGTCCCTCGCTGACCCGGACACCGCGCACGGCAAAGCTCTGTACTACCTTGGCCTCGGCATGACGATGGACTCCGCCGATGAACTCCTGCGTGTGTGCGACGAGGCGGGTGTGTTCCAGATGAGGGGCACCGCCGAAGACAGCGCCACGGCTGACATGCAGGCCGTGGTTTCCCAGACCTTTGACTCCAAGCCTTTCCTCCAGATGCTCGGTGTTCTGCCCAAGTCTGACGGCACCAAGGAAACCAAGCCCCGGTTCTCCACGCAGGCCAAGCCCGCCGGTGTCACTGCCAACGCCATCGAGAATCCCAACAAGATCGAAGCCAAGGAAGAAACCACCGCTGAACCCGTGTCCGTGAAGGTCGGCCCCGAAGTGGCTACGCCTGTTCTCCTGCCCACCAAGGACGGCAAGGATGCCAAGACCGAGAAGCCTGTGCTGCGCTGCGCCTTTGAAGGTTGCGGCAGTGTCCTTCGCAAGGTGGCTGAACAGAAGCCCTTCCACCTGCCCACCGACAAGGACACGCAGAAGTACATCACCGATGATGAGCGCAAGCTGGAAGGCAGCTACCTCTGCAAGTTCCACCGTGACGTGGTGACCAAGGCCATACAGAAGCGGAAGAACGATGACCGCATGAACAAGGTGCGGGAACAGCGTCTGGCTGAAGCCACCGATGAACTGACCAACGTGGAAGCTGAACTGCGTGAAGGTGAAAAGGCCCTCGCTGCCAGCGAAAAGACCATCAACAAGATCACCGACCCCATCATCAAGTCCGGCGCCGAGAAGGCCGTGGAAGAAAAGCGCAACAGCATCCAGAACCTGCGCAAGCGCAGCATCGCCCTGCAGAACAAGTGCAAGCAGATCTCTGACGAGATCGCCAAGGCCAGCAAGTAACACACTGAAACTCACGGAGGTATGTAGTCTATGAACAAAAACAATGAGATCATTCTCGACATGGAAGCGGCACATGAACCGGTTGGCTTCGGTGCTAAGGTCATTGGCCTTGCCAAGAGCGTGACCAGTTCTCCCACCATGCACCGGCAGATCGACAAGACCAAGGAAGCTGGTGTAGTTATCACCAAGCTCGCCGCTGGTCGGCTGGTTCTGAACAACGTGACCGATGTGATTGCGTCCGGCCTGCCTTGGGGCATGGGCGGGTTCATCAAGTCCAACCCGCTGAACGAAGCTCTGTTCAAGTTCAGCTTGGCTCAGGCTCTGTCCATCATGGGCGGTGCGTTTGTCTCGAACGTAGGTGAAGACGATCCGAAAGCCAAGTACTTCCTGACGGCCATCGACGCGGCCACGCTTGCGTCTGTCGACGCTCTGCGTGAAGCCTCCGGCATTGAAGAGTTCATCATGTCCAAGATTCTGACCAAGGATGTGATGGACAAGATCAAACCTCTCGTCAACACCCATCCCATGTAACCCATAACAAGCAGGGCCGGGGTAACTCGGCCTTGTTTGGAACTAGGTTGCAAGTGAAAGGAGTAAGGCAGACACTGTCGTGTACATGAGAGCAAGCGCAACTGGTAGGTTGCAGCCTCCGCACAAGGTACGCTCCACCGAACGTGTAGACTTAGGGTGGCTAATGAATTGTTGGTTAGGTAAACGCTTTGCAAACTTGTGTATCAGAGTGAGGTGTAGAATCCTCGATGGCTGCTGATACTGTGCTCAATGTCGGCACATCAAAGCAAACTACGGATACACAACTTGTGTTTTGGGTCGAACACAGAGCTAGTGGATGACGCAAGTAACATGAGTACCGGCTAGCCATGCCGCGAAGTTGTTACTGAATATGGCAGGTAAGATAGTCTAGCAATGTGCATCATGTCCTTCATAAGATCAACTTACTGACTACAAGGAGCCAGTCATGTTTGATATACTAGGAGAACTCATGGTGTCCAGCCCTGCAGTGCGACAAGTCTATCTGCATGGTGGTGCACTGGTGGTTGGCGTGGGACTGTGTGCTTTTACTCTGGCACGGTATAGAGAGTACAAGTATTGCAGACACGTGTTGACGGAGGAACTTAACAAGCTGTACTCGATGGGTATCATCATGAGAACCGTTGCGTTCACATGTGAAACCAGCTTGGTGATGGCTGATCTCATCGAAGCTATGGCTACAACTAGGAGTAGATGGTATGTCTTACACCTCGTTGTTCGGTCACTGCGAAGAACCCCCGTAAAGGAAATGCTGCTGGATGCCTTGCACGCAAACAAGGTACAACCTCTGACTGGACTTAAGAGGCTCAAGGCCCTGTTTACGTCAGCGTTCTAGCTTCATATCTTTAACATCTACTCGGACTGAGGTTGGCTGCTCTCTGCTAACCTCAGTCCGTTTACGTATAAGGAGAAAGGTTATGCCTACATATCAAGACAAGATGAATTACTGGTCACAGAAAGATCCCTATGCTCCTCCTCGATTCCTTCCGAAGAAGTCACCTCAACTCACCGAAGAAGAGGTGGAAGAATGGAAGCTGAAGAACGCAGGTAACTTTATCACCTGCCCTAAGTCTGGCACCCGTCTCTTGAGAAGCAACTGTGGCAAACTGCTGATGTGTTATCAGCAAGGGACATGCTATCATGTGGACTACACCAACTTCGACAAGAACCTGCAACGAAAAGCATACGACTTCAATGGGTAACAGGGTTGAAGTGTGATAGGTGTAGAGTCAGGGATGTTCCTTGCCTCTTTCCTGTCACACTTTAACAAAGGAGAAACTTATGTTTCGTTTCCTGAAACCCCTTGTGTATGCGGTCATTGCCACGGTCGCCGGTTCCTTCGCCTACAAGGAAGGGAAGCAGGCTCTGTTCCCTGCCCCGGCTTCCGAACAGACCATCGACACCAAGCCGGTGGAAGACAAGAAGGACTAGTCTCCTTCTTTAAACCTTAACTTGGAGAGGTTGTCATGAGTGTTGATCAGGATGCGTTAGACATCCTATGTGAAGTCTTCGATGATAGGATCGAGGATGTCATGTCAAACCGTGACAACCTCTCCTACACTCTGTATGATGACGATGGCTACCCAGTTGGTGCTGCTATCTTTGACGAGTTCAAGTCTGGCGAGCGTGTCAGATATGTCTACGTCTACTGGATTGGGGTGCGCTACCGTGGTGTAGGTATTGGAGGACAGATACTTCGCACCTTGCACCAGCAGTACCCTGAACACTGGTTCAGTTTGAGTACACTCAAGTCGAACACAGATGCTGTCAGATTCTATCAACACCTAGGGTATCAGATAACTGGAGACTTACCCGGATGTCCTAGCTTCTATCATCTCCAGCGCAAACCTGAAAAGGAGTTCACCTCATGAGCGGTGATCAGAACCAAAACCAGAACCAGCAGAAACAGAAGGGCGGCAATCAGAACGGCCCGAAAGAAGGCATCACCATTGCCACCTCGGTCAATCCTTCGCAGTCCGGTACCCTTGGCCAGCAGGTTCAGGGTGCCATCGTCACCGGCATTGGCGGTGCCATCGCTGCGTTGGCTTGCGCCGGTGTGCAGAAAGGATTCGACTGGATTGTTGGCAAGTGGACTGGTCGCAATGTTCGCCCCGTCTTCAACGTGACTCCCACCGGCCCCACCACTGGTGGCTCCGGCAACATCATGCAGGAACTGCACACTGTTGCGGGAAACAATCCTGATGAAGCGAAGCGTGCCATCCAGTCTGTGGCCAAACGTCTCGGTATGCAGATCGGCCAGCCTGCCCCTGCTCCCGTGACTGTCGACGCTGGTGTGGTGGAGATGACTCCTCCCACTCCGGCCCCTGCTCCCACCGTTGCTGAGGTGGTTCCCAGTGATGCTGCCCTCAAGGTGGAAACCAAGCAGCCCAAGCCTCAGCAGCAGAACAACAAGGGCGGTAAGAAATGATTACCCGTATCGCTGGGTTTCTGTTCTATACCTTGATGACCGGCCTGTGCGCCATTACCACTGTTGGTTATGCCAACGATGCGGTTAAGGTCCTTGACAAAAAGAACTAACCTCTAGCACATGGCAGGACTCATGCATACTAGGTGCAACTAACGAAGTATCATGGGGTCTTGTGTAGAGACAGCACCTCCACATAAGGTTGTCTTGTGTGGGTTGTGTGAGTCCTGCTATGCATCTAGGGATTAGATCAATGTGCTATTCACCTAGCGTTGCCGACGCAGTACAGTCATGTTTACCAAGTCTAAGCGTATACTTGTGACCATGACCTTTGGTACTCATCACGTTTCAACTCACGAGGTTTCTCATATGTGTAACTGCACTTCCTGCTTCTGCTCCATGTCTTCCTCCATCGTCATGCCCGCCCCTGTTCGTCCTTCTGTCAAGCGTGGTGCTCTGCTCCGTGCTGTCAGCGGCGAGAAGGTCGGTGACTTGTACATGCTGGTGCGTGAAGCGACTGGTGTGTTCGCCAAGGACGCCGCCGGTAACAACATCGGTGCCCCGAAGAATCTCTTCAACCTCGTCAACCTGACGAACGAAGGGAAGACTCGTGTGTCTCGGCCCCAGCGCAAGCTGGTCTGGGGACATGACGAAGTACCGATGGATGTGATCGAGCAGCACTTTGGTTTCCAGATGGTTCCTGTTGCTGACAACATCAGCAAGATCGAACCTCTGCTCAAGGGCGTAGGCATGAACCTTCACGCTGCCAAGATTCGTGAAGAACAGTCTGCCTTGATGTACCGCCTGTTCTAATCTTTAAACCTGCTGGCCCATGTGTACTCTTCTATGATGGTAGCTGTCTCTGTGTGAGACAAAGTCCTAACGAACATAGTGCACATGGGCCGGTCTCTTTGGAGGTTTGTATGTCCATTGATCTGAGTAAGCAATGGCCATCTCTTTTGTCTTATTATGTAGGCTTTCCTGCTGATGGAGCTGGTACCTACATCGAGAACATCTACAAACTGAGCAAGCAGAACAAGGCTAATCTGGCTGCTAAGCTCGGTCTTCCTGACACGCTGACTGTCGAGGAAGAAGTAACGGTTAATTTGAATGAACGCTTTGCGTTCTCTTATCAGCTTGTCTGCATGGTCATGCCTAAAGATAAGCAGCCTACGTTTGATGAGTTCATTACGAACAGAACGTCTAACCAAATGAAGCTGTCCAAACGTATCTTGTCCTACGCCAAGACCAACAGCAATGTGACCGCGAAGATTCTTCTTAGCGGATTATATTCCAGCTCCTTCCGCTCTAAGCTGAACAAAGAACTGCCGAAGGTACCTGATGCCAGATCCTTTGTCAGTAACTCTGACTGTGCTGAGGCAGTTGTGATCACGCAGGACTACGAATACTATTCCGCCATCATTCAGAACATCTACTCTGAGATTGCGTCGATCAAGAAAGCGACGTATGGTTTCAGCATGGATATGTTCACGATGCTGTCGGCTGGTAGTAGCAGCAGCTTCTCATCGTGCTTTACGGTTGGAAGGTTCAACAGTAAGGGGCCGCTTGACATCGCTCTCTGCCCCTTGACTGGTGTAATCTACAACCGCCAAGGAAAGAACATCACTGGCAGAGCTTGGGTTGTCTTTGACAAAGACTTCAACAAGTTTATCGTCATGAAGTCTTATGGCTTTATCGACGACGCCATCATCAAGAAGGTGTGTGGTTGGTTGTGTGCCCTGCTTGACGATAAAGCAGACTGGTCATACACAAATGGAAACAGTGAAGATGTCTATCTTTCACTCGACTACAGACCAGAAGGATGGTACATTGACCCTGTTCGTATGTTCTTCTTCTCTTCAACGTCTGACAAGATCAGGAACATTGATGTGCGAGGGTGCGTAGAAGCACCTTGTTTGTTGTGCGGTAAGTATCATACCAAATCAACAATCATTTGCAGTGACTGCGAAGAAACAAAGCTGACCAACTGCAAGAGGTGTGGCAAGCAGATGCTTAAAACGGACAGCAACAAGCTGTACCCACTGTGTAATAACTGTGTGGAAAAGGTCACATTCTGTCCTGTCTGTGGTTCGATGATGCGGGAAGGCAAAGCATGTCCCAAGTGTGCATGGAATAACATGTGCGCTATCTGCGGCACCAAGTCTGATAAGAAGCTACAGTGGATTGAAGACATCCCTGTGTGTGACCACTGCATCAGTATCTTGCACAAGACTACCTGCGAATGCTGTGGTTCTCATGGCTTGATGTATCCTTATCGTGGCCATGCTTTGTGCAACAACTGTTACCAGCAGTTGTCTTCTCTGCCTTCGTCAACAATCAGTGAAGCACAGGTTCACATCAAGGCCAGCATCTTGCAGAACTTTATAACCAGCAATCCTGATCTCAAGATTAGCTGGAACGTCAGCGAAGGAGACGCTAATGAGCATTGAGAGACTCAAGACAATCCTTCGCATGACGGATGCGGAGGTAATACAGAACATCATTGGTACTCTGACGAGTTCCGACTCTGGGTACGAAGTATACACTGACGACGAGAACTTCGTCTTCGGTATTCCTACAACTGATACCATATGTCCTGTGCTTTTGCAGGCGCATGTGGATACAAGACGACACGCCTCGGTGGATGAACCTCTCATCTTGTGCGCCGAGTACGGAGTCATTACGAATGCCAACGGTATCCTCGGCGGTGATGACCGCTGTGGTGTTGCTGGTATTCTGGACATCATTGAACGCCATACCAGTAAACCATTCGTTCTCTTCACAAACTATGAAGAAACGGGTGGCAAAGGCATGAAGGCTTTCCTCAAGACTGGCTACCTCGACAAGTTCGTCGACCATATTTATTGTGTCATTGCCCTTGACCGAAGGGGACACAATGAGTATGTATACTATAGCCCCACGTTACCGAGCAAGCTGACGTACTTCCTTGCCAAGCTCGGTTACTATGAGGCCAATGGTTCTTACTCTGACTGCTATGATCTTTGGATGAAGCATGACATCGCTCATGTCAATCTGTCATGCGGTTATGGTCGGCAACACACAGCCGATGAATTTATCTTGGCTGAAAGCTACGTGTCTTCCATCCTTCGCGCTGATCGTTTGATGCAAATGATTGACGAACCCTTCCGTGTAAAGGAACGCTTCACGTACCGAAGCGGACACGGGTACTCGTCTGTCGTTTATCCTATCCCCAAGCCTGCTGATAATGCTGGTCAGGGAACTGCTGCTCTTGAAATAGTAGGCAGTGAAGAACTTGCATCTGATGACGGCCCTGAATATATTCAAGGAACTCATATCCATTCCCCTGTTCACATGCCTCCTGAAGCGGTGTACGCATACTCTGCGGCACCGAAATGCTTCGTGTGTGCGCGAGACGACAGACCGATGGAGTATGATACCAAGAATAGTTTCTTCATCTGTGAAACGTGCAAGAAACAAATCATGAAACACTTTGACACAGTGACAGTCCCCAACGCTATGGCGTACTACGACATGCTTGAGGAAGTCCGGGCCAAGAGCCGAGAGGCTAACAGGAATTTGAACAAGGCCAAACTCAAGGCTAAGAGTTCTCTTCCTGTGTGTCCCGGATGTGGTGACAATCATCATGTCATCTGGTCAAGGAAGGACATAGGATTTGTGTGTACGTCTTGCTTTGAGTACCCTTCTACCGATGGATACAACGGTAAGTTCTGGGTACGAGGAGACAAGAAGTTCTTTGTGAAGACTGTGAATGGCAAGCAAATGGTACTGGTGACAGATCTTAAGGGTGAACACCTTCTGTCAAGTGAAGAGCTGTTGAAGAGCAGTAAGCTTCACCAGTGCGCTGTCTGCCATGAGCCTCACATCTCCTGCTCTTGTGAAACCATAGGCAAGACGAGAAAGGTAAACGTATATGTTTGCCCCTCTTGCAAACAAGAAGCCTTGGATACACTTCTCAATGACAACCTCCCTCCGTGGGACTTGGACTAGGAGGATTACAACATGATCGTACCACGTCGTCCTGAGATTTGCAATCCTTCTGTTCCCGGATGTGAACTCAAACTTCCTTTGTATACGGAAGAAGAACAGAAGCGTATTGAAAACATGATCGACTTCCCCGGTGAATATACCGCAGACGATTTTCGTTCTGCGCTTGACCTCTGCTTCAAGCGTAGCACGGAAGCGGAAGCCTTCATCCGTTCCCTTCATGACTACACCCTTCGTTTGAAAGGTGTGTGGCATAGGTGGCTGGGTGCTCTTCGCCCTGCTGCCATTGTTCGGAAACCTTAACACGAGGTGCTTATGCGTAATCGTATCAAGCAGTTCTTTGGCTGGTTGTTCAACGGAATCAAAGCCTTGTGGCAGATTGGTTGGAAGAAGATCATGGACTTCGTCACCAACATAGAAGCTGCCAATGAACTACTTGACAAACTGGAAAAGAATGATTACGTAATCATTCCTGAAAAGATGTCAAGGGTTCACAAAGCTGTCTCTCTTGTGTCTGGATGTTGTCACAGTTTCTTTAACAGATTCCTTAAGAGGACTGACAAAGAGCACAAGCTGCTTGACATTGACATCCCTAAGAACTGGATGCGAGGGAAGAGAAGACGTTTAAGCGACGTTGAGCGGCTTGCTCTCTAGGAGAGGTTTTAAGCCTCGTTTACTATAAGGATGACCTATGAGTCATCTTTTAAATAAACGTGTCTTAGAATCAATCCTCGTGCGTTTAAACGGTATATGAACCATAACCGAGGGACGTAGAAATGTAATGCAAACAGAACATCAACAACAGTCCAGACATACTGTGTATCTCTGACGTAAAGGCAAGACATGAACTCATGCTTAGAGGCATGGATGTATCAGCTTGTAACCATAACAGAGATGCAAGAGTATGACTGTTAGGCGAGAGGAGCTTGAGAAGTTCCTTGATTACAATGCACCTATGGACGTGCCAGTAAGACAAGCCTACTGTCCTTTCTGTGAACCAGATAAGGTAACCAGTCATGGCTTTGTTGTGACACGTAAGAGGAATGGGTTCAGTATGTGGTGTCATAGGTGCCACACTAAATACTGGTACCCAATTAAAAGCCCATCATCTAGCGCGATCTTAAGTGAATTGCATCGAAGAGCCGTGGGCAACAAAGACAATGCCAGTGTCGTAACGAAGAAAGTCACTCTCCCGTCAGACTTTACCGCTGACATTCCCGCGTCAGGTTTGCTGTGGTTACGTACCTACGGCGTCAATGAGGATGAGATACGCCGGTACCATTTTGGGTACAGCCCCAGACTAGATAGGTTAATCCTTCCTGTGTTCCGGGATGGAGAGCTGGTCTTTTGGCAGGGCCGCAACCTTTCTTCAGACACATCCAGACCTAAGTACATGAACGTGAGATCACAAAGGTCAGATATCGTTCTGTTTGTAAATAACCAAACATCGAAGGTCGTACTCGTCGAGGATATTCTTTCATGCCTCGCAGTAGCTAGGGCCGGTGTGAGTGCTGTTGCTCTACTTGGAAGCTACGTGAAGATGGATCTTTTACGTGATGTTCTGGCGGACGCAGATATAGATTGTATAAAGGTCTGGCTTGATCCCGACAAAAGGCAAGAGGCATGTAAGTACGCAAAGCAATTGCGTGCACTTGGTTACAGTGCAAGTCCAATTGTGCTGGCACACCAAGACCCTAAGTGTTATAAACCCGAAGAAGTCCAACGCTTCATAGGAGGTGCGACATGTTCGGATTCGGAAAGAAAACCTACGATGGGCCTACGTGGAAAGACGTGTCCATCGGTGTGACCATCGGTAAGAAAACCATGAGCATCTTCGAGATCATTCGTAAGTTGTTCTGGAATGTGATCAACATCATCAGCAACGCCCGATCTATCTGGCGTACTTTGTGCAAGGCGATTAAGGAGGTGTGTCATGCTTAGCTTCAACGATAAGGCTGTCTCCTTTGTACAGTCTTCCTCCTCCTCTGGATACGACATACAGCGCAGCCTGTCTCGTAAGCGTAACCAGCTGTCGAACTTCTATGACATGGAGCTGGCTATGTGTGACTCGTGTGGCACACTTTTTGCAGACAAGCTCAAGTCGATGCCGTGCCCTAAGTGTGGCAGCACTAACGGCAGGAGTCATTCGTACAACACTACGAGTCTTGGCTATCTTGATAACATCAGGATGAACTCGTTCACTTACGCTATGGCTGCCTAATAAATATGCAGACAGGTACTTGACAAGCAGGTATTTGATCTTATACCTATAGTACTATAGGTTACTTAACAGGTAAACCTAAAGATAAAACCTTTAGGTTAATATATTAAGTATCTTAATAAGTATCCTTGACTTTACTTAATTAAGTATTATAATATATCTAAGTATATCTTAGCCGTTACTTAACCTTACTTAAGTATAATATCTTAAATAACCTACTACGTAAATACCTTAATAAGTATAATATCCTAAGACTAAACCTAACTCTTAATTCATAAGTACTATAGGTAACTAATGCTTTGAACATTAAGACTATATTATTTCTGAATTAGAAGGTTGACCTTAACTCTTGAACAAGCAAGGCATTATGAACATTGAGGAAATCTCCCTTGTTTTGTTCTTGTTAAGCAAAGAAAACTTTGACAAGTATTTTAAATTCATCTTTGAGTTGAATCTTGAACTTGAAACTAAGAACTTTCTGAAAACAATTCAGGAATATTTCTCTGAATATCCTGATAAAGAAGTCCTTAGTGTTGAAGAATTACTTGTTTTCTTTTCAGTGAAGCACCCTATCCTGAAGAAGAGAACATCTTATTCTGCTTATCTTGAGCGTTTAGGTTCAACTGAGATTGATAATAAAGTACTTGAAGAAAACTTAAACCACTTCCTTGAAAAATATTTTGCAAGTGAGATGGTATTTAAGTTGACTGAAGTTCTTGACGGTGATTCATATTCTGTCCTTGACGAAGTACAGGAGATGTTATCCGAGTTCAATGAACGCAAAGTGAAGCTTAACAAAGATGAAGACCAACTATTTGTAAAGTCTAACTTGACTGAACTCTTACAAGAAGAAGTACATGAAGCTGGATTACGATGGCGCTTGTCCTGCCTGAACGAAAGCATCGGAGAACTAAGAGGTGGTAGCCTTGGTCACGTATTTGCTAGAGTCGATACAGGTAAGACATCGTTTATTGTATCAGAAGTTTCTAACTTTGCATCGCAGTTGAAGGATGATGAGGTTATACTTTGGTGTAACAACGAAGAGAAAGGCAAGCGTGTTCTCTTTCGTATCTATCAGTCAGTGCTTAAGTGCAACAAGACTGATCTCATAAACTATCCTACTGATGCAGAAGAAGAGTTCACCAAATTAGGTGGACACAAAATAAAAATATATGACCAAGCTATCATCACCGTTGAAGATATTGAACAGTTGATGAAGACATACAACGTGCGTCTCTTGGTTATTGACCAAGGTGACAAAGTTCGTTTCTCTGGTGACAGAGATATGTCAACTGTCGATAGACTTAAAGCTGTGTACGGTAAGTTCCGTGAACTCGCTAAGTCATACGACTGTGATGTTATTGCTGTTGGTCAGGCGTCAGCTTCAGCCGAAGGGTTGAAATGGTTGAAGACTTCTGACATGGACAACAGCAAGACCGGTAAGCCCGGTGAGCTTGACTATGCAATTGGGATAGGAAAATCATTTGATGATGTTGACAATCCTGTTTGCAGTATTAGATATATATCTCTGTGTAAGAACAAGATGAATGAAGGTAAGCATGGCAGATATGAAGTAGTGTTCAACGCTTCATGTGCCTTGTATACTGACAAGGCATCAGGTAGCTTCTCCGAAGTGTCGAAGTCCGACGACCAGTCTCCCCAAGGTTCTGGCTCACCTGAGATCAAGTCCACCTTCAAGTCACTCTTGTCTGAGATATATGGGAACCCTAACATGGAACAGAAGTAAACATGTCCGTATTCACTAACAAGGTTATTGCTCAGGCTGATATCGCCCTTGAAGAATTTGTTGCTAAGCTGGAACAGGAAACTGGTCTTGCTCTGCGCGATCTCTCCCTCGTCGATATGTTGACTGCGCTTAAAGACTATACGAAACCTGCGGCAGCAGCTAACGTAGCCCCGATGTCTCTCTCGCTTGATGAGCCTACCGTGACGACCGAAGCTAAGTCGAGTAAGTAGTATGTCTTACTGTACCATCGACATCGAATGTTCTAAAGCACCGAAGCATATGCCTTGGACAATAGGCTCGTATCTGTGCTCTGTTGGAATCGAACGCCAAGATGGTACCTCAACTGTGTGGTTCTTCAATCCAAATGATAGACCACATGAAGAACTTCTTGCTGAAATCCAACAAGAGATTGACAGCGTTGACTTCTTGATTGGACACAACATTAAGTTCGACTTGAACTGGTTGAAGTGGATTGGTTTGAATGTCAAGGACAAGCCAGTCTGGTGTACGATGGTAGCTGACTATCTCATAAATGGTCAGCGCAAACTTGAGTATAGTTTGAATGCTGTTGCCAAACGCTATGGCTTAGGTCATAAGCTCGATGCTATGGCTATGTATTGGCAAGCTGGATACGAAACGGATGAGATTCCGTTGGAGATTCATGAAGATTATCTCAAGCAGGACGTACATCTTACACATGACGTGTTCAAGAAACAACTCCCGCTCATTGAGCGTGCAAGCCTTGGCAAGATAACGGAACTTTCTTTCCGTCTAACCCAGATCCTTTCTGACATGGAAGTATCTGGTGCAGCCTTCGACAAAGAAGAAGCTATTGCTTACTGTAACCAAACGCGTGAACAGGTTAAAGCAATGGACAAGACGCTGGTCGATCTGGCTGGTATTGACTTTACTCCCTCCTCTGCTTCACAACTCAGTGCTGTTTTATTTGGTGGTTCTTGGAAGAAAGAAGTTCCTGAACTTGTAGCTCGTCAGCTAAAGAGCGGTAAGTTTAAGATCACCACACGTAAGACTAAGATTGAGATTCCTATCAAGGGACTTGGCTTTAAAGTTCCAGACGGCTGCTTGTCTAAGAAGACCGGCTTGCCTTCAACTGATAAGAACACACTTGATTTGTTAAAGTCTCGTGACAAACGCTCTGAGTCCTTCCTTCAAACACTACGAGATCAGAAGAAGCTGATGAAAGTAGTGTCCTCAATTGCTGGTTCTAAAGAAGAGAAAGAGGCAGGATTGATTGCTGTCATCGGTAAAGACGATAGGCTTCATCCTTCCTTTAACCAGTGCATTACACGTACAGGTAGACTCTCTTCTTCAAATCCTAACGGGCAGAACTTTCCCCGTAATGGTACCAGCCCCATCAAAACATTCTTTAAAAGCAAACAAGGGGTTATTGTAAACATTGACTTAGCTCAGATTGAATGGCGTATAGCTGCTGAGTTAAGCCGAGATCCAGTTATGCTTCATGAGTTGAATGAAGGTCTGGATATTCATTCTGATAATGCTCTACGTTTCTTCGGTGCAGACAAGTATCCACGAGATTCAGCAGAGTTTAAAAGACTTCGTACTACTGCAAAAACAATGTCGTTCCGTCTTTTGTACGGTGGCTCAGCCTCTGGATTCTATAGAGACCAACGGATGCCTGACTACAGTTTAAAGAAATGGAAAGAAATTGTTGCAGCTTTCTACCAAAAGTACCAAGGACTTAAGAAGTGGCAAGACACAAACGTGCAACTTGCTAAGTCACAAGGGTATCTTCGTAATCCATCTGGACGTGTACTTACGTTTGATAACATGATGGGCTATGATGGTGTAGAAACTGTTGATGAAAAGCAAGTGTCAAACTACCCGGTACAATCTGGGTCAACTGACATTATGTATTTGCTTATGTGGAAGTTGCTTACACGTACACAAGAATATAAACTTCTTGCTAAGTTTATTCTTCAAGTGCATGACTCTATGGTATTTGATTCTCCCATCGAAGAAGCAGAGACGTTATGTCGTGAAGCTCTCAAACTGATACACAGTCTTCCTCAACTTGCTAAAGAATACTTTGGTTGGGATATTGTGGTACCCTTGACAGGAGACTGTGAAATAGGGTATGACTATGGTAACATGAAAGCGATCAAGGAAGAAGAGATGGATAAGATCTTCGCAGATCTTCCTGCCTTCCTCTCTTGACAAATCTTCTTTCGTGTTTATCTTTCTTTTATACGCGCGTGAAAACATAGGAAAAGTCCATGTGGTTTATTTTCGATAGCATCGAACTGAAACATGATCTGGTGTCAAGGGCTGGTCGTACCTTTACTGGTTACGTACTCAAAGGAGAACGCAAGGGCTATGATAAAGATCCCAACACTCCTTATGAAAAGATTCTCTTTGAGAACACTGCTACCACAGTAATCGAGAAGGGTATCGAACGTCCTAACTGTTCTATTGTACAGTTCTTCCAGAAGGCATGTTCTCCGGGTGACATTGTCATCATGAAGTTCGTTCGCAGAGGTGGTAATATGTGGGACATTGCTTCCGTTGAAAAGCTCGGTGAGAGCAGAGACCTTCCCACATATGAACCGTTGACAGAAGAGCAAGAAAAAGCTCTCAAGTCGCAAGGCGTTGAAGGTAGCGAGGCCGCGTTGGCTGCTACCGGTGGAACTCCTGCTTGGGTAAGATAAGTTAGCTTAACTCAAAAGAGGCCAGTCTATTGATGTGAATATGTAACTTGACAACATATACATCATATACTGGCCTTTTCTTTTTAGGAGTGTTATGTACACAAACAAGTATCGTCTGCCCAAAGCATTTGAGGACGCCCTTCAACCTCAACCTTATGACCCTGTTGGTGCATCAGACTACAGTGCCACGTCACTGATTGATAGTCCACGTTATGTGCAGCTCTACAAGAGACACAAGCATGAGATTGTCGAAGACCTGATGGATCAATGGTATGTCTGGAGAGGTAACGCAGTACACCATGAGATGGAATCAGCTCTTTCAAAGAATCCAAAGTATCTGGTCGAACGTAAAGTCACACGCTTTGACAAGCCTGATGGAGGCGATGAGTCAACATACAGACGGGTCGTCGCAAAGTTTGACTTGTATGATAAAGAGACACAAACTCTTTCCGACTGGAAAACTTGCTCCGCGTATATGCACGGAAGCACTGGTAAGAAAGAATGGATTGACCAGCTCAATATCAATGCGTATTTCCTTGAGAAGGAGGGGTATCCTGTAAAGGATGTTGCCATCAACGCCATCTATATGGATTGGAGACCTCAATCTGGACGGTACAAAGATGACAAGTATCCCGACTTACCTTTCAACGAATTCAGGTTCCGCGTGCTGCCTCTTGAAGAGCGCGAGTCCTACTACAAGGAACGCCTTCGTCTACACGTGGAGGCCGAATCCTGTAGCGATGACATGCTGCCAGTATGCACTCCGGACGAATGCTGGGAGAAGCCTGCTAAGTATGCCGTTTACAAGGTAGGAGCAGCGAAGGCCACAAAACTTTGTGACACTCGTGAAGAAGCAGATGAGTACATTCGCCACAAGAGACTTGGCTCTGAGTACAAAGTTGAGTTTCGACCGGGTGAGAGAACCAGATGTGAGAAATATTGTCCAGTCAAAAACTGGTGCAACCAATATGCAGAATACAAAAAGCAAAACATGGGGAGCTAGACGTAAAGGTCTTACTCTTTTATTTCTTTCTCTGGCACTCAGCTTCTTCCCTTTGTCCTATAGTTTTATTTCACGCACAGTAGGTATGCACCGCAATGTGTTGTATGATATCATGAGGCAAGTACCTTTGCTGTCTACACAGCAAGAGATGCATAAGCAAGCTGCTATCAAAAGTACTACATTTTGTGGTCTACAAAATCCTAGATACAAACTTGATGGTGTATCTTCCATAAGAGGTTATAAGGCGGTTCGTCCACCTTCATGGTACACAGGGTATGTATCAAGAGGTTTTGTTAGAGAGCATATCCTACTGGTGTGTGAGAAGTTTGGTTGGACACAGCTACCAAAAGGATATGAAGTTCATCACATTGATATGAACAAGCTAAATAATGACATAAACAATCTAGCTGTTCTTACAAAAAGTGAACATGCTAAAGTGCACAACCAATACAAGGAGTGGAAAGATGCTCAAGGTAAGATATAACCCTAAGTGGTGTGAAGACTCGCCCATCGAGTACGCAATTAGATACACTGATGAGCAGTTCTCTGAGCTGTCTAAGGTGTGGGCTGATCTAGGACTTGAACTTCTTGTACACAAGCAGGAAGTCGATCCTATGATTGACATCATACAAAGGGACGAAGACGGCCTTATCGTTTACGCTATGACTATCCGCGTTGGCGATTGGTTTACGGTCGATCCTGCGGATAACGAATGGTACGTTGTTCCTAACAAGGAGTTTACAGAAAGATACCTTGTCGTTGAAGAGGAGGCATCTCGTGTACAAGCTTGATTCAACTTGGGAGGTTCTTTAAGGAGGTGATTGTGTAGTGATTAGATATGAATTGAAGATACCTGCCATCGTTACATATAGAGACAAGGGTATTGTCGATGTGCAACTTCGGTCTGGTATCAAGGTTACTTTGAAGGAAGACGACTTCGTTCGTTGCTTTAAAGTTATGAAGGATATCTCAACTGTAGAGGACTAATGCTTGACTACACCGCAATGGCTTCTTGCTTTGAATCAGTTTCTCAATGCTTTGTTTGGAGGTAACTCATACACGACTCTGTCTACTCGTGCGTACATGGCACGTAGAGATGGTGGATGGAAGTGGCCCGCAAACATTCTTGATACTCTGATGTTCTGGCATAAGAAGTATGGAGGACATTGTAAGTATGCGTACTGGACTGACATGTGCAGATGGTATAACTTGCGTGTGTCCGAAGGCAAAGAACTTGGTAAAGTCAACGTACCACAAACCGACGAGTGGGTGTAATATGAATAAGCTTGAGCCGATGACTGTTGTGAAGCATTTCAAGAACAATCAATATCTCGTACTTGGGGTTGCTAAAGATGCGAATCTTGACACAAACGAGTTCGTTGTTTATCGTTCCCTTTATGGAGATCGCAAGCTGTTCGTTAGACCTGTCGCTGAGTTCTTGTCTGATGTAGATAAGGAGAAGTATCCTGATGTGCAACAGAAGGAACGGTTTGAATACGTAGCTCCTCTCAAAGATATCCTAGCAGCGAAGGCAACTGCATAGTGCTTAATCTTTACAGGTGGGGTAGCTAAGGTTACCTCACCTATTACAGGAGTAGTTATGAAAGCAGACGTAATTCTTAGGCTGGAAACAAGAAGCGAACCTGTCGTAGAAGAAATAGCCTACGTTCATGCTGTTATCTTGGGTCGTTCTGGTCTTGAAGAGTTTAATAAACTCGAACAGACAGACTGGGTGCGATACACTATTCAAACTGTGGAGGTACAAGAATGATTAAGAAATTCTTTGGAACTATCTGGCGGTGTGTAGCCAATGTGTACTGGGGTACGCTGGTTGTATTCAACCTTCCCATTCTTCTCGTGGATGTTGGCATTCGTGCCAAGCTCATGACGGAAGCAGAACTTGAGCGTACCATCCAGATGCTTGAACAAAACATTCAAGACATTGCAAAGGCAGGTATCTAATATGGATTATCCTAGCTCGCTCAGCGTATTCGGTCACGACGTAAGCGTAAAAGTTTTCAGTGACCCTATCGAGGTAGTGGAGGGCGGTCAGCAGACTGATGTTGTGCTTGCACAATATGATCCTCAGACGACTACCATTTCTCTGATGCATGTCCCGGACAAGCCGGGCATCGGTGGCAGTAACTTCGTTCATGAAGTCATCGAAGCCATTGATGTGCACGGAGACTTGAAGTTGAACCATACACAAATTTCCACACTGGCGTCTGGTTTGTATCAGGCGTTTGTGTCTGGGGAGGTAAACTTTGGACGAACCAGTTATGAAACTGTGCCCGCTGGAAAACGGGAGTACATGCCAAGTATGTTCCAGTAAACATCTTGACATATACAAAACGATGAGCGGGATGTTCTTTGTTAAATGTTTTGGTTGTGGTTATGAATCTCCTCTTGTGGATACTGCTCAGCTGGCTAAGGTTATCTGGTTGCCTTAACAGAGGTAGTGTGCATATGTGAGATCTATAAAATCAACCTATAACAAGACAAGGTTTGCTTCTAAGTTTGAAGCAGAACTTGCTAAAAAGTTCGACGAGCTTGGTATCAAGTGGGAGTATGAACCTTGTCGTATTCCTTGGCAGCCCGCTGTACGATATTATAAACCTGACTTTAAGGTTACACTTCCAGACGGTGAGGAGTTCTTTGTCGAAGCAAAGGGATACTTTGATCCCTCTATGCGAAGTAAGATGGCTCAGATTCGTGAGCAACATCCAGACTTAGATATACGCTTCGTCTTCATGCTTGAAGATAAAGTTATCTCTCGGTCTACAAAGAACCCCACCACGTACAAAACGTGGGCTAAACGACACGGCTACTCGTGTTGGAAGCCTGATACCTTAGCTGAGAGTAATAGTACTAATGTCGAACGAAAGACTGATAGAACAGGCAAACATGGAAGCACTCGAAGAAGTAAAGGAAGCCATCAAGGACGCGCATAAACGCCACCCTGAGACGCATCCGTCTATCGAGCATTCTGCTTGGATTCTCAAAGAGGAGATGGCCGAGCTGAAACATGAGCTTTACAAACCGGAGAGATGGCGTGACACTACTGCGATTTGTGAAGAAGCCTGTCAGGTTGCTGCTTCTGCTATCCGCCTGATTGCTGATATGAAAGTCCGTAAGATGGAAGGATATAAGGAGCACGAACATTACCGTCACGCAGCATAAGCTGAGGTAATCTATGGGAGTCATGTGTTGGCTCAAAGATCACAATTGGGAAAGCACTGAAGTGTGGACTGGCACTGCGTATGACATCATCCGTATTGAAGTCGAACAGTTCAAGTGCTCTCGTTGTGGTAAGACAAAGAAGTCTGTCCGAGTGTTTGGTAAGTTGAGTAAGAAAGTAGCAGAAGATATTGTTGACAATTCCACAGGAGTGGTTAATGATAGATATGTGAAAGAAACTTCACCCAATGAAGTTATTACTCTTACCGATACAAAGGAAGACAAATGCAAGAAGGCAGCGTAAAAGCATATAGTACCGCTCTTCTTTATGCACTGACAGCTAACGGCAAGACAATGACGTGGCAAGCTCATGCATATGAAAACGAAGACGGTACAGCCAGCATACTTATTCAGTCTGGTTACGAAGGTGGTGCTCTTAAGGAGACTACTCGTTCCTATGACTGTGGTAAGAATGCTGGTAAGAAGAATGCTACGACTGCGCTACAACAAGCTGTAAATGAAACTAAGTCTAGGTTCAAGAAGCAGCTTGATAAGGGATACAGGGAGAGCAAGGCTGAGCTGTCTGCTCTCCCTATTCGTCCTATGCTAGCTCAGTCTTATATAGATCATCAAAACAAAGTCAATGACGACACGATCTATATCTGTCAACCCAAGCTCAACGGTGTGCGTTGTACAGTTCAAAGACATGGTGACAAGATAACTTTCCTGTCAAGAACAGGTAAAGTATACGATGTCTTGTATCATCATAACAAACTCTGCAAAGAGTTGTTTGAAGTTATGCCTGATGGATGTGTATGGGACGGTGAGATCTACTGTCATGGTATGCCACTGCAAGACATAGTGTCTGCTGTCAAAGCATACAGTCCTGCCACAAACAAGTTGCAGTACTGGGTGTATGACACTATCAGTGAAGAACTTCAGTTTGAACGTATTGCACGTTACCGTGCTTTGCTTGCAGATAAAGATCTTAAAAAAGTTGTGGCTTGCCCTATTGACTATGTCAAAGGAATAGTTAATATAAAGAAGAAACAAGAAGACTATCTTGCAGAAGGATATGAAGGACTGATGCTGCGTAAGTACAGTGCTAAGTATCGGCAAGGTGTTAGGTCTTATGATCTTCTGAAGTATAAGAACTTTAGAGACACTGAGTACAAAGTCACAGGGTTCTCAGCAGACGTAGATAAATGTATTATCTTTGAGTTCTTTAACAAAGGTAAACCTTTCTCTTCTGTTCCATGCTGGACAAAAGCACAACGACAAGAAGCATATCGGAGGGGTTGTTTAGACTTCAATACTTGGATAGGTAAGAAGGCAACAGTACGTTGCTCTGACTTCTCTAAGGATGGAACCCCCATCGGAAACCCAGTAGTCACAGCCATAAGGGATTATGAGTGAGCTTCTTCGATATGATTAACAAGGCACTTAAACATTCTGATGAGGTTCCGATTCCTCCTCGTAGGAAGGACGATCCTTACTGGGGTACGTTGCCAAGGATGTGTCGTCAGTGCACAAACAGAGAGGAAACAACACCTCCAGCATCCTTGAAGAAAGCAGGAGTTAAACCCTGCCAGTTCTGCAAGGTGTTTGAGAAAGCTTGCTACATTGCGTCGACAGTGTGCCGTCGTGTTGTAGAGCCTCTTAACTTTAAGGTAAAGAAAAAATGAAAGACACAAAGTATTTCAAGGCAAAAGAATTTCAGTGTAAGTGTGGGTGTAACACAAACGAAATGAACCAAGAGTTTGTGGATAAGCTTACCCTTGCACGCGAAATCGCCGGTATTCCTTTCGTCATTACTTCTGGATACCGTTGTCCTGCACACAACAAAGCTGTTGGTGGTGTAGCTGGTTCATCCCATACAACTGGGTACGCTGCTGATATCAGTGCAGCTACTGGTGAACAGAAGTTCAAGATTGTTCAGGCTCTTATTACAGCAGGCTTTACTCGTGTTGGTATCGCTAAGTCTTTCATCCATGTGGATAGCGATCCCAAGAAGCCGAGTCCGACTATTTGGTTGTACTAGGAGCTGACATGAAGTTCCGTGCTCGTTACTGTGGTAAAGGAGCCAACGGAAAGTATGTCACAACTCAGATGTTTATCAACGCAACAAACGAAGTTGAAGCTAAGGAAGAAGCAAACAAGCGTATTCCAGAAGTGGTCAAGCGTTTGACTGAGCGTGAAGGACAGGATGTTGGACATGTTGTCTGTTGGAAGATTGAACCTCATGAACAAAAGAAAAGAAAGGAAGAAATGTATGTCGGTTAATAAAGAAGCTGTGTTGGAAGAAGTGCGTGCTCAGTTGGCTGTTGAGAACTGGGTGAAAGATGTAGCTAAGGAGAATGAAGCCAGTGACGAATACAGTCCTCGTTCTAATCGTCTTCTTCTTTGGGACTGCTTTGCTGATGAAGTAGGCAGACACGTTGAAGAGTACACTGTTCCTCAGTACGGTGACTTCCCTGATGACAATGTTGCTTCTTGGTCTGCTGATGATTGCATCAAACAGATTCAGAAGTATGTGAACCGTATGGATTCTAACTCTCGTGGTGAGCTTGAAGCTACGCGTGACCTGCTCAAGATTGCACACTATGCTTCTCTTGTGTGGTGCAAGCGTCTTGGCTTTGAGGAAGCTCTTGCGGAAGTAAGGAAGGAACAGGAAGGACAGCCTGAAGTTCAGGAAGAGGTGCAGAATGGGTAAGGTATACTTCGTCTTCCAAGAAGAGTCTATTCTTGGTCTGCTTAAGAACTATGCAGCAGCTGGTAAGTTTGGCTTGCAGGACGTTGAGTACTTGCAGGTGAAAGACAATGCAGACTACAGTGAGAAAGGTTCTGTCATCACAAAGGATGACGCTGTAGTCTATGTTGACTTTCAGCCTGACTGTGAACGTGCTCGCATTATTGCACATGAGCTTAAGTGCCCTATCCGTTGGTGTGATGAAGCTGGTCTTAAGATGATTGATGTTAAGCAGATCTTTAGGCTTGACCAGCAGGCAGCTCAAGCTGCTGTGGAAGCTGATGCTGTTGCACCTTTTGCACAAGGAGTAGAACTCAATGCCTAGTACGTATGTCTTTTACCACGAAGATGCTGACGGGCATTGTGCTGCTGCTGTGTTCAAGTACTCCTGTGACCAGAACGAAGAGCTTGACCTTCGCTCCATTAACTACGGGTATGACTCTGACAAGATGTTCGGTGATCTCGAAGCTGGTGCTCGGCTTGTGTTCCTTGACTTCTGTCCTACTGAAGAAGACCTCAAGGCTCTTCATGACAAAGGTTTTCCTATCGTAGTTGTTGACCACCACAAGTCTTCTGTATGGGCTAAGGATTACGATACGACAGGTACAGACACTAAGCCTTACATCCGTGTGTACCACAGTATCTATCAGTCTGGCTGTGAGATTACTTGGGGAACCTTTATGGGTGAAGCCAAGATGCCTCCTGCTGTGTGGATGACTGGTAGGTATGATGTGTGGGATCATCAAGCAGACGAACGCATTGTTCCTTTCATCACAGGAATGAAGCTTATCATCACCGACCCTGCTACGGAAGATGGTTATGAGTTCTGGAAAGCGTGCTTTGAAACTATCGACACTCTTCCTACAGACGCACCTGAAGAAGAACGTGCTAAGCGTATGAAGTGGGATGTAGTCTTGCAGCTCATCAACATGGGTAATGTTGCACACATGTATCGTCTTGGCCTTGCAGAGGAACGAGAACGTAATGTGCACGACATGGTGATTGAAGGCAAGAAGTTCCTTATGGTGAACTCAAAGCTTTCTGATAGCTATGACTTCCCTATGCAGAAGCTTGATGATAGTTACTTTGGCTTTGGCTGGTACTACTGGGACGGAAAGGAATGGCACTTCAGTATGCGCTCTGAAGGTGATAACGACCTTACTACCGTTGCTGGTATCCGTGGTCATAAGAACGCAGCAGGCTTTACGATGTATGGTTTCCAAGACCCTAGCATCTATCTGAAGGCTGCTCATGAAAGTAATTGATCCTTCTGTCATAGTCTCTTTGCAATCTGCTCCACACTTCATCATGCAAACGATTGAAGACGCTGGACGTACCTGTTATAAATCGGAGGATAAAATCAATGAAACTTCTCACGTGGCTTTCATCGAGCGACTTGTACGTCGAGGGCACGAAGCTATGCTCGAACACGGGTACGCTACTGCACACTTTCGGGTTGACCGTGGTGTCTCTCATGAACTGGTGCGTCACCGCCTTGCGAGTTTCGCTCAAGAAAGTACTCGATATTGCAACTACAAGGATAAGGACATTGAGTTCGTAAAGCCCAGCACTGAGCTGGACGTTGACTCTATGAATGCGTGGGGTTGGCACATGCAAGAGTGCGAAGTTGTATATAACAATCTTATTAAAGCTGGCCATTCTCCGCAGGTGGCTCGCGCTGTGTTGCCTAACTCCTTGGCTACTGACATTGTAGTAACAGCTAACCTTCGAGAGTGGAGGACTATCTTTAAACTTAGGTGTGCAAAGGATGCTCATCCAGACATGCGGTACATTATGCTACAGCTGCTGAATGATATGCACAAACTCTTTCCACCTGTGTTTGAAGATATCTATCAGCTTTACAAGGAGGAAGTAGATGCGCTTGCTAGAGATCTTGTATACGTTCTTCCACACACGGAAGAAAGTGGAACAGACGCCTGAGACATGCCACTGGTGTAAAGACTATCCTTACTGGGATTGTTGCAATGCTTGGCGTGACTATGAAGACTACTGCTCCACGTGTAAAAACTTTAAACCTGCAACTAACGAGGATATAGAACATGACTAAGTTTGAAATCAAGGCTACCTGTAATGGCAAGGACTACAACATTGACTTTGAAGTTCCGAAGGATATCAAGCAGGAAGACTGGGATCAGTTCTCCAAGCTGTTGAAGATGGCCTGCCAGCAAATGGGTAAGTAACCCTTGACAAACTTCTAATAAGTCTTATACTCTTATAAGACACATCGTGTTACCTTAAACGTAGTTGTTAGCTACGTCAGAGACAGGTGGACTTTATCTCCTTGAACACCTGTCTCTGTCCTAACGCTTAACTAACTAGAAGGTTGAACATGATGGAACAAGGCTCTCTTGCGGATCTCCTTACTCTCGCTAAGTCTGGTGACGACAACAAGCTTGGCGAAATGATGGCTATGATGAACGGTGGTATGGGTGGTCAGCAGTGGATGTGGTGGATCCTCATCATCCTGTTCGCTTTCGGAGGGTTTGGTAACGGTATGTTTGGACGTAATATGGCTCCCAATGGTCTGGACAATGCGAACCAACTCATCCTTGAAAAGCTGAACGGCATGTCTGTTGAACAGTGCGGTCAGTTCTCTCGTGTCGGTAACGGCATCTGTGATAGCACCTACGCTATTACCAATGCTGTACGTGACGCTCGGGACGCTGCTTCGGCGTGTTGCTGCGAAACCAATCTGAACATCGAACGTGCGTCTAACGCTAATCAGCGTGCCACTGACGCGCTGTCTCACCAGCTTTCCGATTGCTGCTGCCAGACGCAGCTCCGTATGCAGGATCTTGCTACTGGTATTCGGGAACAGGCTACGGCTAATCAGTTCCAGAACCAGCAGGAATTCTGCGACATCAAGACCCGCATGGCCGCCAACCATTGTGAGACGCTTGCTGCCATTCAGGCTAATCAGGCGGCGATCATTGGTTACATGACTCAGGAAAAGATCAGTGGGCTGGAACGCGAGAACGCTGCGCTTACGATGCAGCTGTCTCAGAATGCCCAGACTCGTGCTATCATTGAAGCACTGTCTAAGACTTCTACTACCACGCCTACTGCCTAGTAGTTAAAGCATAGCTTGATAGTTTGGGGGAGCTACGGTTCCCCCTTTCTTATAAGGACTAAACATGTTTGGTGTTCCTTCAATCGAAGAACGTATTAAGAAAGCTCAACATAATGTTGACGTATATAAAAGTGAGCTTGATAGAGCGGTTCATAATGTTGAACGCTATCAAGTTTGCTTGAATAAAGCCATGTCTCGGGTAGGGGAGCTTTCCCTGCTGAAAGACGTGCGGGATGGCAAGCTCCTCGTACTCGATCTTGAGAGTATGGAACCTGCCCGCATCGCATTCCTCTAAGGGAGGTACGTATGGCCTGTGGTGGTAAGAAAAAGAAGAAAAAGGGACGCTAGGTCTTGACAACTTTTCGTTAATGATTATCTTATAATCAAGAGCGACAGTTGCGTGGACTGGCTGTACTCTGGGAGTGACCCACTGGTTGCATACACACGCAGAAACCCCTTGCAGGAAAGATCAAGAACTGCAGGGGGTTTTCTATTAGAGGAGTTACGATGTCGAAACTTACTGCTCTCGCAGAATACGTCCATACGTGGGCACCTATAGCCACGCAGCTATTAGCTTCTGACAACGACGCTGTTAAAATGTACGGTGTTAAGATTCAGCAAGAAGTGGATGTTAAGAAACGTCAGCTTGAAGCAGAACTTGGAGAAGCTAAAGCTATTCTAGGTATGACTCTAGCAACACATCCTAGTCAACAGAAAGAAGTCAGCAACCCTGACCTAGTAGAGCATTCGACTATTCATGGTTGTACAGAAACACAAGTTAAAACAGAATGCACTATCGAACTGTAGATACAAAGAAACCCCCTTTGGGCCTTCGGGCTCTTAGGGGGTTTTTCTTTTGCCTAATTTTTATCTTCAGGCATATCAGCAAGCAGCTGTTTTATTTCATGCACACGTGAAACATTGACACCGTTCTTGAGGGACATGATCTCAGCAAACTTCTTGAAGCCAAAGGCAGATGACACACAGATACCAAATGCTATCTGATACCAATCAGGCATAGTAGCAAAGGTTTCAAACCCATGTGTTACCCAGTCTGCTGTCCACGGACACCAAGCAAGAATAAGTGGCATAGAGATAACTACTGTCCAGAACTCATCCTTCCATCCAGAGTTGTCGAGGGAGTCTTTCTCCCACGCAATATCTCCCACCACCCCAGACTTGTAGAGATCAATCTTAGCAGCAGCTCTCGCTTTAGCTACTTCGATCTTACTCTGCAACTCTACCTCTTTGAGTTTTTGCCTACTCGTGAACCATCCCACAACACCGGAAACAAGTGCTTCAACAGGCTTAGCGATTATGTCTAGCATAGTTAATCCCTATAGTCAAGACCTGACTGCTTAGCCACACGAGTAAGTTCCTTCATCAAAAATTCTCTGCGCTTCTGCAGCTTTTCCTTTTCTTCGTAGAACTTAGTACCCGTAGACTTGTTGTTCTTTTCATTCAACTTCTCAAGCTTGCGTACACTATTCAAGCGAGCATTGATAGAATCATATCTACCCTTGAGCTGCTGAATAGTTCTGTTCTTGTTTCTAATTTCAGTACGTTCATCAGGAGAAAGAGTTGTATCCTTCTGTGCAAGCTCAAGTTCATTCAAGCCAGTCTGCATCTTATTCCGAATCTTGCTGTACTCATTAAGTGTATCACCATAACCAACCTTACCGAAGAAAGAGTTAGCAATAGGTACGTTCTTCAACTCAATAGGAGCACCAGTAACAGGAGAAGTCAACATGCCGAGAGCCTGTGTGACTACTCTACCAAGGCCACCCATGTACGATTCAGTAAGATGCTGGATGGTTTCAGGAGACACATCAATCCAACCCTTCTCAACCTTAGACCCGAATGTCCAAGAGTTCAGTGTCTCTGCCACAGCACGACACCACATAGGATTAGTACCCCAGTACTTCTGACTGTCAGGTACTTCGCCCTTAAAGCTGTGCGTGCTTTCAGGCATAAGAGCATAACCAAAGCTGTTCTGGTTGGCTACTACTTCACCGATAGGACGGAAGATAGTAGGCAAGAAGTTCAACATGGAAGCTCCACCAGTAGGATTGAAGTTATCAAATGAAGCACCAAAGATTTTAGCAGCAGCAGAGGAAGGCTTGGTGCGTCCACTGATTACACCTTCCATTGCATTTGCAGCTACCCAAAAGATATTATAACCATAAGGCAGGGGGATCTTTACATATCCACCATCACCAAAAGGTGCAGGTATAATAAAGTTACTGTCCTTGATGTAGTCAGGAATCTTATCATACTTACTTACACCATCGTCATCGTCACCCATAAGCCACCTACACAGCAACGCATGTGGAATACCACAAGCTACAGCATAGGACATAAAGGCAGCAGTTCTCTTTGCGTTGTTTGCAAAGCTATCTCCACGCCTCCAGAGGTTACGCAAGATACGCACGTTACCACCGATGTTAGCAGAAGAGAATGCCCACAAACTGTTGAAGAGAGGAGCCCACGAACCCTTACGAGTAAAGTTAACTGTGATCTCCAGAGCTTCGTTAGCTGCACGTTGGTGTGCAGTATCCATCATCTCTTGCATCTGCTGAGCTGACCAACCATTACGCTTAGCTTCCTGAGCAATATGATTGTCAAACTCTTGTGTCAGAGCAACGAACACAGAGAACCGAGTAGCATTTTCAGATACATCAGAGATAGTATCCAGATACTTAAGAGCACCGTCAAGAGTCTTACGAAGGTTACCCTTCTGCTTTGACAGTTCACGTACATCCTTGTACATAGTCTTGTAGTCATTAGCAAGGAACATACGAGTATGCCCACCAAAGTCTACAAAGTTCTTATACATTTCCTTAAGGTACGCTGCATCCTTACCAGTATATTCCTTACCGTTCATCTCTGACCAGAGGAACTTAACCATACGGAAAGAGGTAGCATCCTTAATGATACGCTGACGAATGTTGTTCTCTTTGCCAAGCAAGTTGTTTGCCTGTGCCTCAGAGATTACATTACCTACGTTAAAGATAGCAGTCTGAATATCACGAGGATAGTTCTTGATAGCGAACACAGGATTGTACGTAGTCAACAAAGCAGAAAACTTCTGAGTCATCTTGCGAATGAAGTTAATGACTGCACCTGTTTCAACAGTGTTCTCGTTACGCAAAGCAGCAGCAAGAGCTACGTCCTTGATAGCAATACGAACACGGTTACCCTTGTCATCAATCACGTTGATGAACTTGTGTCCTTCACCCTCAAGACCATGTGACTTCCTCACATAGTAGAGAGTACCATCCCCCTTCTCAGACATACGGAAGTATGGCTGTCCCTTCTCATTCTTATCCGTAGCGATTTCCCACAGGTCTTCGTTAGGAACTTCTCGAACGAGGTTAAGCAGACGACGAGACACATCGTTCTTCTCACCGATGTTTACAGTATCCATGATCTGCAACATCAAGTGTGTAGAAGGACTTTCTGCAAGACCTTCCCGCCCCTTCGCCTTCTTCAACAACTCCCGACCACCAACAGAAATACCAGCCTTTGATCTCTTGTGTGCATAGTCAGGATCAAGATCGTCAACGAACTCTTCCCAGTTCTTTAACGGGACGTAGTGCTTATAGGTAGCACGGAGCTTATCAGTAAGAGTCTTAGGTACAATACGATACTTATCCAGCATGTCCAGATGATATCTACCAAGCTGGTCAAACTGTGCAGCAATCTCATTCATACCCGGCACATCAGAGTACTTGTCAATGATAGCTTGTGCCTGCTGGTCAGAAAGACCAGAGGGAGACTCTAACTTATTCTTACCACGGTACCGCCTGTTGACTTCAGCGTTACGTTCCAGCGCATGTCGAGCCAGAAGGAACTCGTCAAGGGCAGACCAAGTAGCATTCACTCTGTCCTGCTCAGTAACCTTACGACCAGTCTTACGCAAGTCATCAAGAGCTTCTCTTACAGCAGGAATGTCAAGCTTACCAATCTGTTCACAAAGCGGTGCAATCCGCTGATTCATAATATCAGTGCGAATGCTGTTAATTCTATTCACCATACCAGTCATATGACGGTAGATGTTTGTAGCAGGAGCGATAACATTCTTACCAATCGTATCCTTAATGTACCTTTGCACAATCTGAATACGACGGTACTTGTCATACATACCTTCTACAAATCTTTCAAACCCAGTATGCGGAATGATCTTACCATCCATACCCACAGACTTACCAGTGTTCTTGATCTTAACCATACGGTCAGTCCATGTCTGCTGGTTCATCTGTGCACGCTTCCATTCTTCAAGATAGAGAGGAGGCATATCAGTATAAGTAGTATCTTCATCCACCATGAAGCGAACTTCAGGAGAACTGTACGCAGGAGTAGTATGACTGATGTTATCACCTTCAAACAAACAATAGCTCTGGGCATTGTTATAGTTAAAGGTAGTACCAGCCACACCCAAGTCTCTCAGCATACTAGAGATCTGCTTAGTGTTGCTAGATTGAGACACAAGGTATTCATATACATCCTGTCCAGTCACACGTTCAAGGTAACCCTTGTTCTTCATAAACTGAGTAAGTTCATTCTTATCAAGGAAGACACCGATGTCTTTACCCAAGAACTGAATATGCATACCATCCTGTGCAGGAATCTGCTGAGGAGGCATCTGCTTAAACAAACGATTAAGATGTTCTGCAACATATCTTTGTTCAGACAGAGGACGTTCCCAGTTCATGAACTGTTCAAAGGAAGGAGCATAGTTCTTATACACCTGTCCGGGAAGACCAGACTGCTTGTTGTTGAATCTCTTGTAGTACTCAGCAAGCTTCATAGGATTAGAGAAGTAAGTTCCCCAACCATATGGAGCAGAGAAATCATCTGCACCTACAAGGTCAACACGTTCGTACTGAGGAGCAACATCATTCAAAGCTGTGCTCATGTACGTAGCACGACCCCAGATAGTATAGTTAGAAGAAATACCTTGAGGCTTGTTGCTGGCAAGGTTCTGTGCAGAAGCAGCAAGGACATCTTTAACATCAGCTTCAGTAACATAGCCATCTACACCAAACAACTTCTGATACAACTTACGAATAAACTTGTACAAGTCACGAATGACTGGAAGTCGTTCAAGTAAAGACTTAGGAGACTCACGCTCAGCTATCCAAGCAATGAACTCTTCTGTACGAACAAGGTCATTAGCGTTCTCGTATGCAGGACGCTGACGTTCAAACTCTTTCCACAGAGGAGTACCATAAGCATCACGATAGACAGCAGCCATGAACCCAGTAAACTGACGAGGAGTCATTATAGCACGCAGACCATAGTGAGCAACACCTTCGTGCATAAGCAGACGTACTGCTTGTGCCTTAGACTTTACTCGGTCAGCGAACACATAGATCTTGCCATCACAGTATACTGCCTGCGGGATAGCTTTCTTATCTGTGTTCTTAAAGGACAGATTAACCAAAGCATCATGTACAGCAGTAGGTACATTACTATCAGTAACAGAAGAACAAATAGATACAACATCCTTTAGACCGGGAAGCTGAGTCAACGTGTTCTTCATCCAGTCGTACACTTGCTGAGTAGCTTCAGCAGCAAGCTGGAAGTCTACTTCTTTTTCCTGCTGGGTGTACCGTTCAAAGGACTGGCGCTGTGTTTCAATGTTGTTACGAATCTGCTTGGATCGCTGCTCTTGCTTGTACATACGCTTGAGCTGTTCAGCTTCAAGATCTCGACGAGCTTGAGAAGTCTCTTGAGGAATAGCCTGACGTTCAGGGATGTTACCATCCAAAGCATTGTCATAGCTAGCCTTATCCTGAGCTACCTTAAGCTGTGCTTGATATGCAGGAGAAGCTTCATATGCACGCTGCTGTTGTTCAGCAATCATGTTACGCATATACTGGTCAGCAGCAACCCTATCAAGATCAACCTGATTGTTCAGAGCAGCAGCTTGTTCAAGAGCAACATTCTGCTGAAGAGCACCGTACCTTTGTGAGAAAGCATCAGCACTAGGTAGAGCAGCTTGCTGATTAGATGTGCCCATCTGCGCAGCTTGCCAGTCAGCAAAGTCTGCATCCCACGTATAGTTAGGATCGTTGGTCAGCTTAGCTGTACTACGCAAAGCACGTGCATTCTTAAGCAGAGCATTAATACGTTCTTGTGTTTCCTTATCTGAGAGATCCTTCAATTGCTTACGCAAGTCAAGTTCAAAAGGAACAGCAGGGTCAAGCCTGTCTGCCTTAGCAAACAAGGCATCCATGTTCGTCTGAATCTCAGACAAGTCTTGCGAACGTGCAGCAGAGCGAGCAAGGTTAACAGCAGACTTTCTAACTTCTGCCTTCAATCTATTTGTCTGTGCAAGCTCTTTGTCAATACGAGCAAGCTCACTTGTAACAAACTCATACTGGCGATCATTGTATGGAATAGCATTCTGCAGCAGGAGTTCAAGGAATACATTGTACTCACCCTTACGTGCCTGCAACTTAGACATATGTTCATCAGCACGATTGAGCTTACGCTGTACGTACTGCTGAGTATCTTGAATGCTGTTTATAATCTCAGTGTACTTGACTGGATCTTTCTTAAACAGAGCTTCTTGATATCTACGGTCATCAACAATCTGTTCAGCCGTAAGGTTGGTATCATAACCAAGATTCTTAAAGCGTTCTGTTACAGTTTCACGGAAAGCCTTGCGAGCCTTCTTATCAGACTCAGAGAGATCCTTCTCAAACTGTTGCTTACGCTGCTTGATGTCTTCACGCTGCGCCTGAGCAAGACGTGCAAGCTGAGCAGCATACTTCTGCTGGTCACGTTCAAGCTTCTTAACATACGCATCCTTTGCTTCTTGTGTAGCAAGCAGAGCATACTTAGGGGACGTACCTGCACGAGCAGTAGTCAACTCATCCTTTGTCTTACGCAAAGCATTGACAATAGGATTACGAGCACGAGCAAAAGATTCTTCAGAAGCAGCTACAGCCTTCTGTGCTTCTACACGAATAGCATCACGCATGATGCCTTCACCCTTAGAAATCTGAGTGAAGGGATCAATCTTAGTCAGCTCTTCTTCAAACTTAGTCTGAAGTTCAAGAGGCGTCTGGTCTGGGTTAACATACGGAATGTCTGTCTTAGGTGAATGCTTGAACATGTCAACCATAACGCTAGCTCCACCAGAGGCAGAACCAACAAGAGCACCAGCAATACCAGCTTCCATCATACGGTCGAAGTCATCAGCAGTAAGCTGAGCACGTCCGTCCTGAATCATGCTGTTTACTGCACCCAACCATTCCTGTGTGTATTCTTCCGCACCTTCACCAATCATGGCCTTGGGCAGAGACAATGCAGAAGCCTTGAGCTTTTCCTTAAAGGAACGTTCAACAGAGTCAGGTACCTTAACACCAGTCATCTTACGAAGCAGTTGACTTTCACCGCCAAGCAGTGTAACAGCAGACTGCAAGATACCAGTACCAATATCCATGCCGGGATTAGAAGTAAGTAGCCCTCCCTCAGCATAGTTACCAGAGTAGTTCTCACCAGTGTTCAGTACAAACTCAGGAGCCATTGCACCAATCTGTGCACCAACAGTAGCGGTCACAGCTTTAGTAGCAGCAGCACGAGCCTCAGCTTCAGCAACACCAGAAGCTACAAGCTGAGCAGTCTTCTTTTCAATAGCACCAGACAAAGCACCAGCAAGTACTCTCTTACCCGCAGCAGCACCTACGCCACCACTAGCCAGAGACATACCTACATTCAATGTCTGTTCGCCAAGAAGACTAGCAAAGTAATCACCAAACTTCTGAATACTGTCTACATCTTTGTAAGATTCAACAGCAGCTTTCAATTCAGGAGCTTGTGCTTCTTCTTGCTTCTGCTGTGCATAGAACATCAAGTCACCAGCAGTCTGTTCATGACCCATAAGGTCAGCAAGAGCAGCACCACCAGCAGCAACAAGAGCTTGTGTCTGAGGAATAGAACGAAGGAAACCCTTTACATATTCACCATGTTCTGGCTTCGGTTCTTGATACTCAAACGGTTGAGAGTAACCACCATAAGCAGGCATCTCCTGCTCAAAGGAAGAGAACGTAGGCTGAGCACTTACGGCAGGAGCTGCCCTTCTCGGTGCACCACTACCTACAGGAACACTAGTCGTAAACTGCTGACGTGGGTACGCAGCCTGCTGAGCAAGAACGTCTTGCAATGGCCCTTGCTCAGTAAGACCGGGAACCATCACAACACTATAGGGCTGTACACCAGAAGAGATAGGTGCAGCCTGTGCAGCAGCATACGCTTGTGCTGCAGAAACATCCGTATTCAAAACACCATCCAGTGCCATAACTAGAATACCTTTCTTTGGCCCATATTTCGATTCTAAGGGCCTTTAATTAGTTAACGTATAAAACCATAAGCACGAGCTTGTTCAAGAACTCTAGCCTGCCTTGCAGCCTCAGCAGCGGCAGCTGTCTGTGCCTGCTGATCTACAGAGAGTTGAACAGCACCAAGCTGCTGGCCTCCAAAGTTGAAGCCAAAGTTATTGTAAGGATTACCCTGAACACCAGAAAGACCAGTATTGAAAGTAAGAGCAGGAACACCAACAGGCATACCTATAACTTGGTCAAACATACCCTGCGTGTTCTGCGCAGTAGGAGAGTTACCGTACACTACTTGTTCATTAAACGCATAAGGAATTGTAGTACGGGGGCCAAGTCTACCTTGTATAGAAGTCATACCCGTGTACGTATTCAGAGCAGCAACTTCTTGTTCAGGAGTCATCTGAGGCAGGATAAGATTATTCGTAGCAGAGTCAATTGTAGGAGCCTTACCAGTAGCAACGCTTACAGCCTGAGCCCACTTAGATCTATCAAGCTTCTCAATGTTCTCCATCTGAGCAGCCCGTAGACGAGTATCAGCTTCAAGTTCAGCCTTGTACCTATCGGCTCCAGCTTTAATACCAGCAGCTCCAAGAGTAGCATTGGCTCCCATAGAGGCAGCACCAAGCTGTGCGTTAGCACCAATGCCTGCAACATCAACAGCCTTCTTGTAGTCAAAGCCCTTCTCTTCACGCATCTTAGTCATTTCATAAGCGCGTTGTTGAGCAGTCTGCTGAGCTGCAACATTAGCTGCATAAGTCTGGTCAATTGTGTTACCAAGCTGCATCAACTTAGCAACACCATCCATACCCATAAGAGGCTGCTGTCTACCTACTTCCTTACCATCTTTATCTATGATGATAACTTCCTTGGTCGTAGGGTCAACAGTAACCTTACCATCAAAGTCACGGTATACAGTGTCTCTCAGTACGTTAGCAGTACCAGTAGGGTCACCGATAAGGATACGTTCACGGTTGTTAATAATAGACTTCTTAGCAGAACGAGCCTGTTCATTAGCCTGATTCAAATATTCAGCAGCAGCTTCTTGTTCCTTAAGCTGTGCATCAAAGAGCTTACGTTCAGCAAGGAAGCGATCGTTGGTTTCTTTTTCCTTACGTTCGCTTTCCCACATCTGACGACCAGCATGTAGTGCAAGTCCGATAGAAGGCATTACACATTACCTCCAGTGAGATATTGCAGACCACGAGCAGCACCAGCCCAACTGTTCTGTGCCTGTTGATTAAACATACCAGCAAGATTAGCAGAACTACCACCAGCACTACCAAGACCAGAAAGAATAGAAGAGCTGTTCACTGAAGGAGTAGCCTGATACGTTTGCAAAGAAGCACCCTTACGATAGTTAAGTGCCTGTGACTGACGAGACAGAGCAAGGTCTTCAGCTTGACGAGAAGCCTGAGTTCTACCCATAGCTTCAGACAGTGCCTGCTGAGAACCCATACGATTCATGTAGTTAGAGAAGGCACCAGAGTTAGCGTTGATACCAGCCATGCCCATAGCACGGGTATCCTGCTCACGCTGCTGTGCATAACCCGCAGCTACGTCAGCAGTAGCTTGATTCATAAGCCTGTCACGAATGACATCCTCACCTTCAGTGAGCTTACGAATAACAGACTTCTCAGTATCTCTATAAAGAGGATCAAGTTCTCGCTGTTGCTGGATGTCAGCAAGACCTCTGTCTACTGCGTACTGTGCTTGTGCTTGACCTAGAGGTCTAAGCGTTTGAAGATCTTCCATACCATACTGAATATTCAAATCTTCAAGAGGCCAGTACTTTTCTTTCTGTCTCTGCCAAGCTTCGGAAGCGTACTCGTCCTGTTTCTCGATAGAGCCAAACGCAAGGTCAGCATACTTTGACGCTTGGTTTGCTGATTTAATGCCGGAGTAAATGTCGTACCCGGTAGCTGCAAGATTACCTACAGTACCAAGAGCACTCCATGTATCACCCCAAGACCAGTTATCAAAAAGTCCCATTGTTTATTTTCCTTGTATGTTTGGCTTACCAGCCACCATCATCGCCACCATCGTTCTGACCTTCTGCACCACCACCGGTACCATCGCCAGCTTGTCCTTCGCCAGTGCCTTGGCTATCAGAGCCACCATTGGGGCCACCATTGTTATCTCCGTCGCCACCACTGCCTCCGCCGTCGTTGCCAAAACCACCACCGTTACCGTCTCCTCCACTACCACCGGAATCGCCATCATTACCGGTAGAGCCGTTGTCACCAGAGTCGTTACCGGCATCATTACCTTCGTTAGCACCACCTTCACCAGTAGTACCAGAGTCAGTACCTTCACTTGTACCACCAGTAGCTGTGCCACCAGCAGTATCAGATTCAGCAGCAGACGTAGAAGCAGCTGTATCAGCAGCAGTACTAGAACTTACACCGCCAATACCAGAAAGACCAGAATCATTTACACTACCAAAGCCACCAATACCACCGAAGCTATCTTGAGTTGTACCATGAGACATAGCACCGCCACCTATGGCACCACCAACACCTGTACCAAAACCACCTTGGTCAGTACCAATACCACCGAAGGAACCAGTACTTGCAAAGCCTCCCTTGCTGTCTCCACCAAAGGAACCAGTATCCATACCAAGATCGCCAAGGCTAGCCATAGCACCAGCATAAGCAGAAGCAACAGGGCCAACCATACCTCTACCCCAAGAAGAAGTAGGATTAGCCATACCGATAGAGTTGTTTACAGCAGCGGTTGCATTAGCTACAGCGTTAGGACTCAAAGACTTAGAACCAGCAATGGCATCATTGATAGCCTGAGCAAGAGACATGTCGTTGATTGTAGCCATGTCCATGTTATGCGTAGCAATGTTGTTAGCGTAAGCTGCACCAATCTGACGACCAGTAATCTGACCGAAGGTATCTTCCATGACATCACGTGTAGGTTCTTCTGCACGTGCGTCAAAGGCATCAGCAAGCAAACCACCAATCGTGGGGCCTACAAGTCCACCAATCATTCCACCAATAGGGCCACCAAGTAAACCACCCAGTGCACCAAATGCCATAGAACCCATCGTTGTACCTGTAGTCATACCAAGAGAAGCAGCACCGATTTGTCCTACAGTACCTGCAAGACTACCGGGAATACCAGATAGACCAAAGTTCAAAGCAGCATTAACAGGTGCATTCAAACCAAGAGCAAGTCCAGTCTTAGTAGCAGCGTCTATACCTATCGTGCTAAGGCCACTAATAGCAGCGTCCATAGCTTGCTGGTCAGTGAAGCTATGCCCCTTATTAGAGGGGCCAGCATCATTACCCTTGCTAGAAGTACTACCTATGGAATCATTGCTAAAACCGTCACGACCACCACCGTCTCTGTTGCTAGTAAACTCTTTGCCTAGAGTAGTACCTTTGTTAGCCTTCTCATTGTCAGAAGAAGACTGCTGGCTAGAGAAACGGTCTTGCATGTCGTACCATTTGTTACGACTAGACGTACTCTTCTGGGTGCCAATACCACCTAAACCATAGCTACCTATCATCGTTTGGTAGAGAGGCAGCATTGTAGTGTAAGTAGGGAAGTATCCGTAGTTGTACATTTACTTCCACCTCCCGATAGCTACGCACATAACTATGTAGTTTGCTGTAGCGGTAATGTTGCCTGTTTCTCGTACACCTATGTGAGCAAAGGTTTTATCCCTAGACCAAACCCAAGAATGCACTACAGAACCTGCATTGTTTCCTGTAACATCAGATACTACAGTGTACTCTGTATCGATAAACTCTATAGGCCAGTATACGTTTATGCCTGCTATTCCTGAAGGTAATAGGTTCTGTGAACCTTGGATAAGGGCACCATCTGGCAACTTTACGTACCAAGCATTACCCGACTTACCAGTGATAACACCTTCTTTATCCACACGTTCGTTAAGTGCATTCACCTGCTGTTGCAAAGAAGCAAGAGCAGCATTAACAGACGTAAGATACTCGTAGGTACCTCGATCTTCTGTGTAAGGTACATCAGAAAGCTGTACTCGTTTTGCAGTAGCCATTACTTGCTTTCTCCTTCTACGAGCTCTCCCATACTCGAAGCAAGAGTAATCGAATGTATGTAAGCATTCGACTTAATCTCTACTTCGATAGTCTCACCTCTGAAACCAGAAGGAAGACGGAAAGGTTTAGAGTCTTTTATTTCTCGTGAATACTTAAGCTCACCGTCGACATAGTAGTTAAACACTGTGTTGTCTGCCAGATCAAGCTTGTGTGCACTATTACACCAACCGTTGATTGGTTCACCACCGAGAACGCGGTCTGCAAAGCTTGACCTCTTAAGTTTATCTCCCTTGATAGGCTCACGTTCTTTTACAGAACATGATGGTGTCATCATAACACGAGCCGCACTCAGGTTAAACAAACCCTGCGCACTAGTGTTAATCTTTGAACGCCATCTAAAAGACTTGTTCAGGCGAGAGTCTGAAGCAAAAGAACACAAGCTATACCTTGAGCTATCCTCAAGAGGATAACATATAAACAGCTGTGACTGCTCGATGTCGTTGTAAAGAATCTTTGCAGGCTGTGTAGTAAAAACCAAACCTGAAGAAACGACACTGTTGTACACTGTGCTGTATGTATAACTATCTAAGTCAAAGACAAAACCAGTTGCTTTGTCTGAAGGATTAGTAAAGATTCCATAGTAGGTGTTGTTTAGAAAAGCACCTTTCAGTGATTCAGGATGCAAAGGCAACCATTCGTCCTGAGTAATGAGCTTCTCTGTAATACAAGTAGGACTCGTACTGTTGATCAACACCAAACCATTCTGGCTAGCAAAGATAACACCATTACGTGTGTTCACGATAGAATCAGCGGACACACAAGGACAGTTCTCTTGAATAGCTTTAACTGTAGGATTCGTCGGGTCTTGCACAACGATCAGCACAGGAGCTGCTTCAGTACAAACAACAATCGTATTACCAAAAGAACCAAGACCTACGATAGGATAGTCAATTGTCACACTGTGTTCATAGGGCCATGCATGTGGAGCATTCCAGTCGGACACATACACAGTAGAATCTTTGTAAGCTGCGAACAAGCCATTCTGCAAAGAGACAAGACCTTTGAGTCCATCTACTGGAGGATCCCAGTAAATAGAAGGACAAGCCTCACCCAGAGCGGTGTTTGGTTTAGAGTCAATGTACTCGTAATAGTTAGTCTTCCAAACAGCGTTAGGATTATTCGTAACCCTCTCAAGATTAACATCAAACTGGTCTACATAACTGTACACAGCTTGACCAGCAGAAGTAACTTCAGACCTGTAGATATAGATCTTATTGATACCTCTAACTGCACCGTTATGGTGTGTCAAGAGTGGTTCTTCTATAGACATAGAAACAGTCTGCCCCGGACGAACATCAACAGTATAACGTGACTTATCGTGAAGATTCTTCAAGGGACCGCTAGACTTACCTACGTCTATAGTACCATCAGGCCACTGTCTAACATAACAGTAGACATATGACCTAGATTCAATGTCACCAGAACCTGTGCCTCCAGACACCCAGATGTTAGACTGTCCCGGTTGGGGGATGGCTGTATGATACCAAGACCCTGCGGGAATATAGCCTGTGTTATAATCTTGATCTAGCAAAAGAGAACTATCTGTTACAAAGAAACCACCTTCATTCGTAAAGTAAATACGGTTGTTATCGTCGTTATAAGCAGGACTTTTAACTACATCGGTAGGTCTATTCCACATCAGCCAACGATTGCTACTGTTCTTCCACTTATACCTGTAGATGGTTTTAATACTATTGGGGATATACTGAAGAACCTCATCAGCATACTGAGGTCGAAGCTCTCCACTCCACAGCTTAACGTCGAGAGCTTCCTGTGCAAGAGTAGCGGGTAAAAGCCGTGGAGCTACACGAGGAGCAACCCCGCTAAACTGTTGGAATGTTAGTTTCATAATGTCCTCTACATAGCGTTATTGACCAGCAGGCTCTGCACTAAGCGGACGCAATTCCGGAGGTAACTGTCTCCCTTCCTTCTCGCTTTCGTAGCTGCTCTTGCAGTGTTCCTTCTGCCAGAAGAACAACCCGTCTACGAACTTGCGGGGCCACGTCCTCACCCCGTCTCTATCCCAACGATAACAACGCGAGGACAAGGTTTCATCCGGCCAGCCGCCGAGGATTGCATTAAAGAGCTGATCAACAGCAATCAAGGTTCGCTTTCCATAGGTCATGCTTATACATCCTTCGGCGGGTAGATAATGACGAGGATGTTCTGTACCTCTTTCACTGTCCTGCAGGCGTCGAGCTGATCTTCCAGTGCCTGCCTCTGACCGATGATGTAGCCAGAAGCAGCAGCAAAGGCGTCAGCCTTAGCAATTACCCGCTTTACGAGTTCGTCCATGTCGATGTCCCGTGCTTTAGCCAGCGCTGAAAGAAGCGGAGTTGGAGCTTCAGGGTCAGCCATATAGGCACGAGCCTCAGCTTCCTGCTTATCGAACGTGCTGATCTCACGATCAGGGTAAGTTGTCGTGAGTGCTGCTATGGTCTTATTAGCAGCCGTGTTGATTTCTGCGAGCTTAGCAGCCTTTGCTTCTTCAAGTGTTGGTACTGGGGGGATGTAAGGCTGCTCTGTAGTTACACACTCGGGGTGCATCTTGGCATAGGCAGACACAGCTTTCCACTCTTCCTCGTACTCTTTGACGTTAGAACAGACATGGTAAGGCATACCGTTCTTTGTGATGACGTATGAATCATCAGCCACACGGTGGATTATATTCTCATACTCAGACATGTTTCTCCCTTCTCCTTAACCAACCTTTATAGCGATGCCGCCGTCATTGTCCGGGGCACCAGCACCACCAGCCAGCATCATGCTCGTCAGAAAGTGCCTGTCATAAGGTATATAGATGTAAAGCCAAGAACCTCCAGCTGGCATAGTGCCACCACGCCCAACAAAGGTAACATTAGGCACTATAGTCGTTTGCCATGCGGTGGAGGCATTGTTGGCACTGCCTGCAGTAGTGGCATAGTTTGCTGAGTTTGCATAGTTTACACTTAATGCACTAGTTGAGTATATTTTAAACAGGCTATTAAGTGCATACCCCATAATGTATGGAGGGTTCTCACCTAGTACTTCATCATGGAAGGTGTAGTTTCCACCAGAATTCAGAGCTTTCCAATAAGCAGCACTTTCAGCTGTGCGTGTGGTTCCAGCTGTGTCTGCGTATACAGCTGAGTCAGCTTTCGCATGTATTGCACGGCCATCCATATACGCTTCCCCAGTGTCAGGGGAGAACCGGAATGTATAACCCGGTTTGCTGCGATCACCACTAAGCATGAATACTCTGTTACCGTTGTCAATGATCTCTTTTAACTGAGTGGTATTGAGCAGAAGAGGATTGTATGTAATAATCTCGCCTGTGCCGTCTTCATGAGCCACAGCAGCGATAGATGCAACGTTCCCTTTGCTGCTCTTTGAAAAGAGCTGTGTCCACTTCACGTTGTCAGAAGCACGTTGGATGGTATCAAACCCACCCATGACTGCGCCGTTCTTATCGGCGAGAAACAAACCTTGGTCAGTATTAGCAGCAGGTGCTGTACTAATCACGTTCGCAGTATCGTTCATCTGCACACTGCCTGTCAACAAACCACCCTTAGTCGAGAGTGCAGGCTTATATTCACCACCACCAGTCAGGAACCTTTCCTGTTCTCCTGCTGCTGCGGGAGGAACAAGACCTGACGTTCCAGCAGTAGATGCTGTAGCACCCTCATACTCAGGTACAGAGATGATACCGTTGTTAATACGAATGCCATCACCTATGCTCGCAGACGATATGATTTCTGACCAAGAAGACCAGTCCTTACTTGCTGTGCGGTACTGCCTAACGAACACACGATCTCTTGTTGTTGAATAGGCATAGGCTATCTGATACAGATTCTTTGCCAAAGCATCTTTTTTACTGTAGAAAACGTGCAGGTAGATAGCACTTCCCTTAAGTGGTCCGTTCACACCACCCGTTGCATTGATCAAGTAAAAGCCTGCTTCAGTAACTGTATTATAGTCTACACCATTACCAAGCTCTTTTGCAGGACCAAGCTGTCCTCGTGCGGTTGCCAAGTCCGCAAGATCCCCGCCAATCGCCACGTCCTTTGCAGTGATCACACCTTCAGCGTCAGCCTTCGTGGTCTTTCCGTCTACACCAGCAAAACCAACGTTCGTAGTAGAAGCAACACCGACTGCGTCCAAGTTATCTTGAGCAAGCTGTACAGCAGTAGGTACAAAAGACTCAAGAGCCTCAGCAGTGATACGCATTTCTATACGAGTACCCTTGGTCCACTCCTGCGCAGTAGTACCTTCCTGTGCGCGATAAGACCTAAAGGCAAGCTTACCCGTATTAACATTAGTTATCTGAGCAAAGACTTTTACTATCTCGAGTGCATTTTCACCAACAAGAGTCAAGTAAAAGTAGTCATCAGAACCTGAAGCTATTGTAGGAAAGACAGTAGGATCAACCACGTAGATATCGACAAAGTCTTTATCCGGAGCTTGATACATGTAGTCTAGTGTAGAAGCAGCATTGTTTTTAAAGAGAATAGCCATGTGTTACTCCTACAGCTTCATAATAAACGCAAGTGCGTAGTAAGGGGGACGAACATCAATTGCACTAGCACCCGCCGTGTGTGCGTGACCATAGTCAGTAACACCGTGGTAGTGAGGTTGGTTACCACCAGCAGGAAGACAGGTGTCACCTTGAATATAGGCTCTTCCACCGTAGTTGGTACATCTACCACCAGCAGATTCACTACCTTGATATATAAGCAGCGTGTGATTGTGGGAAGGCATCTGGTCTATTGTAAGAGTAGTACCCGCTACCTGAATACCAGTACCAGCAGCATTAGTCCACACAGACGGCGTTTGTGTCACACTACCACCTGTGGCACCTACACCATAACTTTGTCCAGCACTGACGATAAATCTGTCTGAAAGATTAGGCGTACCGTTGTTACCGTCACATAAAGCCCACCCTGTGGGAATATCATTAACACCACCAGCCCACATTGAGATGATGCCGCGAGGAATCACTGAACCAATTACATCAAAAATAGACTGGGCAGTAAGGCGGAGTTCTACTGAACTATTGGTAGGAAAAGCTCTGGCGGTAGTACCTTCCTGTGCGCGAGCCACAGTGAAAGTGTCACCACTACGAGCAGTAACTTTCATGATCTCAAGAAGTCCGGTTATATTATCAACTACTGTCACCATGAAATAGTTACTACCCCCAGCTGCTGGGAACAAAGCACCTCGTCCCGGAGAGACGACAATCTGCGTATCAGATACAGTCACTGAGCTAAAGAGTGTCGTCGCAGCATTGTTTGCAAATTGAATTGCCATTTATGTCACATCCTTCTGGAGGGAAAGTAAGATTAGGCCCATACACAGGGCAGTCACAATTACAGTCGTCAAGCTTGACAGCATCACCGACCTTGATTGTGACATCTACTACAGGCCATTCATGGCTAGCTTCTATGCTTGTTGCATTCTCAGAGATAACATTAGCCCAAGGTTTAGGTTCTGCTATAGCTTCGATATCAACAGCACCAAGCCGACCAATTACCACAGAAGTAACCATGTCCGTTCCAGCTTCGCAGAACCACGCACGCTGTAGAATGTCAGCTTCAGTGTCATCCATGTGTGCAACTGCTTCAACGGAAGTAACACCTACCCTACCTACAGTTTGCTTAGCCTCCATGTCTGTGGCTGCTTCTATAAGAACACCTCTGATGATAACATCAAAAGGAAGCTTAGACATGCTAACATGAGATACTACATTAGTTCCTACATCTATGATAGGAATAATCTCTCTTATATCTCTGTTAGTCATGCTAACTTCAGACCACATATAAATTTTTTCAGACGAGGAACGAATAATGGGGTCAGCTAGAAAGTCTGCAATGGCCTTGACCGTTACATTAGTTGTCGTGATGACATTACCTTGTGTAAGCAGATCGACAATAACATCTGCGTTAACAGCACCAAGCTGAGGGGTGCCTGCGTTTATCAAGGTAGTGTTGACAAGCATCCCATTAACAGGATTCAAGAGTGTCATTGTCTACCTACCTCAAATAACTTTTTACACAGTAGCGCTGTCAGTAATACGAATGCTCGAAGTCCCGGCGCGGATGATGAACTGGTCACCAGCATCTACAACACGCGGACGTTCTTCAAGCGACTGGGGGTTACGAATAGTACCCCAAGCCAGAACATTACCGTCCGTAGCCGCATCCATGATAGCAACGTGTGTTACACGACCCCAGTTAGAGATAGCAACAGGGAACTCAATGTTGTTCGCATTATTCACTACACTAGCAGAAGGCGTCGTAAAAGCACTGTTCTCAGCTTTGACACGAGCGTAACCCTCACCAGTAACTTCATCCTTAGCAGAGCTATTGTCCGTCAAACCCTTAGCAGACGTGAACAGAGCCCAGTACTTAGCCGGAGTAGCATAGGCTGTGCCGTTAAACACGTGGCCAAGAATCTTGTTGTCAAG
>ENA-ORRL01000268-ORRL01000268.1-human-gut-metagenome-genome-assembly--contig:-NODE-268-length-62310-cov-3.750044_pt1 | contig 62310 bp, 84 predicted proteins | sample MGYA00242175_ERZ509134 | MGnify/ENA primary metagenome ERZ509134 (study PRJEB26280, sample SAMEA2338660) | human gut metagenome | biome: human gut; feature: human-associated habitat; material: faeces... | reverse complement strand
AAGTAATGCTACCTGTAAATGTGATCGTATTTATACCTGGAATCAGAAGCGGGAAGCCATCAGAAAATGAGACTTTACTGTTCAGATTCGTCAAGCTTCCTTCTTCATAGACATCCTGTAGTTCTGAATCGATCACCATATGGGTTGAGCCTGTCAAACCGCTGATTATAATTATTTGATCTCCGATTGTAAGAGTGCCTGATCCTGAAAGAGCCACAATCAGTTTTGGGAAACTCTTCTGGAATGTCGGATTGCGAAGAGAACCAGCAGTTGTAAAGGAAACTGCCCGCTCCCCAACTTTCAGGAAACGGGCAGGCTTGCAATTAAATTCGATCGACATTTTACCGGCCTGATGGAACAAATTCTCCATTTCTGCATCGGCTACATAATATGCAAGACGGAAGTAATCCGGTTCATAGGAATCTTCTAATCTTGCATATCCGGATGCGGAATGGAGCCATTCGCTCACGCCTGCGGCCAAATTCGTAAAATTGCCGTCGATCTCACCGACAGAGATGTCATACTTTCTTGCGACGTTCTGGTACGAACCATTATCAATCACAAGATCCCCGTTTCGACCAGGAATATGAACCACCTCATAGTCGCGTTCGGGTGTCGCATACACGGGTGGTTTCTCTACATGAATTCCATAGTTGGTTGACGGGATTTCATTAAAGATAATCACGCCCATGCTGCTTTCTTCCTTTCTACGCGTCTTTGAAGTTTGCGATCCACTTCATCAGCAATCGCTCTCGGGTCAGTCCCAGTAATATAGAAGTTGTTTGTGGTATTTTCAGATGTCTGCTTTCCGTTAGGAGTTTCAGTCTGCTGTTCCGGTGCAAATGCAGGTCGGTTCATACTGCTGGCTGTTTTTGCAGCAATACTGACTGTGCCTTCCACAGGACGACCACTCAGCGTACTCATCAGATCTGCCATGGCAGCACTTCCATTTTGAATTTCTGTAAGATCAAGCACAGGACGAATTGTCGGATTTGTGTCAATTCCACTGTCGATCAAAGTCGCAATCTTGGATACAGCATTTGACAGACCCTTTGTTGCAGATTCTGCAAGGGCATCGCTAGAGATACCAGCATTTCGGATGTTATCCGTGATACCGTTCGTAAAGCCGATGCCAAAGTAGTCGCCGATTTTATAGCCAACTTTGGATGGAGATTTTTCTTCAAGACGTCTGGCAGAGGCTCTTGCTGCATTTCCGGCAAGAGATCTAGCTGCAGATGATGCAGAGCCGCTATTTGCAGCAATGCCATTTGCAATGCCTGCTGCTAAATAACTACCTGCACTCTGGAATTGGTTATAATAGCTACGAACAGTAACAATGCAGTTGCTCAGAAGAGTTGAAAACTGATTCTTGACGGCATTTGTTTGGCCGCTCACACCAGAGTTGAGAGATTTGAGAAGATCTGCTCCAGCAGTCTTAAACTCAGACTTTTTGCTGGTAAGACCTTCAAGTCCTTTCTTTGCCGCTTCCTCAAACTTGCTTTTCAACTGGCTTTCACTTGTTCCAATCGCGCTCTTAAGATTTGCAATCAGAGCATTCACTGCCGTTGCAGCTGCCGTCTTGGAATTGGAGAACGAGCTCAAGAATTCGTCAACACTGGTAGATCCGATTGTCTCCATCGACTGAACAAAGTCAGTCAGCGCAGAGGCGTCAATTGTGGAGAAGCTGGATGCAATATCAACGACACTCTGAAGTGCTATCTTTAGAGAATCCAACTGTCCGGCATTTAAGCCTTCACATTTTGCCATGAAGTTCTTGATCTGTGTTGCAAACTCCACAAGACCCTCGCCAGTCTTCTTGAGATCTTTTGCATTGGCAGCACCTTTCACCTCAGTTGCGAGACTTACAATATCCTTTGCTGCTGTTACAGATGCAGAAATATCGGCGCTCTTTTCGCCAATTCCATGGACTGCTGTTCCGTAATCAACAAGAGCTTCGCCAAATGGTTTCAGACCTTTTGCAAAATCTTTCAGGTCATTATTACCGACAATGAGCCCAAGCAAGCCGCCGCTGTTTGGAATAATCTCTCCGACCTTTACGATTTCCTTCGCCGATTTGACAGATTGTTTAATATCTTCGGTATAATCACCGATACCCGTAATAGCCTTACCATATTCCATCAAAGCTTCGCCAAATGGCTTCAATCCTTCAGCAAAGTCTTTTAAATCGTTGTTACCGACGATCAAACCAGCAAGACCACCGCTATTCGGTACAATATCAGCAATCTCAATGATGTATTCTGCAGCTTTTGCCGAAAGACGAATGTGTGTCAGATACTTCTGGATTCCAGCAACAGCCTCACCGTAAGCCATCAATGCTTTACCAAACGGCACCAGCCCTTCTGCAAAATCTGCCAGAGAATTATCGCCGACGATCCAACTCAGGATGCCGCCCTCATTTGGAATTGCTGCTGCGGCCTCTACAATGGCTTTCAAAGCCTCTCCAGATGCCTTTACTCCAGCGGTGTCCACGCCAGATACACTTTCAGCAAAAGTAGCAAATGCCGGTCCAAACTCAGCAAGTTCTTTTCCGAATTTTTTCAGAGAATTCTTTCCTGTCAGCCAGCCGGCAATTGCATCTACAATTTCAGCCGCGGAAATCAGAAGCATGCATTCCGTCAGTTTAATAATTCCATCCAGAACAGCCTGATCAATATTGCGAGCTCCGTCCAAGAATGGCTGGAGATTCTCCATAAAGAGCGAAAGATTGCTTCCGGATTCAGCAACACCAGCCGTGATACGTTCGATTGCGGCACCAACAATGCTCCCGACAAATGTACCGATGCCCTCACCAATCTGTCCAAGCACCTTGATTCCTTCATCCATCAGCCAACTGAAGCCAGGAATCTGATTCAGACCGCCAAGCGCTGCCATAATTGCCGCCATAACAGCAATGAACTCAGCCAATACCAAGCCTGCGGCAAGACCGGCAGTCAGAGGCATCATACCAAGAACACCGATCGTAACGCTCAAAGAGAGCAAGACAGTGCTAAGTGAAGCGGCAATTCCCATCACGTCATTCAGATCTAGCAAGGTCATCGCAGCAAGAATACCGCCGACGATTACCAGAATCGCAGCAACACCAGCAGCGCCGATCAGCGCTTTTGGAACGTCCTTCGATACAGCCGCAAATCCTTTTACCAATAAGGCAGAAGCTGCAATAATACCTGTAAAAATCGCAGCACCGATCCAGTCGCCAAGACCGATTTCTCCGAAATTCTCCGTAATTGCCTGACCAATTTTCTGAATGATCTTTGCCAAATGGGCAACGATGGACGGAACATATTCTTCAATTTGCCGAAGAAGCTCATCGATCAGATAGAGCGCAGTTTCCGTAATCGCAGGAGCCGTGTCTTTTAGCACATCGCACAGCGTCAAGATCAGGTCTTTCAACGCTTCGTCGATAATTGGCATCATCACACGGAATCCCTGAATCAAGCCTGTAATAGCAGCAAGAATTGCAGCAACACCGGCTGCACCGATTGTGGCTAAGGTCATAAATGCAAATGCTATTGCACCGACGAGAACACCTACGCCAAGACAAGCTGCACCAAAAGCGAGCATCGCTTTACTAAGACCACTGAGGCTGGATGCCAACGGTGCAATCAAATAGGCTGCTCCGACAAGGAGACCCAATGCAATTCCAAATGCTACAAGAGCTTTCGCTAGTGATGCCAGATCCATACCACCGAGCACTTTGAGCGGAATAACCAGCAATGTCATTGCGGCGGCCATCGCAATCATGTTTGTTCCAATTCTAGAATAATCACCGCCAGATAGACCAGAAAGTACAGCGCCCATTGCCGCAAGAGGGACCAGAATTCCAGTTAAACCCTTAGCTAAAGAGTCCATATCCATACTACCCAGCACTTTAATGGGAATAATCAAAAGTGCCAAAGCGGTCGCCATTGCAAGCACAGACCCCGCAACACCCTTCATATCGCCTTTTGCAGATTTCATTACGGTCATTGCTGAAGTCATAGCAAGAAGTGCTACACTGACTGCAATACCGCCATGCTTTAGAGTGTCTGTGTCAAGCTTTGCAAACAGTCTAATCGGGATATACAGCATTGTAAGTGCTAGTGCTTGCAATCATGTAACCAGCCACACCAGACATATTATTCGACTTGATGGCTTTCAATGCCGCTGTAACACCGCTAAGTGCTGTCATAAGTGCAACCACGGTCAATCCGCCCTGAATAACCTGCTTTCTATCTAGCTTACCTAGCCGAGATACAGCCGTTGCAAGAATTGCAATTGCGACAGACATTCCAATCATCCCAATAGCAAAAGACTGAAGCGTACCAGTTTCTTTGCTCAATGGATTCTTCTTGACTATCGCCATGAATCCATACATTGCTGCTGTCATTTCACCAAGCAGAGCAAACAGTGCAGTCATCGCTGGAATCGTGTTATCCCAGTTCAAATTTTCGCATTTCTTGAGTGCTGCAGCCAAAATAAGTACAGCACCAGCAATTACCATCATGGCAGTAGCAATCTTTCCAAGCTGAGCTGCTTCTGAAAGACCCTCTAAAGCATTTGCACTGGTGCCCCATTTCATGATACCAGCCATAATACCAGATACTTCTGCAAGCAGAACTGTGATTGCTCCCATGCTGTCACGGACTCTGGTGGTGTCTACTTTAGAGATCACCCATAATGCTGCAGCCAGAATACCAACTGCACCAGCGATCTTCAACAAAATATTGGCTTTGATGTCCTTCTGCCAAAGAACAAGAGCGTCTCGTGCGGAGTCCAACACACCACTAATACTCTTCCCGATTCCCTTGAAATTTTCAAGCAAATCAGCAAATACATCAGCGAATTTCTTGATACTCTTAAAGATGCCGGCGAGAAGTCCAGTTCCAATCAAATCAGTGATCGTAACGCCAGAGAAAATGCTTTTAATCTTCTCCACAACCGGGGCGAAGAATGCACCAATCTTCTCTGCAATATTTGAAAAGATATCTTTGACTTTGGAACCTGCTGTTTTCAAAGATTCTAGTGCAGTATTTGCAGCACCCAGATCCTCATCAGCACTTCCGCGAATCTTCTGGAACGCTGCAGTAACTGTGTCCTTCAGAGAGTTGACCCATGGGAATGTGTCGCGAATTTTCTCTCCAAACTCACTCAGTTTCTCGCCAATCAAGGCAAAGATGTCGCGCAAAGATTCAAATTTTGTAAAGTCAATGCCGGTCCAGGACCCGATAAAGTCAAGCACATAATCCTTTGCAACTTTGAACCCAGAAGCCAGTTTATCAATTGCGCCATTGACCAACTCAACGAATTTTTCCAAATATCCACCAGAGTCAATTGCTTTATCAAGTGAAACTAAGAACTCGCCAAGGCTTCCGGTTACGTCAAGAATTCCATCACCAACCGGAAGGAGTTTCCCAAGTAGATGTCCAATGATCTGTGCGAATGCAGAGATACCTTTACCCGCAATATGGAAGATCGAAAGGATACCTTCAATACTCATTTTGAAATTGTGAAGGCCTTGCTCGCTCACCTCAATTCCATCGACAAACTCTCTGATACGTGCTGTCATATCATAGATGCGCTGTCCCAGATCATTATTAGGATTGAACACTTCATGAAACGCATCGCCGACCTGTTTCACGATTGGCATCAGCTTTTCGAACGCCATCGTGATTGCATCGATCATATTCTCTCGTCCAGAGGCCCTGCCCATTTTTTGGGCAAATTCATCCAGATTCAGACTGCCATCTTTTACAGCCTCTACAAGATTAAGCAGTGCCTGTCGCTGCTCGTCCGTATAGCCTTTGGCTTCAAGTTCTTCTTTCGATAAACCCGCGACCGAATCTGCCATAGAATCGAGCGCAGTTTTCAGCATATCGGAAGTTACCCAGCCGCCCTTCAACGATTTCTCAAAAGAACCGTACTTCTTAATCAGATCGTCAACGGCTACGCCACTGTTTTTACCGGCTTCTATAATGGCATTTTGAAATCCCTCTGTATCTTCAATGCCTTCATTCAGAAGCTGCTTCCAGCCAGACATGAAGCCTTCCTTTAAGACTGCATTTCTGGCATCTGCCGAATCACCGATCATCTTGGTCAGTGTATCACCAAAAACAGTCAGTGTTTCCTTTGCTTCCTCAAAGTCACCGATAATCGTCTGCCACGAAGTCGTCCAACCAGACTGTGCGGATTCCTTCAGAACATCCCACAACTGAGAAAAGGTCTTAATCTTGGTAGCCGCATCTGTCGCAGTAATACCCATCTGCTTGATTTCGGCAATCTCTTTGTCGTTATAGCCCTGCCTTTTCAGGCTTTCTTCATTGTAGGTATCTGTAAACTCCGTAAAATGCTGAAGCGTTTCCGTCAGAATGTCTTTCGTCAGCCATCCTTTAGATAGTGTCTCTCGGAAAGAACCTTCATCAGCGATCATCTCGTCAATGGCAATCCCATGGATACGAGCTGTCATTTTCAATGCATCCTGAAATACCTGACCACCCATGTTCGCGTTGACAACCGAGTTCCAGTCCTGCAATTTTACCGTTCCGGACGCCAAAGCCTGGGAAAGCTGGTACATTGCGGTAGAAGCCTGCTGGCTGGTCGAACCAGAGACGGCTGCAAGGTTTGCAATACCCTTAATGGCATTGACAGATGTATTCAAATCAACACCGGCAGCTGTAAATGTACCGATGTTACGTGTCATTTCTGTAAAGTTATAGATGGTCAGATCCGCGTACTTGTTCAATTCGTTCAAGGCACGGTTGACATCGTTGATATTGGCACCCTCTTTTTGGGTATTCGCTAAAATCGTCTGTGTTGCATTGATCTGGGTCTCATATTCCTGTAAACCGGAAGTGATCGGTTCAATTGTCAATGCATATGCAATTTTCTTCCCAGCATTTAGTGCTGAGTTTGTAATATTCTGAAGAGCTGTTACAGCCATGACTTCAAGCGCGGAGAATTTCAAGCGAACGGATTCTACGCCATTCGAGAGTCCTCCCATATCGACCCGACCAGCCGCCTTGCTGATATTCTCAAAGCCTTTTGTACTATCCTCGAACTTGAGGCTTTTCTTCAGCTTGTCCAGTGTTGACATACTCGTGCTAACATTCTTTTCGAAGTTTGCATTGTCAAACCGCATCTCGACGACTCTCTGGTCGATCGTTTTACTCATAGCTTTGTAACCTCCTTCCATGCTTTCTCAGCAAGTTCGTCAAAGATTGGCTGGATAGCGGGGTTGATATAATCGCGTCCTTCTACCCAGCCGCCATTACGAGTACCATGTCCGTATTGCAGAATAATTGCAATCGGCACACCTTTGACGATATGCGAGTTTGTAAACGTGATCCTTGCAGATCCTTTTTTGTTTACAATCTCATAGTCCCAGCTTGCAGCGGTTTCACCGCTATCAACTGGGGTGGCCGCCGACAAAGCAGCGACACCTTTCTGCCCATATCGATCGAGCAGCCCTAACCCAACAGTTTCTTTCACACGTTCTAGAAACCGGGTTGCCTTGGAAAAGTCGCCTTTTTGTCGAAATGTAACCATTTTGAATTTTCATCCTTTCGAGTGAGCTCGCCGACGTCGAGCAGCATTCAATGCGGCATTCTGCTTCAGAATATTTCGCTGACTTTGCTTCTTCGGTGGCTGATTCTTCACATTGCAGACACGAATAAGCATCAGCAAACGATTCAGATGCCATTTCTGACATTCAAATGGAATTTGTAGTGCAACCATCCAATAATAGATCAGTTCACTGGTTACGATTTCTGTGCCTCGATGACCTTTCTGCTCTTCACGGATAGTTGTTGCACTTCGTTTCGCATCAATGTAAGCGTTCACATCTCTGAAATTTTGTGCAGATAATCGATCATAAACATCAGCAGGAACATTAGAATTTAATGTCATACAGCGGATGTAATCGATCGTTTCCTCTACGGTTTTCTGCTCTTTCGAAAGGAACGGTTTTTCCCACTTCGATTCCCATTTTGCAAGGGAAATTAATGAGTGTTCCAGCTGTAAACAGACAGGGGGCTTTGCCGAAACAAACTCTTCTTTCTGCTCGTCCCAGCCTTCAACCCCCTGTACTGTAATTACGAGCATTATTTAATCGACTTTCGGAATGATGCTGTTGATGAATGCCGCAGCTTTCTGATCATCCTGCGCCAATTCCATGTAAATGTCGGAATATGCCTGCGTCTGGGTGAACTCCGTCGTGAGTTCGTCGGACTTGATAAAACGTCTGCCATCATCGCTCTTCACGCCATATGCCTTCAAAACGATGTCCTTAAAAAGCTTTGCCAGTGCAGGAACGTCCTTGGCAGCCGTGATCTTCTCTACCATCTGGCTAAGACCGCCAGTAACGCCAAGTTCCCACTCAGTAAGCTCTGCTTTGGTCAGGTTGAAATAGAACGTCTCTTCACGTTCTACACCGTTGAAATCAATGTACTTTTTGGTAATAGGCAGCATAATATAACCCCTTTCAGTTATGAAAACAAAAATAAGAGGGAGCCTCACATGGAGACTCCCTCGCTGGAAAACAGTTAGACGGTCTTGAAGTGTGCCAGAACTTCTGCCGGAAGCGGCAGCTTCGGAGCAACGCCATCGCCAGGCTCTTCAGACGTTGCGGCTTTGCCATAAAGGATTTCCTCGAAAGAAGCGAGCTTCGCGGCATCGACCTTCGTAGAATCAATCGTGACAATAGCAGTCGGCTTGAATCCAGCGACATCAACCGGCGTGCAGGTGAATTCCCAAGAGAACTCGATGGCTTCCGGAGAATCGTTGACAGTGCTATATGCACGCTCGGAAGCGGAAGCAAGGCAACCATAGATCAGGTGCAGCTTATAACCGTGGCTGTCGCCTTCAGTATCGTTGCCGATACGAGTACGATAGCACAGGCCGAAAGTCGCTCTCGGCTGCTGGCCAATCGTAATGCCGGCGTCCAGATCTGCGGAGCCGTCGCAAGCCTTCCACTCGTCCGGATACATGTAGGCGGTGATCGTACCGCCCAGATCCTCATTGGACATCAGGGTAAGATACTTGATGTTGTCGGCGTACAGCGCCGTCGGCTCGGCACCAGACGGGGTTTCTGTCACACCAGTCAGACCATTCCATGCAACGCCCTTGTCATAGGCCTTGCTGGTCTTATTGAAGGGATACAGAACACCACGATCCGTACCGGTTTCAAACAGGCGTTCCGATACCTGATCCCATTCGATATTGAACATATCAGTTCCTCCTCTTAAAGATAGATTTCAAACACATCATGATTGAGGTTGTCCTGCACATAATGGCGGTCGAAATAGCAATACGGAAGCATGCTGACACGGTTTACAATTTCGCTATCCGGATCGCTGTCGATGACAGTGACTGTGTAGTGGATTCGACGATTATATTTTCCATTATTAGCATGCTTAAATGCCATTCCGCTTCGCGCATATCGAATCGCAGGATACCTCATTTGGATATTGCTGGGTGGCTGGAAATAGACATTGCCATTGCCCAGAATCTCCCGAAAGATTTTCCCAAGCTCAGCTCGTCGGTCCATTCCAGATACCTCCCGTCGAAAGAATCAGCCGTGGATACTTGACCTCCACAGATGTGATCTTCCATTTTGCCCCCATAAAGGTGACATAACGCATAGAATGAAAATTCTCATTGGCATACGGATCGGATACGATGCTGATCTCATTACCAATGGTGATATTGTCATTCACCTGGGTGTTACCATCCAGACGCCGAGTGTTACGAATCAAATCGCCGCAGTATGTACGCTCGACGATCTGCTCTTCCCAAACATCCGGACGGACTTCGACAGTCACAGCATACCCGATAGTTCCGTAAAATTTAGCCATTTTGAATTTTTACTCCTTATCGCTTATCGGCTTAGCCGCCGGGCTGCGCGACATCTTCTTCCAGGGCAATGAAGGACATCACACGGGTGTTTGCACCAGAGCAGCGAGTCTCAAGCAGGCTCTTCTCCTGGTTGAAATCGATATCAAAATCCGTGAAATGCGTGATTTCGCCGCCCTTGGTCGCACCGACAGAATAGTCAGCCAGATTGCCCATCAGGCCGAGGAGCTTCTTGGTCTTGCCGCCAGTAGCAGTGCGGGTCTTGCCCTCAAACTGCTCAACCGTGATGATCTCGCCAACGTTCAGTGCAGCAGCCAGATCGCTGACCTTGTCATAAATGCGACGACCGTTCATATCACGGGCGAGCAGCATCACGTTCACCAGATGCGGAGTGCAGTAGAAATCAGGAGTGCCGGAGCCCTTATACTTCTCGCGAGCATACAGCAGAGACTGAATCACAGCTTCTGCATAAATGTAATTCTCGCCGAAGTTGGCGGCAGTGTTGGTGCCCTGCAGAGAAGCCTTCATGCCAGCGATGTCCACGTCCGCATGAATGGTGTAAAGCTCATCATCCTGCCAGATCGGACGGATCTTGTCTTCCGCGATCTTCCCATCAGCGCCGACATCACGGCCGTCACCGATCATGATAGCGGTGGCGAGTTCTTCATTCAGGTTCATACGATCGATGTTGTAGAGATACTGCACGACATCGAAATCCTGAATGTCGATGATGTCATCACGATCGATCTTGCTCTTGACATATACAGTCTGGGGATCAGTCGTTCTGTGGATCAGCTTGAAGTTTCCGACATCGACCTTCTTGCCGCCCTTCACATAGCCCTGTGCACGCAGATTCTCGATATTGCGAAGATCGGCCTGACGGGTACGGATACGAGAGATCGGGCTCTTGTGAACCTTCTTCAGAACCTTCTGGATCCAGCCCTGGTCAGTCGTGAGCATTTCAGGCGCACCCGGACGAACATCCTTGTAGTCCGGGAACAGCTGGCTGATGTTCTCAATGCCATGCGCCAGAACGCTGTCCGGATTCTGTTCTGCAAACAGATCCATAGCATGCTGCAGGCTGCCGATGGTGCTGGTCTTGGCCATGTTAATGATTGCAGTCTGATCGGTGTAAGAGAGGACGTTCGCCTCATCCTGCCGATCGTTGTCAAAGACATTATGCTTCATAGTGTTGTCCTCCTCGTTGTTATCGGATTTTTTGGTTTCTTCGCCGGCAGCGATACCTTCGGCAACCAGCGCAAGCAGAACATTCTTCTGTTTCTCAGACATGGAATTCAGGACGTCCTGCACGGTTTCCTTATCGTCTTTCTTGTCCTTTTCAGACGAATCTGTCTTTTCTTCATCAGCATGCTGCAGTTCAGCATCTTCGGAATCCTCATCGCTATCGGCATGGGCAAGTTGAATATTATCTTTGTCCAGCACAAACAGGATCTCGGCTTCCTGAGTTGCCTCGTCATCATGCTGCATGACAGAATCAATGTACGCACCGGGATTCGCCCCGGCCAGAACCAGACTCAGCTCACGAATCACACCGTGAACTACATTAGTCCCATTCTGTACAAGGTCGTTCGCCCAAATAGACAATGCACATACATCGCCATTATCGACCAGCTTCTTACCGGCACGACCAGAGTCAGTGTCATTGAAATAACCATAGGCATATACGCCATCTGCTCGATTTTCGAGATAGGCATGCCCAAGAACATTCGTGACACTGTTATGCTGATGCCCCCAACAGAGCGGCACTTTCTCGCCGTCCTGATCCTTAAAAGCATCAGGCATGATCACACGCTTATCTCTGCATGTGAGATTGGCTTTCGTAGCGTAGCCATGAAAGTCACAATCAGGGTATTTCAGTTTCATACGTGAATCGGCGCTCCTCTCATATAGTAACTAAGGTCTTTCTTCGTTTTCTTGCTGCCGGAAGACTTCTTCGAACCAGAGCGACTGGTTTTTGCCTTCTGGAATGCAGGATTTGCCTTGATCTTCTCAAGTTCAGATAGGTACTTATCGTCGTATTCTGTCTTAAGATTCTCATTGGTTTCTTTCTGTGCAGTCCGGAGAGACTTGCTCTGAGCTTGGAATTCAGCATTCAAACGTTCTCGTTCGGCGGCGTTTTGCTCGCGCAAGACTGAAATATTGGCTGCAATACGGTCTCGGTTCTTCTGTTTGTCCGCAGATGACATAGAACTAAGTTTTGCTTTCAGCCGGTCAATCTGACTCTGCATCGCTGCTTTATGCGCTTCAATGTTTGACTTCTTCTGCTCACGAAGTTTATCGATCTGGTTTGTTGTATCTTCTTTATTGGCTTCGACTTTTGATTTGCGCTCTGTCGTAAGCTGTTCTTTCACATAGCTTGCAGCAGCTTTTCCATCATCGTTGAGACCAGCTGTGGAAGCACGACCCTTAAGCTCACGATGTTTGATGTAATATTCATGAGCTTTTACAGGATCATAGTAAGGGCTGGCATAGTGAAGAATTTCATTATTCATGTATCTAGCTCCTTTTCCAAATCGTCCAGCTGCGCGTCAAGATCATCGAGATCAGCAAGCGCTGCCTCATACTCTTCCTGAGTCATAGACTGTCCATTTTGATTTTCTACTTTGCTATCCAGCAGTGCTTGATCTGCCTCAGACTGATTGATGTTACTGTTACGGAGTTCGTCAGCACGAGGATCGTCCGACGGTCTCATGCCGATAATCGAACGAAATTCATTCTTTGTCATGATCTCGTTACGCGTGAACTTATCCGCAATTTCTGCAATCTGGGAGACCGGCGCAATCTTGAATGGATCACGGAAGAAGGAGATGACCTGCTTCTGCGTTCGTGCAGTCTTTGTCAGGAATGTTCGAGTCATCTCGTCGGCGATAGCTGCCAGAATCGGCTCCACAGTTCGATTGTGATAGTTGATCATCGTTTCTTCATTCGCCGTACCATCCATGACACTCTCTGTAATGCCAAGCTGGGAATACAGCATCTTTGTCAGATACTCGATCTGGCTCATAAGATTATTCTCTACACCGCGATTGAGCTGTGTGATATGCTCTGTACCATCAGTGTAGGCGATACCGTATTTTGACCCAGAGAGCTGCTGCTCAATATCCCTGCGGCGCTGTTCAGCCTGTTCCTTCCGAGCTTGTGACTTGATGACATAGGGGAGCTGAATAATCAGATCAAGTTTTCCAGAACCACTCTGCTCATCAATCGCATCCAGAATGTTCAGTTTACGGATCAGGCGTTGCATCGTGGAGTTCGGTTCATTCATGACAGCGAACATAGGATTTTCCATAATCGCTGTATATTTTTTTGCCACAACGACCTCTTCGAATCGCCCGATTCTCTCGTCATAAAGTCTGACTCGCACATGTTGAGGCATCCATTCCAGAATCTTTCCTGTCCGCAAGGAATAAATTTTGTAGCTACTATTCTCGTCCGGGTCGAAATCTGCTTCAACCGGAACAACTGCTACGCATCCTTCGTCAAGCATGGACATTACAATATCCTGCCGCAATGCTCGTCCTGTCTGGTCAAGATTCGCTTCAACGGTCAAGCATTGATGTAGGGTATCATCAATGTATTCCAGAAAATGACCATTTTCGTCTACGCGAGCATGGACAAGACTGATCGCCGAAACATCCAATGCAATGCGGTTGCAGATAGCTGTCACGATTGAACGCTCATGTCCTCGCGTCATACGAATCCTGTCAGGTCGATACCCATAACTAGATCCGGAATAGGATGTTCCTTGATAACTTGTGGGATCTCGATTCATAAAAATATTCCAAGCTCGTTTGAGCTTGGAACCAATTGTTTCTTTCATTGAACGTTCATCACCTCCTGTAATAGAGATCTGTATGTTCACGCCATATCGACGGACTTCTTCTTGTAGGCAATTCGTCCAGAAGACCAGATGCCATTTTTCAGCTGACTCATATCGTAGTTCGGAGTTGCAAGTGCCATATGAACACCAAGTTCTCCTCGCTTTGCCACGAACTGCACGACCTTGCCTGAAGGTGCTCTCAGATCTGTTACAGCAGTATTCATCAGCTCAGCCATCCGTCGGTTATAAGAATTGATCGCCGTATTACTGATTCGTCCACGTGAATTATAAGAAGAGGCGTCGCGAAGCAGCTGATTTCCATACTCGTCCAGCTCTCCCGACACCTTTTTGCGCGCATTTTTTACGATTTTGTCATAATTCTTCTTAGCCCACTTATTGTCCTTTTTGTCGAGTCGTCGTTGACCGGCAGGGGTAAGTGAACCATCCGGATTCTGGTAACGTCGTACACCCCATTTCATTCCGATGATCCCATGATGGGATAAATAAACGTCCATAGCGTCACCACCTTTATTCGAATGCGTCTTTATTATGTTTATAGGCAATATAGGCATCCATCAGTGCTGCGACAGAGTCGATCTTTTCGTCATGTCTCTTCTTCAGGAGTTTTCGGTTGCCATTTGTATCCTCCAATGTGATACAGTTGCCCATTGTGAAGGTCATAAGCTGCTCGTCAAAGATCAGGCTACGCTGTTCAGCAAGTGTCTTTAGCTCGCCTAAGGGGACCGACTCAGTCTTGGCGCCCTGAATAACCTTTTCAATACCGAATGGCCCATTTTCACGTGCCCAACGCTCGACAAAGCCTTGTGCATTGTATGGGTCATAGCCAAAGCAGCGCACATCATATCCAGTCTGGATAATGTGTTCGTCCAAATCATCATAAACAACATCCAAATCGAGAACACTACCTTCCAATACAATCAGACTTCCTTCTTTCATGAAATCCTCATACTTGTTGCGCATAGCCAGAGGGAGCTTCGAAAGTGTCACATCAGTGATGTAGCATCGTGTTTTTACACCGAAGGTCTCTCTATGCAACGGGAATAAGAAAGTGAATGCACAGAAGTCATCACCTCTAGAAAGGTCTGCACCCAAGGAGCATGGCATCTGCCAGAAAGAATGAGGCTTATGCGGAAGTGTCTCTTCATATGCGAAGTAATAAGTGTAGCCCTCCATCGGAATACCGAATCGTTTAGCCAGAATATCATTCCGTGCAGCAGGTGCTTTTTCAGCACGTTCCACGTCAAGCTGATATGTTTCGTAGCTCACCGTTTTACCGATATTCGGATTGCACTTCAGCCACATATCGGGATTCCCAACTTCGTCAATGGAATCTAGCCGATACCACCAGATAGAAACATGGGGATTCGGATAATCGCCCTTCAGGATGTTCATAAGCTCCATTTTGATCGTATCGCCGGCACCATTACGTACAGTACCTTCTGAGCTGGTAGCGACGATCAAATAATCATCAACCTTGGATGCGCCCTGCTCAATTGCACCGATGACATCCTCACGGATATCGCCGGAAAGCCATTCGTCAACTGTTGCCACCTTACAACGGAGGCCCTGAAGCTTATTGATGCTCATTGGTCGAACCTCGATGAGCGAGCCTGTCAGGAAGTTTTCAATGCCTTTCTTTGTGGAAGCCAGTTTGACACGATCAGCGCGGTTGCCAGTTGTGTTCTGCAAAGAGCCAAATGTCAAAAACTTAAACAAAGGCCCGCGGCTTCTGGTAATGGCAGTCCGAAGCGGAGACATTACCTCTTCCGCGAGCTTCATCGTCGGGGCAGTTGTGATCTGATGGGTTGTGCTGGTGTCAACATTCTGGAAGAACGATTGCAGACAGGAAGCATAGACTGATTTTGCTGCGCTTCGTCCAACGATCAGATACTGCTTATTAACAAGCCGTTTCCGAATAACCTTTCGTTCATAGTGACCGCCATGACCATCTGGGTTGGGGACATACACACTGCGTTCAATGAAATAGTACCAGCCAAAGATCTGCTCGCCCCACAACTTAAATGAGTCTAGCAGGTTCATGTCAGATCCGTCAGTCAGGGTTAATTCACTCTCACAGTATTTCACCCAGCCTTCTACGGCTTCGTCATCGTAATAAACACCCGGATTTGCAATCAGATCGTCAATGCGATTCATCTCCATCGCGACTTCCCGACATACGGGAATCTCGCCGCGCAGAACAGCATCGCGAAACTGACCGTAATAAATCGGGGTTGCAGTATTAGATAGAGCCATACTTACGACTCTTTTTTCGGCGGTTCATATGGCTGAGTCTGATAGCGTCTCAAGGCACTTTCAGTCGATGCTCGTTTCAGCATAGCAGCCAGCGCCTTATCGCCAACCTTACTCAGATCTGCGGTATTGTATTTAGTAATCGTATCAGACTCTTTTTCATCAAATACTTTCTTTACCAATTTTTCAATACCTTTCTGGGCAAAATTACGGACAGCCTGCTCAGCAAGATCGTTCACGAGTTTGCTGACTCGCTGATTCTTTTGCGGATTCCGTTTCGCCATTGCTGCATTATACTGGTCTTCCATGTTGATGCGATTCAGCCTGGAGCGAAGTTCGTCATCGCTCATCTCATTGACACTCTTGCTGGATGTATCGGTTTTCTTGCCTGTACTGGAATTCTGAGAATCACTTCCAACATCATCCATCGAATATCGTTTCTTTCCAGCATTGGTCAGAGTCCCATCTTTATTCTGGTATCGCCGGACTCCCCATTTCATACCGATGATCCCATGATGGGCAAGGTAACTATCCATTTTGATTTCTCACCTCTCTTAATTTGTCTTATGTGAACGACGACGTGCTGTAGTCTTTGATGTACTTGTAGGTTTGACAGGATCAACAGCAACATTCAATCGCCATTCCAATTGACTAATCTCTTTATTCATGGCCTCCAAAACCGAGCTCGTCAGTGGAGGATCGAAGATCAAGCGTACCTTCAATGTAATGTAGGTCTTCACCAAATTTAGTACCGTACTGTCAGCAGTATAGTCACTCCAGTTCTGTGTTTCGTCTGTTACAACAAAACCTTTTTCTGGACCAACACCCAACTGACTTAAGATAGAAAAGCAAGCATTGATATGAACAAGCAAATCAGCATCAAAGTGATTTGCATATGGATCGCCGCAAACCAATTTTCGAATAGTCACAAGAATGCTATCCTGCATGTTATCCTCCTTTACTGTTATTTCTTCCACGGACAAGTATCATTTGGTTTTCTCGCCGGTGGAAGATCCACCAGTAATGATGCATCACCATAGTGAATTGCCTTATGCGTCCGATCACGAACACAGACTACATTCTCCATTGCAAAGATACACGGATCTCGATTTAAGATGTTATCGTATGTGATCGGATTCAAATGATGAATGATGATTGGCTCAAAAATCTCGTAACCTTCACAAGCCAGATCCCGCCCGTTATCTCGAATAATAATCCGGTCACGAAATTGCTTCCATTCAGGTGAATGGTAAAGGGCTTGATTCAGATAACGACGCCATCCGAAGTTTGTATATCCAACGCCGTTTCCGATAACGAGATAATCGAACCGTTCCTGAAAGGTTGGAAGCTGAATCAGCTCTGAATAACATTTATTCATTGCCATCAGACCTCCTGCCTTGATAATCAGACATTGCAGCCATTGCATCAGCATAAAGTGCTTTCAGCTCCTGCATCGAGTCGAGGTTCTTTGTCTTTGCTGCAATCAACTCTTTCTGCAATTCAAGAATCTCTAGCTCTTTGCGTTCCCTAGCAGAGCCGAGTTTCAGAAAATGTGTGGTCTCCTGTGAAGATGCAGTGCCTTCCAGAAGACGTTTCTCTACCAGATTGTAAGCCAGCGCAATCAACTGATTATCGCGAGCCTCTGGCGAAATAGCCGGTCTGATCTTCCGAGGAGAACTGGAAGAGTCCGGTGTTTTTACTTTACTCATTCACTGTCTCCTTTCTATAAAGTCAGGCGAGCTTTGTTGTGCTGAGCATTGTGCGAACTACGATTCCGGAAACACCGGCAATTGTTAATTCAAGTTTTGGCGTAAGCTCCAAACTGAAGATTCGATCAAATGCAGGTACGCAAGAGGGGATTGTGTAATATTTGTTCTTCTCTACATTAAGACGTGCCTGAGACGATGGAAGCAGATGCCCACCAAGTAACATTCGAACTGTGATGATGCCATCATCCTTTGGAACAAACACAACTGATGCATCCGCTCGATAGAGACCTTTCCGTTTGATTCTGTGATAGGACTCTGATAGTTCAAGTGCTGTACCACTTTGATACACGACCTGCCCTAAAAGAAGTGATTCTTCATTTGCTGTGTCGATAATCTGACCTACATCATCCACTGACACCAGTACAGATTTACGAAACTGCTCATTTACGTTACTGTTACAGTTCATAGGACCCTCCTAAATATAGAAAACGGGCTCCGAGATGGTCTCAGAAGCCCGATAATAAAATGCTAATGGAACTTTTCAGTGAGTTATACACAGCTATCATCACTTTCAAAGCTGTTCCGCAGAGAACACTGTCAGTTTGCCTCCCAAAAATCTTCCCCCGGGGAATTTTAGAAGACCGCCGCGATAGGGGAGGGGGTGTGATATTTGCGACCCCTCCCCCTATATCATTTGATATTATATGAGGCTTTTTTGCTAATGCCTTTCCAATCAAATGACAATTGCAGCGACAGCAGCAAAGTTGAGCAATGCAAAAAGACAAGCTAAACGCAGAAGGAAAGGCAACTTTAGGCCGCCCAAGCATCTTCCATGTCAACTCATCTCGTTTTCAGGCATTGCTTTTGTAACTTTGCGATAAATGTTCAAGAAATCGTTCTTTACAATTTCATCAATCGCAAGCTCGACTTCACGTTCGTTCTCTTCCTGACTGAATTGATCCGAGACCTTTGCAATTCGTCCAAGATATGCGCACGAATTGTAGCCTTTTTGCATGTCGAACATAAACCACAGGGAGAACTGTTCAAAAGGATCATAAGGATTGTCGAACGTCGTCAGCATTGCATTATGCATTAAAGCCATTATGCGACACCATCCTTTTTATGTAAATACTTCGAAACTGTAGACGAAGAAACGCCTAAGGCTGCAGCAATTTCTTCTGTTGTATTGCCAGCTTCATAAAGAGCCTGCATACGAAGAACCTTTGCATCTGAAAGGGTCGTCTTTGTACGAGGTGTAGCCCAAGTTCTCAAGCTATCGAGGTCAGTATTTGCAATAATTTTCTCCAACTGTGTCTTCGAAATTGCGCCGGCCTGAATCGCTTCCCATTCCTTCTCGTCCAACTTAATTGCCTGGCGATGTGCGCCTACAGAATTTCGTGCCTCCACAAGCGCCTGTTGAGAAGCCTTCTTAATTTCGCCCTTTGTCATGTTCGGATTGCTTTCCTTCTTAGCAGCCACCACGGCATTTGCAATTGTCTGTGCCTGCCGTTCACGAGGGGCATTCAAAAGCGCAGTCTTGAGCTTGGCATCCAAAGAGCGAACCTCAGAATCATACTTAGCACGAGCTTCAGGAGAGTAGGGGATGTCTTTTGTGTTGACGATCTGGAGTCGTGCCTGGTTTGCAAGACCTTTCATAGTATTTGCATAATCGGCATAGGCTTCTTCCATCGAACTACCGAGGTCAGAGATCAAGGAACGTGCATCCTTTGTTTCAGCCATCTTTGTGGAAGCCTGTGTTCTGCGGATCGTCTGCCCCTTGCTGTTTACATAAGTCGGTTCATCGACATCTTTCCAAATCAGCTCGCCTGTATTTGGATCAATTTTCGGGCTGCCTTGACGTTTGGTCACAGACTGCTGAGATTTGGCACGGGAGATTAAAGTCGCAGCGCCCTCATGGTAATTACCATTCTCGTCATACGACCCCTGATACTTCTGTTTCAGAGCAGCGATACCATTGTCGATCTCGCTCTGTTTATAGTCAAGCTTATGCTTGGCCGCATCAATGACGACCATGCTGTGCTTGACAGCACGAGCAAGCTCAGGTTCTGTCGCACCAAGAAGTGTCATGTCAGTAATGAGGTTTGAGATCATACCCATCTGAAGCTGCGTGTTATCGACTTCTTTTCCATCTGCACGCTTATACTTCATATAGGTCATACCCGGCTTCTCTGCATATTCCATCTTCGGATCAAAACCTTCCAATTCCCGAAGTGGGGGCTTTGAAGTGATGCGTACCCTGGAGGTTGCAGAGTTGCAGGGGATAACCATGACAGTATCGCCATCAAAGTCTGCCCCAGACAGACGCTCTGCAACATGAGCATTGATACCGACTGCATCTGCAGAGGTTGTACCAATCATGTTCTTTGCATCTGTCTGACGGTTGTTGACTTTCAGGATGGGGATCTCAAACGTTCCACCGTGCGGGTATCGAATCAGAGCAACAGTTTCACCGTTTTTATAGTTCGGTGCATAGATCTCATTATCTTTCATTGAGGTCACAGGCAGAATGACATGATACTGCTGACGCGGCAGAGCCGCTGCATACAGATGAACCGCAGCCGTATCACAGTCATCAGCAAAAGACTGAAGAAGTCTCTTCTTAACCGTTGGGTTCTCAAGTGCCATGATTTCAGAGAACTCATCTGTTTTATCAGCTTTTGCAACATTCAGCTGTTTCTGTGCCAGATCAAGACTCTGTTTAGAAAGAAACTGAGAGGGGACACGGTTTGCCCATTCCGTCCAGTCTGCTTCTTCACGGGTCTTGTTGATGAGAGACAGCTTCTCTGTTCCGTCCTTGTCAGTGTAATAGCTCTGACCACCACGCTCTTTCACAAGCGCGCCAAACGGATTGGAAGGATCATCCTTGATAGGTTTCAAAACCTTCTCCATCGGTGTACCGACAGATTTGTTGGTATTAAAACGAACATCAATGCCCTTTGGAAGATCATCTGAGTAGACAGCCATACCTTTCAGGTAGTGTGTGCCGTCCACCATGATACGAACCTGCGCGTAATTGGAATCGCCCAAAGACAGATCAGCTGCGCCTCTGCGAAGTTCAATCAGACCGTCCTTTTCTTTACCGCCATTCTCTGCATAGTTGATCTGAAGACGCTTGGAATCTAGACTTGCAGGATACTGGAATGCCGGTTTGAAGGTATCACCACCGTCATAGGACTTGTAGTCCTTCAAAGAATTAACCTTATCATACTGAAAGATTTCCTTGTGCTCTGTACCCGGAGGGCAGAGAACCTTCAGGTTTGTCTGCTTGCCGGGATTCGTTGCCTGCGGAACACCACCACCATACACCTTATAGCCTTCCATCTGAAGAATGTAAAGTGCCTGATTCATGCGTTCCTTTGAAACACCGATTTCCAGTTCAGAGCCAGTCCCGACATCGATCATTCCACGGGTATCTACCTGCTCTCGCAGAAAGTCAGCAGTTTTCTGAGCCTGATTCATTCGCGCTTCCGAATTTGCATTTAAAAGGGAACGAACCGAAGATTCAGCAATTCCCATCTCTTCTGCAATCTTATTCGTGCTCATGCCTTTCTCTCGAAGAGCCTTGGCCTGCGCAACGTCAATGCTCCTCCGTTCGGCATTTGCAAGACTGAGCTGAACTCTCAGTTGACTGGTCGTCAATCCCATCGACTTTGCAATCGCGAGATCACCAGTATAGGTCTTACCATCCGCATCGGTAAAGGTATATTTCTGATTTCGAAGTTCTTCTACGCGGCTAAGAAAGTCGCCGGAATGTTGATAAGGGTTGTCGCCGGAACCCCACGGATATCGTCCGGAACGTCGTTTGATGCCATAGTGCATCAAAATGTCGAGAGCGACTGGATCATCACAGTTCAGCATGTCGTTGATCCCAAAGAAGCTCTCCATTTCCTGAGCAATAGAGTTCATATCGTCAGACCTCCTGCTTACGATGTTGTATCAATATTTTATTAAAACGAATGATGCGATCGCAAATATCCATAATCTCTTGGCCGGCTGGATTATAGATATTGACATCATCGTTCTGATAGATGCGAAGTTCATGATCAATCTCGTATGGAGACACAGCGTACTCCAAACAGAACAGAGCGTCATAGATCAGAAGCTGCTCCATGTGCGCCTCAATCTCTCCGCTCTTGTAATCATGAATTCGAAGAAGATTATCTCGGAATACAATTGTATCGGCTGTTCCAAAAAAGTCATCAGAATAGTACAGCAGCACTTCCGGATCCATTCGAAAGCCAATTGCATCATTCACGTATTGATTGAGTGTCTTGTGCGAGCGAGGAAGCTTTTGTCCGAGACGGATGCAGGTCGCAGCGAATGCATGAAGAACAGTCCCTCTTTCTTTTGCCTTCATATTATCGTAGACCGTGACCAACTTATCATCCGTATAATTCAGCCAATTATACTTGCTCGCAGAGAATGTTGCGTGTCGCCCTTCAATCCGAGAATGATCGTTCCATTGCATTCAGAACTTCCTCCTTGTTCTCAGGATTGATGAACGCAGCGAACGACATCTTGTTCATCTTCTCAATCCAATAATCCTGATTCGGTCGATGACTTGAATTGGTTTCTTTCTTTCCTTCCAGGGCTGCCCAACGTTCCCCGTTCAAAACGAGAAGATCGGGAATGCCCTGCGGAGGCGGATTGATATGGAGCACGATTGCTCCGGGAAGTCTCTCGCGAATCTCTTTGATGAGCTTCGTCTTAAATTTGTTTTCCAGCATGAGATTGTTAAACCTCCAAACAAAAATTAAAGAGAGAAGCATATATTGCCTCTCTCTTCATAAAAGGGCATGTTTTTCACGCGTAGTCATCAGTATCAAGAAAAACAACGTTTTCCGAACTTTTCATGCGGCACCCTGAATCTGGGAATTTTAATCTAGGTTTGTTCTCGCTAAGCTAGGTTAGATTTTTCGGATTTTCAGCATCTCACCGATTTTCCTCAAAATCGACGAAAATCGTGCTCTGCCCACTTTTTTCAAAAATCCCTTATTACTATAATAAAAATTTTTCTCTAGGGTTAATAAGAAAAAAGTGGGAAAGTGGGCAGAAAACCCCGAAACCCTTGAAAACACTAGGTTTTTCGGCTTTTCAAAAGTGGGCAAAAAGTGGGCAGAAAGTGGGCAAATGGCCATTTTTGGACAAAAATTTTCAAAAACTCCGAGTCTAAAACGCCCAATTTTTGCACTCTGCCCAGTTTCGCCCGGGTTGTGCCCACTTTTTATTTGACTAAAGTGGGCAGAAATTTTACCCACTTTTCCTCTAAAATAGCAAAAAGAAAAGCCCCTGTGAGGCCCACGAAGGACCCCGCAAGAGCTAATCTTTTCTTAAAATATTTAGAATTCAGCTACGATCGGTGCTTCAACAGTAACGTCGTATCCTTCACCGAACTCGATTACACACTCAACTTTTTGAATCTGATCCACGTCAGTAATATCCAAGTCTTCCAGATCGGATCCATATAATTCCACAATAAGAACCCCATATGCATGTGGCGGGATATTGGTGCCAGAACCGAACTCAGAAATCATGATATCATTTACAGAAAGGCTATCGTTTTGAACAGATGCATCAAATGCCTCATCAGTTCCATTCTCAATCAGCAATGCTAAATACAAATTAGAATCATATTCATCTTCATGTCCAAGGATTCCTTTACTGACGATACGAATATTGTCCTGACTAAAGAGCTCAGTACCATCCAGATTCAAAGGCGCATCTTCACCAATAGTCAAATGGACAGTATTCTCATCCTTCAGATCCCATCCGTCTTGAATGCCGATTTTAACATCAATAGACGAAATATCAGTCAGGCCATAGACTTCCCAATACTGCTCATTGAATACGTCATTCAGATTTATGCTAATCACGCCGCATTTACCAGAGCTGATCGTCGTCAAAGACCAATTTCCATCATATACAGTCAACCCATTTACTGACAATCCAGTAACGATCATATTTTTCATTTCAGTTCCACTGTTTACAGCTTCCAACAGAAGCATCTGCTCATCGTCTTCGTTTGATATGAGCGTTCCCGATACGATCTGAATATCATCGGCATCGTACAATACATCAGTAGTGAAATATGTAGAGGTAAGTCCAAGTGCTTTTTGAACAGCGGTACTGGAGATTGCCTTTTGATAAGAAGTATTATCATAGGTATAACTGTCTGCGATGGAAGTCTTTATCTGACAGTCCGGATAAATAGTTTCATTATAATCTTCATCAGTTACTCGGATTCCTAAAACAATATCAGCAATCTCGTTAATTCCAAAAAGCTGAAGATAATCATAACTGAAGGTGGCAGTTTCATTTGCCTTTTTACCTGGTGCAATTTCACTATTAAAATATCCATCCGGGATCATGAATCCATTTATCGAGTTTCCACTAAAACCAAGTGTATTTGCGCTAAACGTTAGTGACTTATCAGAATTATTTTCCAGAGACAGCTTGAGGTTTGCGCTGTAATCATCGTATTCCAGTGCAGTTGCCGTAACTTTGACATTATCTTGATCGAGGATTACCGTTGTTTCAATTATAGCGGATTGATCAAATTCCGGAAGTTCTTCACTGGATTCAATGGATTCTTGCACATCGGTCTCTTCCATGACATCTGTCACGTCGTCAACCGTTTCTGTGGCTGTCATATCAGCTTTTTCGGGTTCTGCTGTTTCAATTTTGCCCTTTCCACATGCTGTCAATCCCAGCAGCATTACGATCGCGAGGAACACACAAATAAGTTTTTTCATTGTTGTTTTCATTCTCCTTTTGTAAAAAATAAAAAGTGCGCCTCCAATGACGGAAGCGCACCGAAAAAGTACGATTCCTCATTGTTACCACACAATCTCTCCGTACCGCAGGGTATGAGAACGAGGGAAAGCACCTTTTACTAAGATGCTTCCCTACAATACGAAAAAATCAATTATATGGCATTTGAATCATATCACAGTTTCTGTCATTCTTCAACCATCTGATCCACTTCTTTATCCCATTTTTCCAAGTCAACGCCATAGTCCAACAACTTCTTCGTGCATAGAAATGGAGTATCAGATCCCTTCATCTCATACCGCTTCGCCAGCTCCTCCATGTATGGCCGGAAGCCAAAGTACACTCGGCGCAGGCGCTCCATCCCGAAACCGAATTCCTCATGCATGAACCAAAGGAACATAGCATCGATTTCCATCATGTTCTTTCGACTCCACTCGGCAAGCTGAGATCGAACTTCACGCTCCATCGCTTCTTGTTCCTTTTTGTTGAATTGGCAACCGAAAATGGTTTTTCCGTTTCGTTTGAAGAGAGGCATTAAATATCGCCCTCCTCCCGGTTTCTACTTCTTTCTGCATCGAACTTCCCGTCAGGATACCGTTTGGCAAGCTTCTCCTGGTTCATAGCCATAATTTTACCGAGAGGATATCCGAACAGATACGCCAGATAGGATACGTACCAGAGAACATCTCCAAGCTCTCGTGCCAGATGCTCTGTATCAATTGTATGGCCATGATACGCGTACTTTTTAACAAGTTCCGATGCTTCTCCGGCTTCACCACACATGCCCATCGCTGCATAGATAACATTCAGCAGATAATCGTGATGATCGGGAGCATACTTCAGAACGTTTTGCTGATACGCATCTGCATCATTATCAATGACCTGCCGTAGAGCTTCCTGTCTTCTTGCCAGCTCTTTTATGAGCGAATCATTGAGACTCTCCACATCTCGGAGCTTCCTCTCCAGATACCGAACCCTCTCAGAAGCGCTCTCAGCCCTCTCCTTGGCTTCTTTTGCCTCTTTCTTTGCATTGGCGGCTCGATCATTGGCAGACTGGATCTTGGCGTCAGCGTCCTTCAGAGCCGTCTGAGAAGCATCTACGCTGTTGTTCGCCGCCCTACGAATACGCTCGAGCTCCTCTCGAAGTTCCAGAATATAAGCAGCTTGCTGCTTTTTCTCATCAGCGAGCTGGTTACGCTGGTTGTAAACCTGACAGTTTTCTTTTCTGAGTTGTGCAAGCTCGTTCTGAAGATTTTTCATCTTTTTCCGAATCTCATCATCGGATACAACTTCGTTTCGTCCGACATCAAACAATTCATCCAGAAGCTTGCGCAATTCGACGGCTCTTTCACAGCCGCCATGCATTCTGTGGATGGTGCCTGAAAGTTCGGCGTTCGCCCTTTCAAGCTCCAGAATATGCTCATGCTGAAGGATGTTATCACGCTCCAGCTCTTTGCAACGATCTCGCATCTTGAGATAATCTTCCGGGGTCAGTTTCATCACATCAATTTCATCAGGGTTCATTCTATATTACTCCTTATTACGCCTTTATAGTATTTACAAGTGATAAACCGCGGTTCGATAAAGTCTACTCCTGCAGGTAAAAGCCGATCATCTTTTTCCAAATCTGCCACGAGCTGAGCATAGTCCTTTTTATACATACAGACATCTTTGTGGATACAGTTCGGACAAGATTCCGGATTCTTTAAAATGCTCATGTCTTCTCTCCTAACTTAATGCCCAATGCCAGAATCTTAAATAGAGCCTCAATACCCAGCAGAATATAAAAAGTGGCCGGAGCTCCAAGCTGAACTCCGACCCAGATCAGACATGCGATAATAATCATCGTTTATTCCTCCGAAGGCTGATTGTACTTATTGAGTGTCATAGTTCCGACCACATCCGGAATCGAAGGCGTCTGCAAAGACAGCAGTCGTGTTACGTCATCTGCTGTATGTCCGTCCCACTCGGGTGCCCGCTCAAGCTCTTCACAGTCGAACAGATACCAATCCTCCTCAGGATAGTGATAGGTATACTGCCCCTGCGGTGTCTTGATACCGACGACGAACCATCCACCGCCAAAGCAAGGTTCGCCATCCGAATGACATTTGGACTTCCACGCCCAAGCCCGATATGCTCCCACCAGAGCCGCGAACAAGATACAGCGCTGCTTATACAAACAGCCGAATGTGTGATACCCATCACTGACGTCTTCAGTCTCGAGCTCGACGCCGTATTTTTCATTGAGATATACGAGATGTTTGCGAATATCAATCTGTGCCATTGCTTTTAGCAACTCCTTTTCAATTTTCTTAAATTCTGCAAGACAATACTGGCTTTTTGTGTTTCCACGCGCGACTACAAAGTTCTTCATCAATCCGGAGGGTCGGTTCATTAGTCGTTCATCTCCTTTTTAAATCCCGTGCATTGGGAGATGTCGTGGACAGTCTTTCTTTCTGAAATGCATTCCAAACAAGTAAGCCGTTTACTGCACCCAGCTTTACAAAACTGACACAAGCATTTTTCATTGCCAAACTGACAATTACCATTTGAGGTGTTCATCAATCCGGAGGGCCGTTCCACCAGTCATTCATCTCCTTATAGCCTTCTTCTGTCATAAACACTGTCTGCTTTCCCGTTTCTTCATCATAGAGTGAAACCGGCAGACCCTTTTTGATTTTATCCACTTCCTCCTGTGTAAACAGGATGAAGATTCTCTCATTCTGGCTTGGCATCGGATATATCTCCTTTCTCCTGATGACCAAAGATAGTTTTCCCATTTCGTTTGCCTATAGGCGTTAAATAGTCCACATGGCCATACTGATTCCACTCATCGACAATCTTGAAATCCTTAGGTGGTGTAGAAGTCTCGACCTTTTTAAGTTGTTCATACAACTCCATCAAAATTGCTTTGGATTTATCAGGAGAATCAGAGCTTTGAAGTTTACGGAGAGTATCTGCAATGATCTTGTCTGATTCCGGGATCGCAAGCTTTTTATTCAGGTACTCTGCGCCACCTGTGATCATCTCCGAATACGGCAGGCCCTCAATCCAATCACAGAGCGTATGCCATTCATCGAGCTTGTGATGCCGCCGGGACTTGTAGATGTTTGCCAGAACCTCATAGCTCATCATGATCGTCCGCTTCTGGTTATAGGAAGTCGGCAGGAGCTGAATCATTTGCCACCAATATTTTTTATTCTTGGTTTTGAGGTATTTTTCTCTATAAATATTCAGAGCGTTAATTACATCATAAAGAATGTCAAGAGGCGTACTTCGACATTCATCTCCCGCCGCAATATCCCAGTTTTCATCAATAGAATCAATGAGATGCTCGTGACTGAAATCATCCACTGTAAACTCTTTAGCATGGATTTTGTGCATCGTCGAGCAAGAATTGGCGACCGTACCAACCTTATACGTATCGAACTCCTTCCACCAGTACAGCGGAGCCGTGATGTCCACATACACCTCGATCATCCGCATAAATTTCCGATGATCGATACCGGCAGCACGAAGTCTCATAATGAGATCCAAGTCATTTGAGCCGATAATGAAATGCGGGTCTTTATCATAGATGCCGCACGTCGTTGTATCTCTCGGACATTTGCCGCATTTGGCTTTAAGTTCCTCGTTGGTCATTTCAGCCTCTTCCCGACAAATGAAACTGTCACTCTGATCCCAAGAGTTCATGGGATTTCGCATTCCTCGGATGGCTGCCGCCCAGCCAACGACTTCTGTTTTTTCGAGTTTAAGCATTGTTGCTTTCCTCCATAAGTTTCTTTGCAGCCTTTATTTTATCGTTAATAGACAATCCATGCGGACACTGATAATCATACAGCTGGCAAGCTATGCACATTGCCCCACGCGTTAGCGCAAAGCAGCGATTTGCCAAAGCTCGACAATCGCTATTTAGCTCTTGGATTCTGGCCATGTAGCCTTCAGACATCTCGCGATAACGCTTCTCAACATCAGCAAGATCTCGTTTCAGGCGCTCATTTTCGACTGTTGCGTCTGATTCCATAGCCTTGCGAAATTCATCAAGATTCATGATTTTGCTCCTTTTTCGTTACAAGTTTCTTGTAAAGATCAAGTGCCTCTTCTCCTTGAAATGCATTGACGATATCAATAGATTGATTCTTTCTTTTTCTACCGACCACCAATACACCGGTGTCTTTATCGGAAAAACTAATGCTGACTAAAAGGGTATCGCTAAGATTTGTCATGGTTTTTCTCCTTTCGTTACATATCAACCTTCATGTCTTTCAGCCTGTCGATATACTCGTCGAGGTATTGTGAAGCACCAGTACATGCATCACAATCCGGCATCTTATCCAGTTCATCGATTATATACTGGATTTCCTCAATCTTCGTCATCAATTCTCTAACCGTGATTTTCATAGTCTTTTCCATTTCAAATTAGGCTGCTGTTCGGAATGCATCTCCAGCAGCGACCTCGTAATATCACTATTTAATACAGATAATCCGTGATGAACATTGCTAGTTTCAGAGTCAGACATATGAGATGCCATATCGCCATTCATAATGAGCTCGACATATTCATTTAACTGCTGAATAGCATCTAGCGTTTTGTGCTTATACCATTCTTCTCGAGTCATACTCATTCTCCTTTACTCTCTGTGGCTATAGTATTGAGAATAACTTCAACTTTATCTACAAGATTCCAATACTCCATCCCGTAAAGGCATGCACAGTTATCGTCCGCATGTCTGTCTGCTTCCTCGTCCGGATCAGAACAAGGCACCTCAATATCTTTTTCTGCTAAAAGTTCATCAAAGAGATCCACAATATCTTCTGCCATATTACGTTTTGTGTACATATTATTTCCTCCTAAAGTATTTACACTTTTCTTCACTGACGAGGTCATCATCCTCGTGAATTCGTGTGTCTGACTTTTTGCAATAGAATTCAGACCAAAGCTCATCTAGACCCAAAAACTCACAGTTAAGACAATCCTCTAAATTCGATTCCTGCTTTTTCTTGGGCTTAGGCTCGTCCGAGAGTGGGACGAACCCGTATATCCCGGACAAAGCCTTTGCATTTTCGCTCATACGAATGGCAGCTCCTTGGCGAGGATGTAATTTTCGCGACAGCAATACGCCGATATGGCTTTGCAAATCATTGTTGCTATGGCTTTTCTTCGTCTGTGTCTTTTATTCATGATCGTTATCCTCCCCACCAGCCATGGATGAGAGCTTCATCCAGCCACATTCCTGACATACAAGGCCATATCCCGGTTTTTCAATTAGCTTTGCATGACATTTCGGGCAGGTAGTTCGACCTTGATGGTTATTTCTGTCAGATCGTCTTTTACATTTTCGAGAGAAACTCATCGTCTATCCTCCAAACGGCAGCTCCTTGGTATGGAATCCAGCAGCTCCCTTATGCCCTCCACCGCCGTATTTCTTGCAGATCACGCTTACATCCACACTGGCAGAATACATGCTGACAATCCATTCCTTGCCGTTAAAGGCGAATGCAATGAAAGCATCGTATTTTCCATCAGGGATCGACTTGAAATACTCGCTGCTGCAATTGCTGAGGTTGACTGCAAAGCACTTAAGGCCCTCGAACTCGGTCTCGAATCCAAACCTCTCCAAATATCCCTTTGCCCAACCATCACGGTATTTAATCATGCTCGCGCCTTCGATGACCATATAGGTTTCAAGGCACCCTTCACGGGATTGTACACGATCAAATTTCAGCCATTCAGGGTTCTGCGGATCAAAGTTGCCGCAGTTAAATGCTGTGACAAAGCGGCGTGTCAGGTCGCCGAACTCGAACTTCCAGACATCCCAGTCAGCAATCAGCTTGGTAAACAGCGGAGCATCTTCTGTCATCTTAATATCAAACGGATGAACTTCACCGCGTCCGTCATTTGTCATATGTGTGAGATAGCAGTATGTCAGCATGCACCCAGCGATTCCATCATACCGAATTCCACGAATATCCTGCCCAAACCCCTTATAACGTTCGATTGCCGTCTTGTGATGATCGATCCATGTGACATCCTGCGTGATCTTCAGCAGCTCCCGCATCTCGTTAGGTGCGATCGAGTAATCCACAATATAAATCTGCTCGTCAGGCAGGATGGTGTCCATCGGGAATGGCTTCTCATAGCTCATCTCGATGAAGTCCATAGTCTCAGTGTGAGGTGCAAGACGAGTTCTGTAGTGCACCCAGAACCCGGCACACTTTCCGTCCGCATCATTATGATAAAAGCATTTCATTGGTCGTCCTCCATTGGCTCATATGTAATCGTGATATCTGCGATTTGCTTACACAGTTCCCTCCAGCAAGCATTGTGAACGGTAAGTTTTTGCCACCAGCTTTCACGCAATGTGTGAACTGCCTTTTTAAGCTTAAACTCAGAAACGTTTTTATATGTCTCGATGGGCCTTCCACAAATATCACAAAATTCCTTTGTCATTTCTTCTCCTCCTTAGATACAATTTTTACCTTGTAGTAGAGCATATTACTCGACAGCAAAAATTCGCCAGTCGTAATTCTCGCCAAATCGCTCTGCCCACGCAGTGTCTTCGAGAACTCCGGCACACTCATTCAGGTCTTCATCTTCGACGTATGACGCTTAAACCTCGTCTAGCGAGACAGCGCAGACCTCGGCAACACGTCTACACATCTCATCATGGGCTGCATCATGCGTGTCAAAATACTTAGGATCGGCAATTTTCCGCTCCACTACTTCGATCAACATATACTTCATAATATTATCTCCATAAACTCAGAAACATTCTTATATGTCTCAATGGGCCGCCCACAAATATCACAAAATTCCTTTGTCATTTTTTATTCTCCTTTACCAAAGACCTACATAATGAGTAATAATACTAGTCCATGCGGCAGCCATAATAACTAGCTGGAAGTCAAGCTTATTCTTATAAACAATCTTGACTATCACCAGACTTGTCATCCACAGCGCGGTAAACCAGCACAGAATATACAAAAGTGTAAGCATTATTTTGTCTCCTTGCTTATAATTTTCACCTTGTATCCGAGCTCTTTCTCAATTTCTTCAATCGTCATGTCATGAGTGAAGTAGTTCGTGATAATATCGAAGGCATACGCTGGCTCGGTAATTCCACGCTCCTGTGCCAGCTGACAAGACCCCATATTCAATGGAATCTCCTCCAATCCCGGAATCGAAAATCTAGACGAGCGAAGATAGATTCCAACAGTCTGAAGCGTAGTATTGGGAAAAGGAACTGCTTGCGTTGGAAATGGGCACTGAACATCGGGAAATATCACACGATGCTCACCCTTTTTGTCTTCATAAGCATACGTGAGTTCAAGATGCCAATTTCCAGTAGATGTTTGATATGGTCTTATGCCAATGAGTCTTTCATTTTTTCTCATTTGTACCATGCTCCTTTTCATATTTATTCTGTGCGCAGAGAGTCGCGTGTTCTTCATCACAGAACTTAATCTCCGTTGGATCCACACGTCGAATCCCATCATCAAATTCCACGATGCCTGAAACATAGCTGATAACGCCTGCCGGGGGCGAGCCAATTGTCAGGCCAGCTGGTACAGGCTTGCTGAAATGCTCCCAACAGTGAAAATATCCTAGCTCGCTTTTAACCTTGCAGAGCCGGTGTTCGAATTTGGCTATAATATTAACAGCCTGCAGAGTTGCCATTACCAAGTCCTCCTTAATCCGCCGCAGCATGATTCAATACCAACATGACCATACTCGGAGCAGATCTCATCAGTGAGATTCGCTACATATGCAAGAGGTTCTCTTGCCGCAAGCTCTTTACGATCTCGCTCCCATTCATCCATATACGGCGAGACATAGAGGAATGTAAGCATCCGGCCGAGTTCGACATAATGGTTTTCGATCACATGATAGACAAGATTTCCAGACTGCTTTTCAAACTCATCTACTCGTTTCTGCTGTTCCTCTGTGAGCCAGAAGAGAACACCGAACTGAGAGTAGTTCACAAGGTTCTCAGTCTTAAAATCGTGAATGGCATTGGAATGAATATGAAGCAGAGCCATACGAGCAATAGCTTCTTCTTTCATCTGTTCTTTTGTTGCATTTGACATGATAATGTCCTCCCTGTTTTTAATTCTTGATAAAGAGATACCAGGAAATGCACTGTGCGATGGCCTCACGCGTTTCCTGCAGGTTTTTGTTATAAAAGACAATGTCACAGATATCTGTGCTGAACGCCGCTCTATCGTTCTCCAGGCGCTTCACAATAGCATCCTCAGGATCTCCGCGCAGGAACATTCTCTTTTTCCTGGCGGGCTCCGTAGCCCAGATACCGAGGACCTTCACCTTCTTTGCACCATGATAGTGCTCTTTAAAGAAAGCAACCCCAGCCGGATCAATGACATAAATATCATTTTCCTCAACTTGAGCCGCTGTAGCAGCATAGCGATGACCGCAGAATTCCGTGTAACCGACCAGATCAGTGAGATTATCAAATTCTTTGTCAGTCACGAAAATGTGTCCTTTTTCATGGCGAGAGCGTGGCTTTCTGGTGGTATAAGACTCGATCTGCTTGAGATTCATGGTTTCTACCAGCTGTTCGGCGATCGTGCTTTTTCCGCTTCCAGAAGGACCAACGATAAGGAAAATATAGTTATTCATTGCTCGTCCTCCTTTTTCGTGCTTCCATTAGGTCTGATGACTTCACCGATCATTTTGGCAGTTAATGTCACAGCAACGTCTTCAGATAAACCCGCGTCTAATAACGCGTTATAAAATATTGCTGTCATTTCAGCCATTGCACCGACTGATTGTATGAAATTGCTTAAATCCTCCATAGTTACATGTCCTTTCATAAAAATAAAAGCGAAGACGCCTTGTATCAGACGTCCCGCTTCGTCACAAGTTAGAAGATCTTAATGCCTTCTCTCTCCAAAATGTCTTTGAAAATCGCGCAGTTCTCAATCGAGTTCCGTTTGATCGATTCCTGAAATTCACGTTTCAAACCATGCCGATTGCTGATCAAATATACATGCTCAATGCTTGGGTTTACCACCTGCATCATGCGTGCAATACGTTTGATCTCAGCAATGTCGATGTTCTCATCGTAAATGCAGAAATACTTGAGTACCCGATATTGATACTTTGCATCTCCAATGCCATAAAGAATAAGATTGTTCATAAAATATCAACTCCCTTCATAAAGCGCATTGTATTTTACGCGCAATCGAGAGCAGATATTGTGCTGTGTGCACTGCCCACGGATCATCCAGCGGTAAACTCATCCCAGTTGAATGGTCAAAGTTCTCAAATGCTTTTGCTAAAGGGCATGCCGCGGCAATTTTTGGATATCGATTCTGTAATTCCTCAAGCTCAAGGGCCCATTTGGACCATGTTGCATCGTCAATCAAATTAGCATTGAGTTTGTAATAAATTACGCTATGCACAAGCACCTGGCGACGCCGCCGGCTAATCAATTCTCTAATCTGATTTGATGTCATCGAACTTATAGGATTCATAAAAGCCAAGCCTTTCAAAATATACACGATACCAGCGATGAGCACGATTAACTTCAATCACAACACACGGTTCTGGATTACTTTCTTCACTATTCTTATAATCGCCTCGTCTGATGAATGACTCCATCCGTCGGTCACCGACTTGCGGAATCCGCCTCATTTCCCGAAGTAAATTCCGCAACATTCGATGACATCTGTACCCTGCGGAAATTCTGCACACCAAATATAATCATCGGTCAAATCACTATGATTACCTTCTAGTACATCGAAAGCTGTGTCCCAAGCTCGCTGAACAGCGGCCGCTTCTTCTGGATACGATGCTTTGACGGGCCACACCACGCCAGTAACAGAATATAAACCCCATTGCGGAGCTGGATCACCGTCAGTCAGGATTTCTTCGATAGTGGTACCCTTAAAGCGAGGATCCTTAACACGATTTAGAACGACATCTGCAACTCGCTTCCGACACAAGTCACAGCACGTGTCTCCACCAGCTTCCTGATAAATAACACAAGCAATTCGTTCAACATCTTCTTTGAATTTACATTCTAGTCCACCTTTTCCGTCATAGCTGGGCTCATCGTTGGCATCCGTATGGGATTCCTTATAATGATTCAGAACGACCTTCTTGACATTTTCCTCATTTGCCAAGGTATTTTTGTAGACGTTCGGTTCAGCATATATAAGTGTCGTCAGCTCGATCATGGGTTCTTGTTTCTCATGCATACGAACTGCTTCGAGTTCCTGCTGTTGTTCCATATTTTCGCTCTGATCCTGAATGGCCAGCATTGCTGCACAGAAAATAATTCCCATTGTGAGCATAATAAAAATCAAAAGCATCAGGTACAAATTGTTGCGTCGTTTCATTGAACTTTCTCCTTCTTAAAAAATCCAGCACGCTTGAGATACGCGCCTTCATTGAATGTTTTCTTGTCTGATAAAGCTCGGTAAATTGCAAGATCAATGGCACTTCGGCTTCTCAGGTGATAATAGTAGAGGTCTTGGTAAGGGGTATTAAGGCGATTGATACGACCTTCGGCTTGGTGCTGCACCTTGTAGGAATAGGTTTGGGAGAAAAATATAATTGTGTCTGTCGTGACGCAATTCCATCCTTCACAACCCGCCGTGTACTGCACCAAATAGACCCACTTGTTGCCGGTAGGAAGCGCGTCATGTTTATGCCCATTCCATTCAGCGATTTCAGTTCCTGCTTCATATCCGATACTCCTCAGAATCTCTAACTCGTAGTCGAAGTTATAGAATATAATTGCTTTTGGATGGTCTTCCAGAATTTCCAGCACAGCAAGCTGTCGAGAGTCATCTGAGTTCACAACCTTTCGCCATGCGTAACATAGCTCTGATGCAGTCTCAATTGGTTTCTCAAGCCAGGGATTCCAGCGTGTTCGCGTCAGATCACGATAGGCCGAAATATCATAGGCGACGAACACATCTTCGTGATGCGGAATCGTTGTCCGCTGGTCATCCATTTGGACAAGCACCTGATCCCGAAGTCGGATGAGACGGTTAGTATTAAAATATCCACGCACTTTCGGAAAACTGACTCGCGGGTCCCAGACGATATGTTCGTTGCTGAACTGTGTACGATTCTTATAGAATCTATTGGCGACAAAGACCGGAATATAATCCTCCCACTTATCACCAGGAGTTGCCGAGAGCAGGATCCAATGATTTGCCTTTGTAATTTTCAGGAAGCTCTTTACCCATTCTCCGCGACCCACAACACGCTGTTCATCGAATATAAAGAAAGCGCCCTTGATGTCCTTGTACTTCTGGATATTGTTCCAGGAGTCGATGACAACAGAGTGCTTAAACGCATCATTTTCGGGATTTGTGGACATACGAAAGTTTGCCAGCTCGGAATCCCACTCAAATGTGTCTCGCTTGCGGGCAGTCGTAATAATGTAGAGATCTTCAATTGTTTGAGGAATCGTCCCATATACGATCGTATTCCCGCTACGATTTTGCTGTAGACAGTAGTATGCGAGGGACGTTCTGGATTTGCCACTTCCGACCTCGCCACAGAGAATACATCCGTTATGCATTTTTTTGACTGCTTCGAGCTGAAAATCGTAAAGGTTGATCCCGCTCATTCGTTCTTTTCAAATTTGACAGGACGATGGGTGTATTCATTGACAGGGTGATTGAGACACTCATCACACGGTTCTTCCTGCTCAGTCTTTTTCAGATACTTGCATTTCGAGCAATAAGGATCAAAATACACTTCTTTATAGTTGGAAACCATATAAAACCTCTCCTCTCAGTTTTTATGATTATCGTAGATGCAATACCAAAGCCACGTAACGATTGAAAAAATACCCACAAGACACTGATGTTCGCCAATCCATGTAATGACGGAGTTGGGAACTGTCTGAAGTAGCAAAATCCAAGATACAATCGTAAGATACAGGCATATTTGCTTAATGGTGTTATGCATGGCAATACCCTCTTAGCAGCAGTCTTTTGGGTTCCGGTAAATGGATGGTCCATGTTTCATCTTTTTCAGGTTTGAGACTCATACCGAGAGTCCCAACCCAACCTCTTTTCGTATCCTCATAAGAACTCGACTTTACACCAGCAATTTCCTTTACCTCGGCCACAGTGATCTGACCATACAACTGAATGATCTCACAAATATCATGCCATGCATTCTCGCAGTCTTGCTGTGTTGCAAAGCGCCAGTCATAAGCATAAGCACAACGGCACTTTCCATATAGAAAATCTGAAATCTTATTTGCTACACGATTTGCACAAGCCTTGCGGATCTCATCAACAGACATCATGTGCCCAACAGTCTGTGCAGCCCCAATGAAAAATCCTAAAGTCAGCCCGAGACCGAATACAAAACGTTGTTTCATAGTTGTTAAACCTCCAAAATATCAGTCGCCGAAATCGCAGTTTTCCACATCCAGATTATCGCTATCAGGGACATACTCAAGAGTTCCAAGCGGAATCTCAGCGATATGTTTTTTTGCATATTCAATTGCTTCTTCAAAAGTTAGTTCACTAGGAACCATAATACTGCTGTTATATGTTGCTAAACACTGGATAGTGACATTAAGCTTCCGCATAGTAGTTAAACCTCCAAAATATAAGTCGGGAGCCCATATTTCAGAGCTCCCGAGATGCACAAATTACTGCTCGTTGTACTGAGCGTAGGCATCTGCCCACGGATCTTCTTCTTCGATCGTTACATGGAGCACCTTCAGGTATGCCTTATACCCGGACTTGCCATTAACCTCCCAATAACGGGGACGAACCGTCATATCAGCATTGATGATGCGAGCACGGTCAAGAATCGCGCAGGTGTCCTCATTCAGCTCTTTCCGAGTCTTGCCCGAGTACATGCAGATCTTCGTCGGGTAATACTCATTGAACGCGACCTTGACATCCATATACCAACGCGGCTCATCATCTTCATTGCGCAGCTTGCCCTCGCGCAGCTTCCAGCCGTCTGCAAGCAAGGAATTGGCCAGCTCCGGATCATCGATACGGATGGTGAAGTAGCGGTTGCCTTCACGGTTGTAGTCTTCCATGCGGCCAGCGAAGTTACGCTTTACGATCTTTGCGCCCTGAATATTAAGGGGAGGGATGTTACGAACGTTTTCCATAGTGTTGAAACTCCTTTTCAAAATATAAATGTTGATTTATCTGACAGCGAATGTATCGCCGTTTGACCAAGGTTCCTCCGCAGTTTCCCACGGAGGCGTGTCTTCTTTCCCGTTAATGAACCAGTCTGCATCACCGAATTTAGAAATCGCGGCTCTGGCATCATCGACAAGTGCGTCATAATAAGAAACGTCGATGCACGCTTCCTTCTCTAGAAGCCGCACCGACTCAGATTCCAGCCACCGATAACCTTTCGACCCGGTAGCTGCCGCATATCCTTTTTCTCCGGTTGTCTTGTTTGTTGTTTCGCGCATCAGCAGGCCGCCACCGCATCCAGCTTTGATCGGACAGAACTGACCCACTCGTCCAACATAAATATAATTATGCTCGTCAGGAGGAAGGTTCTCGTTCATGTCCAGTGAGAGCGAGGACGTTACTGATTTTGTTTCACAGAGATCGCCAAACTCGATCGGTTCATGCGAGAAGAGTGCCTTGAACACATACGGGACTGCAAACTGCGTTCCCGTTGCAGACCATTCGTTCGGATGTTTTCCATTTTTCTCTGGAACATATCCGTACTCGTTTTTACACCATTCAGGATCTGCATACTTTGCGATCAGAACGGCATTATTGACGAGACACATTTTTTCATAGGTCGATTCGTGTTCGAAAATATAACCATACTGTTTCGCATAGTCAAAGCAGAACTGAATGATCTCCTGCGTCGCATTCGGGATCTTGATCGAGTCTGTCTTGATGTGCGCAACTGTAAATCCACGGGACTGTACCTCATTCCTGAGATTGATCATGAATAAAGCACCGCGCTTTGCGACAATGTTGTCCACATTACGTTTGTCCCGAAATGGATTGTCAAACTTTGCCGATGTGAGCCCATACACAGAGTTGATGACTGTTTTCAGCGCCAGAGACAGATCATCCGTCGTCATCTCGCCCCGCTCGATCATGTCGATGGCTTCGTTTAGACTACCATTCAGCATAGACCGAGCCTTATCGAACTCCTTATGTTTGATTGCAACACGGGCATCTTTGATTTCTTCAAACCGCTTCGTGTAGATGGGGCCGAAGAGCTGTTCCGCAATGATCGAACTTGGATGCATGGATGCAACGTCCAAGACCACAACATTCCGGTGCATACCAGGTTCAGCGTAGACGTAGCCACCTTCGCCAACCGTCTGTTGATCAGGATTCGGGTTGAGTGCACTCACATCCCGATAGGTTGATTTCCCGTACTCGTATTTGTATCCGGGAAATACAGGCCGATTCTGATCATCAAACAGGTTGTACGTATCGCACTCAGATTTGAAGGGCAGATCTTTTTCCGGAGGCCAAACCCACGAATGCGTCGGAATGGATGTATCACCCATATCACGATAGTTGAACTGGCTTTGCGGATGCTTCTCCTTGCCAAATATAATTCTGGTAGAGAGACTGTTCGTAGTGTCGTTCGGTAGCATACCTGCAACTTTCGCCAGAACCAACCGCGCATTCCAATCCGCCTTGAGATGATCAAACGTTGCTTCTGTTGCAATTACATCGTTCTCGCAATACTCAGCGACCTTATCCCACATATCCTCTGGAACTGGCTGATCCCACGGCAAACCAAGTTCCCGATGATGAATACCGAGTTCAATCTCGAATTTCTTCAGGCTCTTTTTGTTTGCTGCCGATGCGAAGTTATAAATATCCGTGTAAGAGATATTGTATGCCTCACCGAACAGATCACCATTATTGTGGTCATTGATGATTCTGGAAGATAGTTTGAAGATCTCCATCGGGCTGTAACCGAGCATGGCTGCGTACAAGATGTGATTATCGTACCGGCGGTTGTTAAATCCGACCAGCTTATAGTGGAAGAGCTCTTCAACCTCACGGGGTTTCGGATTCACCATTCGGACACAAGAATGTCCAGGCCCTTGAATCTTCCAAACAATCAGGAAGAGGTTCGGGAAGACTTCGACATCGAAGAATATAATTGGATCGTTCTCATTAGAAGCAATCGGATCTGCCGGATCATCAGACTTGAAGTGCATCTTTGTCGCAAGTTTCAGGCAGTAGTCCGACTGATTTGTACTCTTCATGGCAAAGTTGATCACAGCGTTCTCCATATCTCCAACATCATAGTGCATCCCGCTGTTATAAGCGTCCTCTAGCACTTTGTAGATGAAATCGACATTGGAGCGTGTATCGCCGTGGATCTCTTTGCGTAAACATTTCTGAATCGTAGTACGAAGCCCTTTTTCGCTCTGTACCACATTCGGATCAATCATTGGTTTCTCTCCTTTCAGTGGAAGACCTGAACTGAGCGTCGCAATCGGAAGATTATTGCATTTCGACAATTGACGCCGAAGCGAACTCTTCCCCTTAAAGGTCTTCACCTCAATGTGATCCGCGTAAATGGAATCAAGCTTGGATACATCGCCAGTGTAAACATAATGAAGATGAATCCCAGCACCCGATTTACTCAGTTCAGCATAAGTTGGAGGCCATTTCGACGCTTCTTTCAGATTGCGTTCAAATGACTTCTTTCCGTCATCGCCAGAAATATCAAAGTCAATAAAGACGTGTGTTTCAGGGCCGCGAACGTAATGAAGTCGATGCGTGTCAAGATCTTTCAGCTTTGTAGATACATTTTCCCATTTTTGAGATGGTGTTCCGGCATTGGAGGCATATTGTGCAGGGCAGTCGGCATAAGTTTCGTCCAATCGTGATTTTTGTTCATAGAACTCCAACCATGTCGATTTTGTCGGCTCTGGAATGATCCCAACATCCTTTCCATCGATCTTGTCTGCCCGGAATCCCTGATAGAAACTACGAACCCGATTTCCATCCGCTGCATTGTAGCGATCTGAATATTCTTGGAAGTAGTTCTTTAATTCCTCTTTAAACAGACGCTGCGAGAGGGGATAGGGGACATTTGCATCTTCGCAGTATGTACGATACATCGCCCATGCCGCCTTAAGTGTTGTCGAATCCTCAGATTTGAACACATAGTAGCTATCGAGAATATAATTGTAAAAATCATTGGAAGCACCAAGCATCCCGAGTGGAACGTAGTCATCATAGCGACCGGGATTTGAAAGATAGACCTCCTGACAATGATAGGCAATCGCACCCAGTTCAAATGCAATCTGTTTCGTCACAACATTGTATTCTTTCGGGGACAGCTTTTCTCCGGAAGGGGATACGTCAATCAGTCGCCGGAGCAGGCCAGATTTTGCATCCGTGATTTTTACTGGCTTGTTGGTACCCATAAAGAGAAATGCTTTGAACTGATTCGAATAGGTCGGACGGAACTTCTCATTGACGGTCATGATCTCATGAGAGACAAGTGAGTATTATCTTCAATGCGCGACAAGTCACCATCATGTTGGATGGCAACAAGCGGATTGGTCTTAAAGGCTTCCAGTGCAAAAGCATTTGAAGACGAGCCAAGTGCTTTAGCATCGAACACCGAGTAATAGCCTTCAAAGAGCTGCTGAATGATGTTCAAGACAGTGGATTTACCTGTGCCCGCAGCGCCATACAACACCATGAACTTTTGCAGCCGCTTAGATTCGCCAGATACGATTGAACCAATCGCCCATTCGATCTTCATCCGCTCTTCCGGAGAATATAAAACAGACATTAGACGATCGTATGCTTCATGACTGCCTTGTTCCAATGGATACGGCAGACACTTACTGGCATAATCTTTTTTACTCGTCGGCATATTGGAGAATATCAATTTCTCGTCCAGCATGTGGTAGGAATCTCGCATATCTCGTTGGCAGAACTGGTGCCACGCACCGATGACTCTGGTTTCAGAATCCCGGACATGCAAGACTCTTGGATGTTCGCCGAAGAGCTCTTTGTTCTCTTTTGCGTATTTGTCGAGTTCATAGTCGATTCGATCCAAAACGTCCTGCTCGTCCGTAGACCACATTCCTCGGTCTTCTAGCCAGATTGCATAAAAGTCCCCGCCGCGAATCATGAGATCAGAAGACTTACAAATCCTGAACTTCGGGTAGATTTCAATACCTTGCTTGCTGCTTCTGGTAGAAATCCTGAGGAAGTCAAACATAGAGATCCTTATTCCCCTTTATTCTGATTTTTCTCCTTTTCGAGTGCTGCCACTCTCTCATAGAGATTTTTGATATCGGAATAGGCAATTGCATGCATAAGGCAGAGCAGACCAAGACTTAGGGTGACAAGGTTGTTGACCTTGTTCTGAGCCTTGAAGAACTTTGACACTGCAGTAAAGCCCTTAGCCGTTGCCAGAAATTCCTGGTCATAATTCCGCATGTTTTTGAAAATATAACGAAGCATCTCGTCCATTGTTAACATCCTTTCTCGTAAATAATACTATTTAGGTACCAGTTCATCTGATACCAGATTTCCACAGTTCTTAAATCGCGCTTACATGAGGGAATTGTAAACAGTCCGCCTTTTCCATTTGGCTTATACTTGCCATCCATGAATCGCCGAACAATGACCATAACTTTATGGCGGTCGAATTGGTCATCCGTCATATCGTCCAGTCCGAGACTCTGCAGCATCTCCATGAACCATTGCGGTAAGCGATTGCCCATTGCTGGATTTGTCATGATGTCCTCTTCCATACGAAGAGCTAGAGCGACCATCATCTCCAGCATACTGCATGGCCTACAATCGAGCAGTGACCCAATCTCTGGATGGATATAACCTTGATCGTAACCAAAACGATATCGGAGATCTTCACCATCCTGTGCACGATTCTCATCCATAGGTAAACGCGGATAAAACGTGACATTGTTCAGATATGCGCAAAGTCTCCGATATGAAATATCATTTTGGTCTGGAAATGCGAGCTGATACATCCACTCAAAGTAGGCGTCAGTCAGCTCATTCTGATTCATGGAAATCCCCGTACTTTCTCAAATCTCGGACGATTTCATAATCGATGTGGCGCAAGTCATTTCGAATGTGGACAGAGTCCTCATCGTAATCTCCGAAATGAGAAGCAAAGTCCAAGCCGATCGATGTAGCGATTTCAGGAAGTTCTAGTGGATCCTCATCTTCATCGACCAAAACACCATCTGCATAGTAGGTATAGCAGACAGCATCGTAGTTATCGAGCGTGTCAAACTCTTCTGGTTTGATGACATATGGCTTGGTGACGCTGTCGCCAGGCGTCTGCTCATTAGGATCATCTTCCAGCAAATCCTTCGGAGAAGTCCGTGTCTGATAACCAGACTCACGAACCAGCGCCCGATAGTCCTGAAGTTTGGACTGCCGCTCCTTTTCATAAGCGATCTGCTCCGCCGTCATCTGTGGCTCTTTTTTCTCGTTTTTTTCTTCCTCTACTTTTTTGGGCGCAAAGGCGTCCTTCACCGACTGAATTTCTTCGTCAGCTCTTTTTCTGTGATACTCTTTCCAAAAGTACCACGAAGCACCTGCGCCAACAGTAACGCCAAGTGCAAAATATAATGCTTTATGCATCTTCATCCTCCTTCAACGTTCCAACTGTGACGGCAAGTCCGCCGCACATCAACGCAAGACTGATAAGAAGCCCGCCAACGATGTGACGCTTGCGTCTGGAATCAAGAATATAATCAATTTCTGTGATAACAGCCCCAAAGACGTCCATGTCAGCCTCCAAGCACCAACATACCCGACACAAAGAAAATGCCCGCCACAGCGGACAAAATATAACTGAGCGTTTTCATGTCAAAACCTCCTTACAGCTTGTCGATGATGACACCATCTACATTGAAGTCAAGCAGAATCGAGCGCTCATATCCGTTGACAAAGCGCTCCGTCGAACGGTTAGTGTTGTAAATGCCGAAGTCAATAAAACTCGGATGCTCGGGTGTATAATACCAACCGACGACCTGTCCTTCCTGCGTCGGTTCACAAAGATCAAGCTCACGATAGACTTCGTTTAGGAACACAAAACCACACGCTTGAAGCTTGTTGTTGAGCATTGCCTGTTTTCCGCGAAGGAACATAAGATTCAGTTCCGGATCCTTCATCCATTCGCGGGAGCACTCATCAAAGAACTTCGCATAGCCGCTCGGCATTGTCGCAATGTCAATGGACTTCTTGAGCTTTTTCTGCTTTCCGTTTTCATCCGTCTCAGTCTCATCAACCTTCTTTTTCTCAACAGCATAGCGGATTTCTTTTTCTGCTTCTGCACCGATCTTTTCTGCAACGCGATCCTGATACTGCTTAAATGCCGTATAGACAGTTGTATATGCTGCAGCGAGAGACTCGTTGCGATCTTTCATGATCCGATGCGAAGAGAGCAGACAATAGATCGACAGACCGCCAAGCACAACTGCCGGACCATAGATCTTCGCGAAGTCCAGACTTGTCTGCGCGTATGCCAAAACAAGCGCCTTCTGACTGCCAGAAGTTGTCTGTTCATTCTCGCTCGCAACAGTGGTTTCTTTGGCTTCATCGATACGCTGCTTGCTGTCGTCAAGAACAGCATCGAGCTTCCTGGTTCCGACACATGCCAGAATCACCGTACCGACTGCACCAGCAATGCCCGCAATCAGCAGGATCTCCGGAGAATGAGCTTTTGCTTTTGCACTGAATTTCGTCAAGGTATTAGCAGCCTTTACCATCATTTCGTTTTTCATTACAAAATATCCTTTCTTTTATTTAATACAAATCGGTCTGGGCATCTGAATGACATAGCCCTCAGGGATGCGGATAGAGCGAGCTCCAGGCATTTCGGTCCAACCGTAGTTCATATCAGTCGGGCGGCCGGTGATACCGCACAGATCATAGAGATCTGCAATACTCGCCTGGCCATATTCCTGAATGATCTCGCTCATCTCCTGCAAGATCCGTTCTGCATCCCCGCGAGAGCCAACGATCGGATCTTCATAGCCATAGCCCGTATAATTGGTTTTCTGGGTGCGCTGCGGCTGATTCAAGCTGCTATAGCAGTTGCCATAGTTGTATTTTGTTCCTGGCGCTTTTCCGCGATTGATCGTATCACCCCACAGCATCATCTGAATGCCGTTTGTAACAATATCTACGATGACAGTCTTAATTGCAGGAACAACCACATCCATGAAAATGTGATTCTTGACAGTCCGGACATCCTCCGCAATAAAGACATCGCCCAGACGCTTTCTGGTCTTTGCTTCGCCCGTGATGAGCTTTTCCCGCTTCTCACGCGGTGCATTGTTCTCTTCCAAAGATTTGATTTCAGCCATAACCGGCTCCTTTCACTGTTCGAGCTTCACAAGCTTGCCTGGGAGATTGACCTTACTCGCCGGAATCAAGCCGTTCTGCTGCTTATACTGGAAGATCAAATTACTTTTTGCTTTTTTCTCGCTGGAAGCATACGTCTCGCCCTTCCAGTAATTTGCGACACAACGATCAAACATTGTGACCGGACCGGTGTACGAATATAAATCCATAGTCAACCTCCCTCATAAAAATAAAAGAGAAGAGCCCTTGCGGACTCCTCTCACTGAGAATTACGGATTATTGATTGAGTTTAATTCTCATTAACCTCAACGATGTCTTTAGGTTCTTCGGCCTTCTTCTCGAATTTGCCGGCCTTCTTCTCCTTCGCTTTCTGAAGTGCAGTCTTACCTACGGCGAGTACCTTCTTGCCAAACGGTTTAATCGCGGCCTCCCATGCAAGCACGGACAGTCCGCCAATAATGCCGACGCCAATAGCGGTTTCACCAGCAGTCATAACATGCACATCATCCTGCTTTGCAGGAGTCAGTTCCGTCGATTCGGAAGTAGCTTCCGTTTCCTTCGTGATGACTTCGTTGTTTGTAGTGTTTTCCATTGTTAAAACTCCTTTATAATAATTTGGTATTTCTCCATTAGAGCAGATGTAAATTTCGCGCAATCAGACCATATTGACAAGTTTATCAACATCGTTCTTTACAACGCTCAGCTTAAAATTAGCCGACAGACACACATGCTTGTCATCTGCAGTCTCATAGAGCTGAAGATCCGAGATCTGTACATCTACATCGCAGCCAAACTTCTTTTTTGCGATCCGACGTATAATTCGAGAGACGATTCTCTGTCCAAATATACTGTTGAAGTTCAAATTCATCTGTCGTCACCTCATTCATCGAATCCAATCGCAGGCTGCACACGGAAGTCGATTGCTAAGCATGGCTGCTGATCCTGTGTGAGCTGACCACTAAAGATCGGATCAATCAAGCCTTTGTCGATCTTCCATCCGAGTTCATTACCAGCCTTTGTCTCCGTCAATCCGATCTCATAATAGAAATCGTTCAGGCTTACATATCCCGAATCCAGCATTTCACGACTAAGGGAATTTGCCGCTTTCGTGATAAAGTCTGGATCTGACTTAAACAGCCGATCTGACCACGGATCATAGCACAAAGTCTCGCCCTTTCGTGTTACAAGGAGCTTGTCCGTTTGAATTGGCTGGCGCTCAGTACGTTCTTTAATTGCGGCATCACGGATCTCTTGCTCTTTTTCTGGACCAACCATCTCAAGTGTCTTGGCCTGATAGTCCCGAAGTGTTGCCTCTGAGATCGAATAGGCTGTAGCCAGCGCTGCATTTCGTCTCAGATTTGTAGATGTGGCAAATATCAGGCAGGCAGCAGACGAGAGACCAATGCCAACTGCAGGCACATAATGGCGCCAAGCAGATACGACGGCCTCTTTTTTGGTATAGGCATACCGATCACCATTATGGTTCTTCTGACTGTCCTGCCGCACTTTTTCAAGCGCCTTCGGTGTGACTTTAACAGCCATCACTGCGGCTGTCGTAAATCCGGCGATTCCAAGTGCAGTCAGGATCTCAGGAGAATGTTTTCGCATCGCCTTCCATGCACAAGTCATCATACTTGTTAAAGTTGTCGTCTTCATACTGAATACTCCTTCTCAATGAGATGTAATAGCGTCTCCGCGGTATGAATCGCAGAGGAGAATATAAGGTTTTTATTGTCTACGCAAGACCTTGTGGTAGCGATAAGAGAGAGCAAATATCCGTCGGCAACTGCAACTGGATCTTTTTCGCCGCGGTTAAGTAGGTGTGACAATAGTTCTTCTGCTGCCCATCGTTCATAGATTCTCTGGTCAAATTCCCTTCGACCCCATTCAATCTGAGGCGAAGGAAGCGCAGTCTCTATGTACTTCACGACAAGTTCAGCTGCATCCATAGTAAATATAAAAGAAGAGCCTTATTCAGACTCTTCTTCGTTGGATTCAGCCAGAACTTTCTGAGCTTCTTCACGTGCGATTTCTCTCGTTTTCTGCTCGTCCAGATACTGGTCCAGTAATGGTAATACCAGACCAAGGACGGACGATACGACGCCGAGAATTTTCAGTGTATCGATCTTTTTCATAAGTTCATGCCTCCTTCATAATAAGCGGTGTTTTTTCCGCGCATTCGAATTCAATAGGATCAAATTCGTCTTTGGTGTTCAAATAACAGGGCGGAAATGGGCAGGACAGGATATAGCATTCAAACTCATTCCCGTCATCACCAACGAGTTTCGTCAGTTCATGCTCGAAGTCAACCCATTCATAGCCATAGAATTCACCAGCCTCACAAATATCCCAACCGGCAATATCTCCGCCTTCAATTGGATCAAGTCCGAGAAGATCATAGAGATCATTTAATGTGGCTTGTCCGCCTTCAATCACGAATTTGCGATTGAAATGGTACTCTGCATCCCGAACTTCCAGCATTGTACTTGTGAAATACCTGCCTGAGATCATATCGTAGAACGTGCAAACATCTCCGACTGGATTCGGGCTAGGACACTCATCAACTGTGTCCTGTGCAATCGCCGTTTTCACTTTAGCAGGCGCATCCTCGCCAAACAGTTCTTTGATTTTACTGTCGTACTTCTTCAGACTCTTTGCTGCAATGCTATACATTGCTACAAGAGATGCCTGCTGCTTTTGATTCATTGCTTGAATTCCAATGATGCAAGCAATCGTTCCAGCTGCAACAGCACAAACCGGCCATGCAGAAGGAGCTGCAGCTTTGACAACCTCAATTGGATTCAAAACTCCCCCTCGTTCTAAACGTGCATCTTCCACGGCTTCCTGAACCTCAGGAGCCTTCTTCACTGCCAGAAGTGCAGTTACAATGACCCCCGCACATGCCAGACCGGTTGCAATCAACGGCCCAGCTTTTCGAATGTTAATTCGCATGATTGATACTTCCTTTCAGAAAAATATAAAGAAGAGACTATGTCGGACTCGAACCAACAACCTCAAGATTTTTATCTTGTGCTTTACCATTTAAGCTAATAGTCTCTTCATAATACAACTTGTAAATTTTGCGTAAAAAAGAGAGAAGTCCGTGTAGGACCTCTCCCATTGGAAATTACTTGTGGAAGATCTTATTCCAGATTCCAGTGATCTTTTCACCGACCGTTTCAAGCCAATCCGTGGCATAGCAAAGATACGTGATTGTACCAGCAATCAGACCCATAACCACTGCCAAAATTGACAGTTCCTTAACAGTCAGTTCATTAGAATTTTTGTTCCAGAATTTCATAATAATATCTCCTTTATTTTGTTATTATTTCCATTAAAGCAGATGTAAATTTCGCGTAAAAAGAAAGAGTCCGTGTGGACCCTTTCATACATAGATGTAATTTCTTTTTGCAAAGAACAGCGGAATTGCAACCATGCACATAAGTATAAATCCTGTGGCTTCCTTTTCCGTTATCATCGGAATTGCCGATAATACCAGTAAACAGACAGCCAGAATTTTGTTTCCGAGTGTAGATTTCTTTTTCATAATTATTCCCTCCATAAAGTGTTTACTTCATAAAGGGCGGTGTATTTGCCGCGAAAAAAGAGAAAGAGTCCTTGCGGACTCAATCTCTGGTTCTTTTCTTTCGGTTTTTACCCATTAGAATCAGAATGATAATGCCAACGATCACATCTCCGAAGCCGACAACAGCCAATCCAATGCCAATACCTCCAATACTGACAATGACCACTGCGCCTACAACAAGTGCGATCAACAGCAACACAAACATAACCATAAGATAAACCTCCTAAATATAATTACTTTCATTATAGGAGGTGTTAGTTTCGCGTCCTCAGATGTCAGCGCGATCGAATACAGTTTCCCAGCGTTCGCGTTTGAGTGGCTTCATCTTTAGTGCCCACATGATTTGTCTGACTGTAACTGTGGGGTATAAGTTATTTACTGGTTCAGCGGCTTTAGTTTTGAAATAGCGATAAAACTTTGGATGCCGGTAAATATCATCAGCAAGACCTGCATCCACCTCAGTCCAGTAGGTTGTCTTTTCGTGTGCATTATACCTCTGTTGGATGACTGCTAATCCCAAATTATTGAATTGATAAAGCGTACAGCGAGAATACAATGGATGATTACAAATATAAATACGACTGAAACGTGATGAGTCTTGCTGCTTTGGCTGATAATAGTATCTCATCTGTATAAATCGTTGCCATACCCATACGGACAGTTCATACATCCTGGATATAGATTGTCGCAGGTCAAACATTCAGGACCGGGCGGAGTCGCACCGATGTACCGGAAGAATACTGCTCGATCCATTGTTTTACCGCAGTGTGGACAAATATAAATTCCGTCTTTCCAATAGATCTCTGCTCCACAATGATCACAGTAAACAGCATCTCCAGCTTCGTCGTAGACATCGTCATACTCTGCATGCTCCTGATCGTTCGACAAAATTCCATATAATCCGTTCCAACTCATAATGTTGTCCTCCTCGGTTGTTGAAACCAGCCTATCATATATTTTTTCTTTCTGCAATACCAAAAAAGAAGAGCCGCTGATTTCTCAACGACCCTTCTTGTAGTTCAATTACTTCGTGACTTTCATTTTTCCGACAAGATTGCGGAAGAATGTCGAGGTCAATGTACCAGTTTTCTCGAAATTCATGCCGATTGCATACATAATACCTGTAGCCAGAACCGGCAATACCGTTCCAACGCCACTGATGATATGATCCACGACACGATCTTTCTTCTTGGCCTGTGCTTCTTTAGCTTCAGCCTTCAGCTTGATTGTGTCCTGCCGCTTCTCATACAGTACGGCGAACGCTTTAATCGCTTCTGTCTTTTCCGGATTACCCGTATGCAGCATTGAAATATCAGTCAACTGATCCTTCAATTCCTCCTCCATTCGTTCTTCTAATGTCTTTTCGTTCATTATAAAATCTCCTTTCAATGTTAATTGTTCCATAAGAGAGTCTGTTATTTTCGCGAGATAACCATAAAGGTCACATATTGATGATCTGCAAGCCGCTCCACCTCATGATTAAGCTGAAGATATGCACTATCGTTCTCGATGATGATAGCGCCCTCGACATGCGGTTTCATCATAAGCCACATGGTCAGCGCACCGCTCAAACTACAGAGAACACCGACTAAAATATAAATCCACATAATACCCTCCTAAAATGTTTTCTGAAATTTCTCACCCGGGAATTTTTATGATCTTAATTTATCATCTCATTTGGATACCTCCATGTGCAAAATATAAAAAGAAGGAGTCCTTGTTAGGACTCTCTCTTTTGGAGAAGCTTATCAAGCTTTTTGTTGATTTCAGGGATCTGTTCCATTTTCATAGCATAATCCGCAGCCAACTCCTTGCAATCATTGATCAGGCCAAGCATCAAGTTCATTGCCTTGAAACCATCCTCGTTAATGCTATCGCTATCGATAGCCGTCTCGATGATCTGCTTCTTGGCAATCGCCATCAGTTCATCACAGCGATCCGTGATCTTCTTCGTGAGTTCCGTAGTGTTATACATAATAAAATCTCCTTTCAAATTAAAACATGTTAATGTTTCTCCATTAGAGCAGATGTAAATTTCGCGAAAAAGAAGGAGTCCTTGTTAGGACTCCGACTTAGTTTTGAGTTTCTGATATATACCCTTCGCAATATAATATATAGCTAGCGGCGGCGTTATTATAATTGTCTCAACGAAACCTAAGACTTTCATAGCTAAATTCTCGTCTTTAACCATGCCAGCCAAATCGTTAAACAAGCATAATGTCATAATCACGCCGATAATTAGATATACAATAATCGCGATTAACATATAATCAACCCCTTTCATAAAGGAGGATGTAATTTTCGCGTAAGAAAAAGAAGGAGTCCTTGTTAGGACTCCAACTCTTTACGTGCAGCTGCATTATAATCAAGCGCTTTACCAAGCCAATAAATCATGTGATCGAAACACACTAAGCACTTATTTATATCTTTCATATTAGCTAATGCTTTCGTATGCCAATATTCAAAATATGAACAAGCGTTCTTTTGTTTCATGCGATAGTAAAAGGCTTTCAGTGTTTTCATAAATATCAACTCCCTTCATAAAGGGAAATGCATTTGACGCGCATCATCATAGACTTTTTCGCAGCAACGTCAATCACTTTCATCAGCGCCGCTCCTGATTCAGCAGCCAGAAAAATTTACGATATGCCTCGTAGTATTTTTCCTTTGTATAGCGGATGAATGCTGGATACTTCAAAAGGAGCTTTTCATAGGATAGGCTATTGAGAATCCCTTTTAGAACATACTGCGGACATCCGCATTCAAAGCTCGCTCGATCTACCATGTCAATTCGATCGGAATAATACGCTCGCAGTTCTGCACCGGTCATTGTGGGATCAGTAACATCTTTTTTCACGCGAACACAATATGTCGGTGTATGAAGAAAATCTAGCCCTTTCCTTGCGGCTACCCATGCTGGATATTGCATAACGAAATGCTTGAGCTCGTAGTAGCGATGCTTCGGAATCCAATAAGGGTTCTTCTGCGAAATCTCTGGACGAATCTGTGTGCTCATATGCGCTCGCCTCCCCACATATACCCAGTATGTTCCCAAAGTAGTTTTGGCGAAATATAAAAGTTGATACGTCCTCGGCGCGAGTCCATTTCATCCAGATTTGTAATTTCTTTTCCATTTCGGGTTGCTTTTCCAATCGGAAGCCATCCTGAAATAATGCCAGCCCGCACCCAGCAGGCATCTTTTCCATATACTTTTGCCGCCACACTTACCGGAACAGAACCCATTGGAAATATCATTTCTTCCATTTTTACGTTCTCCTATCTGATACTATTCGGGAAAAGCAATTACACTCTTCTCAGTCAAAAGAGTATCATCGGAGAACGTCACCTGCGTCCGGATTTTTACAAATAAAATCGTGAGTGGTTGACGCAACGCGTATTATTTGGTACTGTATCTCAGAAGGAGGTATACACTATGCTTGTAAAATGCGCAGAATGCAATTTACAAGTCAGTGATAAGGCACTGGCCTGTCCACATTGCGGTTGTCCGATTAGAGAAAATATAAATATGACTCGAAAACGGGCTAGACGCAACAAGAGAAAAAGACTGCCCAATGGGTTTGGTCGAATTACTGAAATTAAAGGAAAGAATCTAAGAAAACCATTCAGAGCAATGGTTACAGTTGAGAAAGATGAACAAGGTCGAGCGGTAGGGAAGCTTTTGAAGCCAGATGCATATTTCGCTACATACAACGAAGCGTATGAGGCTTTACTCGAATACAACAAAAATCCCTACAGTCTTGATCCAGCTATTACGGTGAAGGAACTATATAATCGATGGACGGCTGACTATTTCAAAGGTCTCAGCAATGACTCGAGCAAGCGCACGATCAGATCTGCATGGGCATATTGCTCGAGCGTCTATCGGATGCGTGCATCAGATCTCCGTTCCTACCACATAAAAGGTTGTTTAGAACAAGGAAAAGCAGTAATAAAAGGCGTTGAGAAAGCAACTACGCCAAATATAAAAGGCCGCATCAAGTCCATGTTCAATCTAATGCTTGATTATGCACTTGAATATGAGATCGTTGATCGAAACTATGCCCGAACCTTCGATATATCTGACGAAGTAATAAAAGACATCGAATCGTGTAAACGAAGTCATATTTCTTTTACGGACGAAGAGATAGATAAACTATGGGCTGCCCTAGGTCAGGTGGATTATGTTGACGCAGTCCTGATACAGTGCTATTCAGGATGGCGTCCTCAGGAACTTGGTCTAATTGAACTAAATAATGTTAAATTAGACGAAAGAATAATGATAGGAGGAATGAAAACCGATGCTGGAACAGAACGGGTTGTGCCAATTCATTCAAAAATTCTCCCTCTGGTTGAAGCCAAATATCGTGAGGCCGTCAATCTCGGAAGTCAGTATTTGATAAACTGCACTGACACACATACACATAGAAGCAGTCTAATGATGACCTATGAGAAGTATCGGCAGCGGTTTATGAAAGTAGTTGATATTTTGAAACTTAATCCAGATCATAGAGCCCATGACCCTCGAAAGCAGTTCGTGACAATGGCAAAGAAAGCGACAGTGGATGAGTATGCGATAAAATATATTGTTGGACATGCTGTGAATGACATAACGGAAAAGGTTTATACTCAACGCGATATTCAATGGCTAAAGAGCGAAATTGAAAAAATAAAATAGCTTGCAGACGCCGCTTAATAGTACATTATTAGTACATATCTGGGCGAAAGAGACTGGGACGCAAGACTTTCATGCCTCAGTTGCTGAGGCTATGAAGTAAGAAAACGCCTTGCTTTTGAACGAGGAAGGTTTAAAACTCTTCTGATCGCAAAATGAAACAGGGAAGCATGTCCTTTCGCACCTTCTTTCAAAGGAATGAGAGGGAACATGCTTCCCGTTTTGTATGTCAGCGGGATTTTGGACTGGAAGAACAGATGTTTTTGCAGCGGAACGCCGCAGCTTTTTCGATGTGCCAGAAAGTCAGCGTTTATGCCAGAATCGTGGCATTTACCAAAAGCGCTTGCCTTTTTATCTTTTGTAGTGAGGAGGTGGCTTTGTATATGCAAATAGAGAAAAATATTGCAGCCACATTACAACGCAAGATGAAAGCGGCGGGAAAAACGAAGCTGGAATTCTCAAAAGAACTCGGCATTCCGCGCTCGACCTTTCAGGAGTATCTGAAGGGCGACAAATGTCTGCGCTCAGATTCTATTGAGGAGTTAGCAAAAAGTCTCTCAATCTCGCCAGCACAGCTGATCTCCGGGCCGGAATACACAGAAGCCTGCGGGTTATTCGGCACGGATGCGCTGCTTGCGGAACTACAGACACTGCATCCTCGCGCACAGGGACTCGCAAAGGAGGCTGTTTCGCTTATGCAGACAGCGTTTCGGCTCTCGGCGGAGTGGGACAAACTGGACGCGCTTTCTGAGGTTCCGGTTCCAGATATGCCGGAATCTGCTTATCGATATGTGCTCTATGAGGCACACGGACCGGCTCGGATGCTCTATGCGTATGGAATTCTGGGTCAGCAGCAGCTAGACGGTACATGGATGACGCTTGCAATCACTGCGCCATTTTCCAACAATCGTGCCGCAGTCGCGCAGCTGACAAAGCTATGCACCGACCAGCAGCTTGAACCTATCCATATTCTCGACGTGATCCACGACTTTATGGATCTCGAAACCAGAACATTATGACAGATCAAAACGATGTTGCTGCGAAAAAAGCACTATTAGCGGCATGATCCTTACAGCAATCTGAATTTGAATAAATTCTGCGGCGAGAACAAACGCATACTCGGAGGATGGCAGGATTCAGTGAATACAAGGGATAGCAGAACGGCAGGCCCATGCTTTGGGCCTGCCGTCTCTTTTGGGTCACGGTTTTGGTCAGATCAGAAAACCAGCGGCGCAGAAACTGCGCCGCTGTAAACAAAGAATAGACGAAGATTATTTGTTATACCCACATAAATTTAGATCTGCACAATCTGATCTATCGCATAAAGTGGCAGATTCACAAGCCATTCTTCTTTTTTGTAGTCTGCCATAGAGGTGCGGACAGAAACTTCAGGTGAAAATTTTTCCTGATATGTTTTCAGGCTTTTTGCTCGGAGGTTTACTTCTGCCTTTACTTCAACAGGTACAATTCGCTCGCCCGTATCAACGACAAAGTCAATCTCGCAGGAGCCTCTGTCATTGGTGTAGTAATATACATCCAAATCCTCAATCGTTTTCAGCTGCTGACAAACATACTGCTCCGTAAGGGCGCCTTTAAACTCAACAAAAAGGTCATTGCCGTCAAGTAAAGTACGCTGGCGAAGTCCAGCCATGCAGCCAAGAAGCCCGACATCTACCACAAACAACTTAAATGCTTTCAAGTCCTCATAAGCCCGCAGGGGAATGCCAACTGTATTGACGCGGCTTACCTTATGAACAAGGCCACAGTCACTGAGCCATAGAAGGGCGGTTTCGTAGTCTTTTGCACGTGCACCTTCACGCACGAGGCCGTATATAAACTTTTTGTTTTCTTTTGCCAACTGAGAGGGGATACTATTCCATAACATACGCAGTCTTGGAACGATTTCATTGGGAGCGTGCTTGGAGAAATCCTGTTCGTATGCCGCAAGAATCCTTTTTTGAATTTCACGAACTTCATTAAAGTCCTTGTTTTCTGTAAAACTTTGTACTGCTTCAGGCATTCCGCCGACAAAATAATAGTGCTTCAAAGCATCAATATATGTTTGCTTGAAGCTCGTGATCATTTGGAAGTCTTGGCTATCCAGAAGCGCGGCAAATTGCTCTTTGCCGGTTGCCATTAGAAACTCTTTGAAAGAAAGGGGATATAATTTTAGGAAATCTACCTTGCCAACAGGGAAAGACGTGCCTTGATGCAAGGCGATACCGAGCAAAGAACCGGCGCATACAATGTGATACTGCGAAGCATTTTCATAGAAGTATTTGAGAGATGCCAAGGCTCGTGGAACTTCCTGTACTTCATCAAAAACCAACAGAGAATTGTTGGGGTCAATTTTATGGCCTACATACAGCTCCAAGCCCATAATTAAACGATCTGTATCCAGATCAGAAGCAAACAGCTCGGCCATTCTGGAATTGGAGTCAAAATTGATGTATACGGTATCTGTATATGACTGTCTGCCAAACTCTTTCATCAGCCAAGTCTTACCAACCTGCCGAGCGCCTTCAATAATCAAAGGCTTCCGGCGCTTGCTTTGTTTCCATTTTAATAGCTTTTCTATGGCAACTCGGTACATATATGCACCTCCATCCTTATAATTCAAGGATAGTATAGCATAGAATCACAAAAAATACAACGAGTCTTGTGGAAATTATCACGTTTTTTACGACGAATTCAGGTTGTCCGTTTCCGATTAAAGGCGTTTTCTATGCGTGCTTATGTAGTTGGCGCTGAAAAAAGAAGGACTGTTCTGAATATATTACAGCGGCGCAGATTCTGCGCCGCTGTAAACAAAGAACAGGAAGGAATCACAGGAGACACGCCGCCTGCCAGCCCTCGCCCATGCCGGCCAGATGCAATCCCTCTTTGCCGGTGTTGTGCATCAGGTCGCGCAGATCGAGCAGCAGCGCCTTGCGCAGATACTCGATTCCTTTTTCGCGCAGCCCGTTTTGCAGGGCAAAGAGTGCATGACTGGCAAAACTCAGCGTAGAGTCGTGCAGACAGAGCGGTTCAAAATCGTTCCATGCCTGCATTTTTTCTTCCTTTGTGAAAAGCTCTGGCAGGCGCGTCATGAGAAGCAGCACGTCGGCCTGCTTCACAACTTTATATCGCTGTAACCGATCGAAGCAAACATGATGATAGCTTGCGCCGAGATCTGGCTTTAGTGTTGCAATATCCACCGGTTCCAGCAGATGGAACGTCTCATCCTGCGCAAGATGCCCGCTGTCTGGGTCGTGCGGCCAGATGATCGCATCATGAAGCGTCTGCCATGATGCAATTTCTTCTTCCGACAAGCCGAGATCCAGATATGCAGGTTTACCTTGCAGCGCTTTTGCCGCATCTATGGCAAGCGCCAGATTATGCTGCACCATGACGTTCGTGAAAAGGTTGTTGCGCGTGATACCGCAGTATTCATCAGGTCCCTTGCAGAACATCAGATCCGCCTGTGTGTGCGCACGGTTCCATGTGTATCGGCTGGCCCAGAAGCGGGCGGTTTCAATGAATACGGGTGCGGCCTTATGCAGATAAAATTCTTCATCCCCGGTTTCCCGGCAGTATTCACCCAAGGCATAGGCCACGTCCGCCGTGATGTGAACCTCGCTGCACCCAATGTCCCATGTCTCGCACTGTTCGCTGCCATCGAGCGCCGCCATCCAAGGATACCGCGCTCCGGCAGCATTCATCTTTTTTGCATGATCCCTGGCTGCATCCAACGCATTTGCGCGATACAGGCACAGATTTTTTGCGGCTGTTTTATCATTCTTCAGGAAGAACGGGAGCATAAACAGGTCTGTATCCCAGAAGTAACAGCCCTTATACCGTGCATGGGTCAAACCTCTTGCGCCGATGGAAACGGTCGGATCATGTGCGGCGCAGCTTGCCATAAGCTGAAACATCGAATAGCGCAGACCGATTTGCAGTTCTTCATCGGGAAGCGTTCTGTCGCAATTCTGCCATGTATGCGACCACGCGGCAGTATGCGCGCCCCAAAGCGCGTGGAAACTCCAATCACCCGGAGCAGCCGCAATGCGTTCATCTGCGTCGCGGCTTGTACGGATGCAGACCAGCTTCTCAAGCACCAGCGTCTGTCCGGCAACTGCATGAGCGGTCAGCAGACAGGTGACTTCTGCACCGCTGTTCTGCACGATTCCCTGCGTAAATTCCGGCGCATGAAATTGGACTTCCTGCTCAATGCGTAAGCCTGTTCCGACAGTTTCAAACGTGCAGGAGAAAAGGTTGCCATTGTCCGTCACAAATTGCAGAGGGGCGAGCTGCACCAGCTCCGTATTTTCCTTTACCTGATCGTCAGGGATTGGGCTGTTGCAGCTTGAAAAATTGATGCCGCTGCGCATTTCAACTTCTACATCGTTCTGAACGCGAATTTCAAACCGCTGCATCAAAAGCGCAGGCAGTTCTTTCGGGAAAAAGCGTGTGTATCGCACGTCCGCGCGCGTATCTCCGGCTGCCAGTGTAAAATCTGCATGGAAGCTGGCTGATTTCAGATCAAGTGTCCGATGAATCGAGGAAGCGAGAACGGCGGGTACACCATTCAAAAGAAGTGTTTCGCAGATTGGAGACGGAAGATTCACAAAGTCCGTAATCCCATCCTTGATTTCCCCGAAAATTCCCGCAAGAAACAGTCCCTGCTGCGTCGGACGCAAATCCGGTTCAAAAGGCAAATACCCTCGAACACCCATACGCCCGTTTCCAAGAAAAAAGACGCTCTCTAAAAACTCGTCATTCCAGCCATCTGCCTCAGAGCAAATCTCCCAAGGCAGCAGTTTCAAATCGTTCCGCATGATGACCCCTCCTTACAAGCCGTCAGCAGCGCATGACACAGGAAGCCTGCGCAGGTGGCAAATGCACTGCCTGTCGTACACTCGCCGGTATCTGCATCAACGCTCTCACAGGCAATCCCATTATCCATCGGCATGATGGTCAACTCGCGCAGCGCTTGCTCTGCGTGACCGCAAAGAAGGCTGTTGCACAAGCTCAATACCCAAGGCCAAGGTGCGTGCGGGCAGCCGATCTCTGCAATGGGCTTCCCGGCAAAGCTGAATTTATAATCTGCTGAGCGGATCATGCGAACAGTATTTTGCCAGATCACATCCGTCCTTTCGCAGAAGCCGTAATACGGCAAGAGCTGCAAACTTCCGGGCGGCTCATCATAGACATCGTGATGCCCGGCCAGATCGACCGACCATGCAAAATACGGCTGTCCGTCTGCATCCTTTTTGACGCAATGCGTGAAAATCGCCGCGCGCACAGCGTCTGCTTCCGCAAGCAGCGATCCGCGCTGTGCCGGCCGCCAGTCTGCCAGCAACTGCAACGCACGCCAGACAAGCACATTGTCATACGTCAGGTACGGATGCACGATCTCATCATCCGTTGGCTGCAAGAATGTTTCGTAAAGCGCAGTTTCTGGGTGGCGTACTTCCTGTAGGCGCGTCAAAATCAGCGAAAGACCATCCTGCACAAAGCGTTCCTGCAAAAATGCTTCATCGCGCGTTTTGGAAAGGTACGCCTGGAGCGCCAGTACCGGCGCGACCAGCTCATCCAGCTCGAACCCTGGTTCCAGCATGGTCCCGTCGATAAACCGGGAATGTACGCCGATGTTTTGCCGCTGGCGGGTGAAAACATAGGTCAGCACTTCTTTTGCAAGCGCAGCGTCCGCACGCAGGATTGTCGGGAACGCCCACAGGAGCGAATCTCGATCCCAATAAGCGGCGCTGACATAGTAGCGTGTGGATCGGCTTGTCGCGCAGATCAGTTCCTCGGTATCGAATGTCCGGCCGGTCGCATAAAACAGGCAGAAGAACTGGTTGACGTTGTAAACCTCCGTCAGCTCCGGTGTCGGAAGCTGCACGGTGCGCTTGTCCAGCCAGTCTGCTGTTTTCCGATACAGCCAATCCCAGCCGCGGCGAAGCTGCTCTTTCGCGCTGGTCGCAGCGGCGACTTCTTCAAAGCCAAGACCCCAGAAAATCGTGAACGCTTCTTCCTGCCCAGCTTTGGCGTTGAGCTCACAGGAAATCTGATAGGAAATGCCGTCCTCCGTCTGCGCCCATTCACTTTTGCCTGCACGGTCTGTCATAGGAGCAAGCGCGAATACCGGGAAACCGACGCGGTAATCCATGATAAAGCTGCTGTTCCACGCGCTTTCATAAATGTACGCCTGACCGGTCAGCTCTTTATCCTCGTTGACGCAATGAACACTTTTACTCCATAGACCGCGCGCACCAAGTTTTAAGCGGCAATCTGTTCGCGCTGTGACAGACAAACGTATCGCAAACCCGCGCTCTCCGACCGGCGTCAATACGGTGAATTTGACCGTGGCCTGTTTGGTTTCCTTATGACCGGACGGAATCCAGAAGTGTTCCCGCGACCATTGCAGACCTGTAAACGCCAGTTCTTCCTGATCGATCTGGATAAACGGCTGCATCAGCGGCACATTTTCCGTTCCGCAGAGCTCGATCATGCCGCGCTGCTGCATGGAGAGAAAAGTCAAATCCTCGATTGCCGCAGTCTGCTCATTCAGCTTTGGCAGCGAAATCATTTCGTTTCCGGTTGGTAAATAACGTTCCATACGCATCCCTCAGTTCAAAATTGGTTAATCGCTTAAATGTGCGTTCATGTTAAATATAACAAAATTCATGGTCTTGTCAAGGAGAATTTAGAGAAAATCAAAAATGGTATTGACAGACGTGACAAGATTCGCTATAGTTTGAATAGAAAAATGATTTAAGCGGTTAACCGAACTGAGGTGAAGATATGGCACGCGCGACGCTCAAGGATGTAGCACAGGAGGCTGGCGTTTCATCGGCTACAGTATCCTATATCTTGAATGGGAAACGCTCGATCTCTGAAGAAACAAAAGCCCGCGTCATGGAGGCAATCAAAAAACTGGATTATGTACCTGATCTGAATGCACGCGGCCTGACGATGCGAGATTCCAAACTCATTGGCGTCGTTGTTCCGCAGACGGAGCCCGGTGAGCGTCTGATGTTCCAGAACAGTTTTTACAGTGAGATCCTCGGCAGCATTGAATATTACGCGCGTCTGAGCGGCTATCATATTCTGATTTCTGCAACGGACGCAAATGAAAGCTATCTGACGCTGGCCAAGAAGCGGAATCTGGATGGAATCATTGTAATCGGTATGTATCCGGACGAATTTTACCAGCAGATGAAAAAGACGCAGATTCCGATTGTCCTGATCGATAGCTACTGCGGCGACCACTATTATCACTCCATCCGAATCGATGATGCGTATGGCAGCTATCTTGCCGCGAAGCACCTCCTATCACACGGACATCGGGAAATCGCGTTCTTCTGCGGCCAAATCAAGGAAAACGGCGTTATGAAAAAACGCCTGATTGGATTCCAGCAGGCATTAGAGGAATATGGCGTTCCGTATCAGGAACAAAACATTTTTGAGGGACAGATTGATTACCGCAGTGGTATCGCCCTTGCAAAAGAACTCGTTTCCAAAAAGCTCCCGGCAACGGCAATCGTCTGCGCGGCGGATATTCTGGCAATCGGCGCCATCCGTGGACTATATGAAGAAGGCTTGCGCGTGCCGGAGGATTACTCTGTGATTGGCTTTGATGATCTGGAAGTTTCACAATATCTGACACCGGGGCTTACGACTGTCCGGCAGCAAATTTCGCTGAAAGGTCAGAAAGCTGTTGAGCTGCTGCTCAAGCACATTGAAGATCCGACGCTTACAAAGCAGGAGGAAATTTTGCCGCTCCAGCTTGTGGAGCGTGAGTCCGTCCGCACTATTTAATTGTCTTTCACGCCGCAAGGCGTAAAAAAACGGCCTGCATCTACTTTGACGAGACGATACAGGCCGTGGGAAAGAAACTCGGCGAAAGTCCTTCCCGTACTCTATATTCTAAGCGAGAAGGGCGAAAAAATCAACATTACAGGAGGAACAACAATGGAAAAGACCCGGATTTTTTCGCTGATTGCACTGGTTCTTGCCATGCTGATGGTGTTTGCAGCTTGCGCACCCGCAGCCACTGACAACAAATCGAACGACAGCGAACAGACCACCCCCGCTGATACTCAGCAGACTGAGGAACCGGCAAAGACGGATGATGCCGCAGCCCAAACCCCGGCAGAGCCCGTGACGATCACCTATTGCAACTTCAATTCGTCTGGCGGCAATGAGGAAACGCTTCAGAAAATGGTCGAAGCCTTTGAAGCCACCCATGAGAACATCAAGATCGAAGTTGAAACAATCGGCTACGATGATTATTTCACGCAGATGCAGACCCGTGTTGCTGGCGGCACCGCGCCTGACTGCTACGAGCTGAACATCGAGAACTTTGCAGCCTATGCAAACAAGGGTCTGCTTGCAGAGATCGCCGGTCAGGACCTTTCCGGTCTGAATGAAACCGCCCTCGGCGCGTTCAACGTGAATGGCAAGCAGTACGGCTTGCCGGAGAGCTTCTCCAATGTCGTCCTGATTTACAACAAGGATCTGTTCGATCAGGCTGGCGTTACATATCCGACGGATGATTGGACGCAGGATGATGTTCAGAATGCTGCTGAAAAGATTCGCGCGCTGGGTGACGATATTTTCGGTATCTGGCAGCCGATCACCTACAACGAGTTCTTCAAGGTCGTTGCACAGTACGGCGGCAGCCTGCTGAACGAGGATAAGACGCAGTTCACGATCAACTCCGAAGAAAACATCAAAGCAGCACAGACACTTGTTGACCGTGTTCTGGTCAGCAACGTGCAGCCGAACTCCGTCCAGCAGGGCGGCATGGGCGATTGGGATATGTTTATGAGCGGTCGTCTCGGCATGATCCCCACTGGCATCTGGGCATTCCAGACCTTTACGGAAAACTGCGATTTCGCATGGGACATCGCTGTTGAGCCTGGCAGCACGCAGAAAGCTACCCACTTCTTCTCCAACTGCGTTGTTATGAACCCCGAAACCGAGCATCCGGAGGAAGTTGCCGAGTGGCTGGCATGGCTGACCTCCAGCACCGAATCCGCTGATATTCGTCTCGCGGCTGGCTGGGATCTGCCCGCACTCAAGGATCTGAACGCTCTGTCCAGCTATCTGGAGATCACGCCTCCTGACAACCGCAAGGCTGTTTTCGAGAGCCTTGATTATCTGGTCATGCCGCCCGTCATTGAGGACTACGCCCTCATGAGCGACATTATCGGTCAGTACCTCTCCGCAGCGGCTGACGGCACCATGACTGTCACCGATGCTCTGAACGCGGCGCAGG
>ENA-ORRL01000238-ORRL01000238.1-human-gut-metagenome-genome-assembly--contig:-NODE-238-length-66706-cov-9.936790_pt1 | contig 66706 bp, 63 predicted proteins | sample MGYA00242175_ERZ509134 | MGnify/ENA primary metagenome ERZ509134 (study PRJEB26280, sample SAMEA2338660) | human gut metagenome | biome: human gut; feature: human-associated habitat; material: faeces... | reverse complement strand
TTAAGCCGTAAGGCGGGAATTATGCGGTATTGCCTAAGGACTTGTATGCGTCGGCTGCCGGGCAACGCCAGCCAGCGGCGGAAAGGCCGGAGCAGCAGCTGTTCTTGAACGATTTAGCGTATAAACGGAAAGGATAACCTATGCTGGAAGCATTAAAGCAGCAAGTTTATGAAGCCAACATGGAATTGCCCCGTCGAGGACTTGTAACCTACACCTGGGGCAATGTCTCGGGCATTGACCGCGAGAAGGGCCTGTTTGTCATCAAGCCGTCCGGCGTGGAATATGACGAACTTACACCGGAAATGCTCGTTGTCATGGATTTGAACGGCAACAAGATCGAGGGCGAGCTGAAGCCCAGCAGCGACACGAAAACGCATCTGGAACTGTACAAGGCGTTCTCGGCGCTGGGCGGCATCGTACACACCCACTCGACCCACGCAGTAGCCTTTGCCCAGGCGCGGCGCGACCTGCCCGCCTTTGGCACGACCCACGCCGATTACTTTTACGGCCCTGTCCCCTGCACGCGGGAGCTGACGCCTGGAGAGATCGACGAGGACTACGAGAAGAACACCGGCAAGGTCATCATCGAAACGTTCCAAAACCGCGGCATTGACCCGGTGCATGTACCCGGTGTTCTCTGTACCAGCCACGGTCCCTTTACCTGGGGCAAAGACGCGGCACAGGCTGTCTACCACGCTGTTGTGCTGGAAGAAGTCGCAAGGATGGCAATTTTGACCCTGACCATTGACCCCGATGCACAGCCTGCCCCACAGCATGTTTTGGACAAGCATTTTATGAGAAAACACGGACCCAACGCCTATTACGGCCAGAAATAAGGAGGTTTTACCGTATGAAATTTTACATTGATACCGCCAACGTCGACGAGATCCGCAGTGCCAACGACATGGGCATTATCGCCGGTGTCACCACAAACCCCAGCCTGATTGCCAAAGAGGGCCGCGACTACGCCGAAACGTTGAAAGAGATTGCCACCATCGTGGACGGCCCCATCTCCGGCGAGGTCAAGGCGACCACAACCGATGCCGAGGACATGATCGCCGAGGGCCGCGCCATCTACGCGCTGGACCCGAAGCACATGGTGGTCAAAATCCCCATGACCGCCGAGGGGTTAAAGGCCATCAAGGTGCTGTCCGGCGAGGGCATCCCTACGAACTGCACGCTGATTTTCAGCGCCAACCAGGCGCTGCTGGCAGCCCGCGCGGGCGCCACGTATGTCAGCCCGTTTTTGGGGCGTCTCGATGACATCGGCCAGCCGGGCATTGATCTGATCGAGACTATCCATGATATATTCCTGAACTATCCGGACATCGAGACTCAAATCATCGCCGCCAGCGTGCGCAATCCCATCCATGTGACCGACTGTGCCCTGGCCGGTGCCGACATTGCCACGGTGCCGTACAAGGTCATCGAGCAGATGCTTCACCATCCGCTGACCGATGCCGGCATTGAGAAGTTCAAGGCCGACTATACAAAAGTTTTCGGCGTCAACGGATAAATCTTCCGTAAGGAGGGAGACAAAGATATGTACTATATTGGGATCGACCTCGGCACCTCTGCGGTGAAGCTGCTGCTGATGGACGAAACGGGCAGCATTGCCAACATCGTCAGCCGGGAATACCCGATTGCCTTCCCGCATCCCGGTTGGAGCGAGCAGGACCCCGCCGATTGGTGGGCGGCGGTCTGCGACGGCATCCCCGCGCTGCTGGACGGGTTTGATGCGTCTCAGGTCAAGGGCATCGGCGCGGGCGGCCAGATGCACGGGCTGGTGGTGCTGGACAAAAATGACGCGGTTATCCGCCCCTGCATCCTTTGGAACGATGGCCGCACCCAAAGGCAGGTCGACTACTTAAACGGCGTTATCGGCAAAGACAAGCTGAGCCGTTACACCGCGAACATCGCCTTTGCAGGCTTCACCGCACCCAAACTGCTTTGGATGCAGGACAACGAGCCGGACAACTTCGCCCGCATCGAAAAAATCATGCTGCCGAAAGATTACATCAACTATAAGCTGACCGGCGTCCACTGCACCGACTATTCCGACGCATCGGGCATGCTGCTGTTGGACGTGGAGCACAAATGCTGGAGCAACGAAATGCTGGACATCTGCGGCGTGCAGGAATCCAAGCTGCCGAAGCTGTTTGAGAGCTGGCAGCTCGTCGGCACGCTGACTGCTGAAGCCGCCCAAACGCTGGGCCTGCCTGCGGATGTCGTCGTTTGCGCGGGCGCGGGCGATAACGCCGCTGCGGCTGTCGGCTGCGGCGCGGTGGGCGGCGGTAAGTGCAATATTTCCTTGGGCACATCGGGCACGGTGTTCATCACCAGCGATACGTTCGGCGTCGACAAGCAGAACGCCCTGCACAGCTTCGCCCACGCGGACGGAGGGTATCATTTGATGGGCTGCATCCTCTCGGCTGCGTCCTGCAACAAGTGGTGGAGCGAAGAAGTGCTGCACACCACTGACTACGCTGCCGAGCAGACACCCATTACGGCGGACAAGCTGGGCGCGAACGACGTCTACTTCCTGCCCTACCTGATGGGCGAACGCAGCCCCCACAACGATCCTGCCTCGCGCGGTGCGTTCGTCGGGCTGCGGATGGACACCCCGCGTGCCGCGCTGACCCAGGCGGTGCTGGAAGGTGTGGCGTTTGCGATTCGCGATTGTGTGGAGATTGCGCGGGCACAAGGCGTGAAGATTAAAGCCAGCACGCTCTGCGGCGGCGGTGCCAAAAGCCCGCTGTGGCGGGAGATTTTGGCGAACGTGCTGGGCATCCCGCTGACGCTGCCCCAGACCGAGCAAGGCCCCGGCTACGGCGGCGCGATGCTGGCGGCGGTGGCCTGCGGGGCATACCCCAGCGTGCAGGCCTGTGCCGAGGCGCTCGTCCACGCCAAGAGCACAACCCAGCCGGACGCCGCGCTCGTCGAAAAATACAACGCGCGCTACGCCGTGTGGCACAAGCTGTACCCGGCACTGAAAGTATCCTTTGCGGAAATGGAGGCACTGCAATGAAGATTTTTTCTGTAACCGACCCGGAATTCAAGCCCTATGGCCGCGTTGTGAGCGGGCTGGATACCGCCAAAGCGGAAATTTTGGCCGCCTTGGCAAACACCCCGCTGCCCGCAGCTACGGATTATGTGGCCGAGGACGCAGCCCTGCAGAAACTGCCCGCCGCCGTCGAAGTGTCGGAGCATCTTTTCGGCGGAATGCCCTGCCAACTGGGCTGGTGCAACGGTCACAACACCTATTTGAACTGCCTGGAATACCACCGCGACAGCGAGTTCAATCTGGGTACCGAAGATTTTGTGCTGTTGCTTGCCAGGCAGGAGGAAATCGCGGGCGGCAAGCTGGACACCGCCAAGGTCAAGGCGTTCCGCGTCCCGGCAGGCACACTGGTGGAAGTCTACGCCACGACGCTGCACTACGCGCCCTGCCATGTGGACGCAGCCAAGGGCTTCCGCGTGCTGGTCGCCCTGCCCAAAGGCACCAATACCGCAAAGCCTGCCATCAAGAATGACGGCGGCGATGACCCGCAGCTGTGGGCCTGCAACAAGTGGCTGCTCGCCCATCCCGACAGCGCCGAGGCCAAGGCCGGGGCGTATGTCGGATTGGTGGGGGAAAATATCCACATTTGATTCTTGCCGCGCCGTAGGGGCCGGACATGTCCGGCCCTGTACATACAAACCACAACCCATTCACGGGCAGCAAACGCAATGCTGCGGGGCGGGCATGCCCGCCCCCTACAGAGCATCACATAAAAGGAGGAAACCACCATGAAATCATCCAACATCCCCGAGGTCAAGCTCGGCATCATTGCCGTCAGCCGTGACTGTTTTCCCATCGTCCTGAGCGAGAAGCGCCGCGCTGCCATCTCTGCCGCCTGCGCCGCCAAGGGCACTGACCTGTACGAGTGCAAGACCACTGTCGAGAATGAGCACGACATGCAAAAAGCCGTGGCCGAAGTCACCGCCGCAGGCTGCAACGCGCTGACCGTATTCCTCGGCAACTTCGGCCCCGAAACACCCGAAACGCTGATTGCCAAGCACTTTGACGGCCCCTGCATGTTCGTAGCGGCAGCCGAGGGCGACGGCGATATGATCAATGGCCGCGGAGATGCGTACTGCGGTATGCTGAACTGCTCCTACAATCTCGGCATGCGCCATCTGAAGGGCTATATTCCCGAGTATCCCGTCGGCACGGCGGAGGAAATTGCCGACAAAATCGCCGAGTTTGTGCCGATTGCCCGCACCATTCTGGGCGTGCGTGATTTGAAAATCATCACCTTCGGCCCGCGCCCGCAGGACTTCTTCGCCTGCAATGCCCCTATCAAGGGTCTGTATGAGCTGGGTGTTGAGATCGAGGAAAACTCCGAGCTTGACCTGCTCGTTTCCTACAAAGAGCATGCGGGCGACCCGCGCATCGCGGACGTCTGCAAGGACATGGCCGCCGAGATGGGCGAGGGGCACTATTACCCCGACCTGCTGACCCGCATGGCGCAGTTTGAGCTGACCCTGCTCGACTGGGCCGAGAACCACAAGGGCAGCAAAAAGTATGTTGCTTTTGCCGATAAGTGCTGGCCCGCTTTCCCGTCGCAGTTCGGGTTTGAGCCTTGCTACGTCAACTCCCGCCTTGCCAGCCGCGGCATCCCCGTGGCCTGCGAGGTCGATATTTACGGTGCCCTGTCCGAGTACATCGGCATGTGTGCGTCCGGCGACACCGTCACCCTGCTGGACATCAACAACAGCGTGCCCAAGTACATTTATGATGAGGACATCACCGGCAAGTTCAATTACAAGCTGACCGATACCTTCATGGGCTTCCACTGCGGCAACACGCCGTCCTGCAAGATGTGCAGTGACCGCGCCGTCAAGTACCAGCTCATCCAGCACCGCCTGCTTGAACCCGCCGGCAGCGACCCCGATTTCACCCGCGGCACGTTGGAAGGCGACATTGCACCGTCCGACATCACGTTCTACCGTTTGCAGTGCGACAGCGAAGGCCAGCTGCGCGCCTACATCGCTCAGGGTGAAATTTTACCCGTTGCAACGCGGTCTTTCGGCGGCATCGCCATCTTCGCCATTCCCGAGATGGGCCGTTTCTACCGCCATATCCTGATTCAGAAGCGCTACCCGCACCACGGTGCCGTTGCCTTCGGTCACTATGGCAAGACGCTGTTTGAAGTGTTCAAGTTCCTCGGCATTGCGGACATTGCCTACAACCAGCCCAAGAGTCTGCCGTATCCCACAGAAAATCCGTTTGCATAATAATAAGGGAAGGTAAAGAAGAGCTGCGTATGAATCAGCAAGGATTGCAGAAGATCGACGCTTACCAGCGTGCCAGCAACTATCCGGCAGCCGGTCAGCTCTATCTGACGGATACCCCCCTGCTGCGCCGCCCGCTGAAGCGTGAGGACGTCAAGCGCAAGCGCATCGCCCACAAGAACTGCATCCACGAGATCGGTCAGGATATGCCCGAAATTCTGGATCGGAAGCGGCATTTGCCGGAGAAGGTCTACACTTTTTAATTAAAAATCAAGCCGAAACCTGATTATCCCTTGAAAACACTGTATCCACGGGCATTTCAGACAGGTCAAAACCACCTCATTTACTACGATATTACTACTGTTGAGTGAGCCTTGACACGCTGAAAGGCCACGAAATGCCGAGATATGGGTACAGCACCCGTCAATCGGGGCCTCCGCCCCGTGACCATATAACTGAATACAGACCGGCCATCTGCCGGGGCAACGCCATGGGTAACACAAACCTGTGGCGTTTTTTTATGCCCTGCTGGGGGCACGCAGGAACTATTGAAAAAACTGCTGGAGCGGGAGAAGCCGGAAACCCCTTAGTTTACTAAGGGCGCAATTATACACCACCCAGAGGTTGGTGCATTGCGTTCTCCGAAGGCTCCTCGCCGGAGGGCTGTGATTTTCCGCAGTCATGGTCTGCTCCAAATCATACAGGGGACGCTACGCTTCCCCTGCGCTGGCTGCCGCCAGCTACCCTTTTGTGGACTTGCCATCTGGGGACACCTTGCGTTGCAAGCTGTTCCCAGCCGACAAGTTTTACAAAATCTCTCTATACTTTGACGGTCGAATAAAGTATAATGAAGTCAACGACAAGTCGGAAGTTGTGGAGGTAGAAAAACATGTATAGAATATATGGTGCACTTATCGAAATTGTTGCGGCAGCTGTTTTTATAATTCCTATTTGGTGCATATATAACAAGCTATGTTTTCATAGCTGGAAACGAACTATTATTTATATGGTATTTGGGTTTTATTTTACTGCAGTCTTAGCACTTGTAGGCTTTCCTAATATAGCATCTCTGAAAATTGATTTTGCAGTGAACGTTATCCCGTTTTTGGATATGGTTTCGGATTTCATTAATGCTTGTTTGAATATACTTCTATTTGTTCCATTTGGTTTCTTTTTGCCGCTATTGTGGGATAAATTTAGAAACATTAAAAATATTGCCTTAATGGGATTTATAGTTACAAGTTTAATTGAAATATCACAGATTTTTACTTTTAGAACGAGTGATATAAACGATATTATTACAAATACTGTTGGTACTATAATTGGATATTTTATTGTACATAGGATAACTGATAATTTTACGAAGCGAATCTTTTCAAATTCAAAAATGGGTGACTTTTACATAATATGTGTATCTGTAGTATTTATTATGTTTTTCTTTCAACCATTTATTTCATCTTTGTTATGGGAAATGGTTCTGTAAATTCCAGTTTGTTATTCCACACACATCGGGTCAACTTGCCCCGAACTTTTATAACTAAATACCCGCCGCCCATACAGCGGCACACCGAGCAGGAAATCTGAAAAAGGTTTCCTGCTTTTTTTCTGCCCAAAATGAGGTAGAAAAACGCCACCCCATCCACCAATTACCGAAATGAGGGACACGAAATGCCCTGTCCACACAACGAAATCACGATTGTGCAGCGAAGCCAACAGCAGTTTGCGGTTGCCGCCGCCGGTGAGCTGACCCTGCCTGCTGCCACCTGCACCTTTATTGTACTGTAAATAAAACAGCAACATCCCGTCTGCCGCAAGTACACTTATGTAAACAAGTGCGCTTGACTCGTAAACGGGATGTTTTTATTTTCCTATGCTTCTATACCCTGCCGTTTTTATCCTCAGTCTGCAGCCGCTTTTCCAGTGCCGACTGCTTAGCAAGAATAGCATTCACTTTATCGTACAGATCCTCAATCATAATTTCGGTTTTCAAATTGACCTTATAATCATTTTCCGCTCTGCGTCGATCCTTTTCCTCCTGCCGGTTCTGACTCATCATAATAAGCGGCGCCTGAATTGCCGCCACACAAGACAACACCAAATTCAGCAGAATAAACGGATATGGGTCAAACGCCTTGGCCGCCAGCAGAGTATTGACAATCATCCAAAGAACTAAAACGCCGGTAAAGGAAAAGATAAATGCCCAACTACCGGCGAATTTTGCTATTACATCCGCAGCACGCTGCCCAAGCGTATACTTTTCCTTTTCGCTTTCGGGGCTAACTGAAATTTTGCTGTCTGCCAGCAGATTTAACACTTCCTCATCGCTCATATCATGGCGGATGTCCTTGAGCACTTCTTTTAGCAGCTTTCTGTTTTCCTTCAGGGCGTTTGCCCCTCCTGTTCTTTATGGGCCACTGTGCCCGCTTCACACTTCGTCTGCTGGCTTGCTGACGCAAACCCCTTCCATCATTCTATCTTTACAGAATATACTCCATCTGCCGTTCCTTTGTTTTCATACCCATCTTCTCATAGAAGCTTTCGGCTGATGTGTTCCCCGCCCAGACATTCAAGGTGACTTCATAGCAGCCAAGCTTCTTTGCCTGCTGCTTCACATATTCAAACAGGCTTTCCCCGATATGTTGTCCGCGCGTCTGCTTGTCAACGCACAGATCATCAATAAACAGTGCCTTAAACGGTACCATATTGGTAGAAAACGGCTGCTCCTTCAGCTGGCAGAAAGCATACCCCATACACACATCATCCTCACCAGCTGCAACATAGATGGGCTTATCCTCCTGCTCCAGCAGTTCTTTCAGTTCGCTGTCGGTATATTTTGTGGTGCCGGGGATAAACACATCCGGGCGTATCTCTGCATGGATCTGCAGCACCTGACCCAGCAGCTCCATAATTCTTGGGATGTCCTTTTCTTTTGCCTTACGAATTTTCATCACAACACAACTCCATTCCACCGTTTGCCTGCGGGGTACGCTATGCCAACCTGCCCGCGAGTTCATTTCTTATCCCCTGCAGCCCCGTATTTTCTTTATAGTATCACAAACTCGCGCCAAGTAAATTGCTTGTTGCGAAATTTCACGAAATATTTACGGTTCGTGCGGTCTGCAGATTCCGCCGCTTCTCTGTCAGGCATGTGCCGCCTTGCACAGGATGTTCTTTGTGCTTGCAGCAATGTCCACTGTCATCATACTTTGTAACGCAGTTTTTAACGCTCTATTGACAATACGGGCTGTTTGGCATATAGTAATTCGTATAAACACTATTTCACCAGACGCTCAAGACGCAGTTTGCCCCAGATGCTGGGGCATGCTGCGCCTTTTCTGCAAGGAGGCCACCTGTGGACTACATCCAAATCACCAAAGAGAACATCGACAAGGAACATATCTGCTGCGCGATGTCCGGCAAGCAGAGCCTTGCCAAAAAAGAATGGCTCAAGCAGCGCTTTGCTGAGGGACTTGTTTTCTACCGCAGTGTTGAGCGCGGCAAGTGCTTTATCGAGTACATCCCGGCAGAAAACGCATGGGTGCCCATTACAGCGGACGGCTGGCTGTACATCAACTGCCTGTGGGTCTCCGGTTCCATGAAAGGGCACGGCTGCTCAAATGACCTGCTGGAAAAATGCCTCAGCGATGCAAGAGCGCGGGGCAAAAAGGGCATCTGCATTTTGTGCGCCGAGGGGCGCAAGCGGGAATTTCTCGCCGACCCCAAGTTTTTGTCCCACAAGGGATTTGAAGTCGCAGATGTCTCGGACTGTGGAATCACCCTCATGTTCCTCCCGCTCAACGCCGATACAGCACTGCCGAAATTCAAGAACTGCGCTAAACACCCTAAAGCTGATGGAGAAGGCTTCGTCCTCTACTACACCGATCAGTGTCCCTTTACCTATTACTGGGTGCCAAAGGTGCAGCAGGCCGCGCAGCAGCATAACATCCCGTTCCGGGCCATCCACATCACCGACAAAGAAGCCGCGCAGAATGTATCCGCACCCGTCACGACCTACGCACTGTTCCGGGACGGCGTATTCCTGACGCAGGGTATCCAGTCCGACAAAAAGTTTCTGGCATTGGCCGGTGTACAGATATGAAAGAACGAATCGTTGATGAGCAAATCAGACTGATTCCCTACTATCAAAACGATGCCGTATCGTTTTGCCGGTATCAGGATGCAGATGTATGCAAACAGGTCGATAACAGGGATACGCTCCATGATTTAGCGCTTCTGCATCGCATGTAATGAGGCCCGAGATATTTGTTTTCATGATATACTAGTGTTGTGTTTATCAGGCCAGGCAGAACCATCTATTCAGTCAATGTTCCCTGTCTCGCGGTAGCTGCGCCATACATTCTCGAAGAAGTCATCATCCTCGGGGATGGGGCGCGGGGCGCGCCAAGCGGTGCGGCAGGTACCATCCTCGAACCACAGCTCCTGAATCAGCGGGGATTCGGTTTCGTCCAGGGCAAAGGTGAAGGTATCCGGCAGCTGGGCAAACGGCTTAACCCCGCCCGTCAGGTCGGTGTACAGGGCGCTGCCGCGGCTTTTGCCGCCGTGGGCGGTATAGTCCGCCATGGCGGTCAGGTAAGCGCGCTGGCTCAGCAGCATATCTCGCAGGCTGTAGAGCATGGCAAGCTCGGTGCGGCTGCCCGCCTTAACCGTTTGGGCAAAGTCGGCAAGTTGCGCTTTCACCTGTTTTCCGTAGGCGCATATCTGCGCGGGGTCGCGTATGGCGGCACCGCAGCGGCTCATTTCCTCGGCGGCGTGCTGCTTCACGAACCAGAAAACTCCCCTACCCTGCCGCGTGCGCAGCAAAATAAGGGAGTATTTTTTGTGTGCAGCCTGTCAGGTATGGTTATACCGCGAGCATTTCTCTGCATCGATCGCAAGCACGACCATCAGCGCGCAGAGGGCATCTCTTGGGTCGGTAACCTCAATGGTGTATGTATCGGTCCAATTCCAAAGCTCCTTGGCGATATGTGCCACGGTATGCTTGCTGGGGGTAAGGATGTCATAGTCCCATTCCCAAAAGCTGCCCTCAATACGCCAGCCATTGCAGTCGATATGGTAGCTGGGCCGGAAAAGCGTCAGCTCTCGGCTCAGGCACCCCACATAATCATCCTCACCTGTGTAGAGCTCAAATTGGGGCATCCATGTAAATATCTTTTCTTTGACGCAGCCAACCGGGCAGCCCGCCGCATCAAAGATTCTCAGGCAATGCCCCCAGGAAAGCTGACCCTTGACCACAAACAGGGTATTCCCATATTCATCGTAAATATCATAGCTGTCGAACCAGGAGAACATCCGTTGCTTGAAAAGCATCTTCATTGCGTTTTTTCCCTTCACTTGCCTGCGCAGTATCTGTTACCGGCATCGCATTTGCTTGCCTTATGCTTATTATAGTTTATCGCGCCACCAAATCACAAGGGAAAATCCGGAAAATTAGCCCTGTTATTTTGCTTTCAGCGGAAGAATACCGGAATCCATTCTCTCTGCAGGGCAAGGATATACTGCTTGCGCTTTTCTTTCTTTTGTACGCTTTGATTTGTATCCTTATTTTGCTATTGCGTACCAGTAGGCATCGAACAAGCGCCCAATTCACCTGTGTTTTCAATACGCAGAGTTCAACATTTTCCGGGGTTCATTTTTGTCTCCCGGAAATTGTTGTATTTTGAAACCCAGGAATCTGTTGTATTGCGCTTCCAACCAGTATGCATTGCTGTGCGGAGCATTCCGCATAAACTTTTGTAACCAACGCAAAGCAGCGTTACCGTGCCGGAATCGCGTACCGTGTCCCATTTCTCTGCAGCTAAACTATGTTCACCCCCATAGGCTCTTTATGGCGGTGTGCAGCTTCTTTACGCATAGCATGTGCCAAATGTCACATTCCGAAAGGTAAATTACGCCGATATATCGTATGATTTTATGGCAAATCGCACATTTCATGTGGCAAGCGGCAATATCGGCAAAAATGTGCTGTTTTGCCGCCCTGAAAGTGTACATTTCTGCACAAATCCACCCAAAAAGCACATTTCTTCTTTGCGCTTTTTTCACATAGCTACGCTCTGTAATTACCATTTACCTGTAAAAAATGCATATTGTACATTTTATCGCCTTGCAAATGACACATTTTCACATTCCGTCTGCTGATCTCCGGATGTGCCGTTTAAAATCCGTTCCAGCTCATCGCAAAACCGGATATCCTGCTCTTTTGTGCGTTTTGCAGCCCCCTTTGGATGCTTGCCGGCGCGAAGGAGCTTTTTGTTTTCATGCCGCTGCAGCATCAGCGCATCTATATTATCCGCCGTATATTCCAAACCGTTCTGGTTCAGCACCCGCGCGCATTTTGCCAGGCACATACTTGCCAGACCGTAATCCTGCGTCACAACCAAGTCCCCGGGCTTCACCCGGTTGACGAGTGCAAAATCCACACTGTCAACGCCTTTGTCAAATACCAGCGTCTGTGCCCCTTCCCGCTCGATACGATGGGATGTATCGCACAGAATCACAACCGGCACACCTTTTTTCCCTGCGCTCCGCAGGGTCAGATCGACCACCGGGCAGCCGTCTGCATCGATCAAAATCGTCATGTGCTTATTCTCCTTCCCTCATCGTACTGTGCTTTGGTTTGATAATTGTACCATGTTCCCGCTGTGCTTTTCAACACGCAGGAGGCACTCATTCTCGGCGCACCGCAAAAAGCGTGAGAGGCTTTTCCGGAGACCCCCGGAAAAACCTCCCGTGTCTTATTACAGTAAATCAGCCGCGCTTTTCCTTCAGCTCGGTCTCCATCTGGGCCAGCGTCTTTTTGTCCAGATTGTAGAAAAATTTGGCACAGATGAACGGCAGCACCTTCCGCACCCACTGGGTAAACTACACAGATCTTTCCCCCGAATCTACCGATCTGCCAAAGCAGTGTATGCTGCCGGAAAAGCCCGTCCTCAGCATCCAGATGCTGGAGGACCGCTACGCGCTGGAAAATCATCTGCTGGACGCCGTCCACCACGGTGATGCTGAGCTTGCGATTCAGGCGCTGCAGAGCTTTCGCGGCGTAACCATACCCGGGCGCAAGGGTCATACCAAGACCACCACCGTCCGTTTCCGCGCCGTTGCCCTGGATGCCCTGCTACGCAAGGAGGCAGAGCGGGCCGAGGTGCACGCCTTTTACCTTGATACCCTTTATAACGATTATCTGCTTGCCGCCGGTGAAATCACCACCGAGCAGCAAGAGCAGGCCCTTGTGGTCGAGATGCTGCAGCAATATTGTGACCGGGTGGCGCGGTACTCTACCGCCGGCTATTCGGTGGTCATCCACTATATCAACCTGCATCTGAAGGAGGACCTGACCCTTTCCACGCTGGCTGCCCGCTTCAACCTGAGCCGCTCTTATCTGTCTGACCGGCTCCACCGGGAAGTGCACAGCAACCTGACCGACTATGTGACCCTGACCCGCATCCAGTTTGCGGCGAACCTTCTCCGGTATCATCACTACACGATCACGCAGGCGGCACAGGAGGTAGGTATCCCGGTTGTACCCTACCCGCCTGTTCAAGCGCACCATAGGAGAGACGCTGTCCCACTACGCCCGGTAGAAAGCCATCGAGGCCTAAGAGACGAACCAGCTAAAAAGAAGAATTTTGCAGCGGCGCTCAGCCTCCTTGCAATCCTCTGTAGCATGGTATTATAATTTGTATAGAATCGGTAAGCTGCATGCTGCACCGCAGGAGGGCGTTTTATGATTTTACAAACAGGTTTCCGCACCGATATACCCGGCTTTTACAGTACGTGGTTTGCGAACCGCCTGCGTGCAGGGTTTGTGCTGGTGCGCAATCCTTATAATCCGCAGTCCGTCACGCGGTATGCCATCAACCCGGATGTGGTGGACCTGATCGGCTTTTGCACCAAAAATCCTGCGCCGATGCTCCCCCGCATGGAGCTGCTGCGCCCCTATGGGCAGTACTGGTTTGTCACAATCACCCCCTACGGACCGGAGATAGAGCCGCATGTACCGCCGAAGGCGCAGGTCTTGCAGGACTTTATCACCCTGTCAAAAATTGTCGGTCCCGATTGTATCGCATGGCGGTATGACCCCATTTTTCTTTCCGACACCTACACCGCTGCGCGACATATCGCTGAATTCGAGCAGATGGCAGCTGTGCTTTCCGGCTATACCAGGACCTGTGTGATCAGCTTTATCGACCTTTACGAGAAGGTACAACGGAATTTTCCGCAGGTGAAAAGCGTCCCACTCGCTGAGCGCGAAACACTGGGAAAGGCTTTTGTTGAAATCGGCAAAAAATACGGTATGATGATACGCCCCTGCGCCGAGGGCACCGCGCTTGCCCGCTATGGTGCCGATTGCAGCGGCTGCATGACACAAAGAACTTTTGAGACCGCGCTGCACCGTCCCCTGCGGCTGCCCCCGCAAAAGCCAGCCCGCAAGGAGTGCGCCTGCTGCCTTACGGCGGATATCGGTGCCTACAATACCTGCGGTCACGGCTGCCTATACTGCTACGCCAACGCCAGCCGTGTGACTGTAGCGCAGAATATGCGTATGCACGACCCCGCTTCACCCTTTTTGGTCGGGCACAGCCAGCCGGGTGATGTGATCCACGAGGCAAAACAGGAAAGCTGGCTGGTCGATCAGATCAGTATGGCTGAGCTCCTCTAGCAGCAGACAGCGGCTGCCGGCCGTTTTCACCGCTGCAACAACAAAAGCTTGCAAGATAAGGCTAAAATGCCTGTACTTGCAAGCTTTTGTTGTTTTCATTTGCGAAAATATGGGGCGAGCGATTCCTGTTGCTGTATCGCGCAAAGCGAGCTGCAATACAGCCGCACACAGCAAAAAGGCTGCGCTTCCTGCGCAGCCTCTCAGCAAACGGCCTTATTCGGCGTATTCTTTAACGGCTCCAGCCTTCTGCAGGGCCGCCATCACAGCGGGGATCAGAACAAGCTGTACGATAATGCCCGGTACGGCATTGAGCAGTGCGCCCGCCAAGAATGCCTGGGCGGTAAACGCCTTGCCGCCCAAGCCCAGCAGCACGACCTCAGCCACGCCCCAGACAAGTCGCCCCGCTACCATGGCGGTAAGCAGCGCTGCATACACCCCTGCCGCGCCCTTTTGAGCCATACGGCGGTATACCAGCCCGATAACAAGGCCGTAGGTCAGCAGCTCAAAGGCCATCGCAATAGCCACCGGATACATCGGAGGCATCCCGAACAGGACCGAGCGCAGCAGCGGCGCAACAAAGCCCACCGCTGCACCGTACTGCCAGCCGCAGACAAGGCCGCACAAAAGCACCGGAATATGCATCGGGAGCAGCATGCTGCCAATTTGCGGAATCTGGCCCGTCAGCATGGGCAGCACAAGGCACAGCGCCAAAAACAGCGCTGCATAAGCCAATTTTTTTGTATTCTGGTTTTTCACAACATATCACCCTTATCAAAAAGTTTGAACCGCGCACCCTTCTGGGCACTGCCTTCCTGGCTTTTTCATAAGGGCATTCCTGCATCCTTCAAGCCCGCTATAGCGGGAACCATGCAGTTATGCCATAGGTCCGCTTACTATATTACACAATAATCTCCGCCGTGTCCAGTACAAAATTGCAGCGTGCGGCTGGATCATGGGCAGCAAAATACCCTTCCTCCAGCGGGATCCACCGCTGCACAAAATTTGCGTAACGTATACCCTCTCTCGCCCGCAGGCGCGCCGCCTGCACATCGGGCGGGCAGGTAACAAACACACGCACCGCAAAGTCAGTCTGCAGCACCGGATGCAGGCTGTAGCTGCCCTCCAGAATCGTCAGTGGCGCGGCAGCAAACGGCTTAGACGGCAGGAAGGCTCCCGCTGCACAGCTGTATGCATTATAGAGCGCCGTTTCGCCGCGCAAAAGCGGCTGCAGAACCTCGTTTCGCAGCCGAATGAAATCTATATTCGCGCCGGGCTGCTCCTGCCAGTTCGCGCAGCGCGCAGCAAGCGGTAGATAGAAATCATCGGTATGCACTACTCGGCAGCCCAGCTGCCCCGCCAGAAACTGTGCCAGTGTAGACTTGCCGCTGCCGCAGCGCCCGTCAATGGCCAGCAGCGCCGGACCTTTTTCTGCGGCCAACTGTGCGGCCTGCAGGATTGGGGCGGCGGCTGTTGCCAGCGGCGTCATGCGTCCAGCGCACGCAGCGTAAGTGCTACGGCATTTTGCAGATACTCGTCAAGGCGGCAATCCTGCGTGCCCGCCACAAAGATCCCGCAACCGGACGCCGGGATCAAAACCTTGGCTGCCTCACTGCCGGAAATTGCCACCGACATTTTGGGCGAAACCTCGCCCATGATGCCGTTAGCCATCAAGATACCGATGGGTCCCAGGATAACATCGGCTCTGGCGGCGTTGTACATCACCGCATTTTCCCCGGTGGCTCCGCGCACTGCACCCGCCTTCAGCATGGCGCTGGTTGCCAGCACATTCGTGCCCACTGCCAGCAGCTCGCAATCCGCAGGCAGTTTAGGCAGCAGCAGCTTTGCAAGCTGTGCGCCCATGCCGCCGCCCTGCCCATCAATGATCAAAATTCGTTTCATGCCCTACATCCTCTGTCTTTATATGTCCTGCCGCTGCAGCGGCTCAGGTTGTCGAAAAACCTCCCTCTGCGAGACAGACTCCCCCGATACGGGGGAGGTGGCGCTTGCGCCAGAGGGGGAGCGGTGCCCCGAAGGGGCGGAGGGAGAAAACTTTGCCATAGCCCGAAATATTTCGGGCAGCCGTACAGTTCTCTCCCCCACCGCCTGCGGGCGGAGCCCCCTCGCAGAGGGGGCCAAAGGGTGAACGCACCTTTTTCGACAGTCTGCGCCACTGCAGTGGCTTACTTATGTCTACTATTTTACACCCCCGGAGTACGGCATCGCAAGTGGCAAAATGAAAAGGGCATCTAATTACTTGTAAAAATTCATCGTGCTCCATTTCCGTCAATTCCTGTTGCTGTAACTTTATTTTCGGTTTTTTTGTTGTGTTCGCTAAGAGATCTCTTGACTGCCAAGGTGACTGCTCTCGTTGCTATAGCATATCGAAACTTTTCCAAATGCTGTATGCCTTTATAGCAGACGCAAACCCAATCCTGCTGCCAGTCCCCCTCCCCTGCCCTCTTGAGATAACCCTTACCTTATTGGATGGTGTTTGCTTTATGCTTTTTCTTCCTTCGGCATGTGCCATATAACCTACGGGGTGATAATCCGCCTTTCTACCTATTGCAAGGTCCATTCTCTTATTCAGCCTATTTCGTGTTGCGAAGGCTTTCCCGCCCACCTAAAAGAGAGGTTTCTACACTTTAACAATCGGATAATTTCCCTTTTGGGAACAGAATGTATGGACCAATTTGTATATTTTCCATATATTATCCTATTAGTATATTAAATTATATCTTATACCGCCACTCACCTATCCTTTTTATCCACCTTATGTAAGTACATTAAGCCTGCAATCCCTGTGGATTACTGCCGAAAAAGTGGATAAGTCCGTCAAAAAGAGGTTTTCTCATCAAGAAGTCGGGAAGTCCAGCGAAAAGAGAGGTTTCTACATCTCACTCCCGAAAAAAATGTTTACTTTGCATTATGCCATACTTTGCACCACTATAAAACTCTCCGGATCATCTTCGCATTACGTTGTGTACATGCTGTATACATTATAATAATATTTCCTTATTGTATTTCATCTGCAACGATTTTTCCAATTTCTACACTCTTCTCTCCCAGCTTTTTTGGTTTTTCAAGTGCCATTTTCTTTTCTATATCTATATATTGTGGTTTTACATCCTTTTATCACTACGCTGCTTTGGTAGTACCCTTCTGTACATGGCTGTGTTTTTTCCTCTTTTCTTTCGCTCTTTTGATGTAGAAACCTCTTTTTAGTGCAGATAATTCCTTTTTCGTAGCCCAATTATATATCGGTATATCGCCTATTATTCTGTTTAATAATTTTACGCTGTTTATGTGTAGTAACCTCTTGGTTCGCCACTATTACCTTTCCTGTCTCTGCCTATATAGACTCTCTTTGTGCAAGAACAAGTATGTTAGTTGATCCACAACACCAATATATAGTGTTTTTGAAGCAATTTCTAAAGGGAGGTTTCTACACCGGAAAAATTTGAGCACTTCCTACCGTAGAGATTACTTGCAACAGAAAAAGGAGGTTTCTACACACGCGGAAGGGAAAATTTTTGTTTCACTCTTTCCCCTGCCCCTATGCATACTATCCTAATTCAAGCGCCGGCGTTTTCCGTTGCTTACGCAAAGAGAGGTTTCTACACCGGAAAAATCAGCTATCGCACTCTCCACCTATGTTTGCACGGCAATGCTCTCCCGCTATCGCAAAAGCGAGATTTCCGTCCTGCACAATTTGTAGCCGCAACAGGCAGTATACAGAAAAAAATTTGAAAGCAGAGATTCTTCCACGGCAAAAAAGAGGTTTCTACATGCTTATTTTGGCTGATTGGGCTGTAGCAATCTCTTTCTACAGCCTTTTAAACCTCTTGCATCCGGTGTGGAAATCTCTTTCGACAAGTGTTTTTTCCTCTCTGCTGGCATGTGGAAACCTCTCTTTCTACATATTATAATAAATAAGTAAAAAGTAAAATATAAGATAAATAATTGTAAAAGAGAAAAAAGCAAAATTTAAAAAATAGAAAAGCTCCAAACATTTTTCGTTGACAGTCGGCAAATAGTATAGTAATATTATCAGTATAATGATATTTGTGTACCTATTTGTATTGTAACATCTAACGAAAGGAATATATAGCTGTATATCGTAATTATTTTAAACCACTCCTTGTACAGCTATAAGTAATGGATATGAACAAAACGAATTCGTCCATTGATGAAAACGAGGAATCTTTAGTTGGAGAGGTCCTTTCTGATGATGAGGTCCGCGAGAAAAAGCAAGCGATTGCGAAATGGCAGCACTCCCCTGTCGGCTTTGGCTCTTACATTACCAAAAGTAATGACCTGATCCAGCGGACAAAGTACTCTCTGCCCAGAAATGAGCAAAAGGTTCTCTTTATGCTCATGTCTAAAATCGACCAGAAAAATGATAAGGATGCATCCAAATATTATTCGATCACTTTCAACGATTTTGCCAAGTTGACCGGAGTGCGCACGGTGGATACGACTTATGCACTGAATCTGAAGGAAACTATAGAAAATTTGGAAAATCGTACCTTCTGGGTCAAGAAAGAACCCGGCAGTAAGGTGTATCGCTCCATTTCCTGGCTGCAAAAAGGTTCTGAGGTCGATTTCGACAAGAAAGAGATTCGCCTGCGCTTTAACCAGGACATCTGGAAGGATATTGCGCAGCTTACCAGCAACTATACCTCTTACAGCATCGAATATCTGCTGATGATGAAAAGCACTTACTCTATGCGCGTTTATGAAATCATACTCTCCTATGACAATGGAAACAGAGACTATGGCTATACGAACGGCCTTGTATTCCAGCCGGTAAATGATGAGATCCTGAATAAGTTCTCCTCAAAGCGCGACGAGCTGACGGGTTATAAGTATAAAAAATTCAATATTGATGAGTTTAAGGGTCTGCTTTCTGCACCCACAGAGGCAGAGAGAGAGTCCACAAAGAGCAAAAAGAAAAAGGATCTGGCATCTGCCGACAAGAAAAAGTTTGACCGGGAAAAACCGCTGTCTGAAAAGTACAAGACTTTTACAGAGTTTGAAAAGAATGTTTTAAAGACCGTTAAGAAAGAAATCAATGAGATGACGGATCTTTGGTTTGACTATGCCCCGGCGCGCAAGCGCGGTGTTCGCAAATATGAATACCTGTATATTTTCATCAAATACAAGACCAAAGCGGAAATGAGGGATGTCCGCTCCTATCATGATAGAAATACGCACGATGACGAAATTGTAAGGGATTCCAGAAAGAAGAAAACCCAGAGTGCGGAAAAAGCAGCCCAGCATATTACAGAGCCATTTAGCACAGATATTTTGAAAATGAAGTATAGAAAAGCAACTACGGAGATCAGAAACAAAGCAGACTATGCTTCGTATGAGGATAAGCTGACAGACAACGAGAAAAATATCTGCAATGATATTTTCACATACACGGCTAAGATCCTGACAAACATCAACAAGCGTGACCAAGCGGAGGAAACGCTGGATTCTTTAAACCGAATCATCCATGACAATGCCGGGCTGAAAACATGGGCCCTGGGACTGTGTGTAAAATTTACGGAGATGTTTGAAAAAGCAACCGAAAGGAAGTCTGCACAGTATTATCGCACGGTTGTTTATAACGATACGATTGAAAACAGTGCTTTGATCATCGCGGCTGGCAAGCAGAAGCTCGCATCGTTGGATCCGGCGAGAGTGTTTAAGTTTGATATGTCTGTCTTTGAGGATGTATAAGGATTATTTGGCAGCAGCCTGCAATTTGCAGACTGCTGCTTTTTGCTGTAAAGAAAAAACAAAGATTATAAGTGACAAACAAATACAAACCGAGAACAGCAACAAGAATTGAAAGATGTGTTGACTCTGTCAGACTGTCGAAAAGCTCTAGTACGGGCGAGCAATGCTCGCCCGTACCCGTTTGCCTTGTAAGAAAACTATCCCAGAAGATGCGTTGCTGCGGTAAGTTGACGGGCGACCAATGGTCGCCCCTACACATGCAATAAGGCAAGAAGGCAATTCTTTTGACGGTCTGAACTCTGTTTCGTGCTGTGAAGCGCGGTGCGAGTATGTAAAGAAATGGCCTATACGAATGCAGATATATTAAAGAACAGCAACAAGAATTGATAGACTTGAAATATCGTTATGACAGGGTGATACCCGGAAAAGAGAATTGACTTTACTTATATCTATGTTATAATTGAAATCACAATAAGCAGCAAAAGATGGCTGCAACTATTTTGTGGTGAGGTATAGGCTTCAACATATTCAGCCACTGAAGTATGATAAAATCGTACAACCGGAAATGGCAAAAAGACATGGAAAATCGATTACAAGGAATTACAGAACGATAATTCACAGCAACAAGAATTGACGGACACATCCACAAATAACAGCCTTTACAGAAATGAGGAATTGCTCAATGTCTGCAAAAATTATTACAATTGCCATTGAAAAGGGAGGCACGGGTAAAACCGTAACAGCCTCCAATCTTGCCTACCTGATGGGCGATGAGGGGAAAAAAGTTCTTTGCGTGGATACTGATCCGCAGGGAAATCTCACCAAAGCACTCAGCGGCGGCTTGAGCATCACAAGTGATGAATTCTACGGTAAGGCGCTTTATAATCTTTTCGACGGGTTCCTGTATAATAGCAAGACGCGAGACTTTATTGTGGAAACGCAGTATGAAAATGTGGATATGATCCCGTGCGATGCGCAGACGCCGCGAATCAATAAGCGCATTGAACTGCTGATTGGCGATGCAGAGCGCTTGAAGGACGGAGATCCGAGGAAGGTTTCCGGTATGGGGGATTTTCTGTACTATTTCCTCAATCAGGTACGTGATGAGTACGATTACATTCTTATTGACACACAGCCTACGCGGGACAGCCTGTTGCTTTCCAATGCAATCTATGCAGCCGATTATATCCTGATTCCAGCCGGCTGTGAGGATAACTCCGAAGAATCGGCATTTCGCCTTTATTATGAATGCAACAAGATGAAGCAAAGCTCCACTTCTCACCTGATGGGTGCCGGTGTGTTGTTGGTGAATGTAGACAAAAGCGCAGCAACAGACAAGAAGATTCAGGAGCATTTTAAGGAAGAACTCGGCACATCGCTGTTCAGCGTTGCAATTCCCACAAGCAAGACGGTGAAAACATCCATTTCCCGCTTTTTGCCTGTGTGCTATATGGCAAAAACGCAGCCTGTGGCAAAAGCCTATGTGAAAGCCTACGAAGAGTTGAAAAAGCGTCTGGAGGTGAAATGATATGGGAATGAAAAGCCCCGCCAAAAAGAAGGAAATCGTAAAACGTTCCCGCCCGACGGATGCAGAGCTTGGCAAAATTGATTCCAATAATGGCGATGCAGGAAAAATTATCAGCGATCTGACCGCAGGGCATAAAAGCATTGAATACGAAGCACGGGATATTGCACTGTACGATATTCGCGTAAACGCGGACAACGAAATCTTCCGGCAGGCAGATACCCAAGAGGATATTGTGCAGCTGGCGGAGGATATTCAGCGCAACGGCCTGATGCATAATTTGGTGGTGTTTCCGCAGGAAGAAAATGGGAAAACAGTATATATCCTTCTCTCCGGTGAGCGCCGCTACCGCGCGATGGAGTACCTCGAAAAGAGAGGAGACGCCACCTGGAACACCATCAAAAACTGCAATGTGATCACAACCAGTCTTTCGGAAAATGAAAAAAAGGTGCTTTTATACAGTGCGAACCTGCAGGTCCGCGGCGGCTTTGCAGATGAACAGATCCGCCGCAAGGCCGTTGCAGAATTTGTGGTCTGCCTTCAGAACGAGCCGTTCAATATGACGGAAAAGGACGCTAAAAAGGCAATTAAGGAAGTGAGTGCAACCACAGCCAAGCAGATCGACCGTGATTTCCGCATTGAGGAAAAGCTGGATAAAGAGCTGCTTCGCCTTTTGGATAACAAGTTCCTGACCCGCATGGAGTGTGAAAGCTATATCACGCTGGAGCCGGAGGAGCAGCATAAAATTGCGCAGTGCTATCTGCTGCTGAGCACGGTTGATGTGAGCAACTGTGACACCGATGCCCGGGAGCGTCTGCTGCAGGAATGCAACAGCATACATTATGATTTTATACGGGCTATTGACAGAGCCAGAAAAACCAACGAGCCGGATGAGAGGGACGAACGCCTGGAGACCGCGTTTGCGGAGTGTGAAAACGCAATCCGCCTGCTGCAGAACAGGGTAGGGGAGTACCGTACCGCCGTCAGTCGGCATGATACGGAGAAGGCCGAAGAAATCGCAAAGGATGTGGCCAGGGATCAGGAGGCAAAGCGCGTCGAGAAAAAGGAGCAAAAGAGCGAGTCTGAAAGCGCGACCTTTGTGGAAAAGACGATCCAGCCTGTTGCTAATAAGATTTTTAAGAAAATGAGTTCAACCAGCTATAAGCGCGGCGTCAGAAAGATGTCTCAGGAGCGCCGTGATAATGATGTTGCGATCCTGAATGAACTGATCGAGCAGGCGCAAAGCCTCCGGGATTTGATTGAAGCCGCAAAGTAAGGCAGGGTAGGGAGGAGGCACTGTCCCGGTAACAAAGGCAACACCGCACAATTCCCGCTTTACGGCTTAAGCACCGCTCCGGCGGCTGCGGTACGGCATCTGCGTTGCCAAAATGCTCGATAAGACATCCAGTATTATCTGCGCTTTTGGCTTAGCAGCTGCCGCACCTCGCTCGCCGTATCGGCACTTAGAATTATGCGGTATTGCCCAAAGGGTGATGCGAATGAAAAAAGAAAAAATCAAGGTCAACCTTCGGGTAGGGCTCCTGATTCGGGAGACGCTTGTGGATGAGGCTGCTGTGGAGGATATCCGCGTAGGCACCCTGGCCAACCGGCTGCTCCAGTCCGAGATGGATAAGGTCATGAAGGTCGGTGCTGACAACTGCCTGATCATGAACAGCAGGGAATATCTGGCCAGCGAAGCAGAAATCGAGCAGAACAGGGCGGCCTACTATCTGTTTCCGGAAACAAAGGTTGTCAGCCGGTTTATTGCTACGCAGTTGGATGACAAGATCTATCCACAAATATCTTTTTACTTTTTGAAAGAGCAGATGGATGCGCTGGAAAAGCTGGTACGAAAGCAGCGGATACCGCAAACGATCCGAAACGGTGCGGTGCACTCCTATCGGTATGTTATCGCCGGTATGCTGCTGAATCATCCGCTTTGCCGTGCGCTGGGAGCATCCACAAATAATGATTGAACCCAAAGCCCACAGCCGCCGCTGTGGGTGTTTTTTTGCCTGCCGCTGCCTGCAGCAAAACGCGCTGCAGAGGCGTCCACTCACGCGCTCTGAGAGAGGGACGCGCTGAAGACGGTAAACAAAAAGCCCCCACCCGCGAATGAGGGCAGGGGAGCGAGGAGACGCAGTCTTGAAAAAATATAGGGGCGGCACACAGAAGAATGCGGTGTTGCCTTAGAGCCAGGTGCCCTTCCGCAGGTACTGCGGTCAGCATTTTGGTTTCGCCTTCCTTACAATTTGTTTCTATAGAGGAAAATTTTTGCTTGCTTTTGGGTTGCGGTGCTATTATACTTTGTGACATAGAATATGTAAAAAGTATTTACCGCATTATGACTATGTAATTTTGGTATGAATGAGGCTGCGCCTATGTATGTCGATTGGGAATACTACAAGATTTTCTACTTTGTCGCAAAATACCGCAATTTTACCAAGGCGGCCCGCGTGCTGGGCAGCAACCAGCCCAACATCACGCATACGATGAACAAGCTGGAGGATCAGCTGCACTGTGTGCTGTTTATCCGCTCCAACCGGGGTGTGACGCTGACGCCGGAGGGGGAGATGCTCTATACCCGCATTTCCTCGGCTGCTGTGCAGATACAGGATGCCGAGGAGGAGCTGAGCGCCAGCGCGACCTTTGAGCATGGTGCAATCAGTATCAGCGCAACCGAGACGGCGCTGAATATCTACCTGTCGGAACGGCTGCGGGACTTCCATGCGCAGTACCCCGGTATCCGGCTGCGGATCTCCAACCATTCAACGCCGCAGGCAATTCAGGCTGTGAAAAACAGCGAGGTCGATTTCGCTGTTGTAACGACCCCCACCGGCGCAGAGGGGGAACTGAAAAAAGTTGATTTGATGCCGTTCAACGAAATCCTGGTCGGCGGGAAAACCTTCACGGCGCTGGCAAGCCGGACGCTCTCGCTGCAGGAGCTTGACGCCTATCCGCTGATCATGCTGGGGAACGAGAGCATGAGCCGCCTGTTTTACCGGCAGTTTTTCCTTGAGCACAGCGCAGACCTGAAGCCGGATATTGAGGCGGCCACCACAGACCAGATGATGACGCTGGTAAAGAGTGAGCTTGGCCTTGCCTTTGTGCCGGAGCCGATGGCCCGCAGCAGCCTGCAGCGCCGCAGCATTGTGCAGCTGACCTTGCGGGAGGAGATTCCGCAGCGCTCAGTAAGTCTGGTTTATGACCGGCACCGTCCGTTGAATACGGCGGCCCGGGAATTTCAAAAGCAGCTGCTGAATGCGGCCAGACAGGAAAAAGCAGAATAACGCAAAATGTGCCCGCGCAAGCAGGCACATTTTGCGTTGTGGGATGTAGACAGCGGAAGTGTTTATGTCCAACCAGTGCATAAAGTGCTCCGGATTGGAACACCGCAAAAATGCTGTTGCAAAAGGCGGGGAAAATGTCTATACTTGTACTATACAAACCAGCAGACGCGGTATAATACCCCGCTGCGGACGCTTTGCAGAGCAACCAAAGGAGTCACTTGTATGGATAAGCAGAGCAGGACCTATCAGGCGTATGTGCAGATCCTCAAGGAGGAACTGATCCCTGCCATGGGCTGCACCGAACCGATTGCCATCGCCTACGCCGCCGCCAAGGCGCGGGATGTGCTTGGCGGCATGCCGGACAAAGTCGAGATCGGCGTGAGCAGCAACATTATCAAGAATGTCAAGAGCGTCATCGTGCCAAACACCGATGGCATGAAGGGTATTGAAGCCGCCGCAGCGGCAGGCATCGTCGGCGGGCAGGCGGACAAGGCACTGGAGGTCATCGCAGCTGTAACAACGGACCAGAAGGCTGCGATGCGCGCCTTCCTGAAGCAGGTGCCGGTCACGGTGAAGGCAATCGACAACGGCTTTATCTTCGACATTATTGTGACGCTGCAGCAGGGGAGCGATTCTGCCGTGGTGCGCATCTGCCAGTACCACACGAATATTGTCCTGATCCAAAGAAACAGCGAAGTTCTGCTGGATCATACCGCGCAGGAGACAAAGCAGCTCTGCGGTGACGCCGCCCCTGCCGAGAGCGGTCTGACAGACCGGGCACTGCTGAACATTGCGGATATCTTTGCATTTGCCGATACCTGCGAGATCAACGACATCCGACCTTTGCTGGAAACCCAGATCCGGTACAACACCCGCATCTCGGACGAGGGACTGCGAGGGGATTACGGTGCGAACATCGGCTCTACAATGCTGAAATTTTACGGCGAGGATGTGCGCAACCGCGCTATTGCCAAGGCAGCAGCAGGCTCTGATGCCCGTATGAGCGGCTGTGAGCTGCCAGTTGTCATCAACTCGGGTAGCGGCAATCAGGGCATCACGGTCTCGGTGCCGGTTATCGAGTATGCCAGAGAGCTGGGAGCCTCCGACGATGCTCTCTGCCGCGCCCTGGCCCTCTCCAACCTGATTGCGATCCACGAGAAGGCCGGTATAGGGCGGCTGTCCGCCTACTGCGGGGCCGTCAGCGCGGGCTGTGCTGCGGGCTGCGGCATTGCCTATCTGCAGGGCGCAGACCTGAAAGAGGTCTCCCACACCCTTGTCAATGCGCTGGCCATCGTTTCGGGTATTATCTGCGATGGTGCCAAGGCCAGCTGTGCGGCGAAGATCGCCTCCAGCGTGGAGGCGGGCATCCTGGGGTATCACATGTACAAAAACGGCCAGCAGTTCCGCAGCGGGGATGGCATCGTCACAAAGGGCGTTGAAAATACCATCCGTAATGTGGGACTGCTGGGCCGTGAGGGTATGCGCGAAACCGATAAAGAGATCGTGCGGATCATGCTGCAGGAGCCGTAAGGCCGCCGCAGTGGAGGACAGGGACTACTTATAGGAAGTGACCTTTATCCCGTATTCCTGCGTGGCCAGCTCTCCCACCCGGAAAGCTGCGCTTTTGTCGGCGCTGCGGATGCAGACGGGCTTTCCCGCGCTCCTTTTGTAGGATTCTGTTCAAAGTGCGGCGCGTTCGCAGGAAATCTGCGGTTTGGCGTTTACATAGTTTTGGCGTATTTTTTCAATTCGTGCGGTAAGCATTTTCAAATCCCTCCATTCGGAAAACAAGCAGCAGAAAAGCCAAAAGGCGTGCAGCACCCAATGAAGTGCGGCACGCCTTTGTGCGCAGACGAAAAAACGGGATCGCGCACCTTGCCTGTGCGTGACCCCATTGTCCCGTTCCTATTCTGTGATGATGCTATGATTATAGCACGAACCCTAAAAAATGCAAGCACTATTTCGAGAAATCGGGCCTGTATTACCGGTTTACGGTAAGATCACGCTCGTTTTCGACGACTGCTTCTACCGCAAGTGCAAGGCCGCGCGCGATTTGATGCAGCTCCATGCTGGGTGTTCCCAGCGGCTTGCTGACGGCCTGCTCCATCGCATACGGCACATGGATAAAGCCGCCCCGCATAGCGGGATACTGCCTGTCGATGAGATAGAGCAGCGTATACATCAGGGAGTTGCACACAAAGGAGCCAGCGGTGTAGGAGAGGGCTGCTGGAATACCGGCGGCTCTCATTTTTTGCACCATGGCTTTTACGGGCAGAGAGGTAAAGTAGGCGGGCGCACCGTCCTTCCGGATCGGCTCGTCCACAGGCTGGTCGCCTGCATTGTCGGGGATGCTTGCGTCCGCAAGGTTGATGGCAACTCTTTCCGGCGTGATGGCGGACCGCCCGCCTGCCTGCCCGACACAGATGACCGCATCGGGCCGGTGCTCGTTTACGGCAGTTTCCAGAACGGTGCCGGAAAGAGCAAACCGGGTGGGAACCTGCAGCTTGATGATCTGTGCCCCGGCAATGGTGTCGGGCAGCAGTTTGACAGCCTCATAGGCCGGGTTGACGGTCTCTCCGCCGAACGGGTCAAAACCGGAGACAAGGATCTTCATGAAGGAAACCTCCGCGTATTATTTTCTGCGCACGGCAAAACCAAACACAGTGCCGCAGGCGCCGCCGACGATGTGCATAAAGTTGGCTACATTGTCCTGCACGAACAAAATATCATATACCTGCTGGCTCAGGTAGAGCGCACCGACAAGGATCAAAGTGATCGGAATACCGCCGTTCCGGCTGCCGGCCAGGCTGGACAGCATGATGAGCATAAATACAATGTCGGAGGCACCCAGCAGGGCGGATGCGCCTCCTTTGTATGATGGTACCAGTATAGCATATAAGCAGCCGACCTGTCGAAAACAGAGGAAGCGTGCAAATAAAAAGGGCAGACCATAAAAGGTCTGCCCGCGTGCACCCGCGCGCAATTGATAAGCAAATAAAGAGTCTCGCTATGACTGCGGTAAAAGCGGTCATGGCGGCTCAGCAGGGTTGGGTCTGCCGCTGCTTTAAAAAGTGGATCGTCATAACGGCGCAGTAGGCCAGCGCCGGTGCGCAGGCAGCCAGACGGAAGTGTGTTTTTAGGACCTACTTTGTATCAGCGCTTTATACATTGCGCCACGACATATTTCAATTTCTGCAAATCCGTTTCGTCGGGGTGGGAAACAGCAGTATCAAAGTTTTCAATCATTTTGTCAACGTTTGGGATCGGCAAAGGGCTGTTTTTCATCTTTACATAGCGCTCCCGCACCGATTGCGGCATTTTCCCCTGGCACATGTAGGTGCCGATGACAGTATTGGAAGCACCGAGGCGTTTTTGAACAGAAGAAAGAATTTTGTCAAAATATTCCTGACTGCCGCCGAACCCGGCTGTGCCAAACAGGAACACCTCTTTGCCCTTGAGCGTTTTCAGGAAATCGGTGATTTCCTGATTGCAGCGCCCCTTGTCCGTCCAAAAGCCGATGAAAAGACGCTCTGCCTGCAGAGCCTCCTGTGACGGGGAACCGAAGAAACACAAATCTGCCTGAGGGAGAACAGAGGAAACAGCCTCGGCAAGCTGTTTAGTATTGCCGGTCTGGCTGCTGAATACAATAGCGTATTTCACAGGTCATACCTTTTCATAAATGCAATGGGTACCCTGATGCTGCTGCAAGCCGCCAAGGCATTTTTTGTTGCAGCGAACACAGCGGTGAATCTCCTTGATCTGCCCGGAGGCTACTTTGTTCGGCCATTCCGGGTCAGCCAACAGCTGGCGGCTCATGGCAGCACAGGTGATGCGTCCGCTTGCAAGCTGCTGCTCTACAAAATCAGGCTGATTCAGTCCGCCAACGCCGGTGATGGGCTTGTCCGTGTATTGGCGAACCTCATCGCAGAATTTCAGGAAGCAGCCCTGCTCTTTGAAGTACGGGTGGTTGGCCGGGGGAATGGTGTCCTCCAGACTGGAATGGTTCGCCAGCGTTACATGGAAGCTGGTTACACCGGCATCGGTCAGCAGCGGTACAAAAATACCCAGCTCGGACTCCACCACACCGGCATTGCCGTAGTGGGGATCTTCCTGCCGGACGGCCAGCTTGTAGTCGATGGGAATCTCCGGCAGACGGCTGCGGATGGCCTTGACGGCCTCCACCGCAAAGCGGGCACGGTTCTCGGCGCTGCCGCCGTATTCATCCGTGCGGTGGTTAAAGACAGTGGAGCTGAAGCTGCCGCACATGCGGTCACCGTGGACCTGCACCATATCGAACCCGGCTTTGACAGCCAGCACGGCGGCCTCGCCGAAGCCGTTGATGATTTTATGGATCTTGCGGGCGGACAGCTTGCTGATGTAAGGGGCAACCTCGGCATTCAGCAGGGGACGCAGCTCCTCCATTGAAATCTTCTTCGTCAGAACGCCGGGCACGTATTTCAGCATGGCCAGCATATTGGAGTCGGTCTGGTGCAGCTGGGCGCAGATGCGGCAGTCATAGCTGTGGACGATTTCGGCCAGCTTCTGATAATAGGCGAAGCCTTTTTTATCAAAAAGAGATTTCTCAAATTGGCTTTTGCCGACGGGGACGTCACCGATGATAACCATGGCGCAGCCGCCTGCGGCGATCTTGCGGATCTTTTCAAAGTATTCGTCCTCCGCAAGGCCAAAGGTGGTAGGGGCAAAAATGATGCGGTTTTTCAATTCCAAACCGCCGTAATTGATGGGGCTGTTAATCGTTTCGTACATGGTGCGGTATCCTTTCTGTTGCTTTTTCCAATAAGGCAAGCAACTGTTCCTTTTCTTTTGCAGTCAGATTCGTCATAAATCTGTCGTCCCAGTCAAAGAATATCCGGTGGGCGGCTTCAAAAGCCTCCTGCCCGCGTTCTGTCAGGTTGAGCAGATAGTGACGCCCTGATTTTTCCTTGGTAATAAAGCCATCGTCAGTAAGACGATTGATGCACCGTTGACTGTGCCCCCAGTCAAGGGACAATGCTTTTGTCAATTCCGAAGGCGTACAGTTCGGCTTTTTTCCGATATATACAATAAAAAACAAAAGCCCGAAATTTAGTCCGACTTCCTGCAGCTTGTCGCCTGTGAAATCCGAAAAGCTGCGATACAGCATGGCGATGTAGTAGGATAGGGTCTTTTGATACATGGTGAATGCAGCATCTCCTTACAAAAAAGAGTATAGTTCATACGCTTGACTTTGTCAAGTATAAAATGCTGATATACAATCGAAAAGACAAAATATATGCTATAGAGGGAAAGCAAACCGGGCAGTAAGCCCTGGAGCAGGGGACATAGCCAGCCACACGGCGGCGCAGCAAAATACAAACTCGCAGCAGCCAAAGGGTACTTTCGTATCCATGACTGCTGCGAGTTTGTAAGCTATTTTCTTATTTACTGCTGCGACTGCGCAAGAGCCTCATCGATCAGCTTTTGCAGTGCGGCAGCGTTATCCTCGTTATCAATACCGCCCATAATCGGTTCCCCAACGATGTTGCCCTGACGGTCCACAACGCAGGTGGTGGGGAAGGCCATAATGCCGAGGGCAAACTTACCGGCATCACTGGCAGAGTCAAAATAGATGTTGCGGAATGCAGCCCCGGCCTGTTCCAGAATCTGTCTGGCAGCGGCAATGTTGTCCGCGTTGCCATCAAGGGTTTCTGTGTTGATACCGATCACCTCGCCGCCCTGCTCTTGAATGCGCTGATTCAATGCGTTAAGGTCGTCCATCTCGTCCACACAGGGCTTGCAGCCGCTGAACCAGAAGTTTACAACGGTGAACGCATTATCGGCAAAAAGACTGCTGCTTACGCTGTTGCCGTCCAAATCCTTTCCTTCAAACTGCGGGAATGTGCTGGCCGTCTGCGTCATAGACTGGCTGGCAGCTTCATCCTGCGGCAGTGCTGCGATCTGTGTTTCGATCTCACGGATTTTGTCCGCATCGGCCTTTAAAGCAGCATATTCTTCATCGGTGAACTGGTCCTTCGCATGATCCAACGCACTCATAAGAATATCACCGTAATTGCTGCTTAGTGTGGTGTCGGTAACATTCTTGTCCATGGAGGCAAAAACCTTTTCCCACAGGGCGTTATTTGCCGCCAGAATATCGTTTTCCTCTGCGAGAAGCTCATTTTCAGACTTGCCCGTCTCAGAAGTAGATGCTTGCTGGGAAGATGCCGCAGTGCTTGTCTGTGTGCTGCTGCAAGCAGCGAGGGAGAGCAGCATCAGAAGGGCTGTGATCCATGCAAAAAAACGTTTCATTGTCAATTCTCCTTGATTTCTGTTTTTGACTTGTCGCCGAAACCGTACTGATAGCAGATCGCTTTGGTCGGACAAGACTTTATACACTTACCGCAGCGGATACACTCCGCGTGGTTTGGTGTTTTGGTAATATCCACATCCATCGGGCACGCTTTTGCGCAGGCACCGCAGGAAACACATGTATCGCGGTCAACGCGCATCTGAAACAGGGATACATGATTCATAAGTGCATAGACCGCCCCCAAGGGGCACAGCCATTTGCAGAACGGGCGGTAAAAAACCACGCTGCCTACCACAACTGCCAGCAGAATGCAGAATTTCCAGCTGAACAGCTTTCCCAAAGCAGCTCGTATGCCCGCGTTTGTAAGAGAAAGCGGAATTGCGCCCTCCAGTACGCCCTGCGGACACAGATACTTGCAGAAGAACGGATCCCCCATGCCGGATGTGTTGATAATAACAGCCGGAAGCAGTACGACCATGATCAGCAGTACCGCATATTTGATATAGCGCAGCGGTTTCAGGCGTCTGGTTGACAGCTTGGGAGAGGGAATCTTATGCAAAAGCTCCTGCAGCCAGCCGAACGGGCAGAGAAAACCGCAGATAAAGCGCCCCAGTAGCACGCCCAGCAGAATCAAAATGCCGGTAACATAATAGGGAAACCGAAACTTTGACGACCCGACCACAGCCTGAAAGGCCCCGATAGGGCAGGCCCCCGCAGCGCCGGGGCAGGAGTAACAGTTCAGGCCCGGAACGCAGAGATATTTCCCCTTGCCCTGATAAAGCGTTCCCTTGAGAAAATTCGGCAGATGGATGTTTGTCAGCAGTGCTGCACCTGCCTGGATCAGTCCCCGGAAACGGGCCAGAAAATGCGAATGATTCTTATCCAATGCCAACACACTCCATACATAATCGAATTGCTTTCGTAAAGACAGTGCCCGCCTCACCGCGCCATGCCCCGTAACCGATCATCATAACGGCAGCCAGCAGAAAAAGCACCTGAACGATTGCCTTTTTGCTCAACATTTCGATCCTCCTTTTTGTTTTGATGAGATCAGTATAGCACAACGGGTATAAATTTTCTGCTAAGAAAAAATTAACGCAGATTTTAGCAAAAGCTGTTATAATGGTAGTAAACAGAAACACAGTTTATATAAGGAGTGTTTATTATGCGTTTGCTGCTGGTTGAGGATGAGCCGTCCCTGCGGGAAAGCGTTGCCAGAAAGCTGCACCGTGCAGGGTATGAAACAGATGACTGCGGTGATGGGGAAACCGCGCTGGAAATGCTGGCGGCAGAGCGGTATGACCTTGTTTTGCTGGATCTGAACCTGCCCCGAGTGGATGGAATGACAGTTCTGCGCACGCTGCGAAAGACCGATTTGGAAACGCCGGTTCTGATTCTGTCGGCCCGCAGTGAAATTGCGGACAAGGTGGAAGGCCTGGACGCCGGCGCCAATGATTATCTGGCCAAGCCGTTCCATTTGGCCGAACTGGAAGCCCGCGTCCGCAGCCTGACACGGCGGCAGTTTATTCAGCGCAATGTTTGCCTGCGATGCGGCAGACTGAGCTTTGATACCAAGAGCCGGGTGGCTATGGTGGACGGTCAACCTGTTCCACTGACCCGCAAGGAAAGCAGTGTTCTGGAATATCTGCTTCTGCATCAGGGACGCCCTGTCAGTCAGGAGGAATTGATGGAACATGTCTGGGACGGCCGCGTAGATGCGTTCAGCAACTCGATTCGGGTACATATCTCGGCGCTGCGCAAAAAGCTGCGCGCGGCACTGGGGTATGATCCTATCCGAAACCGCATCGGAGAAGGCTATGAAGTGGGGGAGAGCGAGCAATGAAGCGATTATCTTTGCAATGGCGCATCACACTTATGACGGCATTACTGATTGCGGGTGCCTGCATCTGCCTGAATTTGTTGCTGTATCGCTCCGGCGCCTCCGGTATGGACAATCTGAACGGGTACGTTTTACAATATCAACAGGACGGCGGGGAGGATCTGACCATAGAGATCCCCGAAGATCAGATGTCAGACTTTCTGGTGCAATTCTCGCAAGAGGTTTACGATACAAAGACGATTTTTGGCCGCAAAGGGTGGTGCATTACGGCAGTGGTGACGCTGTTCAGCGCAGCGATTGCTTATTTTATCAGCGGCAAAGCGCTGGAACCACTGAAAGAGCTGGCACAGCAGGCCGAGAAGGTCGATCAGGATAATCTGGTTGATGTACGGCTGGAAGAAAATACCGTTGCGGAATTTCGGCAGCTAAGTCAATCTGTCAATCAAATGCTGGATCGCCTGGCCCATTCCTTTGACCTACAGCGACAGTTTGCCGGGAATGCAGCCCATGAGCTGAAAACACCGCTAGCCATCATGCAGGCAAAACTGGAAATCTTCGCCGAAGAGCACATGAATACGGACGCGGAAACCGCAGAGCTGGTACACTTTCAGACAGAGCAGATAGCCCGTTTATCGGCGCTTGTACGGACCCTGCTGGAAATGAGCAATTTGCAGGCCGTTCCGCGGGATGACTGCATTGAGCTTGCGCCGCTGGCAGATGAAATTGTGACGGATCTGACGCCGCTGGCCCAGAAAAAGCAGATCACCTTGCATCAGGAATGTGAGGATATTCATATTATCGGAAGCGATGCCCTGATTTACCGTATGCTGTTCAACCTTGTGGAAAATGCGATCAAGTACAATCAGCCGGGCGGTTCTGTGCAGATTACGATCAGCCGGTCAAACGGCAAAGCAATACTGCGCGTTGCAGATACCGGCTGCGGTATTCCCGATGAATACAGAACCAGCATCTTTGAACCGTTTTTCCGTGTGGACAAATCCAGAAGCCGCGAAATGGGCGGCGCAGGACTGGGTTTGGCGTTGGTGCGGGAAATTGCAGCACTGCACGGCGGTACAGTACAGGATGAGCCGGCAGAAGGGGCAGGAACCGTATTTACCGTTGCGCTGCCCATGTAAAGCGGAAATAAAAGTCATCGGCAGGGAGAACGAGATGACGGGAGCAGGGGGCATCGGGAAACAAAAGCCTCCCGTAAAAGAGAAATGCACAAGTTCGCTAAATCAAAGTTTAGCGAACTATAGGGGGCGGGCTGCCTTTTGCGGTGTGTTGCAGTAGACCTTATATAGTATATCAGACCGTCAAAAAATTGCATTTTTGCCTTATTGCGTGTGTAGGGGCGACCATTGGTCGCCCGTCAACTGTTTCGGCGTGATCTATATGGATATTATGATGCCGCGTATGAACGGCTGGGACACCGCCAGAACAATCCGCGCCATGAACCGCCCCGACGCGGAAATCATCCCCATCATTGCCATGTCCGCCAATGCTTTTTCCGAGGATATTATGGACAGCCGTCTGGCGGGCATGGATATTCACCTGGCCAAACCGCTGGACGAAGCCAAGATGATCAACGCCTTAAAGCAGTGCATCGCCGAACGGAGTGCCGTAAAGCTGCGGAACGATTTGTAACGCTTTGCAGCGGCCAACCTAAGGCAACACCGCATAATTCCCGCCTTACGGCTTAAGCACCGCTCCGGCGGCTGCGGCACGGCATCTGCGTTGCCAAAATGCTCGATAATACACAAAGTATTATCTGCGCTTTTGGCTTAGCAGCTGCCGCGCCTCGCTCGCCGTATCGGCACTTAGAATTATGCGGTATTGCCCTAATAAAAACAACAGGAACATTGCAATGTACAGCAGTGTTCCTGTTGTTTTTTATGCCGAAGTTTATTGCGCATGGCGGGGTGTCACTATATATCATTACACGTGTCTTGACACGTGTAATGAACGGTGCTATACTGTCAAAGTTGGAATTACAGAAGAAACCGAGGAAACCACATGAAAATGGCTAATATGGATGACTATTTTGATGTAGTCATCGTCGGCACCGGCGCTGCGGGTCTTTACTGCGCCCTGAATCTGCCTGCGCGGTACCGCATTCTTCTGCTTACAAAGCAGAAAGCGGACGAGAGCGACTCCTTCCTTGCGCAGGGCGGCATTTGTATGCAGCATGGCGAGGCAGACTACCGCCCCTTTTTTGATGATACGATGCGGGCAGGCCATTACGAGAACAACCCCGCCACAGTAGACCTGATGATTCGTTCCTCCAACTCGATCATCCGGGATCTGGTGCGCCGCGGCGTCCGCTTTGCGCGGGATGACCACGGGGCTCTGCGCTTTACCCGGGAGGGAGCGCACTCCCGCCCGCGCATTCTGTTCCATGAGGATATTACCGGCCACGAGATCACCCAGACCCTGCTGAACGAGGTCCTGCGCTGCGAGAACATCGAACTGCGCGAGCATACGACTCTGCTGGATTTCTTCGCCGACGCCTCGGCCTGCGGCGGTGTCATTGCTGCCGGCCCGGACGGCGAACCGCGTGCCATCGGGGCAGGGGCGGTGGTGCTGGCCTGCGGCGGCATCGGCGGGTTGTATAAAAACTCCACCAATTTCCCCCACATCACGGGGGATGCCATCGCCATGGCCCTGCGCCACGGCGTTGCCTGTGAGCACCTGGACTATATCCAGATCCACCCCACGACTTTGTACAGCCACCGAAAAGGCCGTCGCTTTCTGATTTCGGAATCGGTTCGCGGGGAGGGTGCGCTGCTGCTGGATAAAAACGGGAATCGCTTTACCAACGAATTGCAGCCCCGCGACGTGGTGAGCGCAGCGATCCGCGCACAGATGGAAAAGGACGGCACCGACCATGTGTGGGAGGATATGCGCCCCATCGGTGAGGCGGCTATCCGGGAGCATTTCCCCAACATTCTGGAGCGCTGCGAGGAGGAGGGGTATGACCCCATCCATGAACCGATCCCTGTTGTACCGGCCCAGCATTATTTTATGGGCGGCATCACGGCGGACCTGAGCAGCCGCACAGCACTGCCCCGGCTGTATGCCTGCGGTGAGACCTGCTGCAACGGTGTGCATGGACGCAATCGGCTGGCCAGTAATTCCCTGCTGGAATCTTTGGTCTTTGCACAGCGCGCGGCAGATGATATACTATACGGAGAACCGCCTGTCTTTACAGGCGATAAGCCCGATTTGGCCCCATACCGTGAACAGGAACCGCTGTTTGCCGCGTATCAGCAGGAGGTTCTGACCGCTATTGAGAGGAGTAAAAACCATGAATGAAATCACCCAGCTGCTGCATATAGACCCGCTGCTGCTGCAAGCGCTGCGGGAGGATATTCCGGAGGAGGACGTTTCCACAAACGCCGTCATGCCCAACGCCTGCCCCGGCACCGTGGATCTGATTGCCAAGGAGGACGGCATTGTTGCCGGTCTGGCGGTCTATGCCCGCGTCTTTACGCTGCTGGACCCAGGCGCCAAGGTGGAATTCTTCTGCCGGGACGGCGATACCGTACAGCCAGGCCAGAAGCTGGCCGTTGTTACGGGCGATATACGCGCCCTGCTTTCCGGTGAGCGCGTTGCGCTGAACTACCTGCAGCGAATGAGCGGCATTGCCACCTATACCCATCAGCTGTCTGCCCTGCTGGAGGGCACCGGCATCACCCTGCTGGACACCCGTAAGACCAGCCCCAACAACCGCATTTTTGAAAAGTACGCTGTCCGCATTGGCGGCGGCAGCAACCACCGCACCGGCCTGTCCGACGGCGTTCTGCTGAAGGATAACCACATCGGCGCTGCCGGCGGCGTGGCGAAGGCCGTCAAGATGGCCCGGCAGTATGCGTCTTTCGTCCGCAAGATCGAGGTGGAGGTTGAAACGCTGGAGCAGGTCAAAGAGGCCGTGGAAGCCGGTGCGGACATCATCATGCTGGATAACATGAGCGACGAGGATATGCGCAAGGCTGTGACTTTGATTGCAGGCCGCGCCAAGACCGAGTGCTCCGGCAATGTCACGCGGGAAAACATTGCCCGTCTGCGGGACATTGGCATTGACTATGTGTCCAGCGGTGCCCTGACCCATTCGGCCCCCATTCTGGATCTTTCCATGAAGCATCTGCGCCCCCTGGCAGAGGAGGAGGCCTGATATGACCACCGCAGAGCGCCGCGCCGCCATTTTGCAGCAGCTTGCCCATGCTGGAGCGCCTCTTGCCGCCCGCACGCTGGCTACCCATTACGGCGTCAGCCGTCAGGTCATCGTGCAGGATCTGGCGGTCATACGGGCATCACACCCCGGGATCATTTCCACTGCACGCGGCTATGTGCTGGAGCAGCCTGATCAGCCCGTCGGCTGCACACGGGAGTTCAAGGTGCGCCACACACCTGACCGAACCGGGCAGGAGCTGAACCTGATTGTGGACTGTGGCGGCCGGGTCAAGAATATCAGCATCAGCCACCGGGTCTATGGCCGTATCACCGCCGAGATGGACATCCGTTCCCGGCAGGACGTGCGGGAATTTCTGCAATCGTTTGAGGACAGTTCCTCCACGGTGCTGTCCACCGCCACCGACGGCTACCACTATCATCTGGTGGAGGCAGCCACCCCGGACAGGCTGAGCCTGATCGAAAAAGAACTGAAAGAGCACGGTTTTCTGGCTCCGCTGCAACCGTGGGAGCATTGAAGAAAGAAAACGAGGCATAATTATGACTGTCCATGAACTGCAGCAGGAGATCCTGCGCCTGAAACGGGAAAAGAATATCTGCATCCTGGCCCATGCCTACCAGAGCCAGCCTGTGCTGGAAGTCGCCGATTACACCGGCGATTCCTACGGCTTGAGCGTGCAGGCGGGCAAAACCAACGCTGACGGGGTCATCATGTGCGGTGTGCGCTTCATGGCCGAGACCTGCAAAATTTTAAGCCCGGAGAAAACTGTCTGGCTGGCCAACCCCATGGCGGGCTGCCCTATGGCCGAGCAGCTTGATCTGCCGACCTTACAGGAATTGAAAAAGCAGTACCCCGGCTACGCCGTGGTGGCGTACATCAATACGACCTCGGAGCTGAAAACGGCCTGCGATGTCTGTGTGACGTCCTCCAGCGCGCTGAGAATTTGCAGTGCGCTGGAAAACGATAAGATTCTGTTCATCCCCGATCCCAATTTGGGCGGCTATGTAGCAAAGCAGCTGCCGGAAAAGCAGTTTGCCTTTTACCACGGCGGCTGCCCGCGCCATATCGTATGTTCGGCAGCAGATGTAGCCAAAGCCCGCGCTGCCCACCCGGAGGCGCTGCTTCTGGTTCATCCCGAATGCCGCCCCGAGGTCGTGGAGCAGGCTGATTATGTTGGCTCTACCACCGGCATTATGGCTTATGCAGAAAAGTCCGATGCCAAAGAATTCATCATCGGCACGGAAAACAGCATCGTGGAGCACCTCTCCTATGCTTGCCCGGAAAAGCGGTTCTATCCGCTGGCCGTGCAGCTTACCTGCATGAACATGAAACTGACCACCCTGATGGACATTTACCATTGCCTGCAGGGCAGCGGCGGCGAGGAAATCACCCTGCCGCAGGACGTCATGCAGGGAGCCGGGCGCTGCATCCGCCGCATGGTGGAGCTGGGCGGCTGACAGATTGCGCATATCCGCAATGGCCATCTGATACGATCCGCTTTACATCCCGGCTTACACGGCGCTCTTTGCGGTATTGCCCTAAGAAACCAATGAAAAAAGCATATACAGCATCGCGTTGCGAACCGCCGAGAGGCCGTTCGCCATAAACGCAGCTGTATATGCTTTTTACTTTGCCGTACAGATCCTTTGTACGCTATTTAAACGCGATCACGAATTCTGTTTGAAAACTTTATCCAGTGTTCCCATTAGGATGTTCACATCAATCGGTTTTGCAATATGTGCATTCATCCCTGCTTTGAATGCTTTTTGGCGGTCTTCCTCAAAAGCGTTGGCTGTCATGGCCACAATGGGAATGTTTGCCTTTTTATTGCTGCTCAATGTACGGATCTCCCGGGTGGCGGTGTATCCGTCCATTTTGGGCATCTGAATATCCATCAGGATGAGATCATACTCATCCTCCGCAGCCTCGTTCATTCTGGCCACGGCATCCGTGCCGTCCTCAACGGCGTCCACTTTCAGTCCGGCTTCTTCCAGAATGGCCGTTGCAATCTCGCGGTTCAGTTCGTTATCCTCGACCAACAGCACCTTTTTGCCCGTATAGTCGCCGTGCTTGGGCAGAAGGGGTTGCCTGCCCGACACCACTTTGTGTGTCAGTGCATCGCGCAGTTCCGACATAAACAGCGGTTTGGAAACAAACGCCGTGACACCGGCCTGCCGGGCCTCATCCTCAATGTCGGCCCAATCGTAGGCTGTCAATATGATGATCGGCGTGCCGGGTTCGATTACTTTGCGGATCCTGCGCACCGTCTCAATGCCGTTCATATCCGGCATCAGCCAGTCAATAATGTAAACCTTGAACTCCGCACACTGATTGTGTGCCTCCATCGCGCGCAGGATGGCTTCCTTGCCGGAGGTCGTCCAGTCGGCTTCCATCTCAATTTCCCGCAGCATTTTGCTTATGCTCATGCAGGTCTGTGCATCATCATCCACAACCAGTGCACGGGCGCCTTTCAGGCCCGGAATCGGCGGATATTTCACCGATTCCGTACAAACCTTGCAGTCCAGGGTGACCGTAAACTCGCTGCCCTTTCCCTGCTCGCTCTTGACGGCGATGGTTCCGCCCATCATATCTACGATGTTTTTCGAGATGGCCATGCCAAGGCCCGTACCCTGGATGCCGCTTCTTGTCGCAGTCTGTTCCCGTGAAAAAGAGTCAAAAACGTGCGCCTGGAAGTCCTTCGACATACCGATACCGTTATCTTTCACGCTGAAAACAAAGGTCGCATACCCACTGCGGGCAGACGGCTTTTCTTCAACGCGGATATTGATGGTACCGCCCGCCGGTGTAAACTTGACAGCGTTGCCCACGATGTTGAGCAGGACCTGATTCAGGCGCAGCTTATCGGTGATAATATCCTCGTGGTGCACATCCTGCGTGTCGATGTAAAGGTCAAGCTGTTTGGCGCTGATATTGCCTTGAATGATCGTGCGCAGGTCGTGCAGCACATCGGGCAGGTGGACTTCTGTGTTGTCCAGTTTGACCGTGCCGCTTTCGATACGGCTCATATCCAGAATATCATTGATCAGACTGAGCAGATGCTGGCCCGATACGCTGATTTTCTTCAGATACTCTTTGACAAGGTCAATGTTATCAATATGCGCCGTGGCAAGGGCCGTAAACCCGATAATGGCATTCATCGGGGTGCGAATATCGTGCGACATACTGTTCAGGAATACCGTCTTGGCCTTATTGGCGTGTTCCGCCGCCGCCAGTGCATCGCGCAGGGCATCCTCCTGCTTTTGCTCCCGCCGCTTTTCCTCGGTAGCGTCGCGGGTGGCAACCAATACGGCTGTTACGTTGCCGTCCGCGTCTTTTCGCTGCGGTGTGATCAGCGTAAGGATCCATTTTCTGTCGACAGTCTGAGACGTAAGAGCCAAAGAGGTGTGACCCTTCAGACGTTCGGCCACTGTCGTCATGTCCGCAAAGGCGAGATACTCCTCACGGTATGGCTCCGCGATAATTTTCTCGATTTGCTCCTGCTGTACGGATCGTTTCAGTGCAAAGTGCTTCTGCTTCTTGACCGTATCGGACGCGTTCTTGAGGATTTCAACGGTGTTTTTCTTCAAGTCCACCAGTGAAATGGACGTATACGCCGTGCCAAGCGCTGTGATAATTCCGGTACGTTTCTGGTGCTGCCGCAGCGCGTCTTTTTCCATTTTGGTCTGCCACAGCAGTGCCATTAAAAAGACCATTACGGCTATGGCCAGATAGGATGCACAGACAATGTTGCGCGTCATGAACACCTGAGATGCCGGGAAAAACACAAAGAGCGCATAGTTCTCGGTATTTTCCCGGCTGCCGTACCAGACGCCCTGATTGCCGTTCAGGCGCACAATGCCATCCTCCGCAGCACCGAAGGTTCCGTTATATAATTCCTGGCATTCCTCTATTGCCTTGTTTACCTGTTTGCTGCTGTTGCTGCTGATGACCCTGCCGTTCTCCGTGATCGTAGCGATGCCGCCAAGCTCCAACGGAAAATCTTTCAACAGGGAATCCACCGTCAAATCTCCAATATCCTCATTGTCCTTCTGTATATAGGTAATCAGGATACCTGGTGCATCCGCGCGTGCCACCGCGGCAAAATCATAGAGTGTCCCATTTTCTTCCAGACGGGTCGAGTATGTCTTTTTTGGATAGTCAACGATATTGTGTACATAGGGGCTGTCGATCAGCTTCTCCCACAGCGGCATGGCGTTGCCGCCCTTTGTGGTCTGCATGACAACATTCAGGTTTTCATCTAATACAAGCGCACCGGTCAGACGCTGTTCCTCTGCAAAAGAGTCCAGGTCCTGCGTGCCGAAACCCTCCTTCAGCGTCATTTCGTTGCCAAGGCTTACCGTTTTATCCAGCAGGCGGACAAGGCTTTTCACGCGGTCGTTGGCCGCATCAGTCTCGTACTGCTCTAAGCGGATCTTTACAAAACCAATCGTTTCATCCAATGTATGACGCAGTGCAATTCGGTTCAGATTCGTGAATGTGATCCAAAGTACAATGCCGAACGCAACTAACACAAGCAAAAACAGTCTTTTTTTGCCGGACTGCTTTTTCTCATTCATTTTCCCTGTTCCCCCCACACAGTTTTCTCTGCATCAAGTCCGAATTTTTCTGCAACGCGGCCAATCGTTCCGTCCTGCTTCATATCTTCCAGAGTTTGGGTCAGCTGCACAGCCAAATCCTCATGGGTGTCCTTTGCGAAGGCAACGCCAAGTTCGGAACTGTAAGGACTCTCTGCCAGCACACGGTAACTGCTTTCATCCAGATTTGTCCACTTGGCTACCAGTGCTTCATGGCCCGCGACGGCATCTACATAGCCTTTGCGCAGTGCCGCAAACATATCCTCTGTCGTCTCAAAGCTGTTGACTTGCTTGACCTCGGGCAGCAAAGAGGAAATTTCGCCGAGAAACAGCGACTCCGCCTTTGTGGTTGCCTGTACGCCGATGCGCTTACCGGCCAGATCGGACAGTGACTGGATATCGCTGTCCGCACGAACAGCCACGACCTGACGGCTGTACATATACGGACCGGCCCATTGGTAATTGGTTTCCCGCCCGTTCATGCTGAAGCATGACCAGATACAGTCGATCGTTCCGTCGCTGAGAAGGTTGTCTTTGTCCGGCCATGAAATCGTCCGGAATTCCGGCGTATAGCCAAGTCGTGAAAACACTTCCGTCGCCAGTTCCACGTCGATGCCGGCAAACTGCCCGTTCCTGTCCAGATAGCTGTAAGGGTCAAACACATCAATGCCGACCACAATCGTCTGCGGCGCAGTCTCTGCCGCAGAGTGCGGCTGTGCGGAACAGGCACACAGACCTGCCATAAAAAGCATAGCCAAAGCCATAAGCAGACCATACACTTTTGCCCTGCTCATAGACGTTTTTCCTGTGCGGTGATGCCTGTTTGAAAAAAGGAACATGCGCTTCCCTTCCTTATTATATAGGTTGTATACCGCTTGCCGCCGAACCCTGTCGGACGCAGTAAGCCATGAAGTAAACTATATTATAACTTTTCCAAGTTGGAATTTTATCATACTACGGACATTATTGCAAGTGCTTTGCCTTGTCTTTGACTTACAGTTTACCACATTTATACAATATCCGACGATAACTCCAAAAGGCGGTTTCAGCTATTGAAAAAATCTGGCAGAAGTGCTATAACAAGGATGGATTACAGTAAATTGAGAGAGATGACATGTATGTATTCCATCTTCCGTGATTTGGCAATTATTATTCTGAGCGCCAAGTTTTTTGGCCTGGCTGCCCGCAAGTGCAAGGCCCCGCAGGTGGTCGGTGAAATTCTCGCCGGTCTGCTGATTGGGCCCTGTCTGCTCAATCTGGTGCAGATCAACGACACGATCTCCGTTTTTGCTGAAATCGGCGTTGTGCTGCTGATGTTTTCCACAGGACTTGGCACCAACCTGAAAGAACTGATGCGGGCCGGGCCTATTGCCACGCTGATTGCCTGCATCGGTGTGCTTGTACCGTTGATGGGCGGTACGCTGCTCTACAGCGCATTCTACGGCTTTTCGGCAATCGGCAGCCCGGAATTCTTCCGCGCATTGTTTATCGGCACGATTATGACCGCAACCAGCGTGTCCATCACGGTGGCAACGCTGCAGGAGTTGGGCCACTTAAAGAGCTTCCTTGGCACTACCATTGTCAGCGCTGCCGTCATTGATGATGTCATCGGCATTATCGTGCTGACCTGTGTGCTGGGTGCCAGCTCCGGTGAGGGCACCGGTATCGGCGGCGTGCTGGTCCAGACCGCGCTGTTCTTTCTGGTTGCCGTTGGTATCGGCTATGTGTTCCACTGCGCCATGAAGTGGCTGGATTCCCGCAATCCCCATACGCAGCGCATAACGATTGCCAGCCTTGCATTCTGCTTTGCAATGGCCTATATTGCCGAGAAATACTTTGGCATTGCGGATATTACCGGCGCTTACATTGCCGGTATCGTTCTCTGTACGCTGCACGACGCCGCTTATGTGGAGCGCCGGGTCGACATCAGCAACTATGTGATTTTTGCGCCGATTTTCTTTGTCAGCATCGGTTTAAAGACCGACATCAGCGGACTGACGCCGGAGATTCTGCTGTTCAGTGTTTGCTTCGTTCTCGTTGCCCTGCTGGCAAAAATCATCGGCTGCGGACTGGCGGCGAGAGCCTGCCGTTTCAACTGGGGAGACTCTCTTAAAGTCGGTGTCGGCATGATGACCCGCGGCGAGGTCGCCTTGATCGTGGCTCAGAAGGGCCTTGAGGTCGGCGTTGTCGAGCCTGTTTATTTTACGGCGGTAATCCTTTTGATCGTGGTTTCCAGCGTCGCCACGCCGCTGGCGCTGAAAGCGCTGTTCACGAAAATGCCCCCTGTCCCCCATCCAAGCGAAGCAAAAAAGTGACCGCTGCATAACCCCTGCCTGTCAGCCAATGCCGGTGCCGGATGACCCATAATGAGAGAAAAGCTCTGGTAGCAGGCTTAAAAGTGAGAAGCTGCTCATTCCCTACGGAGTGAGCAGCTTCTTTTGTGGCAAAATATGCGAAAATGCGAGATAATACGGCGCAGCAACGGCCTGCCGGTGGGCGCTTTGCATGTATCGCAGCTTATTTTCCCAACCGACATTTGAAATCAGTATATCCGAACGTCACGATTTTCCGCGTAGTGCCGTCGGGCTTGCGAGCGTAAATACCGGGCAGGGGCATACCGTTGAAGGTGTTGTTCTTGCAGGTGGTGTAAATGGCCATATCGCCGAACACCAGCAGATCTCCCACGGCAGGCACGGCGTCAAAGCTGTAATCACCGATGACATCCCCCGCAAGGCAGGTCGGCCCGGCCAACCGCACAGTGCAGGGCTTTTCGCCGGGTTCCCCTGCCCCCAGCAGCGGCGGGCGGTAGGGCATCTCGATCACGTCCGGTGTATGGCAGGCGGCGCTGGCATCCAAGATGGCAACCGTCGTATCGCCGTTTTGCACCACGTCCAGCACGCGGGTCAAGAGATACCCTGCGTTCAGGGCGCAGGCCTCGCCGGGTTCCAGATAAACCGTCACGCCCCAGTCATTCCGGGAGCGGCGGATACACTTTTCCAAAGTGGCCATGTCGTAGCCGGGGCGGGTGATGTGATGCCCGCCTCCGAAGTTCAGCCACTTCATTTTTGGCAGCAAATCGCCGAATTTCTCTGCCACTGCGTCCAGCGTCACGGCCAGCGCATCGGCGTCCTGCTCACATAAAGTGTGAAAGTGCAGGCCGTCCAACAGCCCGGGCAGGGCAGAATTTACTGCCGCTGCCGCGTCCCACTGGGCGCGGGTCGTGCCCAAACGGCTGCCGGGGGCGCAGGGGTCGTAAATCGCGTGGCCGTCCTGGGTCGAGCACTCGGGATTGATGCGCAGTCCCACACTTTTGCCCGCCGCCTTGGCCGCGGGGCCAAATTTTGCCAGCTGCGCGGGCGAGTTGAAGACGATATGGTCGGCGTACCGCAGCAGCTCGTCCATTTCATCTGCGCGGTAGGCCGCGCAGAAAACATGCACTTCTTTGCCGGGCATTTCCTCCGCGCCGAGCCGCGCCTCATACAGGCCGCTGGCCTCGGTGCCCGCGAGGTGCTGCGCCAGCAGCGGGTACAAATCGTAGTTGCTGAACGCCTTTTGCGCCAGCAGCACCTTGCACCCGGTACGACGGGCCAGCCCGCCCAGAATCTCCGCGTTGCGGGTCAGGGCAGCTTCATCCAGAAGGTAGCAGGGCGTGGGCAGGGCGGAGAATTCCGGCGGCACTGCGCCGTCGATGGCCGCAAACGGCGGCCGTGCGTCGCGCTGCGCCATCAGTCCACGAGAACCGGGTCATGGTTCTCGCTGCGGGGCAGGCCGTACTTGTCCAGCGCGTCGAGGAACGGGTCGGGGTTGAACTCCTCCACCGTGTAGACGCCGGGCTTGGTCCACTCGCCGGTCAGCATCATCAGCGCACCGCACATCGCGGGCACACCGGTGGTGTAGCTGATGGCCTGACTGCCGACCTCGCGGTAGCACTCCTGATGGTCGCATACATTATAAATGTAGTAGGTCTTGTCCTTGCCGTCCTTTTTGCCGGTGAAGATGCAGCCGATGTTCGTCTTGCCCTTGGTGCGGGGACCGAGGCTGGCGGGGTCGGGCAGCAGCGCTTTCAGGAACTGGATGGGCACGATCTCCTGACCGTTGTAATTGATGGGCGTGGTGGAGAGCATGCCCACATCCTCCAGGCAGCGCATGTGGTCAAGGTAGCTCTGTCCGAAGGTCATGAAGAAGCGGATGCGTTTGACATCGGGCAGGTTCTTGCCAAGAGACTCAATTTCCTCATGATGCAGCAGGTACATATCCTTCTGACCGACCTGGTCAAAGTTGTACTCGCGCTTGATACTCATGGGCGGGATCTCGACCCACTTGCCGTTCTCCATATAGCTGCCGGGGGCGGAGACCTCGCGCAGGTTGATCTCGGGGTTGAAGTTGGTGGCGAACGCATAGCCGTGATCGCCGCCGTTGCAGTCGAGGATGTCGATGGTGTCGATGGTGTCGAACTCATGCTTAGCGGCGTAGGCGCAGTAGGCCTGGGTCACGCCCGGGTCAAAGCCGCAGCCCAGCAGCGCGGTCAGGCCGGCGTCCTCAAACTTTTTCTTGTACGCCCACTGCCAGCTGTAGTCAAAGTAAGCGGAGAAGCCGGCCTCCTTGCAGCGCTTCTCGTAGATGGCACGCCACGCGGGGTCGTCGGTGTTTTCCGGCTCGTAGTTGGCAGTGTCCATATAGTTTACGCCGCAGGCCAGGCAGGCGTCCATGATGGTCAGATCCTGATACGGCAGGGCAATATTCATGACGAGGTCGGGCTTGTAGCTGTTGATGAGGTCGCACAGCTGCTGGACGTCGTCGGCATCGACCTGCGCGGTGGTGATTTTGGTCCGGGTGGTGGGGGCCAGCTTGGCGGCCAGCGCGTCGCACTTGGATTTGGTGCGGCTGGCGATGCACAGCTCGGTAAAGACGTCGCTGACCTGGCAGCACTTGGAGATGGCGACGCTTGCCACGCCGCCGCAGCCGATAACAAGAACTTTGCTCATGATGGAACTCCTTTGTATTTTTTATTGTATGATGTGTATGGATGTTCTGTAGGGGCGAACATTGTTCGCCCGTGCCCGTTTGTGGCAGCGGCAGCTTTCCCGGGCGGATATGGAATCCGCCCCTACATCCTCTCCCCCGATAAGGTTGAGAATGTAGGGAGGGGTCTTGACCCCTCCGCGGGGCGTCGAGGACGCCGCTTCCTACAGGGATGGCTGCTTACTTTTCCAGTGCCAGCAGCAATTCCCGCAATACCTTGCAGGCCGTGGCCGTGGAAACGCCGCTCTGGTCGAGCATGGGTGCCAGCTCGTTCACGTCCGCGCCAATGATGTTCGCTTTCGTCACGGTGCGGATGGCCCCCAGCAGCTGCAAAAAGCTGACGCCGCCCGCCTCGGGCGTGCCCGTGCCGGGGAAGGCCGACGGGTCGAGGCAGTCCAAATCAATGGTCAGATAGACAGGCACATCGGTCTGGCGCAGCCAGTCGGTCAGCTCGGTCAGCCCGGTAAAGTCGAACTTGTGCATATCGGTGTGCCGCGCGGCGAACTGAAATTCCTCCCGGTCACCGCTGCGGATACAGAACTGGTGGATGCGCCCGTCGCCGACCAAATCATGGCAGCGGCGCAGCACGCAGGCGTGGCTCAGCTGCGCGCCGAGGTAATCGTCCCGCAGATCGGCGTGGGCGTCAAAATGTACGATATGCAAATCGGGATACTTGCGCACCGCCGCGCGCACCGCGCCTAACGTGACAAGGTGCTCGCCGCCCAGCAGCAGCGGCAGCTTTCCGTCGCGCAGAATTTCCGCCGCGCGGGACTCAATGTCTACAAGGGCACTCTCGCTGGAACCAAAGCACAGCTCCAGGTCGCCGCTGTCAAACACATTCCCATCGGTCAGGTCCTTGTCCTGATAGGGACTGTAAGTTTCCAGACCGTAGCTTTCGTGGCGCATGGCCGCGGGGCCAAAGCGCGCACCGGGGCGGTAGCTTGTGGTGGAATCAAACGGCGCACCGTACAAAACGATACTGGCCGTGCGGTAGCTGCTGTCGCAGCCGATGAAATTCTCTATATTGCGGTGCAGCATCAGCAATCCTCCACTTCCCGCAGCATTTCCTCAAGGAAAGCGGGCAGATAAAACGCCCCGACGTGCAGCCGGGAGGTGTAATAGCGGGTGCGCATGTTCAGCGCGTTCCACGCATCGGCGTCCATATCGTTGATGGGATGATATTTTTTGCTGGCAAAGCCGAACAGCCAGTACCCCGCCGCAAAGGTCGGGATGTGCGCCTGATACACCTTGCTGATGGGAAAGGTGCTGGCAATGCGCTGGTGGCTGCGCTGCATGGCGGTGGCGTCCTCGGCGTAGAACGGGCTGCCCTGCTGGTTGACCATAATGCCGTCCGCGCGCAGGGCGTTGAAGCAGCTGCCGTAAAATTCGCGGGTGAACAGCCCCTCCGACGGGCCGAACGGGTCGGAGGAATCCACAATAATCAAGTCGTACTCGTCCTCACACTTGCGGATGAATTTCAGCGCATTTTCGTAATAAATATGTACGCGGCGGTCATCCATGCGGCAGGCGTTGCCGGGCAGGTAGGCGCGGCAGGCCTCGATGACCTGCGGGTCCATCTCCACAAGGTCAATGCTTTCCACGCGGTCATAGCGGGTCAGCTCCCGCACAACGCCGCCGTCGCCCGCACCGATGACGAGAATATCCTTGGCGTTTTTGTGTACCGACATCGGCACGTGGGTGATCATCTCGTCGTAGATGAACTCGTCGCGCTCGGTCAGCATGACGTTGCCGTCCAGCGTCAGCACGCGGCCAAACTCCGGTGTTTCAAAAATGTCGATGCGCTGATAGTCGCTCTGCTTGGAGTAAAGCTGGCGGTTGACCCGGATGCTGTGCTTGACATCGGGGGTGTGAAACTCCGAAAACCACATTTCCATTGTAAAACCTCCCTGTCAGGCCAGCACGTTCAGGCGCAGAATGTCGGGATCTTCCGGTCCGGTCATGCTGCAGCCCTTGGCCTTGGCGTACTCGATATAGTCTAAAATTTCAGCGGTGATGCGCTCGCCCGGGGCCAGAATCGGGATGCCCGGTGGGTAGCACATGACGAACTCGCTGCACACCATGCCCTCGGTCTCGCGCAGGGGCAGGCTCTTCTTGGGGGCGTAGAACGCTTCCTGCGGGCTGGCGGCGACTTCGGGGTCAATGTACTCCTGGCTCAACAGGCCCGCACCGTCGGTGTGGTAGCGGCGTTTGATTTCGGCCAGTGCGCTGACAAGGCGCTCGACCTCCTGCGGGCGGTCACCGATGGAGAGATAAGCCAGTATATTGCCGATGTCGCCAAACTCGATCTGAATGTCGTACTCGTCGCGCAGGATGTCATAGACCTCAATGCCCGCAAGACCGATGTCCAGCGTGTGGACGCTGAGTTTTGTCGTATCAAAGTCAAAAACGGAGTTTCCGTTGCAAAGCTCCTTGCCGAAGGCATAGTACCCGCCCACGGCGTTGATCTCCTCGCGGGCGTACTCGGCCATATCGGCCACCTGATGGAATACCTGCCGCCCGCGCAATGCGAGATTGCGGCGGGAAATATCAAGGCTCGACATCAGCAGGTAACTGCCGGACGTCGTCTGGGTCAGGTTGATGATCTGCCGCACATAGCCCGCGTGGACATTGGGGCCGGTCAGCAGCAGACTGGACTGGGTCAGGCTGCCGCCGCTCTTGTGCATCGAGACGGAGGCCATATCTGCGCCCGCCGCCATGGCAGAGACAGGCCGCCGCCAAAATAGAAGTGTGTGCCGTGAGCTTCGTCGGCCAGGCAGAGCATCCCGGCGTCGTGGGCCATCCGCACAATGGCGCGCAGGTCGCTGCAAATACCGTAGTAGGTGGGGTTGTTCACCAGCACGGCCACGGCGTTGGGGTGCTCGGCAATGGCCTTGGCCACCTGCTCCCGCTTCATGCCCAGACTGATTCCGAGGCGGTTGTCCACCTCCGGGTTGACGTAGACCGGTACCGCACCGCAGAGCACCAGCGCGTTCAGCACGCTGCGGTGCACGTTGCGCGGCAGAATGATCTCATCCCCGCGCTTGCAGGCGGTCAGCACCATGCTTTGTACCGAGCTGGTCGTGCCGCCCACCATTAAAAAGGCGTGTGCCGCGCCGAACGCATCGGCGGCCAGCTCCTCGGCCTCGCGGATGACCGAAACCGGGTGGCAGAGATTGTCCAGCGGCTTCATGCTGTTGACGTCCACGCCGACGCACTGCTGGCCCAGAAACGCGGTCAGCTCCGGGTTGCCGCGCCCGCGCTTGTGGCCCGGCACGTCAAAGGGCACGACGCGCATACGGCGGAAGTTTTCCAGCGCTTCATGGATGGGTGCGCGGCGCTGGTCCAGCCGGGTGCGCTTTGCTTCTCCGTTCATTTTTACCTCCGTTCGCGGTCCCCTTGCAAAATAAAAAACGCAAGCCGTGCACATACGTGCAGACTTGCGTTTGAATCCAGCGTATTTTTGCACAGGTCGAATACCCCCGGTACCACACCGGGAGAGCGTCCTGCATGATTCAAAAAGGCTGAGCGTGTCAGAGTCTATATAGCAATTACACTTTTACTACTCTTTATTGACCGTTTCACAAGTCTGCACACCAAAACGTGCAATTTCATGGTTGTAAAGGAACCAACTTATAAAATTTGAGCTTTTAACTCAATCAATAAGGCAACCAAAGTTGCCGATCGGCAGTGGACCCGGCTGTCCGTATGGCCTTAGCCCCCGATGGGCGGTCCGTAGGTAAATTGCTTTGAAAAACTCTTACAAACTCGATTCGTCTTTCAAAATCTAAGAAAGTATAACATGACATAATTGCTGTGTCAATATTTTGGTGAAAAATAATTTATAGAGGGGTTTTCCTGCAATTCTCAAAGATTGTCGCGCGGCTACGGAATCGTTTCCGCTAAATTTGTCACTATTTTTGGAACTTTTCCACAAAAACAGGGGGTGCAAATTTGTGCATCAGGCCGATTTTGCAGTAAATCGCAAAAAACGATTGATTATTGCGCCGGAAAGGTGTATTATAAGATCAATCCGAAACGGAAACGTTTCCGACGAAACAAATCAACACCCTTGCAAATCATTGTTTTTCTTAAGAAGGAGGAAAAAACATGAACGCAAAAAAGACACTCTCGATGACTCTGGCAGCTGCTATGGCTGCGGGTCTGCTGGCAGGCTGCGGCGGCAGCTCCTCTACGGCTGCTTCCTCTACCAGTAACAGCACCGAATCCAAGGCTGAATCCACTGCCGCTTCTACCGAGGCGACCACTGATGCAGCCGGCAAGGTCTACTACCTGAACTTCAAGCCCGAGCAGGACGAAGCCTGGCAGAACCTGGCCAAGAAGTACACCGAGGAGACCGGTGTCCCCGTCACCGTCGTGACTGCCGCCTCCGGCCAGTATGAGACCACCCTGATGAGCGAGATGGCCAAGAGCGATGCGCCCACCCTGTTCCAGGTCAACGGACCTGTCGGCCTGGCCAACTGGAAGGACTACTGCTACGACCTGTCCGGCACCAAGATCGCCGGTGATCTGACCAGCGACACCTACGCCCTGAAAGACGGCGACCAGATGCTGGGCATCGGTTACGTTATCGAGAGCTACGGCTTGATCACCAATAAGACCCTGCTGGAGAAGGCCGGCTACACCGTTGACGACATCAAGAGCTTCGACGACCTGAAGAAGGTGGCCGAGGACATCACCGCCCGCAAGGACGAGCTGGGCTTCTCTGCCTTCACCTCCGCCGGTATGGACGGCTCCTCTGACTGGCGCTACAAGACCCATCTGGCCAACCTGCCCATCTACTTCGAGTATCAGGAGGACGGCATCGACAACACCGACGCCATCAAGGGCACCTATCTCGACAACTACAAGAATATCTTCGACCTGTACATCAACAACTCCACCTGCGATCCTACTGAACTGGCTGGCAAGACCGGCGACGACAGCCGCAACGAGTTCCTGAACGATGAGGCTGTCTTCTTCCAGAATGGTTCTTGGGAGTACACCAACCTCGTCGGCGACGGCAAGCCCTTCACCGATGACGATCTGACCATGCTGCCCATCTACATTGGCGTCGGCGATGAAGCCAACCAGGGCCTGTGCACCGGCACTGAGAACTACTGGTGCGTCAACAAGGAAGCCAGCGAGGACGACATCAACGCAACGCTCGACTTCATGTACTGGTGCGTTTCCTCTGACGAGGGCACCAAGGCCATGGCTAACGACATGGGCTTCGTTATCCCCTTCAAGAATGCTGTCGAGTCCCCCAACGTCTTCGTCAAGGCCGATAAGGAAATGACCGCCGCCGGCAAGACCCCTGTGGCTTGGAACTTCTCCACCATGCCTTCCGAGAACTGGAAGAACGGTGTTGGTTCTGCTCTGACCGCTTACGCCGCCGGTACCGGCAGCTGGGATGATGTCGTCACCGCTTTCGTCGATGGCTGGGCATCTGAGGCCGCTCTGAACGCTGCTGCATAACATAAGATCGTTTTCTCTATACTGAAAGCTTTTTCTCCTTACCTAGTATTACCGGTTAGCGGGGCGGGCGGTTTCGCCCGCCCCGCTTCTTTTGCAGAAAACAAAAATTACAACAAAGGGAGCATACTTATGGAAAAAGCCATTCGACGTTATTGGCCTGTTTTCGTACTGCCGACCCTCATCGCCTTTATCATCGGCTTTGTCTGGCCGTTTATCTGGGGTGCAGGGCTGTCGTTCTGCAAGTTCACCACCGTCAAAAATGTGCAGTTTGTGGGCTTAAGCAACTACGCAATGATTTGGTCGGATAACACCTTCACCCATGCGTTCTGGTTCACAGCGGCGTTCACCGTCGTGTCCACCCTGCTGATCAACGTGCTGGCCTTTGCCATCGCGCTGCTTCTCACCCGCGGTATGCACGGCACCAACGCTTTCCGCACCATCTTCTTCCTGCCGAACCTGATCGGCGGCATCGTGCTGGGCTATATCTGGCAGATCCTGCTCAACGGTCTGCTGTCCTCCTGGGGTAAGTCGCTGCTGGCGCTGAATGCCACCTACGGCTTCTGGGGGTTGATCATCCTTATGTGCTGGCAGCAGATCGGCTACATGATGATCATCTATATTGCCGGTTTGCAGAACGTGCCGGTGGATCTGGTGGAGGCCGCACGCATTGACGGTGCAACAAGCAGCCAGATTTTGTTCAAAATCAAAATCCCGATGGTCATGCCCAGCGTGACGATCTGCACCTTCCTGACGCTGACGAACTCCTTCAAGCTGTTCGACCAGAACCTCTCGCTGACGGCCGGTGAGCCTGCAAAGCAGTCTATGATGCTGGCCTACAACATCTACGACACGTTCTACGCACGCTCCGGACCCCAGTGGAAGGGCATCGGTCAGGCCAAGGCCGTCGTTTTCTTCCTGTTTGTGGTCGTTATTTCGTTGCTCCAGCTGCATTTTACCCGCTCTAAGGAGGTGCAGGCATAATGGGTGCTACTAAAAAAGACCGCCGCATCAACGCGGTACTGTCCGTTCTGTTCACGATCCTGTGCATCGCCTGGCTGTACCCGGTGTTCATGATTTTGATGAACTCCCTCAAGACCGAGCGCGCCATCACGACGAGCCACGCCTTTGAGCTGCCGAACGCCGAGACCTTCGTCGGCCTGAAAAACTACATTTATGGCATTCAGGAAATGGACTTTTTGTCCTCTTTCTGGTATAGTTTAGTGATCACGGTTTCGTCTGTGGCACTGATTTTGGTGTGCTGCTCCATGTGCGCATGGTATATCACCCGTGTGCAGAACACCTTGTCCAAAGGTATGTACTATCTGTGCGTATTCAGCATGATTGTCCCCTTCCAGATGGTCATGTTCACACTGGCAAAAACCGCTGATACCTTAAAGCTGAATAACCCCTACAACATCTGCATCATCTATCTGGGCTTCGGCGCGGGACTTGCGGTGTTCATGTTCACCGGCTTTGTAAAATCCATGCCGATTGCTATTGAAGAAGCCGCTATGATCGACGGCTGCAATCCCATCCAGATTTTCTTCAAGGTCGTCTGCCCGATTTTGAAGCCGACGATGATCTCTACCGCCATTTTGGAAACCATGTGGGTCTGGAACGACTATCTGCTGCCCACGCTGGTGCTGGACATCAAGACCTTCCGCACGATTCCTATGGCGATCCAGTATTTCCGCGGCAGCTACGGCAAGGTGGAGATGGCACCCATGATGGCCTGCATCATGATTACGGTGCTGCCTGTTATCGTGCTGTACCTGATCTGCCAGAAATATATTATCGATGGCGTGGTCGCCGGTGCTGTCAAGGGGTAAATTTGACACTTCTTCAAGAAAGAGGATTGGCAAATGACCATCAAAGACATCGCGCGGGAGTCCGGCTATGCGGTCGGGACCGTCTCACGAGCCTTAAATAACGCCCCCGGCGTCAGTGCAGAAACCCGTCAAAAAATATTGGAAATCGTAAACCGCCACAATTATGAACCGAACGCCAACGCCAAGCATCTGAAGCAGCAGACCAACGATGGGATCGCACTGATTGTGAAAGGCACCCAGAATATGCTGTTTGCCGGCATTTTGGAACCGCTGCAGCAGATCATTGAGGAAAGCGGCTACGTTGCGACGGTCTACTATATTGACGAGGAAGCCAACGAGGTTGCGCAGGCCCGACGCATCTGCACAGAGCGCAAACCCCATGGTATATTGTTTCTCGGCTCAAATCCGGAATACTTCACGCCGGAGTTGGAGGCACTGGGTATCCCCTGCCTGCTGCTGACGAACAGCGCGGCATCCCTGCGCATCCGCAATTTGTCTAGTGTGTCCGTAGACGATATGGCTGCATCGGACACGATGATCGAATATCTGTACAAAAAGGGGCACCGCCGCATCGGAATCATCGGCGGCAAGCCCAATCTTTCCCGTCCAAGTCTCGCCCGTCTGGCCGGCTGTCAGGGAGCTATGCTGCGCCTTGGTCTGCCGTTTGACATGGAAAAGCAGTATGCGTATGCGCGGTTCTCGCTTTCCAGCGGGTATGAGGCAATGGAGTATCTCTTAAAGCACAGCCCCGACATTACGGCAGTGTTTGCCATGTCCGACCTGATGGCGCTCGGCGCAATTCGTGCGCTGCGGGATCACGGGCTGTGTGTGCCGCAGGATATTTCCGTCACAGGTTTTGACGGCATTGCGCTGGGACAGTACAGTGTGCCCCGGCTGACGACCATCCGGCAGGATATGGGGCAATTGGCGCAGCGTTCGGCGCGGATCCTGCTCCACAACATCCAAAAACCCGGCAATGCCGTGCATGAGATCGTCTCCTTCGATCTGACCGAAGGAGAAAGCGTGCGCGAACTGTGAAGGAAAGCTATCCCGGCTGCTTACTATCAAAAGAAAGAGGGGTTCTCTGATGAGAGCAAGCGGCATTCTGATGCCCATTTCAAGTCTGCCCTCGCCTTACGGCATTGGTACCATGGGTGCAGCCGCGCGCAGCTTTGTAGACTTTTTGGTCAAGTCCGGGCAGGCATACTGGCAGATTCTGCCCGTCTGCCCCACCAGCTACGGCGACAGTCCCTATCAGTCGTTCTCGACCTTTGCGGGCAACCCGTATTTTATCGATCTGGACGATCTGGCAAAGCAGGGACTGCTGCTGCCGGAGGAATATGCGTCCATCGACTGGGAATGCACCCCAGACTGCATCAACTACGGCGTCATGTACGAAAAACGCTACGCAGTGCTGCGCTGTGCAGCCAAACGTCTGCTGGCAAAGCCCGGTGCCGACTACCGCCGCTTTGTGAAGGAAAACGACTTCTGGCTGCCCGACTATGCGCTGTTCATGGCGCTGAAGGACGCCCACAACGGAGCCTGCTGGCTGGAATGGGAAGAACCGCTGCGGCGCCGTGAGCCCGCTGCCCTGGCAGCAGCCCGGCAGCAGTACGCCGACGATGTGGCGTTCTGGCAGGCTGTACAGTTTATGTTCTACAGTCAGTGGCAGGCGCTGAAGCACTACGCCAACCAGCAGGAAATCCGCATCATCGGCGACCTTCCCATCTATGTGGCGCTGGACAGCGTTGATGTGTGGAGCTGCCCGCAGGAGTTCCAGCTCGATGAGAACCTGCTGCCCACCGAGGTGGCAGGCTGCCCGCCGGATGGTTTCTCCGCCACAGGCCAGCTGTGGGGCAACCCGCTGTTCGACTGGGACTCCATGGCCAAGACCGGCTACGCATGGTGGGTGCGGCGCATCAAACACATGTGCAACACCTATGATGTGGTTCGCATTGACCACTTCCGCGGATTTGCGGGCTATTATGCTATCCCCTACGGGGAAGCAACCGCCCGGAACGGCCGCTGGCGCGAAGGCCCCGGCTATGCGCTGTTTGCTGCCATAAAGAAAAAGCTGGGCAGCCCGCGCATCATCGCCGAGGATTTGGGATTCCTGACGGAAGATGTCACTGCTCTGCTGAAGCAATGTGGCTATCCCGGCATGAAAGTGCTGGAGTTTGCCTTTGACAGCCGTGACGGCGGTGATTACCGCCCCCACAGCTACCCCAAGAACTGCATTGCCTATGTAGGCACCCACGACAACGAGCCTGTGAACGGCTGGATGGAAACCGCCGCCCCTGAGGACGTGGCGCGCGCCGTGCGCTACCTGAATCTGACGAAGAAAGAGGGCTATCACTGGGGCATGATGCGCGGCATCTGGTCCAGCGCTGCCGATCTGGCTGTCGTGCAGGCCCAGGATCTGCTGGGCCTTGGGCATGAATCCCGCATGAACACGCCGTCCACTCTGGGCGGCAACTGGTGCTGGCGTGCCGAACCCGGTGTCTTTAACACGAGGCTGGCCAAAAAGCTGCACAGTGAAATGGAACTGTACGGACGTCTGCCGGAATGAAAACAGCCTTCGTGCTATGGTGTCGGCTCGTCCTCCGTGCAGGATCCGCTGCCTAAACACATCAAGGCTGCATTCAAATTATTCAACCGTTGTATCACACGATACAACGGTATTTTTATTGACAAAAAAATTCCTGCGCCCCGGCAGGGGCGCAGGACAGATTCTGCCGTTTAGCGCTGCTTTACCTTCTTCCGATAGGTTCATTCCCCATCTTGCTTTCTGCCTACAATCAAAATGCTGCAACTGCTGTCCCTGCGGCAAGGAGGGCGGCGGAGATTTTTTGCACGAAGGCGAGGGCTTTGGGGCCGTCACCGTGGACGCAGACGGAATCGGCCTGCAGGGTTACGGTGCTGCCGTCGTCGGTCTGTACGGTACCCTGCGCCGCCATCTGCAAGACCCGCGCAATGGCGGTATCCTCGTCCTCGATCATTGCGCCGGGAGCGCCGCGTGGCACAAGGCTGCCGTCGGCCTGGTAGCTGCGGTCTGCAAATACCTCGCTGGCAACGGGCAGTCCGATGGCGTTTGCGACCTTGACCATCTCGCTGCCGGAGAGTGCCAGCAGCACAGCACCGGGAGCTGCAGCCTGCACAGCGCGGCAGATGGCCGCCGCCAGCACCGGATCCCTGGCGGCCATGTTGTACAGCGCGCCGTGGGGTTTGACGTGGTGCAGCGGTACGCCCGCCGCGTCGCAGAATGCCTTCAGCGCACCGATCTGGTACATCACGTCGGCCTCGGCTTCAGCGGGGGAAATTGCCATTCTGCGGCGGCCAAAGCCCTGCAAATCCGGCAGACTCGGGTGTGCACCCACCTGCACGCCGTACTTTCTGCACAGCAGAACGCTCTTTTGCATTACGGACGGATCGCCCGCGTGGAACCCGCAGGCGATGTTCGCGCTGGTCACATAGGGCAAAATTTCGGCATCCATGCCGATGGTGTACGCGCCGAAGCTCTCGCCCAGGTCGCAGTTTAAATCAATGGACGGCATTGCAACATCCCCCTTAGTATTTCAGCAGTGTGTTTTTTACGTCGGTTACAAACATATACCCCGGCGCTTCGCTTTGCATTCCGGCAGGATTGCTGGTATAATAAATATATCCCATCGGGCCGCCTGTGCGGCCAGGAAAGGTCCCCGCTATGGAAACACCTCATCAGGGCACAGCCCTGTTTCATCTGCCCGGTCTGTTTGAATTTTATGACCTGTATGCGGCGTTTTTGCCGCTTTATCGTGCGCATCGGGAGTATTTTTACGACTGGTGCGCCATCGGCTCAATCTACGGCGCACCGTCTGACTGCTTATGGGCGGGCGGACGGGTCGAGTACAGTGACCACACCCCACGCGAGGTGCTGGCGTTGACGCGTGAATACGGCATCTCGGCGCGGCTGACACTCAGCAATTCACTACTGCGCCCGGAGCATCTCACAGACCCAGACTGCAATGCGCTCTGCCGACTGTTTCAGGAACAAAATGACCCGCAAAACGGCGCCATCGTTCATGCTGAGCTGCTGACGCAGTACCTGAAAAAGAACTATCCATCGCTGTATCTTGTATCCTCAACCACAAAAGTGCTGACAGACTTCAACGATTTGCAGCGGGAGCTGGCACGGCCCGAGTTTCGCTATGTCGTGCCGGATTTCCGGCTGAACCGAGCATTTGACCGACTTGCAGCGCTGCCCCAGTCCCAGAAGGACAAGGTGGAGTTCCTCTGCAATGAGTGCTGCTGGTTCGGATGCACGGAACGCAGAGCCTGCTATGAGGCCGTCAGCCGCAAAAATCTGGGTCTGCCCGGCCCGGAGCATTACTGCAGCGCCCCCGGCGCAGCGGACGGGTATCGCTTCTCCCGGGCGATGGCGAACCCTGGCTTTATCGGCATCAAGGCCATCCGGGATACCTACCTGCCGAGGGGCTTCACCCAATTCAAGATCGAGGGGCGCGGCCTTGGCAGTGCGCTGATCTTTGAATTTTTGCTTCACTACCTGACCAAGCCGGAATATCAGCTGGCTGTCCGCGAGGAGTTGTATCTGGATACTATGCTGGACCTTTTCTGACTGACTTTGTGTCGGGCCGGGTGAAGCTGTTTGCATTTTCTGCGTTGTAAGGCTCCTGTTACCCCAGTGCCACATCCAGCACCATCATCACACTGAAGCCGACAGCAAAGAATACTGTGCCAAGGTTAGAGTGCCGTCCCTGTGACATTTCGGGAATCAGCTCTTCCACCACGACATAGAGCATCGCGCCCGCAGCAAAGCTCAAAAGATAAGGCAATGCCGGTATCACAAGCTGCGCGGCCAAAATCGTCACCACTGCGCCGATTGGCTCAACCACGCCCGAAAGCACACCGCCTGCAAAGGCCCTGCCCTTGCTCTCCCCTTCGGCGCGCAGGGGCATCGAGATGATGGCGCCCTCCGGGAAATTCTGGATGGCTATGCCGAGGGACAGGGCCAGCGCGCTCGCCGCGGTGATCTGCGCGCTGCCTGCGAGAAAGCCGGCGTACATCACACCGACTGCCATGCCCTCCGGGATGTTGTGCAGGGTCACTGCCAGCACCATCATCGTAGTGCGGCCCAGCCTGCTTTTTGGCCCCTCAGCCTCCTCACTGCCGACATGCAGGTGGGGTATCAGATGATCCAGGGCAAGCAAAAACAGCACGCCGAACCAAAATCCGGCAAACGCCGGGAAAAAGGCAAAACGCCCCAACCCCTCCGACTGTTCGATTGCCGGGATCAGCAGGCTCCAGACCGATGCCGCCACCATCACACCGGCGGCAAAGCCTGCAAGTGAGCGCTGCACCAGATCTCCCAGAGCGCGCCGCATAAAAAATACGCATGCTGCGCCCAGCGATGTACCCAAAAAGGGGATCAGAATCCCCCAAAAAGTTTCTGTCAATGAAGTCGCCTCCTTTTATGGTATATACACAAAACACAGGTACTTTATACCCCCTGTTCAATGATGCTTTTGACAAGCTGTGCCCATTTGTAAGGGTAACAGGCCAGCAGCTCCTCATGCTGCAGATCCTGCTCATGAATTACGGGGTGCGCAAAATGCTGCTGATAACGCGCGCGATACTTCGCTCCCATTTTCAGCGCGTAGAAAATATGAATCTCCGTACCGGGAACATCAATTCCTTCCGGCAAGGGCGTGATGAGGTCGGAATAAAATTGGTTTTTACAGCTTTGCATCGTCACATAGGGGCGTGCAGCACCGAACATCGCCATAAAAGCGCGGACATAGTCCCCCTTCTCCGCGGAGCACTTTTCTAATCGCTTCTGCAGAAAGCAACTTTTGAACTGCCCGTCCCGAATCAGCGGATAAATCAGCGGCAGGAGAAGATTCGTTTGTAATTTGGCCGCGAGCTTGGAGCATTGGTCAAGGTCGGAGCTGCCCAGAATACCGTAGTCCATACGAATGGTTTGCCGTGCGGCCAGCAGTCCCACGAAAGAGCCGCCTAGAGAGCAGCCATAGGCGGCCCGTATATGCCCGTCGCAGTTTTTCAGGATGTAGGCTTCGATTTTTTCGGTTTCTGCAAGCATTGTCGGGAATTCGGTACTTTCTGTTTCGTCAAAGCCATCATAGCTGACGCAAAGTACGCGAAAATCCCGCTGCAACAGAGGGATCACTTGGCCAAAGTTGCTTTTCCAGTGGCAGCAGGTGCCGGGCAGCAGCAAAATGACCGGAGCGGTATCCGCCCCAAATTCATAAACCTTCATTCTCCTGCCTCCCGCAGCCACAGTCACTTCGCTTTACGGCGGTCAAACACAGCCAGCCTGTTTTGCTTTTGTGTACCGCAATGTCACAAAAGCCCTCTTGCTCAAGATATGCTTTCAGCTCAGTATCCTTGTAGATGGTCATGCCATCAATGATTTCTGTCCATTTTTTGTCTTTGTCCGTGTCGCCGTTGACTTCATTGCAGATGAGGAAGGTGCCGCCCGGCTTCAAAACCCGCCAAACCTCCCGGAAGCATTTTGCAAGGTCCGGCCAGAAATAGACGGTTTCAAACGCTGTGACTGCATCGAACCAATCGCTGGCAAAAATGATGCGCTGCACGCTGCCCTGCCAGATGACACAGCGATCCCTTTGAATCGCCTCTGCATTGAGACGGCGGGATTTTTCGACGCTGACAGCAGAGTAATCCACGCCCTTTACGATGCCGCGCGGACACCTTTTCAGCAGCCGTTTGATATTCGCTCCGCCGCCGCAGCCGCAGTCCAGCACCTTTGCGTCCGGCGCAAGATGCAGAAAGTGAAGCCCCCACAGCGCCACGGGGGTGTGGGCAAGGTTCATCATGGTGACCATCAGCCTGCCGCCGAAGCCTTTGGGGTCTCTCGTATTTTCAAAAAATGACATCGTTTATCTCCTTTCAACTTTTTTACACTCTGCGTAGGTAAGTGGAATGGAATTCTGCAAAACAACACTTTTGCAAACGGTCCAGCCGTTTTGCTGCAAAAATGCCAGATACGCAGCACTCGTCCATCTGCTGTGCAGCGGAAAGCCTGCAATTTTCAGCGCAAGGGCCTGAAGATTTCCCCAAGGGGAATTCTCTGCATGGGTAAAGGTAGGAGCAATCAGCGTGCCATTGTTTTTAAGCACACGGCGAAACTCGATAAGGGCTTTCTCAGGGTGCGGCACAATGTGCAGTGCATTGGAGACAATGACAACATCAAAGGACTGGTCAGCATAAGGCAGATGGAACATATCCTGCACGGAAAAATACAGCTTGGAGGAAAAATTACCCCGCTTTGCCTGCGCAATCATCGCTTCGGAGGCGTCGGTAGCCTCAATGTGGTCGGCAGAACACAGGAGATGCTTTGCCACTTGCCCTGTGCCGGTGGCTACCTCCAAAACGGTTTTGTGCCACACAGCAGGGCGAAGCAGCGCATATAATTGATCATAGGCTATTGCGTTCTTACGCATAAAGCGGTCATACCTTGCTGCATTTCTGTCCCAAAAATTCTTTTTCGTAATGCTCAGCTCCTTGGTTTGCATCAACTAACTGCTGCTTATTTGAAAAGCTGCCCGGCGGCAGCATGGAAGCTTGTATATGCACGTTAGAATAATCTAACCGTTGGATCGTAAAAAAGCTGCCCGCAGCCAAAACGGCGCACCAGCAACGATTCTACGATATTTCGGTCATATAATAGCAGTCTGGCACCCAAATGTCAATAGGATGCTAAAGGTGCTTTTGTGCGTTTGAATTTCAACAAAAAATCAATAGCGGGCAGTGCGCTTTACACTGCCCGCTATTGAGAAAAGCTTACTTTAGCCGTTTTCGTCCTTGGGAATGGCCAGATTCAAGAGGATGGCAACGAGTGCGGCGGGCACAATGCCGGAGCCGCCGAATATCAGAGAGAGCATCTGCGGTGCGTGTGCAAGGATGCCGTTGTTGGCACCGATGCCATAGCCGAGACCGAGCGCTACAGAGACGATGCTCAGGCTGCGCGGGGTCAGCGGCTCGCGGGTGATGAGCTGAATACCGCTCACCACGATCGAAGAGAACATCATGACAGCTGCGCCGCCCAACACCGACTGCGGCATGATCGAGACGAGCGCGCCCAGCTTGGGCACCAGACCGCAGAGAATCAGGAAGATGCCGCCGGTGGCCAGCGCAAAGCGGTTGACGACCTTGGTCATGCTGACAAGGCCGACATTCTGGCTGAAGGAGGTGTTGGGCAGTACGCCGAACAGTGCGGCAAAGCTGGAGCCGATACCATCGCAGATGACGCCGCCGGACAGCTCGGTGTCGGTGGCCTCGCGGTCCATGCCGCCCATGATAACGCCGGAAATATCGCCCACGGTTTCGACCGCCGTGACGATGAACATAATCATGACCGGTGCAATCGCGCGCATATCAAACACCGGCTTGACCGGCATCAGCTCGGGCAATGCAAACCATTTGGCCTCGGCCACCTTATTCCAGTTCAGCACCCATGCCTTGGTGTAGGCAACGCCCTCGGCGTTCAGCGCCGTGGTGGGCAGAACAAGGCCCATGAGAAACGCTGCAATGTAGCCGCAGATGATGCCCACCAAAATCGAGGAGGAATTCAAAAAGGTGCTGCCGGAGTGCTTGCAGATCAGGATGACGACCAGCACAAAGATGGCGAGCAGCAGGTTTTCGACTGAGCCGAAATCCTGCGCGGTGTTGCCGCCGCCGAAAGAGTTTACACCGACCGAAATCAAGCTCAGACCGATGGAAAGCACCACCGTGCCGGTAACGACAGAGGGCAACAGCTTGCGCAGCGGCTTCAGAAAGAAGCCCAGCACTGTCTCAAACAGGCCGCCGATCAGGGACGCGCCCATGATTGCGCCGTAGGCCAGTACGCCGCCGCCCATCGAGGCTGCGACCGAGCTGAATACCCCGATGAAGCCGGAGGAGGTGCCCATGATGATAGGCACCTTGCCGCCGATGGGGCCGATGGAATACAGCTGAACCAGTGTGACGATGCCCGCCACAAGCATGGCATTCTGCAGCAGCGTGACGCGCAGGTCGGCAAATTCGCCGCCGGCCAGGCCGCAGGCACCCGTGATGATAAGCAGCGGCGTAAGGTTGCCGACAAACATCGCCAACACATGCTGCATGCCCAGCGGCAGTGCCTGCTTCAGGGACATCTTGCCTTCAAAGCGGAAGGCTTCGGGGGAAAGATCGTTTTTCTTCATTCCACAACTCCTCAGATAAAACCTATTACAATATAACATATACCGCCAAAGCGGAAAGGCATACCGCCCTATTTACACATTATACCATCCCCCACCCTGTGATTGCAATTCCATCAGCCGCCGCAGCAAAAATTTTGTGTGTTTTTGAAGAAGGCTGAACGGTCAAAAAACCTTGATCGCCTGCTGCTGTCCGTGCAGGGTGTAGTGTACGGTCAGACCGTCGTCTGCATCCACGGTGCAATTTTCGGCGTGGTCGGTCAATTCCCGCAGGGCGTTGTATTGGCGGCGCATCTCATCCGTATAGCGGCTGGGCATATCGGAGGTGAGCAGGATGCCGCTGAACAGTGCATTGACCCGGGCCAGAGTCTGCTTTTGCTGTAGGGTCAGCTTGCAGTTTTCCTCGCGCAGGAAGAATACATCGGGGTCACTGCCGTAAGCACGCCCGTTGAGCTGGCGGCGGAAAATCGTGTTGCCGATGGACTGCCTTGTGGAGACCCGCTCGCGGTGGAAGAGCCGCATATACCACACATCGTCCCAGTCCAGCCCTACATCACACCCAATGCGGCAGTAGTCAACGATGCCAAAGGCAGGCATGACCGGCACACCGCAGCCGAGGATCAGCTTGTCGCCGCACCATGAGCGCAGCAGTGCCATGGCACGCTGCATCCGTCCTGCGCGGGATTCCCGAGCGTTGCCGAACGGTGCTGCGCCATAGAGAAAGTCCAGCTTGACAAGGTCAAAGCCCCAATCCTGCAGGACGCGGTCAAAGACCTGCTTGAGGTAGGCCTGTACCTCCGGGTGGTCGATGTCCAGCGCATAAAAGCTGCTCCAGTTGCAGCCGCAGCACCAGGGCTGACCGTCCACCTGCAGCAGCCAGTCCGGGTGATCTTTGCAGAGCAGGGATTCCTTTTCGCAGACGAACGGTGCCAGCCACAGTCCTGCCAGAAAGCCGCTTTCATGCGCTGCATCTGCCAGTGGACGCAGCCCGTTGGGGAATTTGGCAGAGTCAGGCTCCAGCCAGTCTCCTACCTTGCGCTCCCATCCATCGTCGATCTGAAAGAGATCCCCTGCGCGGAAAAGCGTTTTGCAGCCGTTGAGGTCTTCCTGGATCGATGCCTCGTCAATGTTCTGGTAGCGGTTATACCAGCTGGAATACCCGGCCAGCCTGCGCGTGGTGCGGGGGCGGCAGCCCAGCGCCGCAAACCATGCATCAAATACCTCGTCCTCGGTGCCCTCGGCAAAAAAGAGGGAGAATGCAGGGAAGCTGCCGCCGGTATGCTGTACCCCGGCGCAGTCGCGCTCAATGCGCAGCTGTGCGGCGCGGCTGTCATAGGAAAAAATCGTATAGCCCGGTGCCTCGTCCAGGCTGGCCAAAAGGCGGTAGGTCTTTCCGCGCCGGAAATAGCAGTAGGAGAAGCCGTGGCTCTGTCCCCTCTTGCCGCTGTAGGGAACAAAATGATAATCGCCGTAACGGTCAAAGCTGTACTTCTCCAAAAGAAATTTCGGGACCCGCTCAACACCGTGCTGCCGGTCCCATTTGCCCAGCTCCGGGCAGGCGGTCCAGGTTTGGTAGCCGTTCATGAAAAGCTTTTCTTCGCGCGCCATCGTCCACGGAAGCGCAGCAACCGCATTTTGCAGCACTCCGGCGGGCAGCTCTGCCCTCAGGCAGACGGCACCGCTGCGCGGGGTGATGACTGTCGTGCCGTCAAACCGGCCGCTGTCTGTTGCGGCATACCACTGCATCTCAGCCATTTTGAGTTTCCTCCCTGTGAAGCGCAGCGCTGATTTCGGCTGCGCGGTCATCCGTCAGGGTGAACCTGCGGCGGAACAGTACAAGCGCCGCCGCAAGGACGGCCATGGGCAGAACGGTCATCATGAGTCGCAGCCCGAGCAGTGTACCGGCGCTCTGGGCAGCAACGGGGCCTGTCTCCTCGGCATTGCCGGCCAGCCCGATCAGATCCAGGCCGATGCCGGTCAGAAAAACCGCCACGCCGGACGCAGCCTTTACAACAAAGGTCTGCATCGAGAAGATAACGCTTTCCTCACGGCGCCCGGTCTTGAGCTGGCCGTAGTCCACACTGTTGGAGAGGAAAAGGGTCGTCAGTACGCTGAGCATGCCGTTGCAGGCAAACACCACCACGCCCGGCACGCAGAGCAGTGCCAGACTGCCGGAAAAGCCCGTCAGGCAGAGCAGGAGCAGCACAGCATAGCCGCCCAGCGCCAACCCCAGACTTACCGTAAATACGGCAGTGTTGCTAAGCTTTTTGCGCAGCACCGGATAGAGGACCATCATGCCGAGGATCTGTGCCGCACCGCCGATGGTTGAGAACAGCGTGTAGCTGGCCTTCCAGCCTGTGCCGCCGAAATCGTACTTGAAGAAATAGATGATAAAGTTGGAGGTCAGATACAGCGCCGAGTTGATCAAAACGATGCTGCCTACGACCACAAGCGCCTGATCGTTGGAGAACAGCGCCTTGAACATCTCGCTGACGGTGGCGGTCTTTATCTCGGCGCTGCCGGTCTCCTTGACGCTGGCGCAGCAGATCGCCTCGGTAACCACAAAGATGACAGCCACGAGCAGTGCTACCCAGCGGAAGCCGGTGCGCTCGCTGTCGCCGCCCAAAGCACCAACCAGCAGCATGGTAAACATCGCAATGAGCGCCGAGCCGACGCCCGCACAGGTGCGGCCCACGACTGACAGGTTTTCTCGGTCAGCAGGGGTGCGGGTCACGGCGGGGATCATCGACCAGTAAGGAATGTCCATCATCGTGTAGGTGACGCCCCACAGGATGTAGATGACGCTGAAGTAGACCATCATGTCGGCACCCTCCAGCACCGGCGCGGCAAACAGCGTGTAGAGAACCACCGCATTCAGGACGGTGCCGCTGAGGATCCACGGACGGAACCGTCCCCAGCGGGTGCGGGTCTTGGCCACCAGCACCCCCATAAAGGGATCGTTGAAGGCGTCAAACACACGCGCGATCATCAGGATCAGGCCGACAAAGGTGGCAGGCAGGCCCAGCACATCCTGATAATAGTACATGACATAGGAGGCAGACAGCGCGTAGACCATATCCTTGCCCACTGCGCCGATGCCGAAGGCGGCTTTTTGCTTTGTTGTCAGTTCCATACTGCACACTCCTTCTTTGTGACGGTAAATTCTACGGTGACAGGCGCACACTGCGGGGCCGAGACGGTCAGCGCGGCTGTACCTGTCTGCCCGACTGTGCGCAGATAAGTCCCGCCCATGCCGCCCTCGGCGGTTGCCGCCGCAGGGCCGACCAGCGCAGCGGCACCGGTCACGGCAAAGGTCAGCGGCAGCTGTGCATAGACGGCAAGGCTGCCATTTTCATCAAGGATCCGCACCCGAACCCCGGCCATATCGTAGGTGTCACCCTCCTGCAGGACGGTGGCGGAGGGCGTTACCTCAAGATGCAGTCGGTGGCTGGGGCAGAGCGTGACGCTCTTTACCACGGTATCCCCGTTTTTGGCATCGAACCGCCAACACGTAGCCGCGCCGCCCCAGTTGCCGACATACTTGCCGTACAGCGCCACACCGTCCGCAAAGCTCATCTTATAGCGCACCATGCACCACGCCAGCTTCAGCTTGTAGCGCAGCGGCAGCCCGGCCAAGCCGTAGCGCCCGGCTGCAAGCAGACAGTCGCGCAGCGTATCGGCCTTGGCCTTGTCAAAATGCTCCTGTGTTTCAAGCAGGACACCGATTGTGTCATCCACGGCCAGCGGCGGGGG